>Ga0209736_1000726_pt1 | contig 10614 bp, 11 predicted proteins | sample BlaSpr_A8_Ref_M3_FD_187992 | JGI IMG/M metagenome (GOLD analysis project Ga0209736, IMG submission 187992) | Forest soil microbial communities from Thunder Bay, Ontario, Canada - Black Spruce, Ontario site 2_A8_Ref_M3 (SPAdes) (version 2) | ecosystem: Environmental > Terrestrial > Soil > Boreal... | reverse complement strand
CCAGCTCGGCGGGCGCATTGACATGCGCCGCGAGCGCCTCGACGCCCTCGGGCAGGGCCGGGTCGCCCTCGATAACGCCGGCATTGGTCCAGCGCATCGGCGCCGACGGGTCGACCGGGGCATCGAGATCGTCGCCGAGCGCGGCACCCAGCGCCTTCTCAAAACCCTTGGCGACGGTGATGCCGTCGATGATCGGCGGCCACAGGTTCTTGGTCTCTCCGTTGACGAGCTTTGAAATCGTGCGGGCTTCGGTCTCCAGCCGCTGCACGCGCTTGTCGGCTTCGTTGAGCGGGCTGCGGGCGGCCTCGAGGCTTTGCCGTGCGGCGGCGTGGGCGGCTTCGCTGCCTTGCGCCGCGGCCTCGGACTGCGCCAGACCCTCCTGCGCGCCCGCCATCGCGTCAGCGAGCGCGGCGAGGTCGCCGAGGCCGCTGGTTTCCTCTGCCAGCTTCTGCTCTTCGCCGGCGACATGGGCGATCTCCTGGTCGAGTCGCGCCAGCCGGTCGCGATGGCTGCGCACATTGCCCTCAAGCTGATTGCGCTTGGCGGTGAGGTCGGCCAGGGCGGTGGTCAGTTCGGCGAACAGCCGCTCGGCCGCGGCCAAGGTTGCTTCGGCCTCCGAAGCGCGCTCATCGACGCCGCTGCGTTTTTCAACGCGCGATTTGATCTCGTCCTTCAATTCGGTGTCTTCGGCATCGAGGCGCTGCAGCGCCACCTCGGCATCGGAGGCCTGCTGCTGCTCGCGGGCGATATCGGCCGAAAACTGCGTCAGCCGGCGGTCGAGTTCGGCGACGCGCTCCCTGGCGCGCTCTTCCTCGCGGTCGAGGGTTTCGCGCGCATTGGTAAGGCGCTGCAGTCCGGCCGCGGCGCGGGCCTCGGCCTCGCGCAGGGCAGGGAGTTCGGAGGCGCGCACCGCCTGGATGCGGGCCGCCTCAGCCTGTTCGCGGGTGCGCTCAGCCATCTCGCGGACGCTGAGGTCGTGGGTGTGGGCGGATTCGGCGACGCCCGCATTGGCTTCCAGCCAGCGCAGATGGAACAGCATGGCCTCGGCCTTGCGTACCTTGGCCGCGACCTCGCGATACCGGATCGCCTGCCGCGCCTGCTTCTTCAACCCGTCGATCTGTCCGGCCAGTTGCCCGATGACGTCCTCGACCCGGGTCAGGTTGGTTTCGGCGGCCTTCAGCCGCAACTCGGCCTCGTGACGGCGCGCATGAAGCCCGGCGACGCCGGCGGCGTCTTCCAGCACGCGGCGGCGCTGTTCGGGTTTCGCCTGAATGATCTCGCCGATCTTGCCCTGATGGACCAGCGCCGGCGAACGCGCGCCGGTGGCGGCATCGGCGAACAGGATCTGCACGTCGCGGGCACGGACGTCGCGGCCGTTGATGCGATAGACCGAGCCGGCGTCGCGCTCGATCCGGCGCGAGATTTCCAGGATCTCGCGGTCGTTCACCGCCGCCGGCGCGGTGCGATCGGCATTGTCGATCGTCATCACGACTTCGGCGTGGTTGCGCGACGGACGGTTGCCGGAGCCGGCAAAGATCACCGCATCCATGTCGGCGGCGCGCAGCGATTTGTGCGAGGTCTCGCCCATCGCCCAGCGCAACGCCTCGACCAGATTGGATTTGCCGCAGCCGTTCGGCCCGACCACGCCGGTGAGGCCGGGTTCGATCACGAAGTCGGTGGGTTCGACGAACGATTTGAATCCGTGGAGGCGAAGACGCGTGAGCTTCATGGACACGATTCTCTGTTGGCAGGGCGCGAATCTCCCTGCCGGGACAATACCATAGAAGGCAATGTCGGTGTGTGGGCGAGTCGCTTTTGGCGACTCTCATGGCCCGACAATGGCGAGGCCCGGCCCCAAGGGCAACCGACGCAGCGGGCTTTTCCCAAGGCTTTTGTGTGGCTTATCCGGCAGCCATTGCGCCGTCGTCGCGGCGCACGCCGGACCCATACTCCGCGGCCGATCGTCCGAAGACGGCTGTTCGATGCCCTTCACGTGACCATGAACGGCCGTGGTTATGGGCCCCGGCTCAAGGCCGCGGACGCATCAATCAGGTCTTCAGCAGCGATTTGATCCGCTTGTCGAATTCCTCGAACGAGGTCTCGCCCTTGATCCTCTCGCCATTGATGAAGAAGGTCGGGGTCGAATCCACCTTCAGCACCTCGCTGGCGTATTTCTGATCGGCGGCGATCTTGTCGAGCAGCGCCTGATCCTTCAGGCAATCTTCCACCGCCTGCTGGCTGAGACCGGCCTGCTTGCCGATCCGGGTCAGGGTTTCGGTGGTGTTCTTCAGCACCCAGTCGTTCTGCTGCTTGAACAGCAGATCGATGACGGTGAAATATTTCCCCGAATCGTCCTTGGCGATGCAGCGCGCCAGCATCGAGCCGGCCGCGGCCTTGATGTCGAGCGGGAATTCGCGGAACACGTAACGCACCTTGCCGCTGTCGATATATTCCGACTTGATCTTGGGGAACACGGCCTCATTGAAGGCCGCGCAATGCGGGCAGGTCATCGAGGCGTATTCGGTTATCGTCACCGAGGCGTTGGCGGGGCCGAGCGCCATGTCGGGCAGCGACATCGGCTTGGCGACGTCGGAGGCGCTTTGCGCCATCGCGCCCGTGATCAGGCGCAGCGGCGAAAATCCCATGAGAGCGGCAAGCCCGGTCAGCGACAGGGCGGCGGTGAAGGCGCGGCGGGTGATGATCAACGGATGGCTCCCGGAATGGCGCGTTCACGCCCAAAGGATCTAATGAAGAAGTATGTTCGCTAGCTTGAAACCACAATTGTGGCAATGGCGGGCCGCGATCCCTTGCGCCGGCGGCTGCCTCAATTTCGCTTGATCGAGGCGCCGAGCCGCGCCAGCGCGGCGCGCAATTGCTCGTCTTCGACCGCGGACAGGGTTTCGGCCACTTTCGCCACCGCCCTGGCGTCCGGCGCGCGGGAGGCTTTCGGCCGATCCCGGCGCGACAGCGGCGCCTGCCGCAGCGCCAGCCGCCCGACCGCGCTCCAGCCGAAGAAGCGGTTGACGCGCTGCAGGATGGCATCGGAAGCGTGCTGGATTTCCAGCGCCATCGGGCCCTCGACGCGCAGTACCAGCGTGGCCGGTTCCTGCGGCTGCCCCTCCACCGGCCGCGGCCACTGGATCTTCAGGGGCTCGGAATGGGCGGCAACTTCGGGACCAGCGATTTCCGCCCAGCGCGTGACCAATTCGCGCGCGGCGAATCCCTGTTTCGCATAGGCATCGGAAAACACGTCGCTGAGCAGGACGGAAAGCGGTTTTGCGCTGATGTAGCCGGGTTTGGCCATGGGCTTCTTATAACACGCCGCCGCGCGGCGTCGTCCCGGTCATGCCGCGCGCGGCCGGATTGTCTTGAGATCGCGGTCGATCTCGCGTCGCCGCTGCATCAGATCATAATCCATCTGCAGCCCAAGGAAGAATCCTTCCGACAGGCCGAAATAGCGCGCGAGCCGAAGATCCGTGTCGGCCGTGACATCCCGTTTGCCGAGCACGATCTCGTTGATGCGGCGCGGCGCCACGTGAACCGCGCGGGCCAACGCGTTCTGGCTGAGGCCCATCGGCTTAAGGAACTCTTCAAGCAGGATTTCGCCGGGATGCGGATTGGGAAGCAGCCCGCCTCTAGACATGATAGTCGACGATTTCGACATCTGACGGTCCTCCCTCACCCCATCTAAAGCAAACACGCCATTGGCCGTTGATCCGGATCGAATGCTGTCCCTGACGATCCGCTTTAAGTGCTTCGAGGCGATTGCCGGGCGGAACGCGGAGATCGCCCAACACCCGCGCCTGATTCAACAGACGCAGTTTTCTCAGGGCGACATTTTGGATGTCCGCGGGTAATTTTCGGCTTCGCCGTCCGGACCAGATCAATTCCGCTTCGGAATCGGCAAAGCCCTGAATCATCGCCGATAATAACGCGACGCGTTATAGCTTGCAATCCCCAGGCTCGCATCCCCAGGCTCGCTGGTCGTGTCCCGAATCTGATCGTAAGATCAGGCGTGGCACCATCGTCAGCAACAAATAGCAAGCAGACCGTCACCGTAGACAGCGCCGGTCGCCCGGCGCTGCTGCTCGACTGGTACGACCGCCATCGCCGGAAACTGCCATGGCGGCCGCTGCCGGGCGAACCTGCCGATCCCTACCGGGTCTGGCTGTCGGAAATCATGCTGCAGCAGACCGGCGTCAAAACCGTCGGACCGTATTTCGAGAAGTTTTTGGCGCGCTGGCCCGATGTTGCGGCGCTGGGCAGTGCCTCGCTCGACGAGGTTTTGAGGATGTGGGCCGGGCTCGGCTATTACTCGCGCGCGCGCAATCTGCACGCCTGTGCGGTCGCCGTGCGGCGCGATCATGGCGGGGTGTTTCCGGACACCGAGGATGGTCTGCGCGCGCTGCCGGGAATCGGGCCTTACACCGCGGCGGCGATAGCGGCGATTGCCTTTGGCCGCCGTACCATGCCGGTCGACGGCAATATCGAGCGCGTGGTGTCGCGGCTGTTCGCCGTCGAAGCGCCGCTGCCACCGGCAAAGCCGCTGATCCAACATTTGGCGGCGACGCTGCTCGGCGCGACGCGCGCCGGCGATAGCGCGCAGGCGCTGATGGATCTGGGCTCCTCGATCTGCACGCCGAAGAAGCCGGCCTGTGCGCTGTGCCCGCTCAACGACGATTGCGTGAGCCGCGGGCGCGGCGATCAGGAGACATTTCCGCGCAAGGCCCCGAAGAAGACCGGCGCGCTGCGCCGCGGGGCGGCCTTCGTCGTCACCCGCGACGATGAGCTTCTGGTCCGCACCCGCCCCGAAAAGGGCCTGCTCGGCGGCATGACCGAGGTGCCGACCTCGACCTGGCTCGCCGCGCAAGAGGACAAGCCGGCGCTGAAGCAGGCGCCCATATTGAAGAGCGTGGCACGCTGGCATCGCAAGGCCGGTGTGGTCACCCATGTCTTCACGCATTTTCCGCTGGAGCTTGTGGTCTACACCGCAAAAGTTGCCGCGCGGGCGCGGGCGCCGACGGGAATGCGCTGGGTGCCGATCGCGACCCTCGCCGATGAAGCGCTGCCGAATGTCATGCGCAAGGTGATCGCGCACGGGCTGGAATAACCGCAGACCGGCGCATCCTGCTGACACCATGCTGTCAGCAGGCCTGCGATAATGCAGGGCGCCAAGGAGGCGCCCATGATCGCGACCGCGCTCGACCACCTCACCGCGCCGCCATCCTCCAAACTGCTCGGCTGGCATCTGCTCGACGCGCGCCCGAGCGAGGGCTGGATCCGGATCGGCTTCGAGGGGAAGCAGGAGTTCTGCAATCCGGCCGGTTTTATTCAGGGCGGCATTCTCTCCGCCATGCTCGACGACACCATGGGGCCGGCGATGTTCGTCATGACCGACGGAAAACGCTACACCGCGACCATCACCATGACCGTCAATTTTCTGGCGCCGGCCAGACCGGGACCGATCGTCGGCGAGGCGATCGTCACCCAACTCGGCAAGACCATCGCATTCGTCGAGGGAAGGCTGATGGCCGACAGCGGCACGCTGCTTGCCGCGGCCACCGCCAGCGCACGGCTGGTCGACACCGCGAAGGCTATTCGATAGTTCTTCTTCTCCCTCTCCCGTTTTTACGGGGAGGGTTGGGGTGAGGGGCCGCTTTCCACGAACACGGAAAGATGAGTTAGCCACCGTGCCTCGCCCCTCACCCGGATCGCTGGCGCGATCCGACCTCTCCCCGCAAAGCGCGGGGAGAGGTGAAGATTACGGCGCGCCCGAAAGTTTCCCCGGCGCCGGCTTGGTGACGATCGGCGGCTTGGCGTTGAGCCCTTCGACCTGAAAGCCGGCGACGCGCTTGTAGTTGGCGGCGATTTCTTCGAGCTCCTGCAGCGACAATACGTCGGTGACGGCGCCAAAGCCGTCCGGGGCGCGCTCCTCGACCAGTTGCATGACCTGTTCTGGCCCGTTGCGGCGGTTGAGCATCACGAGATCGGTCGTGGCCGGCCGGCGTTCGGCCTCATACGCCGCCAGCGCGGCGTGGGTCGCACCCTGCGCCAGAATTTCGCGGGTGATGACGCGGGCGTCGAGGATCGCCTGCGATGCGCCGTTGGAGCCGATCGGATACATCGGATGCGCGGCGTCGCCCATCAGCGTGGTCCGGCCGAAGGTCCATTGCGGGATCGGATCGCGGTCGACCAGCGGATATTCGTAAGCGTGCGGGCAATTGCGGATCAGGCCGGGAACGTCGAGCCAGTCGAATTTCCAGTCCTCAAAGTACGGCAGGAACTCTTCGAGTTTCGCGGTGCGATTGTAATCCTCACGGCGCCATTGGTAGCTCGGCGGCATCTGCAGTTCGGCGACCCAGTTGATCTGATGCTTGCCGTTGGCGTCGGCCTGTTTCGAAATCGGATAGCAGACGAATTTCAGGATTTGGTGGCCGGCCATGATCATGGTGCGGCCGGAGAGAAATCCGTCACTTGCGGTGATGCCGCGCCACAGGATGCGCCCGTTCCAGATCGGCGGGCCTTCTTGCGGATAGAGTTTTTCGCGGATCGCGGAATGAATGCCGTCGGCGGCGATCAGCAGCGCGCCGTCATGGCTGCCTGCCGGTTTGCCGGTCGCCTTGTCGATGAAATCGGCGCGGACGCCGTCGGAAGTTTCCGCCCAGCCGGTCAGATGATGGCTGGTGAGGATGTTCGCAGCGCCGAGCCGTTCGGTCGCGGCATCGAGCAGGATCTGCTGCAGCGTGCCGCGGTGGATCGAGAATTGCGGCCATTTGTACCCCGCCTCGAGGCCGCGCGGCTCGCTCCAGATCGGCTTGCCGTGCTTGGAGAAATAGGCAAGTTCCTTTGTCCGCACCCCGGAGGCGTCGAGCCGGTCGAGCAGGCCGAGCTCGATCAGCTCGCGCACCGCATGCGGCAGCACGTTGATGCCGACCCCGAGCGGTTTTAGCGCAGCGACGCTTTCGAACACGCGTGCGGGAATGCCGATCTGGTGCAGGCTGAGCGCCAGCGTCAGCCCGCCGATGCCGCCGCCGGCGATCAGTACGGTCATGATGCGTCCTCGATAACGGACGTGGTGATGGCATGGGAGCGCCGCCGTGGGCAACAGCGAAAGCCGGCCATACGGCCAATGCCGGCGTAGTGGCTGGACGGCGGAGGCGAGCGCGCCTAGTCTTGGGCTTTTCCATGAGGACCAAAATGCTCAAGCTCTATTATGCTCCGGGTACCTGCGCGCTCGCCTCGCATATCGCCCTGGAAGAGGCGGGTGCCGGCTACACCACCGAGCGTCTCGATTTCAAAAGCAACCAGCAGAACAGCCCGGAATATCTCGCGATCAATCCGAAGGGACGCGTGCCGGCGCTGGTTACGGATCGCGGCATTCTGACCGAGACACCGGCGATGCTTGGCTTTATCGCGCAGAGTTTTCCGCAGGCGAAACTGGCGCCGCTCGACGATCCCTATGCGTTCGCGCAGATCCAGGCCTTCAACAGCTATCTTTGTTCCACGGTGCATGTCGCGCATGCCCACAGAGGGCGGGGCTATCGCTGGGCGACGGACGAAGCTTCCTTCGCCGACATGAAGCGCATGGTGCCGAAAACCGTCGGCGCCTGCTTCGCGCTGATCGAACGCGGCATGCTGAAAGGACCGTGGGTGATGGGCGACAGCTACACCATCTGCGATCCCTATCTGTTTACTTTGGCGGGGTGGCTGGAGGGCGACAGCGTCGATCTTGCGACGCTGCCGAAGGTGGCCGATCACCGCAAGCGCATGGCGGCGCGGCCGGCGGTGCGCAAGGTGCTGGCCGAAGAGCTGACGCCTGCCTGATCCCGGGGCTGCGCGACGCTTACCGGCGGATGGTTTTGCGCGTTTCGGCAACAATGAACTGCCGAACCGCAGCGCGACTGGCCTTGCCCGTGTTGCCGACCGGTATGGCGTCGCAAAAATGGATCGCATCCGGCAGTTTGAACCGCTCGATCTTGTCGGACGCCCAGGTCAGGAGATCCGGTTCGGTGAGGATGGCGCCGGGCTTCAACACCACCATCGCCTGGATGTTTTCGCCGAGGCGGTCGTCCGGAACGCCGGTGCACAGCGCGACCGCGACGTCCGGATGGGCCGACAACAGGTTGTCGATCTGCAGCGGGGAAATCTTGTTGCCGCCTCTCGAGATGATTTCCTTGGCGCGTCCGACGATTTCGGTGCGGTTGTCGGCGCGGATCCGGGCGAGATCGCCGGATCGAAAGTAGCCGTCGTTGAACGAGGTCCGGGTCAATTCAGGATCGTCGAGATATCCCAGCATGCCGTAAGGCGAATCGATTTCCAGTTCGCCGACTTCGCCTGCGGGGGCAAGCTGCCCGTCGCTTTTCCTGATTCTGAATTTCACATCATACGTCGGGTGTCCGATCGAACCTCTGCCGGCGATCTGTTGTTCGGGAGGAAGACAGAAGTCACACGATCCGGTCTCGGTTGAACCATAGAGGTCGTAAATTCCGCAGTGCGGCCAAAGACCGCAAATGGCTTCATTCAAGGCCGGCGTCATCACTTCGCCGCCGGCCAGGATCGTGCGAAGCCGCGGGGCTTTCGGCACCGACCCGGAAAGCAGCGTCCTCAGCATGGTCGGAACCGCGCCCAGCACGGTCACGCCGCCATCGAGGCATTTTCCAACCAGCTCCGCCGAGAATTTCGGAATGAGAATGGTCTTAGATCCGCACTCGAGTGCAAGCAGGCAGATCCATAGCCCGAAGATAAAATTGAGCTGAAGCGGCACCAGAACAGTATCGTCGTTCCGCAACTTCAGCAGCCGTTTCAGCACTTCGATCTTTCCGGCCAGCGCATCATGGCCGATGACGACGCCCTTCGGCGAACCCGTCGTACCGGACGTGAAGATCACCAGCGCCGCGCGGCTTAACAGAGGCCGCGGAGCAGGGGCCCGGTCGCCAAGTCTCTCCAGCTCTCCCCCTTTGATGAAAAATCGTGCGCCGGTCTTGGTCGCCAGCGCCTGTTTGGTCGCTTGCCCGGTTCCGGCGTGAACCGGGACGGCCACCGCCCCGGCGAGCCAGATTCCCAGCATCGCGCCGATATCGGTCGGCTTGTTGTCGATCCGCAAATGGACCGGCTCGTGACGTTGGACATTCGCTCTCCCGAGCAGGGCGGCAACCTGACGCGCATGGGAAATCAGATCGGCTGCTGACCACGAGGCGCCAGTCGGGTCGCCCAACGCGCCGCCTGATGTGGCGAGGGCTCGCTGCAGATTTCGCGCGAGCGCGCCGATCACGGCGGGGTTTTTGAAAAGCGGCCGTCGCGCCAGGCCAGCGCCGCTTTCAACCCTTCCTTGCGTGCAAGGTCCATGAACGCGGTTTTGTCGGGGGATCCCTGTCCTTCGATCAACAGATCGATCTCCAGCGCCTGTTCGAGCGCGCCGAGCATCCCGCGGGCTTCGATCGAGCGATTGATCGCGCGCTTGGTTTCCTTCATCAGCAGCGGATCGATGACCGCGATATTTTGTGCGATCTGCAGCGCCACGTCATCGAGCGCCTCGCCGGGCACGATCCGGTTGATCATCCCGATTTCCCGCGCGCGCCGCGCGCTGATGCGGTCTTCGCCGGTCAGGATAATTTCCTTTGCGATTTTGGGACCGACGATCCAGGGCAGGATCATCACCACAATGCCGGCGCCGAATTTCAGCTCGGGTTCGCCGAAAAAAGCATCCGGCGATGCAATGGTCAGGTCGCAGGCCAGCGCCAGCTCGCAAGCGCCGGCAAGGCAGGCGCCGCGCACCGCCGCGATGGTCGGCTTCGGGCAATGCCAAAACCGCATCGGGACTTCGAAATCCTTGCGCAAGATCGGACGCCACGCTTCGATGCCGGTGGGCCGCCGGTCCATCTGCTCCTTGAGGTCGAAGCCCGAAGAGAACGTATTGCCGGCACCCCGCACGATCACGGCGCGAACCTCGTCATCCCGCTCGATCGCGTCCATCGCCTGCGCGATCTCGGTCAGCATCGCCGCATTCATGGCATTGGTGCGCTCAGGACGCGTCAGCGTGATGCGCGCGACAAAGCCGATCTTTTCCAGGCTGATCAGTTCGAACATAGGCAACTCTCCCAGACCGGCCCGCGTCCGTCAAATGGATCGGAATGTTCGCGCTCGCGCAACTGCCTTGGGGGAGACCAAATTGCCCGCTGCTCGCTGACTTGTTTGCACCGTTGCGGGCGAAGCTCGAGGGCCGATCCGGGTGCCGGTACGGTTCATCGCCGAGGGTGACTATGTCGTGGCCGAAGTCCGCGGCCGCAACACGACCAAGGAGGGCAAGACGTACAACAACACCTATTGCAACCTGTTGCGGCTCGAAGGCGGCAGGCCGACGGAATATGCCGACTCCGCGCTGGTCAACGAGGTGCTCGGCGATCCGGCGGAGGGCGAGTTAAGTTACTTGCCGTCATTCCGGGGCGCGCTTTAGCGCGAACCCGGAATCTAGAGATTCCGGGTCTGGTCCTTCGGACCATCCCGGAATGACAGAGTGGACTATGCCGCCTTGGTCTTGAGGTGGCGGAACATGATCTTGCGCGCCTCGTCGTCCATTTCGGCCTTGAAGGTGAACTTGTCCTTCAGTGCGGCCGC
>Ga0209736_1000725_pt1 | contig 10622 bp, 11 predicted proteins | sample BlaSpr_A8_Ref_M3_FD_187992 | JGI IMG/M metagenome (GOLD analysis project Ga0209736, IMG submission 187992) | Forest soil microbial communities from Thunder Bay, Ontario, Canada - Black Spruce, Ontario site 2_A8_Ref_M3 (SPAdes) (version 2) | ecosystem: Environmental > Terrestrial > Soil > Boreal... | reverse complement strand
CCCATCCACGTCTTTCTTTCTTGGAGCAGAGAGTAAGGACGTGGATGCCCGGGACAAGCCCGGGCATGACGAGTTCTGCTGCAGGCTTTTGCGCGCGCTAGGATACGCCATCCTCATACGACGAAATCTCAATGAGACTGCCGTCGGGATCCCGGCAATAGACCGACCGCAGCGTGCCGCGGGCGCCCTGTTTCCTGACCGGGCCCTCCTCGATCGCCACGCCGCAGGCGTTTAGATGGGCGACCACCTCGTCCGGCGTGGCAGTGGTGAGAAAGCACAGATCGTCGCTGCCGGGGGTCTCGAAGTCGGCGGTGAACCACTCGACCTTGTCGGCGTCGCGCGGCCGCACATTGATTTTCTGGCTGCCGAACATCAGCGAGGTCCGGGGGGTCTTGCCCGGACCGGGGTCGAACACCTTTTTGGTACCATTGCGCCGAGCGCGCCACGTCCGAAACGTTGATCACGAGATGATCGAGCGCGGTCACTTTGACAGACATGAGCTTATCCTTTGGTCGCGGTTCACTGCGCATTTGCCGCACTGGCCGTGTCATTCCTGGTTTGTTACAACGCGCGGCGCGATCGTCAATTCAACAGATACGCACCGGACTTCAGATCCGGGACAGGGAGTAGACTTTATGGTTTCACGTCGTAGCGCGATTTGTCTGATCGCGATGGGGATTTCGGCGATCGCCTCTATCGGCGACGCCTCGGCGCTGGACTATCCGACGCGGCCGGTCCGCTTCGTGGTCGGGTATCCGCCCGGCGGCGCCACCGACATTCTCGCGCGCCTGATCGGCCAGCGGCTGTCGGAAAAGCTCGGCCAGCAATTCGTGATCGAGAACAAGCCCGGCGCCGGCAACAACATCGGCACCGAGGCGGTGGTCAATGCCGAGCCGGACGGCTACACCGTACTGCTGATCAATCCCGCCAACTACATCAACGCCTCGCTCTACGGCAATCTGAAGTTCAACTTCATTCGTGACATCGCGCCAGTGGCGTCATTCAACCGCGTGCCCAATGTCATGACGGTCGCACCCGACGTGCCGGCCAGAACGGTCGCCGAGTTCATCGCCTATGTGAAGGCCAACCCCGGCAAGGTGAACATGGCGTCATCGGGCAACGGAACCTCGGTGCATCTGTCCGGCGAACTGTTCATGGTGATGTCCGAAACCAAGATGCAGCACGTGCCCTATCGGGGTGCGGCACCCGCGATCACCGATATGCTCGGCGGCCAGGTGCAGGTGATCTTCGACAATATGCCGTCGATCATCCAGCATATCCGCTCAGGTAGCCTGCGCGCGCTGGCGGTGACGACGGCGGCGCGGTCTTCACAATTGCCTGATGTGCCGACCGTCGCCGAGACCGTTCCGGGCTACGAGGCGAGCGCGCTGTTCGGCATGGGTGCCCCGAAGAAGACGCCGCCGGAAATCCTCGAGAAGCTCAATAAAGAGGTCAATGCGGTACTGGCCGAACCCGAGATGAAGAAGCGCCTGACCGAACTCGGCGGCGAACCGCTGATTTCCACGCCGGACGCTTTCGGCGCGATGATTGCGGCCGAGACCGAAAAATGGGAAAAGGTGGTCAAGTTCGCCGGCGCGCATGTGGAATGAGGCGGCCGGCGGAACCTTCCAAGGGCGGCCTTGTTTTTCATGCGAGGCGACGCCACGGTTTTATGCGGAGAAGAACGATCATGCGCAATGCGACAATGGCCATGTTGGCCGTATTGGCGGCGGGCGGCGCCACCCTGGCGGGCTCCGGTCCCGCCGCCGCTTACGATTATCCCTGGTGCGTGCAGGGCAGGGATGTCGGGACCCCCGGCGACTGCTCGTATCAGACCTATGCCCAATGCATGGCAAGCGCGTCCGGGCGTGCCGATTATTGCAACATCAACCCGCGCGTCGCCTTTAACCGGCAGCCCCGCGGCCGGTATTATCGGGATTATTGAAGCGCGCGAGTGTCATTCGCTAATCGTGGTCTCGGCGCACGCCGGGACCCGGGATCCACGCCGTGTTCTACGGAACGGGCACTTGGGTAGATGCCTTCGGCGATCATGGCGGACGCTTTTGGTGTCAGCTTCTCCACCGATAACGAGTATTGCGAGGTCGGCGGCGTCTATCGCGAGGTGGCGCCGAATGAGCGGCTGGTGTTCAGCTGGGCCTGGCATTCGACGCCGGAACGCGAATCGCTGGTGACGGTATCGCTAAAGCCCGATGGCGATGGCACGCTGCTCACGCTCCATCATGAACAGCTGTTCGACCAGGCCGCCCGCGACGGCCACGAGCGCGGATGGGTCGGCGCACTCGACAAGCTTGAAAAATACCTCGCCTGAAGCGATCGGAGAGGAGCCTGCCATGCAACAGCAATCGCACAAAATCGTCTCGCGAGAAGAGCCGAACTTCGACGCCGCTGTCGGGCTCCCGCACTTCTGGCCGCGGATCGGCGGCTGCGAAGAAGCGTCGGCGAACTTCGCGCGAGGGCGCGTAGGCTGAGCGAGGAGCGCCACGCCGCCGAGGCGAATCGGACCCAAGCGGCACAGCCGCGACAACAGCGGAGAGAGGCGGAAGCGAAAAGCCGCCTAAGTTTTAACGTGCGGATGATCTGTCGCGGCGCGGATGGTCTTGCGAAGACGTGAAGCGCGTTTATGGCGCCGGCGCAGCCCCGGTCGCTTCACCCTCGATGGCGCGATCGATGGCGTCGATCAGCACCTGGGTTTCGATGAATTTGAGCCGCGCCCGTTCGGCATTGGCGCGGTCGAACGGTGCGGCAAGGGTTTTGGCAAAAGAGTCGCGGTCGTCCGCCATGCGCTCGCGCGCCTTTTTCAGCGTCTCAAGTCGCTCGCTCATGTGGGGTTTGCCTTTTGTTGGTTGCGCCCTGCTTCCCGAAAGGCCGCATTTGGATGCGAGGGGTGCCGCCCCGAAATCTGTCGGGCGCTGGTGTTCGAACTGGGTCGACCATCCGAGCCGGAAAACTCGACATAGCTCGGGTTTTGGCCATTTTGCGGATTTACCGGGCCTTGTGGCGCACCCGACACGATTCGAACGTGTGACCTTTGCCTTCGGAGGGCAACGCTCTATCCAGCTGAGCTACGGGTGCTTCGGAGATTCATTTAGCCGATTGCCCCGAAGTCGGCAATGTCCGGGGTGAGGATGCTTTCCGGCCGGAACCAGGCAGTTGATGGCACTCCCATGACGTCAAACATCGAACCGTTGGCCCGCGAGATGGCCGAGCGCATCTGCCGCCGAAGCGGCATGCCGGAAGCCGATATTCCGCGCTGGGTCGATCTGCACTGGCCGTGCGCGGCGGCGATGCTGGAAGCGGGCGTGATGGATGAGGGTGGCGAATGGGTCGCGGATAAGGACGTCCGTCTGGGGATGGAGGCCTACCGCGAGCGGCTGTCAGGGCCGAAATAAGATGATCCGCCCGGCTTCGGGCGCCGCCGCCGACCCGATCGTCAAGCCACGGCTGCCGGCATCTCTGCCGGTGCGCCGAACAGTTTCCTCACCTCCGGACCGGGTCTGGCGGCGCTGAACAAATAGCCCTGCATTTCGGTGCAGCCCAGCGCGCGCAGGATTTCCCGTTGCGCCTGGTTTCGACGCCTTCGGCGGTGGTCGTCATGTTGCGGGAGGCGGCGATGTTGACCACCGCCTGCACGATCGGCGACGAGCCGTCGATCTCCGCGATGTCGCTGACGAAACAGCGGTCGATCTTGATCTTGTCGAACGGAAAACGCTTCAGATAGCTCAGCGAGGAATAACCGGTGCCGAAATCGTCCAGCGCTATGCGGACGCCGATGGCGCGGAGTTGATGCAGGATGGCGAGTGCTGCCTCGTCGTCGCGGATCAGCACCGCCTCGGTGATCTCGAGCTCGAGCCGGCGCGCCGAAAGACCGGAGGCCGCCAGCGCGCCCGCGATCTTCAGCGCTATGGTCTGGCATTTCAGCTGAACCGGCGAGACGTTGACGGCGAGCCGGATATGGTCGGGCCAGTTCGCCGCCTCGGCGCAGGCGGTTCGCAGCACCCATTCGCCGAGTTCGTTGATCAGGCCGGTGTCTTCCGCCACCGGGATGAATTCCGCCGGCGAGATCATGCCGCGTTCGGGATGGCGCCAGCGCAGCAGCGCCTCGCAGCCGGTCACCTCGTTGCGCCCAAGGTCGACCAGCGGCTGGTAGTGGATTTCAAAGCCGCCGTCGACCAGCGCCTGACGCAGATCCTGCTCCATGGCGAGCTTTGCCTTGGCGCAGGCATCCATCGCCGGCTCGAAGAAGCGATGAGTTCGGCGCCCATCGGCCTTGGCGCCGTACATCGCCAGATCCGCATTCTTGATCAGCTGATCGAGTTCGGTGCCGTCCTGCGGGGCCCGTGCAATGCCGATGCTGGCATCGGTCGACAGCTGATGCCCGAGACATTGATAGGGCTGCCGGATCGCCTCATGAATTCGCGTCACGAATTCCACGACATCGGCATCGTTCCCGAGCCCGGTCTTAATCACCGCGAATTCGTCACCGCCGAGCCGCGCAATCAGGTCGTTCCCTCCGAGGCAGCTTCTGATCCGCGTCGCCACCGTCTTCAGCAATTCGTCGCCGACATGATGCCCGAGCGAATCGTTGATGCCTTTGAATTCGTCAATATCGATATAGAGCAGGGCGAATTGCTCGCCCTGTCCGGTTCGCCGCAGTTCGCGTTCGATCTGCTCGCGGAACAGCACCCGGTTCGGCAGATCGGTCAGCGCGTCGTAATGCGCAAGGTGCGCGATCTTCTCGTCGGCGCGCCGGCGCTCCGTCACGTCGTCCACGACGTTGATGATGTAGCGGGGCTGGCCGGCCTGGTCCGGAATCCCGATCCGCTTTGAGGTGATATAGCGATCGCCCAGCGCCTGACTGTGCCACGGCCGCTCGTCGAGAAACAGGCCATCAGGGGAATGCAGCGCTCTGTCATCATCGGCCGCGATGCGATCGGCAGCCGGCTTCGGAAACAGATCGAGGGCGGTTTTACCGACGATGGTTTCGCGCGAAAAGCCGAATTGAGTTTCCGCCACCCGGTTGACCAGGAGGTAGCGGCGATCGCGCGCGTCCTTGACCGTGATCTGCGATGGTATGTGATCGATGATCTGATGCAGGAATGCGTAATTGCGGTCGCGTTCCTGTTCGAGGCTGCGGCGCTCGGTTATATCTTCGATGGTCGCCACCCACCCGCCCTGCACCAGCGGCTTGTTGACGATCACAAACGAGCGTCCGTCGGCGCATTCCATCATGGTCTGGGTGATTTTACCCTGCGCGACGTTGTGCATAATGGTTGAGCAGAACTGATCGATATCCCCGTCGAAGGATCCGGTCGCCTGACGATGGCGGATCAGGTCGTAAAAGTGGCAGCCCGGCTTGGCGACGTCGGTCGACAGATTGTACATGTCGATGTAGCGCTGGTTGCAGATGACGACGCGTGCCGACGCGTCGTAGAGCACGAGGCCTTGCGTCATGTTGTTCAGTGCGGTGTCGAGCCGCTGTTTTTCCGATTCCAGCCGCGCTTGCGATTCGCGATTTTGCCGGCCCATCTGCCGAATGATCACGAACAGAATGAGGGCGATCACCGACGCCGACAGCGCGGCGGCAATGATCATAAGCCTGGTTTGCGCCCGCCAGTCGGCCAGCGCGGCCGAGACCGTCGAGGTCGCGACCACCACGATCGGGAATCGGCTCAACGGCACCGCCGAACCGATCCGGTCCTGACCATCCACCGGACTTCGCACCCACAGCGTCTGGCGGCCGCCCTCGGCCAAGACCTTGCGCAGCAGCGGGGCTGCCTGGAATTTCCATCCGATCATCATATCGGCGCGAGGGTAGCGCGCCAGCAGCGTCCCATCGCGATGAAACATGGAAATCGCCGCACCCTCGCCGAGCACGACAGATGCGAAGAACCTTTCAAAATTTGCCGGATCGATACGCCGCACCATCACGCCAAGAAAAGCCCCGTTCGGCCCAGTCAGACTGTGGGCAATCACGGTGGTCCACTTGTCGGTGAAGTAGCTGCGAACCGGTTCGGCCAGTGCAATCCTGGCTTCGGGATCCGATTTGAAGGTTTTGAAGTAGCTCCGGTCAGAGATGTCGATGGCTGGCAGCGGCCAGACACCCGACGAGTTGATCAGCTTTCCGTCTGCATCGAAGATATTGACATCGCCGATGTAGGACAAAATGCTGACCCTGGATTTCAGCATCAGGTGCGCGTCCAGGGTCGACATCTGGCTCTTGAAATTCTGCGCCGAAGAGCTTCCGGAAAATTCCGTCCTGGAGGCCAGGTCGCTGGCAATGATCTCGGAATCCTCGAACTGTTGGTCGAAGTGGCGGGCGAGCAGCAGCACGGTGTTTTCCAGCTCTCGCTTGCCATTGCTGAGCGCGCGCTCGCGGAATTGGTCGACCATGACCACGGTGCCGACGATGATCGCCGCCACCAGTAATGCGCCGCAGGTGATAAGCCAGAACACCGGGCCCCGGCGTGTCGAATTGTGCTGCGATGCGGTCGCCGTCGCTCGGGACATTCCAGGCCCACCACAGATGCTGGAAATCAATTCTCGCATTCCCCAACCCCTCGAGGATATGCATACGATGCACAAATGGCATACGCGTTAGGAAATCCGGTTACTTAAGGCTTAATGGGCGTATGTTGGGCAAACGCGCGCGTTGGCTTCACAGGGGGCGACAAAATATGGTGAATCGCTCCGGTTCGCCGGATTCTGCTGCCGCGGGTGCCAGCCATGTCTGGCCGGTGTTCCGCTCGTTGAATGCGTATCGCATTCAATTCTTCAGCCACGATCTGTTCGCCGGATTGACCCTCGCCGCGATCGCCATTCCGGAGCAGATGGCGACCGCCCGGCTCGGCGGATTTAGCCCCCAGATTGGCTTTTTCGCCTTTCTGGCGGGCTCGCTCGCGTTCGCAGCCTTCGGAAGCAATCGCTTCCTGTCGTGTGGTGCGGATTCGACGATCACGCCGATCTTCGCCGGCGGCCTTGCGGTTCTGGTCGCGTCCGGCGCGCCGGAATATCAGGCGCTGGCTGCAGCACTGGCGCTGATGGTCGGACTTTTGCTTGTGGCCGCCGGCATCTTCCGCCTGGGCTGGATCGCGGATCTGCTTTCGATACCGGTGACGACCGGCTTTCTGGCCGGGATTTCCGTACACATTGTGATTTCGCAATTGCCGGGCATCCTCGGACTGCCTTCGCCAGACGGACCGATGCTGCAGCGCCTGACCATCCTCGCCGGGCATCTGAATCAAACCAACCCGTTCACGCTGGTGATCGGCCTGGGGGTTCTGGTGATCATCGCCGGATCGGAACGGATCGATGCGCGAATTCCCGGCGCATTGATCGGCCTCGCTTTGGCAGCCACGGGCGTGGCGCTGCTTGGCCTCGACAGCCGTGGCGTCAGCGTGCTGGGCGCGGTCAGCGTTGCGCTGCCGTCGGTTGCCATCCCGGTAATCCCGCTGAGCCGCTTAGCAAGCCTGGTGTCATTGAGCCTCATCATCGCGGTTGTGGTCATGGTACAGACCGCGGCAACGACGCGATCCTTTCCGTCCACTCCTGATGAGCCGGCCGATGTCGATCGCGATTTCGTCGGCGTCGGCGCCGGCAGCCTGCTGTCGGGACTGATCGGCGCATTTCCGGTCAATGCCAGCCCGCCGCGAACGGCCGTGGTCTGCGAGACCGGCGGACGATCCCAGCTCGCCAGCCTGGTGGCCGGGACAATCGTGATTGCGTTGCTGGCGTTCGGCGCCGCGCTGTTGTCCAGAATCCCGAACGCGGCGCTCGGCGGCGTCCTGCTGTTCGTCGCCCTGCGGATCATCCGCCTCAGTCAAATTGTCGCGATCTACCGGCAATCGTTGGGCGAATTCTTCCTGATCATTGCGACCGCGGCGGCGATCATCGTGCTGCCGATCGAACAAGGCGTCGGCATCGGCATTGCGCTCTCGCTGCTGCACGGCATCTGGAGCACCACGCGGGCCCGGGTGCAGGTGTTCGAGCGGGTTCCAGGGACCTCGATCTGGTGGCCGTCGAGCCCCAATCTGCCTGGCGAACAAGAACCCGGCGTCATCGTCGCAGGCTTTCAGGCGCCGCTGTCTTTTCTCAACGCCTATCATTTCCGGCGCGACATCCTGGACGCGTTGCAGTCGTTGCCGCAAAAGGCGCGGCTGATCGTTCTGGAAGCGACCGGTATTGTCGAGATCGACTTCACCGCGGCGCAGGTATTGCGTGACCTGATTGGCCGGTGTCACGCCGATGGCGTCGATTTTGCCATCGCGCGCCTGGAGTCGATCCGCGCGCAGGAAGCGATGGCGCGGTTCGGCATCGAGGAGCTGCTGGGGAAGGATCGTTTGTTCCACAGCGTCGAGCAGGCGATTGCCGCGCTTGGGAAAAAGGGATCGTCATGAGGAAGTTGCATCTGCTTGCGTGGGCCATGCTCTTGATTTTTGCATCGGCAAGTCCTGGAGTCTGGGCGGCGGACGAAGTAGCACCTCATCATCGACCGGTGAAAGAAGTTGCGAACTATCGAATTTCGGTCGGCACCCAGGGCACATTACCGCTCTATGCCTCCGCTGACTGGTCCAATCCGTTGCCGGATGTCACGCGCGCGGTTCTGGTCCTGCACGGACGGTTGCGCAATGCCGATGTCTATTTCCAATCCGCCAAAACGGCTCAGGCCGCGGCCGGCGACGCCGGCAAGTCCAGCATCATGATCGTTCCGCAATTTCTTGCCGAGGTCGATGTCGAGGCCCACCACCTGCCGCCGGAGACGCTGCGCTGGACGCTTGAGGGATGGGAAGGTGGCGATGCAGCGCTCGCCCCGGCGCCTGCCAGTTCGTTCGAGGCCCTCGACGCCATCCTGGCGAGATTGGCGGATCGCCGGTTGTTTCCAAATCTCAGCCAAGTCGTGGTGGCCGGTCATTCCGGCGGAGCCCAGGTCGTGCAACGCTACGCGATCGCCGGAAAAGGCGAGCTGGCACTGACGTCGCAAGGCATTGGCGTGCGCTATGTGGTCGCCAATCCGTCGTCTTATGCGTATTTCAATGGCGAGCGGCCGGAACCATCGATTGCGGCGAACTGCCCCGACTATAACCATTGGAAATACGGCATGGAGGCGCGCCCGGAATATCTGGCCAGTCCGTCGATCGCGACCCTGGAGCAGGCCTATATCGCGCGGCGGGTGATCTATTTGCTGGGAACGCTGGACACCAACCCCAATCATCCCGCGCTGGACAAGTCGTGCATGGCAGAAGCCGAGGGACCCTACCGATACGCCCGCGGTCATGCTTATGCGGCCGCGATGCAGGTCCGGGACGCCGGAACGCCGAATCACCGTGTTTGGGACGTGCAAGGTGTCGGACATGATGGAGACAAGATGCTGACCTCATCCTGCGGCCTCAAGGCGCTGTTCGATTTGCCCGGATGTGAGGCCGATCGATAGCCCGCGCCGATGTTTGCCGATCCGGCTGCGCCGGCGCTAAGCCGGCACGATCACCTTTCCGATCGGCCACAGCGCGATGCCGGCGAGTTTCAGGTGGGCCCAGGCGAACGGGATGCCGATGATGGTCACCGCCAGAACGACCGCGGTGACGATATGCCCAAGCGCCAGCCACCAGCCTGCCAGCACCAGCCAGATCAGGTTGCCGATCACTCCGAGCGGTCCGGTGCCGATATCGGAGTAACCGGTGAGGCTGTCGCGGCGCACCGCCTTCTGGCCGAACGGCAGCAGCGTATAGGCGGCGATATTGAACGCGGCTCTCGCCCACGGCAGGCCGATGATGGTGATGGCCATGATGACGGCGGCGAGCAGCCAAGCAGCGGCCATCCACACGCCGCCCAAGAGAAGCCAGAGGACGTTCAGTAATATCGAGACGGGCGGCATGCGATTTCTTCCAGGCTATGAGGGAAGCGCGTTCGCGCCGGGTGGTTTTTGCCGATCCTATGACGACGGGCCGGATTATCAAAACCGAATTGCGAAACTTCTTCCCATTGTCATTCCGGGGCGACGCGAAGCGTCGAACCCGGAATCTCGAGATTCCGGGTCTGGTCCTTCGGACCATCCCGGAATGACGGCGGAGGTTATTCTCATTCCGCCTTGGGCGGATTCCGCAACCGTCCCACCACGCCGGTGGGGAAGAAATAGACGCTGGCGATGAACAACAGGCCAAGCCAGAGCAGCCAGCGATCCGGATGCAATAGTCCCGGCAGCAAGGGCAGCCCTGCCTCTGCCGCGGCGTTGGAGGCGGCGCCCATCAGCGCCTGCAGATAGTTTTGCGCCAGAATGAATATAGTGGCCCCAATGATCGCGCCGTAGATCGTTCCCATGCCGCCGATCACCACCATCAGCAGAATGTCCAGCATGATGGAAAAGCTGAGCGAGGTGTCCGGTCCGGCATAGCGCAGCCACAGCGCGTTCAGCATGCCGGCGCTGGCGGCGACCAGGGCTGCGATACAGTTGGCGTAGGTCAGATGAAACACGGTGCGAAAGCCGAGCGCTTCGGCGCGGAAGCGGTTTTCCCGGATCGCCTGCAGCACGCGGCCGAATGGCGAATTCACCACCCGCAGCAGCGCCAGGATCATCGCCGCGGAGCCTGCGAAAATGAGAAAGTAAGTCA
>Ga0209736_1000724_pt1 | contig 10630 bp, 11 predicted proteins | sample BlaSpr_A8_Ref_M3_FD_187992 | JGI IMG/M metagenome (GOLD analysis project Ga0209736, IMG submission 187992) | Forest soil microbial communities from Thunder Bay, Ontario, Canada - Black Spruce, Ontario site 2_A8_Ref_M3 (SPAdes) (version 2) | ecosystem: Environmental > Terrestrial > Soil > Boreal... | reverse complement strand
TCCCTCGAGTGGCGAGATCCGCGTTTGCGGAACGGGCGTAGCCGATGCCATTCCCTGGCAGTACGCCTTCGGGTTCATCGGGCGCACCATGCAGACGGCCCCTACGCTCAAACAGCAAATTCCTACGAATCCCGCAAACTCCACCGCCGCCCGCTGCGCAGGATTTACGGAATTTTTCAATCCGAATGTCGGGGGCTCCCTTGGAACTGATTACTTCTTCTTCGGGTTGACCAGAGACTGTACCGCGCTGGGCGGACCTGGTGGTTGTGTGGCGGAGTTCACCAATGCGGATCCCTCGACCATCCTCACGATGCCTGTGACTGGAGGCCCCAGCGGGATTATCGTCGATAACTACAGCACCCAACCGGAGGCTTCCAGTATCTATTTCACCGCCGAGGGGATAAATACTGCGTATAAATTTACCCAGGTCGGCCTGAATTAGGAGCGCACGAGCCCGCGTGGCAGGCTGAGGACCTTTCCGGCCTACCTAACGGCCAGGACCGGCTTACGATGTAGTGGTAAGAATTGAATTGTGCGCTGCCCCTCTGCAACACTGCGGGAGCAATCACTTGTCAATCCGCAATTGCCGACTCTAGTGGCTACGAGAGCTTCCCTTATGAATGGTAAGATGCGCACCTCCAACGCTCGTCCGCCGGTTGCGGTTCTGTTCGACAATTTGCAACGGATTGCACCCGTGGTGAAAAAAGTAGGAAGGAAAATCCGGCTAAGTTATTGACGATAAAAACGTTAACTTTCGCTGCAAGCTGGCAGGCGAATTGCCCACTACCCCCCGGATGCAGTGTCTCTGGCCGAGCACGAAAACGACGTTCAGGAAGGCCCTTGTGGCGGCGGTGTCGCTCGCCGGTCTCAGCGGCGTCCTCGCCTGGTGTGCAGTCACGTCCGCTTCTCCATTGCGCGTCGTTCCGCATGACGTCCCGCTTACGCAACTAGAACAGACCCTGCGCCGTGCGCCTGCGCATATCTCTGAGTTCTCTCCCGTGTCGGAACCGCTGGCCGTGGCAAAATGCGGAGACGTCCGTCCGCCCGAAGCTTTGCTCACCCCCGACCCGCTGCTACACGTTCAAGATGACGATCTGGACGTGCGTGTCAGCTTCATTGTCGGATCCGACGGACACGTACATAGCGCCTTCGTCCTTGACAGCGGCGGCTCCGACGAGGACCAGATTGTGCTGCGCGCCGTCCGCTTCTGGCGGTATCGTCCCGCGCTCTGCAACGGCGTTCCCACCGATTCCGAAGCGCGTGTAAGATTCAGCATCCGCTAGCGCTCAAATTCTCCTACAATGTCAGCGATGAGGTTGAAGTGACAGCAGACAATCCGAATCCTCCGGATACGGAGAAGAACCAGCCCGCCGAAGGCAATGAGATCGACGACTTCCTGCAACGACTCCCCGGCAGTTTTCGCTGGCCGAAGCCGAATGCCGAAGCCGTGGCCGCGGCCGTAGAAGCGATCCATCGCATGTCGGGTATGGCCGCGCAGGATCAGGCGGCGGGTGAGGCAGACGAACCGGGCAACGCCTGCTCAGGATGTGGAGGTTCGCTGCCGGTAGGCGCTCGCTTTTGTGTGTGGTGCGGAATTCCCAACCAGCCCGTCGCCGGCGATACCACTGCTCAACCTCGATCGGGTGGTGCCCACCATCACTTTCACCACCACTATCATCATCTTGTTCCCAGCCAGATCCCCAGTCACGGGACGGCATCCGGCACGACCTCTGCCGAGTCCGAGCCTTCCACTCCTCGCGGGCGTGCTCCCGGTTCGACGGGCACTTCGCCCGGCGGCCGCGCCGAAGCGAATGCCCGCCAGGTTGTCCAGGACTGGGCGCAAGCCTGCAACACCAGGCACATCGATGATCTGCTCGAACTCTACGCCGCCGACGCGACTCTCATCCGCTCCAGCGTTCCGCCCGTTCGCAGCCTGCCTGCGATCCGGGAATTTCTTATCTCGCTGCTCGAAGCCGGATTGGGCGACGTGGAAATGGAATCGCTGCGCGTCGAAATGCTGGGCGATATAGCACTCGATCTCGGCCGTTGCAAGATGCTCGTGCCCGTCGTCATGGGCAAGCGCCGCGAAGAGCGGGGCAAATATCTGATCGTCCTCGCGCGACAGCCCGCCGGCACCTGGAAGATTCTCGCCGATTGCTGGTCCGCCGATCTGCCGGTCGGCGCCCCAGCGCCCGAGCCCGCTGCTCGAAAGGGAAGTGAGCCAATCCCACCTGTCCGCAAGCTCCGCTGAACCGGTCTCATCGTTTGTGTTGAAACTCAGGAATCGATTCCGCTATTTGCCTTATACAATTGGCTGTCGAAGCGCCCATCTTCAAAAACCGTGGAAACAGTGAGATGTCGCCATTTCTCGGCCTCGCTCGCACGCGCCGCTTCCGCCTGTTGCACCCGCTTTTCCGCATCGACACCGAGGATCAGCCTTATCGGCACCTCGTCGCTATTTGCCAGTCGTACAATTACGTCCGCGATCTTCCGCGGATCGCCTTCCAAACGCCCTTCGAGGCTTCGCAACATGTTGAGCATCGAACCGACCGAGGCCTCGTAGTCCGGCAGCAACTCCGGCGCATTCTGACCGGCGCGCCGTGCCCAGTTTGTCCGAATACCTCCCGGCTCCAGCGTGCAGATCTTGACCCCGAACGGCGCTACTTCCATCGCCAGAGAGTCACTGAAACCGCCCACGGCCCACTTGGCCGCGTGATACGGCGTATTGCCCGGAACCGCGAGGCGACCACCGACCGAAGACACCTGAAAGATGTGACCGCTCTTCTGCTTGCGCATCACTGGCACGGCGGCGCGTGTTGTGTACACCACACCGTAAAAGCATGTGTCCACGACGGCCTGGAAGTCCTCCGCACTCATCTGTTCGAACGGCGCAAACTGCCCGTAACCGGCATTGTTGACCAGCACGTCCAACCGCCCGAAGGTGTCCACCGCTAACTGCACGGCCGCCTTTGCTGCCGCCTCATCACGCACTTCCAGCGTTACGCGCTTCACCCGCCCGCCGTATTGCGCCACCAGAGGTGCCAGTTCCTCCGTCCGCCGCGCTCCGGCTACCACGCTGTCACCCGCGGCCAGTGCCGCCTCGGCGATATCCCGCCCCAACCCGTTTCCGCTTCCCGTAATCAACCAGACCTTGGCCATTTGCAATATCCTCCTCTGCATAGGATGATAAAATGACTGACTGGATGCTCATTTATTTAATGGGGGGCCACAATCTCATCGCAACGCACGCCAGAAGACTTGAAAAGCCCGCTCAATAAGTTCTTCGCGCTGTTTCGGCTGTTTCGCGATGAATTCCATGGTTGCCTCTTGCATCGCCGACATCGTGGCCGTCGCGAACCCCACCGGCAGCCCGCGCAGCGCGCCGCGGGTTCCCAACTCGCTTAACGTTTTGTCGACTGTGCCGCGTTGTGCGGCTATTCTCGCGCGTGTTTCGGTCGCGATCAGGTCGGACACGTTCAATTGCACCGAGACCTTGCGTTTCTCCGGAAATTCGATGGCCCAATCGAGAAAGCTCGACCATATATGCCGCGTCCGGCGCTCCAGACTCCCATAATGCGGAAAGTCAGCGTTTACCCGGGTGTAGACCTCGCTTTTCAGTTCGAGATAAAGCTCGTTCAGCAGCGCTTCCTTGTTCGCGAAGTAGGTGAAGAGCGTGCCCGCAGCGACGCCCGCACGCTCGGCGATCTTCGCCGTAGGCGCGCCCAGCCCGGCCTCCGCAATCTCGTACACCGCCGCCTGGAGGATTGCGCTGCGTTTCTCAGGACTTCTGGCTCGTGCCATTCCTACCCTCAGAACTCAAGTTGCTTTCTCCACCGCTGCGATTTCTTCCGCCTGCGCGGTCTCGGCGGAAAGCTTCCGCAGCGACAGGCGTTCGTGATGGGAAAGCAGCAGTCCGACGGGAACGACAGCGACAAACGTCACCAGCCACAGCATGATGCCGCAGCTGGCAGCCAGTTCCGGGGGAACGTCGAAGATGCGGTGCAGAGTTGCGATGGTTGCTAACTGGGAGCCGCCGCCGATGCCGGGCAACTGCACCATGGAGCCGATCATGCTGGCTCCCATGAGCACCAGCACCTGCGAGCGGCGAATATTCAGAATGGCCACGCCATAGGAGTGGGCGACTTCCTGGTAGGCCATGATGATCATGAACCACATCGCGAGCGAGAGCACGATCAGCGCAAGCAGCGAGAGCGGGTTATGGATAGTATTCAGGCCGCCGCGGAATTCGCGGATGCGGGTGGCGATCTTGTGTCCGAGGTTGGCGGCGAGGTGAGAGAAGCGCTGCTCGACCCAATCGGCGATGGCTTCGCCCTTCCAGTGGACGGCGACCGCGGCGAGCGAAACCGCGGCGACCAAGGCGACCAGCAGGAATCCGCCTTCGCGGAAGCGGTGGTAAAAGGGAAGCGAGCGCGGGCCAGCGGATACGAGGATCGCGCTCACCAGCAGCACCGTGAATGCTCCGAAGTCGAAGATGCGTTCGACCGCCCAGACCCCTAGCTGTGATGAGAAACTCAAGTTCTGGCGGCGGGCAATCAAATAAGGGCGAATCAGTTCGCCGGGGCGGCCGAGCAGGGCCAGGCCAGTGAAGCCAATGATGGTGGGCGCAACCAGGCTAGCGGAGGAGGCTTGCGGGCGCACCGGGCGAAGGAATATTTTCCAGCGAATGGCTCGCACCACATAGGCGAGGTAAATGAGCGCGATGGCGTGCAAAATATGCACCCACTTTTGCGGGCGGGTTTCGCGGAAGCGGGCCCAGTCGAAATTCTGCCAGGTGCGGAACTGCAGATAAACCAGTACGGCCAGCACCAGGAAGACGACGGCGTAGACCACGTATCTTTTATTGTTCATTCAGTCTTAATTCATTCAGTCATTGTTCATGCAGTGTTGCTGATTCCGTCTTGTGCGGGTGCTGATCATTTGACGCGGGGCGGAGGAGTGCGCAGTTGCGACGAGCAAGCCCCCGAATGAAGGTAAATGAGAGAGCAGGCACGGTCAATGTGGCCACGATCGACGCAGGAACGATCGACGCAAGAACGATCAATGCAGGAACGATCACCGCGGAGATTCGGCGGTGATGGCCGTGGCGGCGGCTTTGGAGGCACGCGCACGGGCTGGGGGTTTGGTCGAGGCCTGTTTTTGTTTCGCTTCTTCCTTCCGCGCAATCTTTTCCTGCGCGATCTTCTTGGTGTTGTACTCGTGCACGATGCGGGCTACGTAGGCGCGCGTCTCTCGAAATGGCGGTACTCCTCGATACTGCTCGACGCGTTGCGGACCAGCGTTGTAAGCGGCCAGCGCCTTGACGAGATCGAAATTGTAGCGCTCCAGAAGTTCGCGCAGATAACGGCTTCCACCCGTGACGTTGGCTTGCGGATCGAAGGCATCATTCACGCCCAGTTGGTTAGCGGTGCCGGGCATGAGTTGCATGAGTCCGCGGGCGCCTTTGGGGGAAACGGCGCGCGAGTTGAATCCGCTTTCGGCGTGAATGACGCTGTTCACGAGGTCGGGATCGAGATGATAGGCGGCGCTGGCGGAGTTCACGACTTGATTCAGAGCAGGAGCGGGGACAAATTTCGCAGATCCTGATTTCGCAGGCCAGGAATTCGCGGACTCAGCTTTCGCAGAGCCAAACGGGACGGAGATAGAGGCGTGCGCATCCGCGGGCGCCGGCAATGGCACAGGCAATGGCGCCGGCAAGGTGAGATCCTTTTCGTAGCCGGTAATCTCTTCGGTGGGCACGTCGGTGAAGCTGGAATCGTCTGCGGCGAGAAAGAGGCGGGTGTTTGTTCCCATCACCAGGCGATGCTCATGGCGAATGCTGAAGCCGTTGCGGAGAATTGCCAATTCCGCAGCAGTCGCGGGACGAGCGAGCAAAGTTACGGCGACGGCACACAAGAACGCAGCGGCCTTCGCCGCAATTCTCGCAGCCCTCTCCGTCGCAAATGGTCCACTTCGAATCATCGTTCTTCAACCGATCACAGGCTGACACCGATCGCGGATCCGCGAATCTGGTCAACAGTTACCGGTTCGATCTCCTTTCCATTTAGCGCGTGCTCGATGGCGGCGGATACACCGCTCTCGGCGTTCGAGCGGGTAAGCGTCCAGCCGCGGGAGCGCAACTCCTCGGACGCATTCCCCATGATAAAGGGGTGGCCGGCGAAAGCAAGCATTTCAATATCGTTATAGTTATCGCCAATGGCCATGACCTGCTGGCGGGTAATGCGGCGGTAGTTGGCCCAGCGCTCGAGCGCGTGTCCCTTGGAACAGCCCGCGTTGAGCACATCGACAATGGAAAGATCGCGGCCCGGGTACTCGGTGCGCACAACCGTGATGGGCAGGCCGCAGCTTTCGAGGATCTGCAATACCCGCTGCATGAGCGCGATCGGGCCGCAGAACATGGCCTGCACGGGATCTCTGGTGAGCGCATTCTCGATCGGAACCACGAACTGGATATACTGCCTATTTTTCTCCAGCCAGCGCTGGATGCTGGCTTCCAGTTCGTCCAGACGTTCGATCACGATGGTGCCCGCAGTATCGCCGTGAAGGTCGTTGCTGTCAAAAGTGAGAACCGTCTGACCGCGAAACTCTTGCATCGCGCCGACGAGTTCGCGGCACGTGGGCGCGGGGAGCAGGTCACGGTGGAAAGTTTCTCCGGCAAGCGATCGCGTGACAGCGCCATTCGAACTGATCAACCACAGATCAAATCCCAACTGTTGAGCGATGGGTAGAGCAAACGTGTGGCGGCGTCCAGTGACCAGGATGACCTCGATGCCTTCGGCGTGCACGCGTCGGAGGGTTGCGAGATCGGTTTCAGAAATCTGAAATTCCGGGTTGAGCAGGGTGCCGTCAATATCGATGGCAATGAGGCGAAGGGAATTGACAGGCACACACAATCTTAACACTCGCGCATACCGATGGAGCGCCGGGCGTCCCCGCCCGGCCCGCACGCGACGCTACCACTCCTGGCCTTCGACTTCCACCGACCACCGGTGCGGGGAAGCCATCGTGACGCGGTCAGAGCACGGTAATCGCGGTCGTCGTTCCAAAGGGGCCAGGCGATTGGAAATCATCGGCGCAGTCAGAACCATTGCCCGCACCGCCGATCAAATTGCAGCCCGCACCGTCGCGCGCCTGGAATTCGACGTGATATGTACCCGAGGCGACCGGCCCGATGACAACGGTGAAGGAGCCATTGCCGTGAATGTCGGTCGTGACTACTCCGAGTTCGACCGTGGCGGCCGTCGCGGTCACACCTTGCCGCGTGAGCGATTGGCAGGCGCCGCCGTCATCAACCGGAAACTGGCCGAAGGTCGCGGGAAAAGTGCTGCAGAAGGGCACGATTCCGACCTGATAAAGCTTGCTGGGCGTCGCGCCTACCAAAGTAAAGGTCACCGACAATTTGTGCGTCGTAGCATTCACCGACCAACTGATCTTGCTTCTCGTGTAGTTAAGCGGTTCACCGAAGTTGTCCCAGCCTGCGGTCCACTTCTGCATGGTTGCCGTTGCGGAAGCTGTCACGGCGGAGAGAAGCAATGCCACGACCAGCAAGAATATTCTTTTCATAGGGGGGTCCTCCTTTCGCGAAACACCCACCTCTAACCCCTTTGCGGTGAAGGACTATATCACGCTTTATGAACCTTTTCTTCTCATATGTTTCTTTCCGTATGCGACAATCATGCCCGACGGAGACTAGCGATGAAATTGAAATTCCTTCTGTTGTTTCTGACTCTCCTCCCAATGTCTTTGCCAGCTCAGTACGCACCCGAAACGGGTAAGCCTTTCGTGGTCGAATACTATTACAAAGCGAAGTGGGGACATGCCGACGAGTTTCTGCAGCTGTTCAAGAAGAACCACTACCCGCTGCTGAAGAAACAGGTGGAGATGGGCCGCATGCTCAAGGTCTGGATGGACCAGCCGCGCTACCATACGACCGAAGACGGGCGCTGGGATTATCGCGTCACCATCGTGTTCAAGAACTCGACGGTTGCGAATGAGCCGTTCGACGAAGACGCGCTGAAGAAACAGCTTTGGCCCGACCAGGCCACGTATGCGAAGGAAGAGCAGCGCCGGTTTGAAATCCTTGACGGACATTGGGACCTGCCCATCAAGAGCGTGGATCTGGACGGGAAGTAAACGATGCCGCAGGTTCCAAAAAGATGTAAAAGATTGGTTAACCTTCCCGACGAAATCCTTTATCGCTGTCATCAGAATTTGGAGTTAGACACGTCGCGGTTGTGCCGCTAAGTTAGATCATGGATAACTTGATCGGTGTGGAAGACTCGCCTGTTGATTTGCTGCACGAGATTGGCGGCCGGCTGGCGACAGCGGGCGGATTTCACGAAGTGCTGGACCGGGTGGTGGAGTTCGCCTCGGCGCTGGTGAAATGCGATTCCTGCCTGGTTTATGTGCTCGAGGGCGAACACCTGGTCCTGCGGGCTTCGAAGAACGCTCATCCTGAGGTTGTCGACCGGCTCAAACTGCGCGTCGGACAGGGCATTACGGGCTGGGTGGCGGAACATCACGAACCCGTGGCGATTTCAGAAAAGGCGGCGCAGGATCCGCGATTCCAGTTTTTCCACGAATTGCCCGAGGATAGTTACGAAGCGTTTCTCTCCGTGCCGCTGATGTGCCGGGGCCGGGTGGTGGGAGCGATCAATCTGCAGCATCGCCGCCCTCACATCTACAAGCGCAAAGAGATCCGGCTGATTTCGGCGATTGGGTTTCTGGTGGGCGCGGAAATTGAATTGGCGCGCATGGAGGAAGTCAACTCCAACCTTACGGACCAATTACAGACCCGAAAGGTTGTGGAACGCGCCAAAGGGATTTTGCAACGCGACATGGGATTGAGCGAAGAGCAGGCTTACCTTGCTCTGCAAAAGCAGAGCCGGCAGAAGCGCAAGGCCATGAGGGAGATTGCCGAGGCGATCATTCTGAGCGAAGAAGTGAGAGAAAACACGCGCGGAGCGGAAGTGTCCTGACCATTTGTTCCGGAGAGGCGCGGCTTGCCGCATCTCGGATCACCCACAGAATTCGAGGCGCGGCTCGCGGGAGACGGGGCAAACCCCGTCTCTACCGTCGAGTGTTTCATGCCCCACCCTTACCAACTCCGAATTGTTCCCAACAAAAAAAGCCGGGAGCAGATGGCAAATCTGCTCCCGGGGAGGGACAGCTGTGACCGGGATGTGGCCCGACCGCAGCTGGGCGACTTACTTCGATGCAATCTCGCGCGATTCGCGCTCGCGCGGGACGGTAAAGTGCAAAGTCATGTCGTACTCGGGGAGGGCCATAGTGCTGACGAAACTCTGTCCGTTTCTCGACACCAGAGTTAGCCTGGCGCTGACTTCCTCCGGCTTCGGCGATTCGACGTCGTTCACCAGCATCATCGCGTTCGTGCCAGTCCCGTTGATCCCCCGCAACATGAGAAATTCGGATGGACCCTCGCTCTTGATGGAGAAGGTGTAGTCTCCCGGGCCCAAGACACACTTTTGCCAATGCACTTCGTGAGTAAGGGTAAAGCTGCCACGTGCATCCTCGGCGGCAGCCAGAGTCGGCTGAAGGGTGAACATACTCAAGCCCAGAACGGCGGCATATGCGAATTTGCAGATCGATCTCATGAAATCTCCTTTTCTGGTCTAAAAGCACACGGCCAACGTAAGACGTGAACCAAATGGCGTGGGCTTAAATTAAGTGGAGAACAACGAGGTCAGCAGATTTGCAACGCAGCGAACACGGCTGGACACAAACATTAGTTCGACGGACCCGCCACTGAGCGGGGCTCGAACTAGTAAGACTATGGAGGAATTCAGCTGTAGTGTCCAAGGAAAAAAATCGATCTGTCGAATCTGTGTGGAGACGCGGCAAGCCGCGTCTCCACTCCAGAGCGCGAAATCCGCTACACACCAGATGGCTGACCCCGCACACCAGAGCGTGAATACCACCCAATGCGCTGTAGCCGCCGTTAAAGTAGTTTTCCAGCGGATTCAGGCGCGCACGTTTGCAAAAAGCTCACCCGATACGAGAACATAGTTGGTTTGCATACATCCACAGTTCCTATAAGGAAGCAGCCAAAAAATATGGCGAAGCTGAAGAAGTCCCCCACGAACGCAGCAAGGAAGGCAACGGTCGAGGTGAAGTCCTCAAGCAAAGCACAGAGCGAAACCGCTCGCGGCCACGCGATTGAGCCTGCCAAGGGCAAGCTTGGCGTGATGATCCCGGGCATGGGCGCGGTCGCCACGACGTTTGTTGCGGGCGTCGAAGCGGTGCGCAAGGGAATCGCGCACCCCATCGGCTCGCTCACGCAGATGGGAACCATTCGTCTCGGGAAGCGCACCGACGGCCGGTCTCCAAAAATCAAAGAGTTCGTTCCGCTCGCCGGACTGAATGATCTGGTCTTCACCGGCTGGGACATTTTCGAAGACAACATGTACGCGGCCGCCCGCAACGCCGGTGTGCTGGAGCGTGACCTCCTCGACAAAGTGAAGGGGCGGCTCAGCGCCATCAAGCCGATGAAGGCCGTGTTCGATCACAACTACGTCAAGAAGATCGACGGGCCGAACGTGAAGAAAGGGAAGAACAAGCTGGAGCTGGCCGAGCAGCTTCGCCAGGATATCCG
>Ga0209736_1000722_pt1 | contig 10636 bp, 7 predicted proteins | sample BlaSpr_A8_Ref_M3_FD_187992 | JGI IMG/M metagenome (GOLD analysis project Ga0209736, IMG submission 187992) | Forest soil microbial communities from Thunder Bay, Ontario, Canada - Black Spruce, Ontario site 2_A8_Ref_M3 (SPAdes) (version 2) | ecosystem: Environmental > Terrestrial > Soil > Boreal... | reverse complement strand
GTTTTAAGATTAGGCGAAACGGAGGCGTTCGCATCGCCGATTGCCCAGCGAATCCCACCTGCGAGCAGATTCAGGTGAAATGCATTCTGCCAATTTTCGGCGCGGTCACCGATTGCGGTGTAGAAAACTTTACCGGTCCCGTTCATGCGCGCCCACACGACAGGATACGGCGCGCGCTTGTAAGCCAGGCCATTCATCGTGGAAGTATCCAGCGTGCAGATCACATGGAGGTCGGGAGCAAAGTCCTTCATGGAATACCATTCTTCCATCAAACTCACCGGAGATTGCACTCCATCGAGGCCGGGAAACTTGGGATCGTTGATGATGATATTTGCGGTTTGCAAGCGAGGATCCTTGGCTTGGCCGTGGATGATGAATTCGCCGCCAAGCATGCGGAGATACGGATCGGACTGTTCGCCGTGCGCAATGTAACGATTCGAAAGATCTTGAGGATCGGGCTGCGTGTGGAACGTGTCGCTTGCGGCGTGAATACCGACGAAGCCGAGGCCGTGCTGAATAGCATCGAGAAAAGCCTGCTTACCTTGCAAAGACATGGGCGGATTTTTGTCTGTGCCCTCCTGCGTGAGGTCACCGGTCGTAAAAAACACGACGGCAGCGTAATCGTGAAATTCCTTGGAGTCGAAGATGCGGCCGTCCTTCGATGCCGTGAGATCGAATTTGTTTTGAGCGGAGAAACCGCGAATCGCGGTTTCGGCAATGCTGGGATTGCCGGGCGTAGTTTTTATGACGGCGTGTTCAAAGCCTGACGATTTGGTGAACAGCAGCACCGACTTATTTTTCGCGGCGCTGGCCGTCTGCGAAAGCAGAAGTCCGGCGCCGGCAGCCGCCGTGGTGCGAAGAAAATCGCGTCGAGTTGAGAGTGAGTTCATTGTTTTGTCCGTTGAGATCGAGGATTCAACCTTCCTTGCCAAACCAACCTGAATGGAAGACGGCGTAGTCTACTGCGAGCGGCAGAAGCGGGCAAGTACACACCCCTGTTTCAGGCGCATTGAGCGCTGGCTCACAGCCGAACTAGCGCCAAACGTTCCCCTGTGCCCACAAATCGCGAAAGGAAACCACTGTTTTTCCTTTCTTGTGGGATACACTGCGCGTCGCAAGAGCGCGACTGCCCAGCTAAAGTTAAATGAGCGACTGCTCGAAAACAATCTCCATGCCGCCTGCGCTTGACCAGACATTTTCTGAAGCGGATCGCGTGCCCCGCCGCAGATGGGCAATCGCGTGTCTCCTCGGCTTCGGAGTCCTCGTCAACTATTTCGACCGAGTAAATCTTTCTGTCTCAAAAGATGCTCTCAACGCGGCCTTCGGCGTTTCCGCGGTAACGTTCGGCTATTTATCGAGCGCCTACAGTTGGACCTATGCAGCGCTCCAGATCCCTTCCGGTTTGTTGCTGGACCGATTCGGAGTTAAACGTGTTGGCCGCTGTAGCACGATTCTCTGGGCCGCCGCTTCCTTTGGCGCGGCTGTCTCCACTGGTATTGGCAGTTTCCTCGCCGCGCGGCTGCTCTTGGGAATCGGCGAAGCGCCCACCTTCCCTGCAAATTCAAAAGCCGTCGGTTATTGGTTTCCCAAACAAGAACGCAGCCTCGCCACGGCCATCTTCGATTCGATGGCCAAACTTTCTTCCGCCATCGGCGTGCCGCTGCTCGGCGTCCTCCTCTTTCATTACGGCTGGCGATGGAGTTTCGCAGCTACGGGATTCATCAGCATCCTGTTCTTCGTCTTGTTTTATGCGTTCTACCGAAACCCCAGCGAAGACAAGCGTCTCTCGGTTGCAGAGCGGCAATTCATCGCAAAAGGCGGTGCGCAACCGGAAGATCGAGCGAAGGCCGCGAAAGGCGCGCCGCTCTGGTATCTGCTCAGGCAGCGAAGAGTGTACGGATTGGCGCTGGGGTTCTTCGGATACAATTACACGTTTTATCTGCTTCTGACCTGGCTGCCGTCCTATTTTTTGGCTGTCCACCATGTGAATTTGCTGCACTCCGTCGCATACACCAGCTTGCCGTGGCTGTTTGCGACGCTGACGGATCTCGTCGTTGGGGGATGGCTCGTTGACGCGTTGGTTCAGCGCGGCTGGAACGCCGTTCGCGTTCGCCAGGCAGTTCTCATCGGTGGGACAAGTCTCGGCCTCGGCATTCTCGGCACTGCGTACGCTGACAGCGCCGCCGGTGCGATTTTCTGGATCAGCATTTCCATCGGAGGATTGTCCGCTGCCTCACCGGTAGGATGGTCAATCCCGTCGCTGATCGCTCCGAAAGAAAGCGTAGGCACGGTAGGCGGAATCTTGAATTTCAGCAATCAGCTTGCAGCGATCGCTGCGCCAATCGTCACAGGTTACGTCGTGCAGAGGACGCATTCCTACTCGTGGGCATTCGTAACCGCAACGGCGATTCTTCTCATCAGCATCGCGGCTTATGTTTTTCTGCTCGGACGAATGGAACCCGTGCCGGAACCTGCCTGATTCGCAAGAATTCCACTCGATTAATGACGGGCGTTTGGCGTGTAGTGTTTCGATGCTTACGATCCGGCATTCTGGACGTCGAAGCTGCCTAATCTGATTTTCGAGAATTGTCCGCCACGGTCTTTGCAGACTCAACCAGCGCGCGCGTTGCACCCGTTGAGATTCCGCCATCCACAAGCAGCGTTTGACCTGTTATATATCGGCTGGACTCCGCCGCAAGGAAAACGACCGCGGCATCCAGATCCTGCGGCTGGCCCGGACGCCTCAATGGAATGCGATCGCAAAGATATTCGACCCATTCCCTGTTCTCATAGAGAACCTTGTTCTGTTCAGTGCGAAACCATCCGGGAGCGAGACAATTCACGGTCACACCGAACTTACCCCAGTCGTCGGCCAAACTCATCGTCAATTGCTTTATGCCGCCGCGGCTCGCGCCGTACGGAGCGAGCCCTGCGTAGCCAGCGACTGTGGTGACGGAACCGATGTTGATGATGCGCCCATAGCAGCGGGCAATCATGCCACGCGCGACGGCTTGCGCGACGAAGAAACTACCGCGTAGGTTTGTTTCCAGAATTAAGTTCCAATCGTCCCAAGTCACATCGAGCGCCGGCTTCCGAACATTGCACCCGGCATTGTTCACGAGAATATCCAGATGGCCAAAGGCGGCTTCGGCTGCGACGGCCATTTTCTCGATGCTCTGTTGACTGCGGACGTCAAGTTCCACACAAAGTGTTCTGCGACCGAGTGCTTTTATTTCCGTTTCGAACAGAGACAAGCGATCGATGTCGCGGCTGGTGAGCACGAGGTCCGCGCCGGCTCTCGCGAGAGCACGCGCCATGTATTGGCCGAGTCCACGACTCGTCCCAGTGACGAGCGCTACGCGGCCGCTCAGGTCGAAGAGGGCATCGCTCACGAACCCGCCTCCGGCACAAGGATCACCTTCATCAAATTAGGTTCGCGCGCGTACAGCCGCTCGAACCAGCGCGGGCCTTCCTCAAGCGGGGCGATGGCCGTGATAAATGGCTTCACCTGAATCGCACCGCTAGCCAAAAGCTCAATCGCGCGCGGATACTCCCCGGATGAAGCGCAAGATCCCTGGAGCCGAATTTGGCGCGTGACAACTTTCTGCAGCGGAAGTGTTACTTCCGGCGAAATGTTGCCGACCAATACGACGGTTCCTCCCTTTCGAACACTTTCAATCGAAGCTTTCACGGTTTCGTTTCTGCCAACAGCTTCGATCGCTATGTCAACGCCAGTGCCTCCCGTGAGTTGCATCACTTGTTCCACGACATCGGCTTCGGTGGTCAAGATCGCAGTCGCTCCGGAGTCTTGAGCCAGTCTGAGGCGCGTCTTGTCCAAATCAGCGACGAAAATGCGCGAGCACCCCGCGGCCCGCAGCGCTTGCAAAGTGAGTAAGCCGATCATTCCCGCGCCCAGCACCAGAACAGCACTGTCACGGGAGACTTGGGCCAGGGAAACGCCATGAAGAGCGACGGACACTGCTTCGAGCATCGCTGCTTCCGCAAACGAAAGATTTTCCGGCAAGCGATAGAGGATGCGTGAAGGAACGGCGACATACTCCGCGAAAGCTCCCGCGCGTCGAAACTCGGGGCAGGAGACTCCCAAGACCTGGCGATGGTCGCAGAGATTCACATCACCGCGTCGACAGTTATTGCAGGAGCCGCAAAAAATGGTGGAGTCGAAGGTGACTCTATCCCCTACCGCGAACCCGCTAACTCCAATTCCGAGCGCAGCGATGGTTCCGGCAGCTTCGTGCCCCATAACGATTGGCGGAATGCGGCGCCCGGAGGAGCCGTCGTAACCGTGGACGTCGCTGCCGCAGATACCACAGGCCGCCACGCTTACTAGAACTTCATCCTCGCTGAGGGACGGATTCGGGAGATCGGCAATTTCCAGATGCTTGTATTCGGAGAGCAAGAGAGCTTTCATGAGTGATGCTGATCCTTTTTCAGAGAGAGACTCCTCGCTTCCAAGGAATAAAATCGTCTTGGGAGAGCAACTCCGCTTTTGTGCGAGCCTCCCCGCTCACGACCTGAATTACGCGGTCGAGTATCTTTTCACCCATTTGCTCGATGCTGGTTTCTCCGGTAATGACCCCGCCCGTGTCTAAGTCAATGATGTCGGACATGCGCCGGGCGAGGCTCGAATTGGTAGAAATTTTCAGGACCGGCGCGATCGGGTTTCCCGTTGGCGTGCCCAGTCCCGTCGTAAAGAGAATCACATTTGCGCCGGCTCCCACTTGCGCCGAGACGGATTCCACGTCGCTCCCCGGCGTACACTGCAGGTTCAATCCCGGCTCGGTACAGTATTCCGGATAGTCCACAGCGGCGGTGACGGGAGATGTGCCGCCTTTCTTCGCTGCTCCCGCGGATTTCATCGCATCGGTCAGCAGTCCGTCACGGATATTTCCAGGAGAAGGATTCATCTCGAAGCTTGCACGCACTGCCTTTGCGCGAGCTGCATAGTCCCGCATGAGGTGCGCAAAACGGTCTGCAACTTCTTTGCGGACGCAACGATCGATTAGTTGCTGCTCGACGCCGCACAACTCCGGAAACTCGGAAAGAATACCGATGCCTCCTAGCGCGGCGACGATGTCGGAAACGTGCCCAATGGCGGGATTCGCCGAGAGCCCGGAGAAACCGTCGGACCCGCCGCACTGCAGGCCGAGCGTGAGTTTCGATAAGGGGGCACGTTGCCGCGTGACCTTGTCCGCCTCGACCATCCCAAGAAATGTTTCGCGGATCGCTTTACTCATCATCGCGGCTTCAGAGGGACTTTTCTGCTGCTCAAAAATCAGCACTGGCTTTTTGAAATTCGGGTTGCGGCGCTTGATTTCTTCCAGGAGCATGGGAACTTGCGCGTGCTGACAGCCCAGGCTCAGGACGGTAGCGCCCGCGACATTCGGATGGTGAATATACCCTGCAAGCAAACCGCAGAGGTTTCTGGCATCCTCATGTGTCCCGCCACATCCGGCCTCATGCAAAAGAAACTTAATTCCGTCGACGTTTCGAAACACTTTGGGGGAAGCGCTGGCCCGCTGCATTTCCCCAAACGCGATTCTCTTCAGCTCGTCGGATTTCCCTTCGCGATAGAGGCGCGCCAACTCCGCAACTTGACTGCGGTAAATCTGAGGAGCCGCAAAGCCCAATTCTTCTTCAAACGCCTGCTTCAAGACCGCCAGATTACGGTTTTCGCAGAAGACGAGTGGAAGAACCAGCCAGTAATTTCGGGAACCCACCTGACCATCATCGCGATGGTATCCAAGAAATGTCCTGGTCGCCCACATGGAGACACTGGGTGGAGTCCAGCGTGGGCCGACCGTTTCCGTTTCGTGGAAGGACGCAGCGGCATGACGGATATTGCGCGTGGACAGTAAATCTCCGCACCGTAGATTTTCGACTGCGTGGCCTACTAAAACGCCGTACATAGTAACATCGCCGCCGGCGTTCACATCCTGCGTCACGAACTTGTGTTTGGCCGGCACATCGGACCACAAAGAGTAGTCGTTGCCCAAGTAGCTCACGATTTCACCTTTATGCAAATCGGTGAGGGCTACAAGGACGTTGTCCTTCGCGTCGAGCCTGAGAACTTTTGCCTGGGCTGAACCGTTTCCTGGCATTCCAATCCCACCTTAATAGCACTTCCAGTTCTTATCCTATCCGGATCGTTTTAGACAAGCCAGCGGGACTAGCTCTACCGGCGCGGTGGCGGCGGCGAGTCGCATAGTTAACCATTCCAGTCTAGAACACGCGCGTTCCCAGGTCGGGTCGATTTTGGCAAAGACCGTCAACGGCAAGGTAAGCTGTGTACAAGCGGGGAAGTTTTGTTTCGCGTCTCCACTATCGCGAAGAACCAGCAAACGCGGGAGTCAGGGTTCCTGCAGGACATAGACACACGCAGCCACAACGGCTTGCGGGAGCTCGAAGTTCGCACCTATAATCCGGTTTCATGCTTGCGGCGCCCGCCGCGGAAGAAACTCGGAGGAATCGTGCCCGTCGGAACCGCATTTCATGAAAAAACACTCGCGCTGTGCGAGAGCCTGAATTACCGCGAATGGTCCGGCTATTACACCGTCAGCGTCTACGAGATGCACCACGAGCACGAGTACAACGCCATCCGCAACTCGGCCGCGCTCATCGATATCTCTCCTCTTTTCAAATACAGGATCACAGGAAGCGATGCGACGCGCTTCGTGAATCGCGTGATTTCGCGCGACATAAACAAAGTGGCGATCGATCAGGTCATCTACTGTTGTTGGTGCGATCCGGAAGGAAAAGTGATCGACGATGGCACCATCACGCGGCTCGGCGAAAACGAGTACCGCTGGACCGCGGCAGACCCCAGCGTGCGTTGGTTTCAGCAAAACGCGCTCGCGCTAGACGTGAAAATCGAAGACATTTCCGAGCAAGTCGCTGCGCTGGCTCTGCAAGGGCCTACTTCCGGAAAGCTTCTGCACGAAGTCACGGACGCGAGCGTAGCGAACTTGAAATATTTTCGCGTGACGCGCGGGCAAATTGCTGGAGTGCCGGTTGATATTTCGCGGACGGGATACACCGGCGATCTAGGGTTTGAAATTTGGATGCCCTGGAAAAACGCCGGAAAAGTATGGGATGAGCTGATTAAGAAAGGCAATGCGTTCGACGTTCATCCGGCAGGAATGATCGCGCTGGATATAGCGAGAATTGAGGCCGGGCTAATTCTAATTGAGGTTGACTACACATCCAGCAAGAAGGCCCTGATCAAATCGCAAAAGTTTTCGCCGTCCGAGATCGGTCTCGGGAAGCTGGTGGATTTGAAAAGAGACAATTTCGTCGGACGCGAGGCGCTTGCACGCGAAAAGAAGAAGGGCGGCGCGGAGCGCGCGATGGTAGGGCTGGAGATCAATTGGAACGAGGTGGAGGCGCTTTATGACAAAATGGGAATGGCGCCGCAAGTGCCGAGTGTGGCATCGCGCGTGGCGGTGCCCGTTTATCGTGCCGGGAAGCAAGTGGGAAAGGCCACGTCGACGACATGGTCGCCGACGCTGAAGAAAATGATTGCGCTGGCCTGTGTCAACCGCGATCAGTCGTCAGTGGGAGCGACGGTGAACATCGAAATGACCGTTGAAGTCGTGCGGCACACGGTTTCGGCAAAAGTTGTGGCGCTGCCGTTTTTCAATCCGGCGAGAAAGACGGCGGTCCCAGTGATTTAGAGCGTTTCCGCAACATCGGAAATATGTGTTCGACCTCAGCAAGGCCGCTCCTGGAAAGACCGGACCATTGCCCCGCACTCTAGAATCTTCCACCGTTCAGTGAGCCTTCGCGAAATTCTCTTCCTTAAGTAACAGTTCATCCAGAAAGCTTCTGTCCAGGAGCTTGCCGCGAAGAATTACGGCGCGGATTTTCTGTGTGTTATGGATGTCCCCCAGAGGGTCGGCGTCGAGAAGCAGGAGATCAGCGATCTTGCCTTGTTCGATCGTTCCTTGCGTTTGCTGCTTGCCTAAGAATTCCGCAGGGAGTTTCGTTGCGGCTTGCAGTGCTTGCATCGGCGTGAGACCTGCCTGAACCAGAAGCGAGAGTTCTTCGTGCAAGCTGGAACCCGGGAAAACAAATGGGGCCGTAGTGTCCGTGCCCGCCATGATGGGAACACCCGCGGCGTTCATTTTAGCGACGATGCGAAGCGAAGCCTGCATGAGGCTAGTGCGCAGAGAGAATTCCTGCTGCGTCGCACCTTTGTCGCGGTCCTTCGCGCCCTTCTGCCAATTCGCAAGGACCTGCAGCGGAATAAACTTTCGACGAGGATCGCGCGATGGATCGGTCTCCGGCGTAGGAAATGCGTCGTTGCGAAGAAGGATTAGGGTTGGAACCTGCCAGGTTTGATTGCGAATGAATTTTGCAATCAGCGCTGCGGCCTGCTCGTCCGAATAGCTTTGCAGCAACTCGCGCTGCCAGCCGAGCTCGCGGTTCAGCGATTGCCCAATCGTCGCCTTCTTGGGAGCGACGGCAAACTGTTTGCGCATGAGCGAAGGTTCTTCGCTGGAACAAGCACGAAGAACTCCGGTGAGATGCTCGATGCTTTTCTGCCCGGCGTCGGAAGCTTCCGCGGCAGTAACGTGATCGGGAACGTGCCCAACAAAAGTTAGGTGCTCGCGACGGCAGATGTCCGCGATCGCAAAATAAGCGTCGCGGCTGAGATTGGACTGCACTTTGATGAAATCCGCACCATGCGAAATCAGAGAGTGGACATCGCTAGTAGCTTCAGCAGAATTGGTGACAACTAAGGACGGCTGGAAAAACGGCGGATTGCCATCGAGATAAGGTCCGGCAAAGAAAATTCGGGGAGCCTGCAACTTGCCATGCTCGATTTCGTGACGAAGAGTGATGAGTGACTCGAGGTACCCGCCCATGTCACGGACGGTTGTGATACCGTTGGCGAGAAGCAAGGGAAGAATAAATTCCCGGCTGCCCGCGGGTTCACCGGCACCCGTAAGATGAGCGTGCATATCGACCAAGCCGGGCACGAGGAATTTGCCCATAGCGTCGAGAGTCTTTGTCGTACGCGGAATGGAGAGTGATTTTGACGGGCCGATAGCTGCGATTTGTTCATCAGCGATGAAAACAGTCATGTCAAGCTTGGGAGCCGCGCCAGTGGCGTCGATAAGAGTCACGTGTGTGATGGCGAGAGAAGGCGGCGGCGAAGAACAGGAGCAGACCAGCGGGATCGCAGAAAGAGCCAGGAGCGCAAAACTCGAACAGTGGCGGCTGAACTTCGCCAGTATCGATGCCGCTTGCGTGCCGGGTCGTGAGAGGTAGTCGCTAGGCTTCATTGCGCGAGACGATTGTATTTTTTCAGAACTTCACGAAGTTTATCGTGAGGAAGCGCGATGACTCTGTGATTTTCGATGCCGGTCATGGTTTCAGCGGCGAGCATTGCATTGATCACGGCTTCTTCGGTGGCTTGAACGGTCGATGCGAAGACTTGTTCGATCAGATCGTTGGGAAGCATTTTTAGCTCGACGAGGTGATCCGCGGCGGCGGCGCCCGAATTTGCCGTCGAGAAGGCAATGAAAATATCGCCGGAACCGTTCCCGGAAATACTTCCGTTGCGGCCGAGACCGAGCGAAACGCGGCGAGCCAGACGCTTAAGTTGATGCGAAATCAACGGCGCATCGGTAGCGACAACAACAATAATCGAACCGCGATCGACTTCGCCAAAGGATGCAGAGCTGTAAGCAGCGCTCTCAGGAATTTCCCTGCCGACGGGGACGCCTGCGATACGGAGATTCGGGCGGACACCGTAATTACACTGAACCAGAACGCCGACAGTGTAGCTCGCGCCCTTAATTTCGAATCTGCGCGAAGAAGTTCCGATGCCGCCTTTGAACTCATTGCAAATCATTCCCGTGCCTCCACCAACGCTGCCTTCCTCGACGGGGCCGCTGTGCGCGGAGTCAATCGCGTGAAACGCGTCTTCCGGCTTGACGTGAAAGCCATTGATGTCGTTGAGCCAGCCATCCCACGTTTCCGCGACAACAGGAAGCGACCACCAGTAGCCCGTGGGATCAGGCTGGCCATGATTGACACGCCATTGAATGACCGCGTCGCGAACGACGCCGACGCTGTGGGTATTGGTGATCATCACAGGGCCTTCGAGGAAGCCGGATTCTTCCACCCAAGTAGTGCCCGTCATTTCGCCGTTGCCGTTCAGCGACCACCATCCAGCGAACACGGGATTCGACATGGTGTCTTTTCCGCGCGGAAGAATTGCGGTCACGCCCGTGCGCACGGGACCTTTGCCAATCTGGAGTTTCCCTTCGCCAGAAACAAGCGTGGTGTGGCCGACAGTCACGCCCGAAACATCAGTAATAGCGTTGAACGGGCCGGGAGTGCCGTCGAACGGCACGCCGAGATCGCGTGCCCGGGGCTTTGCGGGAGGCTTATCCTGCGCCAGGAGTAAAGATGTGTTCGGCATGCTTGCGCAAAGCAAGAGTGCAAACTTGAAAGAAAGGTGACGCATTTTCAATCTGTCTCCTCTACGGGATGAACGAACAGACTACGCTAGAAATAAGAAAACCAGCGACACGCTCTCCAGAAACTTGGTTGATAAGTCCTTTCAAATCAACAAATCTGTCTAGGCAAGTTTCTGGCACCAGTGACG
>Ga0209736_1000721_pt1 | contig 10647 bp, 3 predicted proteins | sample BlaSpr_A8_Ref_M3_FD_187992 | JGI IMG/M metagenome (GOLD analysis project Ga0209736, IMG submission 187992) | Forest soil microbial communities from Thunder Bay, Ontario, Canada - Black Spruce, Ontario site 2_A8_Ref_M3 (SPAdes) (version 2) | ecosystem: Environmental > Terrestrial > Soil > Boreal... | reverse complement strand
GCGCCGCGGAAAAAGATGCGGTGAAGAAGGCCTACGCTCCCGACGACATTCGCACGGCCACGCTCGCGGCAGTCGCCTTTTTGGACGAATCCATTCTGAATTCGAGCAATCCGGTCTTCAGCTCATGGCACAGCATGCCGCTGCAAGAGGAGATGTTCGGCCATCACGTCGCCGGAGAAACTTTTTTCGAAAATCTTGAAAAGCTGATGTCCCGGCAGGATTCGCACGATGCAGCCGACGTACTCGAAGTCTATGCGCTGTGTCTTTTGATGGGTTACAAGGGCCGCTACGGCATGTCTGGCCCGGAAGCAACCCGGCCAATCATCGATTCCTCGCTTGAAAAAATCCGCCGCATCCGTGGACCTCTTGTGGGACTCTCGCCTGCGTGGGCCGTTCCGGAGGGTGGAGCAGTAGCCGCGAAGCGCGATCCGTGGGTTAGCCGTCTGGCGTTTGGCGCGCTGGGCTGCGTGATTCTGGGAGTTTTCTTATTTGTCGTTTTCAAGATGCGAATGCTTTCAGGGGTTTCGGATATTCACGCAGTAGCACCTCTAAACCACCCGTAGGGAGTGGAGATGCGATTTCAATGGCAACATCTGGCAGCCGGAGCGGCTGCCATCGTCGTATTGATGCTGACGTGGTTCGGCCCGCAGATTTTTCATGCCGTTGGCACGAACGCTATCGTACTGCGCGGCGGCATCCTGTTGCTCGGTGTCATTGCCATCATCGGGTTACTCTTGTGGGCCCGCTCCTCGATGCCCACCATGCCCGGAGCTGAAGAAAGCCCCACTCCACAAGCTGGAGCGTCGGGCGGAGCAGCTTCGCAAGATGTAGACATTCTGATTCGCGAAGCAGCTGGTAAAGTCGCGGCAGCGCGCTTGGCTGCAGGGGCCAAGTTGTCCTCGCTTCCCGCGGTTTTTCTGCTCGGAGAAACTGGCGGCGGCAAGACGAGCGCCATGGACCAGAGCGGCCTCGATGCAGAGTTGCTCGCGGGTCAGGTTTATCAGGAAAGCAGCATCGTGCCGACTCGCGTTGCGAATTTGTGGTTCGCGCGCAAAACGGTCTTTGTGGAAGCGGGCGGCCCCCTCCTCGATGACGCCGGTTCTTGGGTGCGTCTAGTTAAGCATTTCCTGCCAGGCCGCTTCCGTTCCATTTTCGGTGGCGGCAGCTTGGCCCCGCGTGCCGCCGTGGTCTGCGTCGATTGCGAGAAACTAGTTCGCGAGGCTGCGCTGGATAAGATTGTCGCTCAGGCTCGCAAGCTTCGGGCGCGCCTCGAAGAACTCTCCTATCACATGGGCGTCAGCTTGCCGGTTTATGTGCTCTTCAACCGGGCCGACCGCATCCCGTATTTCGAGGAATTTGCCGGCACCTTCAACAACGAAGAAACCTCGCAGGTCCTTGGCGCTACTTTGCCGCTGGTGGGTTCCACAAGCTCCGGTGTTTACGCCGAGCAGGAAACCAAGCGTCTAACCGCCGCCTTCCAAGCTATCTTTTTCACACTGGCCGAGTGCCGCCCTGGCCTGCTGAATCGGGAGCGCAATAGCGACCGGCAGGCAGGGGTCTACGAGTTTCCCCGTGAATTTGGAAAGCTAAGCAAACCGCTCGTCCAGTTTCTCGTGGACCTTTGCCGGCCCGGCCATCTCCGCACCGGACCCTTTCTTCGCGGATTTTATTTCGTGGGACAACGGATTATCACCGTCTCCGCGAGCCCTCAGACGATGATCGGCACACGTTCGGCGATGCAGAAAGCTCCCGGTGGCTTCAACCCGGATGCCACAAGTTTGATCAGCGCGCAGGATTCCTCCGCTAAGACGTCTTGGGCCACCGGCACATCGATGGAAGGAGTGAGTGAGTCCCGCAGGTCGGTGCAACGTGTTTTCTTGAGCCACGTCTTCAGCCACGTGCTCTTGCAAGATCGCGCAGCCCTGGGAGCAAGCGGCAAAAGCACTCGCGGGGATTTCGGGCGCCGCATCCTGTTTGCCTCCATCGCCTGCCTCGCCTTGATTTGGATCATCGTCACGATAGTTTCTTTCGCCGGGAACGCGCATCTTGTCTCCGGCATTCGGAGCGCCAGCCAGGATCTTTCCGCAGTGCAAAATCTCGGCTCGCAACAGCCGACGGTTGATTCGTTGCGCCGGCTAGATTCGCTCCGGCAGACCATTGTTCAGCTGCGCGGCTACAACCAAAACGGGGTGCCGTTGCATCTTCGGTGGGGGCTTTACGCGGGCGATTCCGTCCTCGAGGATGCCCGCGCCATCTATTTTCATGCCTTCGATCAAGTTCTCTTTCAGCATGCGAAGCAGAATCTGATGGCCGATTTGCGGAGCTACCGCGGCGATCCTCAACCCTCCGCGGATTCAGGCGCGGCTTACGACGCGCTGAAAGCCTATCTGCTCACCACTTCGGAAAGTCCGCGAAATTCCGGCGAGTTCTTGCAAGACTTTCTGATGAAAGATTGGAAGCGAGGTTTGGGAGAAGTAGATCAAGATCGCAACGATCTCGCTGCGCACCAATTTGCATTCTATAGCTCTGAGTTGACCCTCGATAATCCCTTCTTGAAAACGAACGATGCCAGCCTGATTGACCAAGTCCGCGCCTATCTGAACAAGTTCTCTGGCCTTCAGCGTTTGTACACGAGCATGCTCACGGACGCGCGACAGAAGGCAAAAAACTATCGCTTCGCGGCTGCGCATCCTGACGGGCTGGATGTCGTGCGTGCCAGGACCGACGTCGACGCAGCTTTCACTTCGAACGGCTGGAAGATTATGGATCAATCCATCCAGCATCCCAATGCAGTCCAGGGCGAGACTTGGGTTCTAGGATCGATGGCCAGCACGAACCTGACGCCAGCCGACCTGAGCACGCAGCTCCGCGCCATGTACGAGAAAGATTTTATTCAACAGTGGCGGGCGTTTCTGAATGGAACGTCGGTGTCCACGTACAACAGCGACGCCGACGCAGCGAACAAACTGAAGAAACTCTCGGCAAATTCCTCGCCGCTGCTTGCCCTTTTCTGCGACACCTCGGATAACACGAATGTGACCTCTGTCGGCGTAAAACAGGCGTTCCAGGCCCCTCAACAGGTAGTTTCGCCCGGCTGCGGCGCTCAGGAAAAATATACTCAATCTTCCAACGACGCCTACATGAAGGGACTGTTTGATTTGCAAGCTTGCGCTCAGGACGTCGCGGATGCGCAAGCTGAGCAAAAGGACGGCAAGAAAACATCTTGTCTGCAAACTGCCACACAGGCCTTGCGCGCTTCCGGTCAGATCGAACAGGGGCTTCCCAACGATACGGAGGGGCATGTCGATAAGACCGTTAGCGCGCTCCTCGACGAACCGATAAAGTCGTTGCAGAAGCTCTGGGCAACGACCACGGTCGGCGGCGAGGGACTGTGCAAGCCTCTGAAAGATCTTCAGACTGCCTATCCCTTTAACGCGAAGAGCACGCGCGATATTACTCTCGCGGAGTTCAACGAATATTTCCAACCGGTTAAGGGCAAACTTTCTCAGTTCCTGATTTCACAAAAAACCAATCTGAGTCTCCAAGGCACAACATACGTCCGCGCACTTGGCTCCACGACGCCGGTTGGAAACAATTTCCTTCGCACATTAAATGAACTGTACGCGATTCAACTGGCGGTTTATCCGAACAACGCAACGGATCCGCGGTTCGAATACTCGGTCACGGCCCACCTTCCCGATGCGGGCGGCTTCAAGAATGAAAAGCTGGCATTCGACGGCCAAGAATGGATGATTACTGGAAATGGCGGGACGAGGAAGTTTATCTGGCCCGGTACGATCTCCCAAGTCGCCACTCTCACCCTGAATAATGGCGGAGATCTGGAAGTCGCACACTATCAGGGCCTTTGGGCTGTGGCTCATTTCCTTTCCGCCTACACATGGCATGCTTCGGGGAATGGCTACATTATCCAAGGCCCGCTGATCGGTCCAACCGGGCAGGCTATCCGAAGCAACGATAAGCCGGTCGAGGTGCGCTTCGATGTGGACTTTAAGGGCGTTCCCTTCTTCCAGGCTGGTTTTCTGTCAGGCTACAGCTGCCCGGCTATGAGCAAGTGACCCGGCGGATGTTGCCCGCTTGATGTCCCGGTGAACGACGCGGTTCTTGTGCGCGTATTCGGCTCTTACCTTTGGAAGGTTATCGTAAGCGGAAAACGAACCGACACAGGTTTTCCGCCCGACATTGGAGGGGTGGTTTTCCAGTTCTTGGAAGCATCCTTGACCTTATTGAAAAAGGCTTTCTCCGGGTTTCCGTCCTTCTCAACCTTCACTTTTCCGCTAGCCTCGACGGTCACGTTCACCGTAAGCGTATATGGCAGCTTTCCGGACTGTTTCGCCTCATCCGGAAAATCGACCGTAGGGGTTCCGACCCATTGCAGCGTCGGACTGGCATCCAATTGCGCACAAGTCACGGCTCCATTCGCGGATGGGATTCCCGGCCCGCTTCTAGCGCCCGGCCCGCAGGTCAGCGCTTGCACCACGACCTTTCCGGCAGTCTGTTTGATGGTTTGGATCGCGTTAGGTATTGCGGTACCGACATACTGGGCCGCCGCGACCTTGAAGTTTCCTGTGCCGTTCGCTATTTTTTGAAACTCCGGAATAAGATGGCTGAGGGCATCGGCGTCTTTCTTTTGTTGCGCTTGATTGAAACGAAGCACCGCAGCGTCGAACGCCGCCTTGTCGCCGCTCTTTTCCATTGCCGCGGTATACGCCACGTTCAGGCGCTTCTCGATCTCTTTACAGCTCGTGAGAAGTGCAGGGTCTTCAGCGCGGCCTTCAAATCCGTGCAAGTCATCGATGGCTCGCTGAATCGCTGGTGGGTCGTTTTTGCTTTCCAGGGCCTGCGCATTGCTCTTAATGCCGTCGAACTCTTGTTGCTCCTGCCTGCGCAATTCGTTCGACAAGTGCTCGTGCGTCTTGCTCCATTGCGCGGCAGAATCGAGCTGTCCCTTCGCGGTGCGGAAAGCGCCGCTCCGGATGGAGGCCTCAATCGTATTCACCGTGTTTAGCGCATTTTCCACCGCAGTCAACTGCTTTTTCGCGTCCGCGCCCCGAGGTCCCTTGTGCTTTGCCAATTCCTGGAAGCCGCCGCGGGACTCGGCAAACTTCTCCTCCTTAAAATCCTGTAGCGCGGTTGTGTACGTTTTCTCGTCGCTGCCCGTCTGTCGAATCTTGTTCAGATAACTCTCCGCTTGCGGCTTGAGCGTCGATCCGGCCACGTTGAGATCGAGCATGGCGCGGAAACCTTTACGCGCGCCCTCAAGATCGTTCCCCTGGAATAACTTCAGGGCTTGATCAAACAGATCCTGCTCCTGCTTATGAACGTCGGTTGCGCTTAAACCCGCTTTTGCCGCGTCCAATTCCCGCGCAGCGTCCTCGGCATGCCACAAGTTCAACCGAATCACATCTTGGAATGCCTGCTGCGCACCAGCATAGTCTTTCTTGTCCTTCAGCAAAGCCTCGCCGTCGTCAAATTTCTTTTGTTCGTCAGCCCGCTTCTGTTCAATCTGACTGACCTGCTGCGTGGCATCGTTTTGCAGCGGGCCCTTGACCTTTGCCAGCCCCTGCCAAACCTGTTCGGCCTGATCGAATTGGCGGTTCTGCCAAAGCTCTTCGGCTTGCTGCTTCAATTTCAAGTCCCTCGCTGACGGTGCGCCGCCACTTGTTTTGTGCGGCCACAGCATGAGGGCCAGAACGACAACCACAACCACGCCAATCCCTGCCAACACCGGCGGCCGTCGCAAGACGGGCATCACTTGCGCCAGAAAATCCGGTCCTGCTGGCTTGCTCTTGGCCGGAGAAACCGACTGCGCACCGGCTGCTGCCACGGTTCCACTCTGTCGGGGCTCGGCTGCGACGCCTTTCAGTGTAGCGGTCTGCCGAGCGGCTGGGCCGACAATGACTGTTGCTCCTTGGACTACTGTCCCACTCGGTCCAATGTCTTTACTGTCGGAATCCGGCCGCCCGGGAACAGTCCTCCGCGCGGCTGGCCTGTCTCCCGAACCAATGACGCGTGTTGCAGAAAACCCTGCTGCGGGTATGTTTTGCGCGGATTCGCTGACCTGGGTCAAGTCGCCATGCGGAACCGCCGGCTTGGCCGTGGCGGGCTGCTCTTTTTTCCCAGGACTGGAAGGCTTCGGCACACCAGTCTTCGGGGGATAGATCTGTGTCCCGCCAGTTTGCTGCCCGCTGGCGAGAGTTGAAATTTTTCCGCGAAGCTCCTGCAACCGCGGATCGGACGGCTGGAGTATCTGGGTAGCCATCACTTCGTTGAACAGTTGCGTTGCGCCGGCGTGGTCCCCTTTGTTCACTAATGTTTGCAACGTGGTGACTTTCCGTTCAGCGTCTTCCTTCTTTTTCCGCTTTTCTTCTGCGCCCTGAAGCAACTGCGTCACATTGGCATCCGCGCCCATGGTCTCCATGGTTTGTTGGGCCAAATCGATGGCGTCCGTAATCTTGTCCTGATTGATCTTGCTGTTGATTTCGCGCACCCGCCGCTGCATTTCGTTGCGAGCTCTTTCGCGGTCGTCCTGTTCTCTCTTCAACGCCTCTGCTTCCATTGCCAGCTTGCGGAATGCATCCTGTTTTGGAAATTCCTCAACCGCCTTCCGCGCTGTATCCAACGCTTCGGCGTAGCGCTCGCACATCAGGAAGCCCTGAATCTGTTTTTCCCGCTCCTCTTCCTTCCTCTTCTGCTCCTGCTGCGCTACTTCCCCGCGTGCGTAGTTCACCAATTCCTTTAGTTCGTACTCTTGCGGATATTCCTGCAAGAGCGGCTCGCCCTTTGCCACAACTTGCTTGTACTTCCCTGCTCCCAGCAATCCGCGTAACCCGGTTATCTCGGACTCCAGCCGCTTTTGTCGCTTCTGTTCTTGTTCTTCTTGCAATGCGAGGTTTTGCAGATTCTTTACGGCCGTGTCCTGCGGATAGTCTTTGACCAAGACGTCCAATATTTTTCGCGCCTCGACAAAATTCTGCTGCCCCAGCAGCCGCCGCACTTCCGCCATTTGGCGCTGCTTCTGTTGTTCGGACTGGTCTGTCCTTGCTGATTCCTGAAGTTTCTTCAGTTCCGCGTCATTCGGAAATTCCTGCAAAGCCGCCGCAAGGACGGTCAAACACTCGTCATAGTTGAGCTCGGTCCAAAGCGTTCGCGCCCGGTGCAGGATTTCGCCCAGCTTCTTCCGCTTTTCCCTTCGCACCCGCTCTTCCTCGATTTGCCTCTTTAGCTCCTTAGCCTGCAAGTTGGCATCGTCGAGCTCCAGCGCTTGCCCTAGAGCGGCCGCTGCCTCGGTGAGCGCTCCCTCCGCCAAACGCTGCTTCGTCAACTTCAGTTTCTGCTCCAACTGCTGCGCTTTCGCAGCCGCAACTTCCACTTCCGCCATCAGCTTGTGCGCAGGCTCATGTTTCGAATCGAGCCCCAGCGCCAGCTGCGCTTCCGCCTTGGCTTCGCGGAGCTGGCCCGCCTTCAAAAATCCCTCGCCTCGGTTTAGGTGTTCCTGCAGCCTCGGCAGAATCTCCGTCCGGCGAAGCTCCACCGAAACCTTTTCCAACATGCTCTTTGCCTGGGAGTTCCCTACATCAATGTGCAAAGCCTTGCGGAGCAGAGCCTGCGCGCGCTGCAGGTCTTTCGCCACAACCAACTGCTGGCAATCGGCAAGCAGTCCCGACACGGTAGCCTGCTGCGCGGCTTTCCATATCGGCTCGATCGCGTGCAGCAAGTCCTCCATGGACTGGTAGCGATCCTCGCTCTTCTTCTCCAACATTTTGCTGACGATTGCCATCAGCTCTTCCGTGCACTCTGGCGACTGCGCCAAAAGATCCTCGGGCTTCTCATAAATGATGTGGAACATCAATTCGGCTTCGCTATCACCTGTAAATGGCCGTTTGAATGCCAGCAATTCATACAGCGACACGCCCACCGCCCAAATATCCGACCGCGCATCCGCCCGTTCGCCCTTGTACAACTGCGGAGACATATACGCGCGTGAACCGATCATCATGTTCGGCTGCGTCATGGACATATCCGTGAGCCGCGCGATCCCGAAGTCCACCACCTTCACTACACCTTCCTTCGTGACCATGATGTTCGCCGGCTTCACGTCGCGATGCACCACGTTATGCTGATGCGCATACGCCAGCGCGTCGCACACGCGCACGATGTATCCAAGCTTGACGGACAAAGGCAACACCGGATGCTGCTCGATAATCCGGTCGAGGCTTTCCCCTTCGAGATACTCCATCGCGATAAACGGAGTATTTTTCTCGTGCCCCAGTTCGTAAATCGTAACGATATTCGGATGCTGCAGAGCCCCGGCCGAACGCGCTTCCTGGTAAAAACGGTCGAGCAGATTCGTCTGCGCGCTAGGTCCACCGGTGATGGTCTTCAGGGCAACTAAACGGTCAATCAGCGGGTCACGGGCTTTGTAAACAGCGCCCATAGCTCCGCGCCCGATCTCCGCGATGATCTCGTACTTGCCTAAATACTGCACACACACACCCCTATCGGCTGGATGGTAACAAAATTAGGGCCAAACCGCGCGCTCCGAATGGAGACGAAGTTCCCGTCCTGTATAGGGTGACTGTGATGCCCAAACAGTTTCACTCGGCCGGCCTTTTCAGCCTGCAAACCATTGAAAATAGGGCTGAAATCGGTTGAGAGGCAAGAACATGAGGACCCGCAGACCCGGGGATCAAGGCATTCTGTGACTGGAACGCCCAAGTCTATGGGTGTTTTTGACCCCATCGGAACTCCGGGACCTCTGTGGGGACGCCCCATTAGTTCCGAAATTGTCACAGCTTTTTCACACTGGGCTGGGCGCAGCATACCGGGTTATCTAGCTCATTCTACTAAGAATTCCAGTAAATTTGTCAGTTCGCTGTATCGGCCTTTTGCCATAACCAAAACAGCCTCGAAGTGCCAAAGGTCCAAATCCGCCGTCCCCCGTTTGGCTTGCCGCTTCGAGCCTCTAAGTTCCGTCCGTGCTTATATTCACCGCCGCTCCGCCTGTCAACAACAATGCCCCTGCTGATTTGTTCGGCTACTCGCGATGCTCTACGGCGTCGGCATCTTTCCGTTATGCTGCAAAGTTCCTATATAATCCGCGCGCGGAACCGCTCGCCGACGGACGAATCGCGATTGGCCCGAAACTTTGGCCCGAAACTTTGGATCGACTTGGTGCCCGCAAACCGCGAACGGCGGACACCGCAGGAGCAAAGATGGCCAAGCCACCCCTCATTGCTGTCGTAGGCAGCGCCAACGTGGACCTCACCACGTTCAATGATGTGTTTCCGCGCCCCGGCGAAACCATCTTTGGCAAAAAATTCGACCTCGGCTTTGGCGGCAAAGGCGCCAACCAGGCTGTCGCCGCCCGCTTGTGTGGCGCCTCCGTCGCGATGATAGCGAAAGTCGGCAGCGATCTCTTCGGTCCCGCAACCATCAAGAATTTTCAGTCGCAAGGCATCGACGCGAGCCACGTCCGCATCGCGGAAGGTGTATCGAGCGGCGTCGCCCCAATCTTTGTCGAGCCGGGCGGCCAGAATCGCATCATCGTCGTGAAGGGCGCGAACGACACACTTTCACCGGAAGACGTCGATGCCGCTGCCCCGCTTCTCCGTAAAGCAGACACCATGGTGATGCAGTTCGAAATTCCCCTACGCACCGTCTATCACACGGTACGCTTCGCGCAATCCGAGGGCATCCGCTCCATTGTGAATCCCGCACCGGCGCAACCCGTGGATTTTAAAGAATTGGCCGGCGCCAATTATTTCATCCCCAACGAAACCGAAGCGGAGCTGATTACCGGTATGCCTGTCCATTCCCTTGAGGACGCCACAAAATGCGCCAATTACCTGTTGCGGCACGGAATTAAACGCGTCGTCATCACGCTCGGAGAGCGTGGGGCCCTCCTGGCTGGCCCGGAAGGCACGGAATTGATTCCTGCCTTCAAAGTCGAGGCCGTTGACACAACCGGCGCCGGCGATGCTTTCATCGGCAGCTTCGCCGTCTTTCTCGGCGAAGGTCTCCCGGAAAAAGAAGCGCTCACGCGAGCGAATCTCTATGCCGCTTTATCCACCACTAAAGTGGGGACCCAAAAATCTTTCGTCAATCGAGCTGACTTCGAACAGCAATGGCAAATTCACAGCACGCGCCTGTAAACGCCCCCAGCCAAAGTGATAAGATTTCTCTTGTACCAAAAAACGACTTCCGCATAAGAGAATTCCAAGATGTCCAACGTGACCAGAGCACCCGGCAGCACGCATAGCCTGCACAACCGCGCATCGGAAGCCCCGATTTCGCCTGGCGATACCGCCCTCGCTCACCTGCGCGGCCGCGGCCTCGAAGCGAATCGCGGCGTCCCTCTCAATCTCGATTGGGTCGAAGACGTCCGCGTCAACACCAGCGCCGTCGAACGCCGCGCCCAAACCCTCGGAACGCGCCGCACCGTAAAAAAAGATTGGCAAGCCGCCTGGCTTCTCCGCGCCATCTCCTGCATGGATTTAACAACGCTCTCTGGCGACGACACCGACGAACGCGTTCGCCGACTCTGCGCCAAAGCTCGCCAGCCTATCCAACACGAACTTGTAAAAAAGCTAGGCATCGAGTCGCTCGAAATCAAAGTGGCCGCCGTCT
>Ga0209736_1000720_pt1 | contig 10650 bp, 10 predicted proteins | sample BlaSpr_A8_Ref_M3_FD_187992 | JGI IMG/M metagenome (GOLD analysis project Ga0209736, IMG submission 187992) | Forest soil microbial communities from Thunder Bay, Ontario, Canada - Black Spruce, Ontario site 2_A8_Ref_M3 (SPAdes) (version 2) | ecosystem: Environmental > Terrestrial > Soil > Boreal... | reverse complement strand
TGGTTTGCCGGCGAGGGATTCGGCAGCGTCGTCACCCACCACGTCCCGATCGGGAATTTCGACGGCCCGCATCCGTTTTTTGGGCCGGACGGGAAGCTGTTGTGAGCGGGACCTTGATCTACTTCATGGCAGGAATTGTCGTCCTGACGAAGATCAACGGCGGGCTGCCCCGAACGGTTAGCATCACGGTCAAAGCCGAGCACGGCTTGGAGCAGACCAATTGAATGCCGCGTCAGGCTTCCTTCATCCCGAACAGGCGTGCGGCGTTGCCGCCCAGGATTGCCACCTTCTGTTTATCTGACAGGGTGGTTGTGGCGAACACACGGTCGACCGGATGCTGCTCCCAGGGGATCGGATGGTCGGTGCCGAGCACGATCTGGCTCGCGCCGACCTGCGCCACCAGATGCCGCAGGCCCTCCGGCGTGAACACCATGGCGTCGAAATAAAGCTGGTTGATATATTCAGAGGGCTTCTTCTTCAGCGCGATATTCGCGTTGCAGTTTTGCGGCGAGACGAAGCAGGCATGATCGCCGCGCGCGGCGTAGGAGGGGAGATAGCCGCCGCCATGGGCTGCGATGATCTTCAGGCCGGGGAAGCGGTCCAGCGTGCCTTCAAAGATCAGGTGTTGCAGGGCAATCGTGGTGTCGAGCGGATTGCCGATGGTGTTCGACAGCCAGCCGTTGCCCTTGAAGCGCTTGGCAAGCTCCGGCGTGCTCTGCGGATGGATGAACAGCACGGCGCCGAGTTCCTCCGCCTTGGCCCAAACCGGATGGAATTTGGGATCGGAAAAATCCTCGCCCATCACGCTGGCGCCGATGGCGGCGCCGCGCAGGCGCTGCTTCCTGACCGCGGTCTCGAGTTGTTGCACCGCGAGGTCGGGAAATTGCAGGGTCAGCGAGGCGAAAGCCCCAAAACGGTCGGGTCGCGACGCGCACAGCTCGGCCAGCTTTTCGTTTTGCAGTTTGACGATTGCCTCCGCGGTATCGCGGTCCTTGCCGTACCAGAATGGATTGATCGACAGCATCTCCATGTCGATCGCCATCGCGTCCATTTCCTTCAGGCGTTGCTCGACGACAATGAAGTGCTCCGGCACGCCTTTGACCGCGGGCAGCACCTTGCCGGCGTCGTCCCCCATCAGATTGATGGTTTCGTGAAAATAGCAGTGCGCGTGAGCGTCGACGGTCACCACGCGCTTGCCGCCAACCTTGACCGGCAGGCGCGACGGCTTCGGTTGCGCGTAGGCCGCATCCCCGAAGCTGCAACCGCAAAAGGCGATTCCTGTCGCGGCGCCCTTCAAAAAGTTTCTACGGGTGGTCATTCGTCGCCTCCCTTGATGGTTTGAACCCGGCATTTCCCTTGGCCGGTCGATTGAATCGCCAGCCTTTTTTCCCATCGGCACATTGCCAAGCCGGAGGCGAGAAGGCAATCATTCCCGCCAAGGATTGCGGCCGGTCACTCGGAAACGTGATCCAGTCTGTCAGGGAGAAATTCGATATGCGTCTCGTTCATTCGCTGGTCTCCGTACTTGCGCTGTTTGCCGGTTGCAGTGCGGCCGCACAGACGGCCTATCCCGACCGGCCGATCAAGATGATCGTGCCACTGGCGGCGGCGAGCGCCGTCGATGTCGCAGCAAGGATCGTGACGCAGAAAATGGCCGACAGCATGGGCCAGCAATTCGTGATCCTGAATCAACCGGGCGCGTCCGGATTGATCGGCGCCGAACAGGTCGCGCGATCCGACCCGGACGGCTACACGATCGGCGGCTTCAACGACAGCATCATGACCATGGTGCCCAACCTGCAGTCCCGAATGCGCTGGGACATTCTGAAGGATTTCGAGCCGGTGTCGCTGGTCGCCACCGTGGAATGGGGACTGATCGCCAACAATCGGACCCCCTATAAAACCGCAGCCGACCTCATCGCCGCGGCGAAGGCCGCACCTGGCAAAATCGATTACAGCTCCGGCGGCCCCGGCAGCCCGCAACATCTGGCGATGGCGATGTTCGCCTCCGCCGCCGGCATTGAGCTCACCCATGTGCCCTACAAAGGCGCCACACAGGCAGCAACCGACGTCGCCGGCGGGCAAATTCCGGTCGGCTTTCAAGGGCTCGGGACCGTGGCGCCGCTGGTGCGCGGCGGCCAGGTTCGATTGATCGGGGTCACCACGCAGAGCCGATTGCCGCAATTTCCGGATGTGCCCACGGTTTCGGAATCCGGCCTGCCCGGCTTCTTCTTCAATTCCTGGTTCGCGATCCTGGCGCCGGCAGGCACGCCGAAGGACATCATCGCGAGACTCAACGCCGAAGTTCGCAAAGCCGTCGGCGACCCCGAGACGCGGCGCAAGCTCGAGGAATTGGGTTTTGCGGTGCGCGGCAGCTCGCCCGAGGAACTCGGCGCCATGACGCGCGAACAGCTCGCCAAATATGCCCGCGTGATCAAGGAAATGGGTATTGCCAACGAATAGGGCGCCGGCTGCCGGCGCTCGGCCACCGTTCGTCGCACCAGCATCCTCTGGATGCGATTGCCTTGACCGACTACCTCCGCGCTCACTGGCCGCGGCCATCGGCCTTATCAAGCGGTCGAAAATGACTGTCCAACCCGAACGTGCTAAGCCAATGCTGTCGGGGTTTTCGGTCTCGTGACACGGTTTTGGACTTATGACATGTTGCAACTAAGCGATATCTCATCGCTCTCCGAGGGAATCATGGTTTCCGGAGCCCGCATCTTGCCGGCTCCGCTTCTGGAGTTCTGAACGGCGTGCCTCAGGACAAGACGGCAGACGCTCGCGGATTTTCGAGCAACAAGTTGTCGGTGCTGCGCCAGCACCCGATGTTTTGCGATCTTGAACCTGCGGCGCTCGACCAGCTCTGCCGCTACGCCAAGCACACCACGCTGAAGCGCGGAACCACGATCGTCTCCAAGGGCGATCCCGGCAACAGCCTGATCGCGGTGATCAGCGGTACGGTGAAAATCAGCGTTTCCTCCCCGGACGGCCGCAGCGCGATCCTGAATCTGATCGGTCCGGGCGAGATTTTCGGCGAAGTCGCGGTGCTCGATGGGGCGGCGCGGACCGCCGACGCGACGGCCAATACCAATTGCGAGATCTTTATCATCGACCGTCGCGAATTTATTCCCTTTGTGCGAAGCCAGCCGGCGCTGGCCATGAAGTTCATCGAGCTGTTGTGCACGCGGCTGCGATGGACCAGCGATCAGGTGGAGGAGGTCATCCTGCGGGATCTGCCGGGCAGGCTCGCCAGCGCGCTGCTTCGCCTGACCGAAAAACACAAGCTCGCGCCGGCCGGGCGAACCATCGCCATCACCCAGCAGGAAATCAGCGAAATGGTCGGCATGACCCGGGAAAGCATCAACAAGCAATTGCGGGTATGGGCCGCGCGCAGTTGGGTTCGCCTCGAGCACGGCGCCATTGTCGTGCTGAATGCCGCGCCGCTCGAGGAACTGGCCATGGCGGGCTCGGCCGACCAGGGCGATTAGCGCGCGCTTTCGCGCGCACCGGGTTTGCTTCGGCTTCGCGATGATCCCGCCGGTCGCATCGTTCACAATCCTGATAAATGTGAAGCAATTCATATGGGTTTGGCGCGCCCTGAGCTAGGTCACGTGTGGTGCACATCCGCATGATGGAGATTGCCATGCATGGCATGTTCGAAAAGTCAGGCGAAACTGTCAAACGCATTTACCGCGACTGGGGCATTGGAATTTTTGCCTTGCCGGTGCTTGTCGTGATCGCGGTGGCCGGATTGGCGATGACCCATCTGGACGCATCTCATTGGATCCCGGAAGCGGCGCAGACCGACTATACGGGTGCCAGTTACAGGCCGGAAACCGCGCCGAAGCAACTCGCTCTACCGGCCGGCAAAGTCAGCGCCGTCGGGACCAACTGAAGGGGCCGGTTTAAGCCGGCGGCCCGCGACGGCCTGGGGCCGTTCACCGCAGCACGTGTCGCGGGAGCCACAGTGAAACTTCCGGAAGATAGGTGACGACCATCAGCACAAAAAACATCACGCCGTAGAACGGCCAGATCCTGCGCATCACCTGCTCGATGGTGACCTTGCCGACCGCGCATCCGACGAACAGGATCGATCCGACCGGCGGGTGGCATAATCCGATGCCGAGGTTGAGCAGCATGATCATGCCGAAGTGGACCGGATCGACGCCGAAGTTCTGCATCACCGGCAGCAAAATCGGGGTCGCGATCAGGATCGACGGCGCCATGTCGACGAGGGTGCCGAGCACCAAGAGCAGAATGTTGATCAGGAACAGGATGACGTATTTGTTGCTGGAGATCGACAGAAAGAACGCGGTCATTTTGGCCGGCATCTGGGTCAGCGCCATGATGTAGCCGACGCTGGAGGCGCAGGCGATCAGGGTCAGCACCATCGCCACCGTGCGCAGCGTCCGGTGCAGCAGCACCGGCAGGTCGCGCCAGCGATAGTCCCGGTAGATGAACATGGTGACGAAGAACGCCCATAGGCAGGCGACGGCGCCGGCTTCGATCGCAGTGAAGACGCCGCCGAGAATGCCGCCGAGGATGATGACCAGCGTCACCATGCCCCAGGCCGCATCGATGGTGATCTTGAGCGCATCCTTCGCCGCCACGGTCTGGCCGTGCGGATGCTGGTCGCGGTAGGCGATGACGAGGCAAAGAACGATCAGGGAAAAGCCGAGCAGGAGGCCGGGAAAAACACCGGCCATGAACAGCGCGCTGATCGAGATCGTGCCGCCGGTCGCCAGCGAATACAGCACCGCGTTGTGGCTCGGCGGCACCAGCAGCGCCTGAACCGAAGCCGTGATGGTGAGGTTGGTGGCGAACACGCGGGGAAAGCCGGCCTTTTCCATTTGCGGGATCATCACCGAGCCGATCGCGGAGGTATCGGCCACCGCCGAGCCGGAAATGCCGCTCAGGAAAGTCGTTGCCAGCACGTTGACGATCGAGAGGCCGCCGCGCACGCGCGTAAACCCGACCAGAACGTCGGCGAACGCCACCAGCCGGCGCGCCATGCCGCCCTCCGCCATGATCGCGCCTGCCAGCACGAAGAACGGGATCGTCAGCATCGCCACCTTGCTGACGCCGTCGGAGATTTTCAGCATCACCGCTTCCAGCGGAATGCCGATCGACCATGCGCCCGCGATCGCCGCCAGCGCCAGCGAATACGCGATCGGCATGCCGATCAGGAAACAAGTCAGCATGGTCGCAAGCAGAATGAAGATATCCATCGATGGCTTCCTACCGGATCAGTCGAACGGTGCGACTTCGCGGTCTTGCGAGAGCGGATCCGAGGGCGCCCCCAGAAAAATCCGCTCGACGATGAAGAGCAGCAGGCAAACCCCGCCGACCGGAATCGGCAGATAAGTGACGCCGACCGACAGGAAGGGAAAATCGGCGATGGTATTGTGCCAGGTCACTTCGACCAGCCGGCCGCCCCACACGATCATGAAAACCGCGATCAGCGCCATCAGCAGCTGCACCACGAGATCGAGCAGGGTGCGAAATCGGGCCGGCAGCTGGTCGGCGAAGTAGGACACGTTCATGTGCAGGTTGAGCCGGTATCCAGCCGCCGCGCCGATGAAGGTCAGCACGATGGTCAGCAGTACCGCCAGCGGTTCGGGCCAGGAGGCGGCGCTGTTGAGCACGTACCGGGTGAACACCGCCCAGGGAATGATCGCGGAGATCAGCACTAGCGCGGTGCAGCCGATGATGACGCAGACGAGATAGAGATAATCCATGGTTCGGCGAAATAACCCGGCCATTTCCTGAAACTTCCCGATTGCCGACCAAGCGCGCGCGTCGCCGTCCGCGCCGTGGCGGATGGCGCGCGAGCCTATGCGATGTCCTGAATGCGCTTGATCATGTCCTGGTATTTCGGACCGTATTTGTCCCACACCGGCTTGACCGCACTCTGGAACGGCGCCTTGTCGGCAATTTCGACGATCTCACAGCCCGCAGCCTTTGCCTTCTCCATCGCCTGCTGCTCGTAGTTTTTCCAGAGCTCGCGTTCTTCCAGCTGCGCCTCGCGGGCAAATTTTTTCATCAGGCCCTGGTCCTCGCTCGAAAGTGCGGTCCAGGCCTTCTTGGAAAACACCAGCACTTCGGGAATGATCAGGTGCTCGGTGAGGGAGTAATATTTGGCCGCCGTATAATGATTGCTGAACACATAGCTCGGCGGATTGTTCTCGGCGCCGTCGATCACGCCGGTCTGCAGGGCGCTGAATACCTGATCATAACCCATCGCCACGCCGTTGCCGCCGAGGGCGTTCATCATGTCGACAAAAATCGGATTGCCGATGACGCGGAATTTGAGACCCTTGAGGTCTGCAATGGTCTTGATCGGCCGCTTGGTATTGTAGAGGCTGCGCGCGCCGGAATCCATCCAGCCCAGCGCGACCAGCCCGGCATTGGGACTCGCCGTGATCCTGTCGAGCAGTTCCTGCCCGATCGGACCATCCATCATCTTTTGCGCATGCGCGGTATTCTTGAACAGGAAGGGCATGTTGACGACGTTGATATCGTCGACGATCGGGCCCATCGATCCGACGCTGACACGCAGCATCTGGATGGCGCCGATCTGGGTCTGTTCGATGGTTTCCTTCTCACCGCCGAGTTGCATCGACGGAAACATCTGGACCGAAAGCCGCCCGTTGGTGGCGGCCTGCAGTTTCTTGCCCAGATTCTCGGTCGCCGCCACCGTGGGATAACCGGGGGGCTGGACGTCGGAGGCCTTGAACACCGATTTGGTCTGCGCGCGCACCGAGCTCGGCAGCAGGCTCGTCGTCAAACCTCCTGCTGCAAAACCGGCGCTCAACGTGATGAAGTCGCGACGTCTCATGAGAATCCTCCCAATTGCGCGGCGTTTTTGCGTCCGCATCTGTTATTTTGTCAGCTGTCAGCTTTCCTTGTCGAAAAACTCCGGATTGATGGTTTGCGTAGCGGAGATATTGCCGAGAAGATTTTCGAGATGGAATTCGATTGAAGTCCTTGCGCGTGAGGGATCGCGAGCCTCGATCGCAGCCAGAATGGCCTCATGCTCCGCGATCACGCGCCCGATCCGTCCCTGCTGCGGCAGCGTCAGCCGGCGGTAGCGATCGACGTGCACCTTTACCTGCTGGATCAGCGTCCAAATCCCGGGATAGCCGGCGACCTCCGCGATGGTGGCGTGAAACATTTCATCCGCGCGATGGAAGGCGTCGCTATCCCCCGCGGCGTTGGCCTCACGCTGGCGTTGCAGGATCGAATGCAAGACCAGAATCTGGCTGGAGGTCGCGCGCTCCGCGGCCAGCTGGGCGGTGGTCGCCTCGAGCGCCTTGCGAACGATGATAGCCTCCGGCAATGCTGCGACCGGGATGCGCGAGACGAAGATGCCCGACTGCGGAAATATCTCCAGCAGACCTTCATCGGCTAATTTCAGGATGGCCTCCCGCACCGGCGTCCGGCTCACCCCATAGGACAGGGCGATTTCGGCTTCCGAGATGACCTCGCCGGGGCGTCGCTGCAGCGACACCAGCTCGGCCCGAAGATCCGAATAGATTTTTGCCGAAGCGGTGGCCGCGCGCGGCCGGCCGCCGCGGCGGGCGATGGCGGGCGCCGAACGCAGCGTGGCCTCGGTCTTCTTTGTCGCGCGCGCGGGCATGTTTGCTCTCGGCTGTAATTGATATATTAGTATATGAACCGCCGGGATTGGCAAAGGCTTTGTTGTCGCCGGCGGCTGGATCACCGTCGACCGGCCGCGGACCGGCCTGACCCCTTTTGGCTACGGCCTGACCCCTTTGGTTAATGAGACCTTCAGAAACGAAGGTCGTTATTTGCGGACGCTCAGGAAGCCCGCGCGCTCGCGCGGTTCGCGCCGATCGACGGCGATCAGCAGACCGATCAGGCTCTGGGCGTGTTTTGCATTGGCCGCCTCTGTCGTCACCGCCGCGGTATACATGGTCGCGAGTTCGCAGCCCGGCGGCAGCGATCCCGACAGCATCACGCCGGGTGTGCTGATGATTTCGGTCGACTGGGTACAGCCGATCGGCCTTGAGGCATCGGTCTCAGCCAGATGACGCATCGCGGTCGCGCCGTTCGGATAGATCTTCAGCCGCGCCGCCACCTCGTCGGCAATGCCGAGTTGCCGCAGAATTTTTGCGACGTGAATGCCGGCGGTGGAGGCTTTGGTATCGGGAACGAAGATCGCGTCCGATGCGAGCAACGCGGCGCGCAAGCTCGCCGCGTCTCTGACATCGACCAAGGAATCACGGGCGCGCACGGCAACGGCGGTCTCGACCATGCCGATATCCGATATCGAAGCGCCGACCACACGACTTTCGCCGGCAAGGTCGGCAATGATCTTTGCCGTCAGGATGACGATGTCGGCAGCCGTGCCGTTGCGCAATTTTTCGGCCATGGCGCCGACCGCGCCGAATTCGCCGGCGATCTCCAGACCGGTCAGCGCCTTGAAGTCAGGCGCGAGACTCGCGACCAGGCCCTGGGCCGCGCCGCCGCTCAAAATGTTCAAGGTGGTCATGCAGTCAATTCCATCGCCGCGATCAGGCTGTCGCGGGTGATCGGCAGGTTGCGAACCCGCAACTCAAGCGCATCGAACACGGCATTTGCGATCGCCGCCGTGACCGGCCCGTGGGCGGCCTCGCCGGCGCCGACCGCCTCCACGTCAGGCCGCTGAATCAGTTCGACCTGCACTTGCGGCACCTCGCTGAAGCGAAGGATCGGATAGTCGCTCCATGTGGTGCTGGTGATGCGGTCCTTGGCAAAGCGAACGCGCTCTTTCAGGACCCAGCTGGTGGCCTGGATCGCGCCGCCTTCGATCTGGTTGATCACGCCATCCGGATTGATGGCCTCGCCGACATCGACCGCTATGGTCAGCCGCTTGACGCTGATGTCCTCAGCGCCTTCGATTTCGGCGACCACGGCACAATAGGCGCCGGTGTTCTTGTAGCGCGCAAAACCAAGGCCGTAACCGATCCCGGGACGCTTATCGGGTTTCCAGTTCGCGCGCGTGGCAACCGCGCGGATCACATCCTGCGCCCGCGGATCCGACAGATGGCGCAGCCGGAACGCGACCGGGTCTTCGCCACGCTCGGCGGCCAGTTCGTCGAGAAAGCATTCGATCGCAAACACGTTGCCCTGCGCGCCCAGGGTCCGCAGCGCGGAAGTCCGCACCGGCATGGTCAGAAGCCGATGGGAGCAGATCTGCCAAGATGGAAAATCATACAGCGGGATCGCGTTGCGATCGCCGCCGCCGCCATTGGCCTGCGGCGGATTGGTCGAGATCATGCGCGGAAACGGATTTTCAAGTTCGGTTGCCGCCAGCAAAGAGGGCTGCGCCGCGCGCCCCGGCCGTGCGACGTGGCCGTTGCTCCAGATGAAGTGGCGCCAATCGACAATCTCGCCTTGCGCATCGAGATCGGCCTCGATCTCGATGGCCATCGCCGCCCCGAACGGCGCGTGCGACAGCTCGTCCGCACGCGACCATTGCACGCGCACCGGAGCGCCGCCGGCCGCTTTCGCCAGCAATACGGCATCGAGCGCGACGTCATCGGCGGCGTTGTGCCCGTAGCAGCCGGCGCCTTCGATATGCTCGACCGTGATGTTCTCGACCGGCAGCTTGAGCACGAGCGCCAAATCGGCACGAAGCAGATAGACCCCCTGGCTGTGGGTCCAGACGTGGACCTGGTCGCCCGTCCATTGCGCCATGGCGCAGGACGGCGCGATCGACGCGTGCGCGATATAGGGGCGGGTGTATTGCCGCCGCATCGTGCGGTTCTTTTGAGCGACGGCCGATGCCGTCTTGGTGTCGATGACCGTCGACTCCGCCGGCTGGGCTTTCAGCCATTCCGCCAGATCGTTTTCATCGGGCAGCGTTTCGCCGGCGGTCCAGGTCGCGCTCTTGCGCAAGGTTTTGAGCGCAGCCTCGGCGCCATCCTCGGTTTTGCTGACCACGCCGGCGAAATGGCCGTCGCGCACGATGGCGACGAGGCCGGCAACGCCGCGCGTGGCATCCTCCGGCATGTCGACGAGTTTTGCAGCCGATATCTCCGATCGCAGCACCCGGCCATGCAGCATCCCCGGCAGCGCCGTATCGTGAATGAAACGAGGATGCGCGAAAACCTTGTCGGGAATATCGACGCGCTGAACCGAATTTCCGGCTAAGACGCGCTGTGTTGACGTCTTGGGCACAGCCCCCGGCGTTGCGTCGCGCTCCAGCGAGACTTCATCGGCGAGTTCCCAGTAGCTGGTCCTGACATTGCCGGGTCCCGATATCGTGCCATCCTTGATGTCGAGCGCGCCGATTTCGACGCCCAGCCGATCCGAGGCGACGCGAAGAAAGATGTTTCGAATTTCAGCGCAGGCCTGCCGGATCGCGCGCCCCGACTGCTGCACCGAAAGACTGCCCGAGGTGACACCCTCATTGGGGCTGCCGGCCGTCGACGCCCGGACCATCTGCACCCGGCCGATATCGACGTCGAGTTCGTCGGCGGCGATCTGGGCCAGCGCGGTGACGATGCCCTGGCCGATCTCTACCTTGCCCGGCGAGAGCGTCAGATGTCCCTCGGGCGAGAACCGGACCCATGACGACAGTTTTGGGTTTGCCGCAAGACTGGCCGGCAATTTTGGCGGAGAGGGGGAGGGCGCGGGGGT
>Ga0209736_1000719_pt1 | contig 10660 bp, 9 predicted proteins | sample BlaSpr_A8_Ref_M3_FD_187992 | JGI IMG/M metagenome (GOLD analysis project Ga0209736, IMG submission 187992) | Forest soil microbial communities from Thunder Bay, Ontario, Canada - Black Spruce, Ontario site 2_A8_Ref_M3 (SPAdes) (version 2) | ecosystem: Environmental > Terrestrial > Soil > Boreal... | reverse complement strand
GGATTCGGCTTGACTGCCGGGCCGCGCTCTAGCGCATGGTCACCAGTTCTTCGGCGCTCGTTGGGTGAATCGCCACTGTGTCGTCGAAGTCCCGCTTGGTCGCCCCCATGCGGATCGCCACGGCGAATCCCTGCAGCATTTCGTCGGCGCCGGTCCCGATGATGTGGCAGCCGACGATCCGTTGCTCCGGTCCCACGCATACCAGCTTCATGTCGGTGTGCGTTTTTCGTGCCGTCAAGGCGTGGTACATCGGCGCGAAGTCCGCAATGTACACTTTCACAGCGTCCCCAAATTGAGCGCGCGCTTCGGCTTCGCTCGCACCCACGGTACCAATGGGTGGGTGAGTAAACACGACAGTCGGAATCATGCTGTACTCCAAGCGGCGTTCGGCTTGGCCGCCGAACAGGCGATCGCTCAAGCGCCTGCCGGCGGCGATTGCAACGGGCGTCAGGGCGGCGCGGCCGGTCACGTCGCCGATTGCATAGACGCCCGGCACGTTGGTGTTCTGGAAGCCGTCGGTGGCCACAAAATCGCCGTCATCGATCGCAATGCCGGCTCGCTCCAAATCGAGGCCGGTCACATTGGCGCTGCGCCCGACCGCCCACAACAGACAATCGAAGCCTGAAAATTCCCGTCCGTCCGTCGCCGCCAGGGTCTTCCGGCCTGATTGCCCGCGAACCCCGGCGGGCACGACGTGTTGGTGAATCTCGATACCCTGATCGCGCATTTCGCGCATCAGGGATTTCCCCAACATCGCGTCGAAGCTCATCAGCAAATGGTCCTTGCGAATGAACAGCTCCACGTCGCTGCCGAGCTCGTGGAACGCTCCTGCCAGCTCGCAGGCGACGTAGCCGCTGCCGACGATCGCGACTCGCCTCGGCCGCTGCTCGAGGGAAAAAAAACCGTCAGAAGTAATGCCGAGTTCCGCCCCCGGCAACTTCGGCACCACGGCTTTGCCGCCGGTCGCGATCACGATGTGCCGCGCCGTCAAGCGCTCACCGTTCACTTCGACGGCATCCTTGCTCAGGAAGCGGGCGGCGCCGCGCAGGTAGGCCACGCCCTTGGCAGATAGATTGCGCTCGTAGATGCCGTTCAAACGAAGCACGTACGCGTCGCGCTTGCGCTTCAGAACCGGCCAATCGTTCCCGCCCCCGGTGACGTTGAAACCATAGTCGCCCGCATCGGCGATACCGAGCGCCACACTCACGGCATTCCACATGACCTTCTTGGGAACGCAACCGACGTTTACGCAGGTTCCTCCCAAGCGGTGCGATTCGATAACCGCGACTTTGGCTCCGAACTCGGCCGCACGCTGCGCACAAGCCAGGCCGCCGCTGCCGCCGCCGATGCTGATGAGATCGAAGGATTGGTCCGGCACTGTGAACTCCATCCTAAAAAGCAGTTAAGCCCCGATGATATACTGCCCGCGCCCCAAACTTCCGGATGAGGTGCTGTCGTGATCGGTCTTGTCGTGATCCTCGCCTTAGCAGTTGTCTTGATCGCTTACGTCGCCGGGATCTACAACGGACTTGTGAACCTGCGCGAAAACGTCAAGGTCGCGTGGGCCAACATCGACGTGCTGTTGAAACAGCGCCACGACGAGTTGCCGAAGCTGGTGGAAACCTGTAAGCGCTACATGCAATTCGAGCAGGATACGCTCGAGAAAGTAATGCGCGCGCGCGCCTCGGTCAGTCAAGCGAGCACCACCGGCAACGTAGCCGCCGTCGGTGCGGCCGAGCAGCAGCTGCGAGCGGGCGTCGGCCGATTGTTCGCGGTGGCCGAGAACTATCCGCAGCTCAAGACCGATGAAACTTTCAAGCAATTGCAGGGCAGGATCACCGCCCTCGAAGAGTCCATCGCCGACCGCCGCGAGCTCTACAACGACCAGGTCAATCTGAACAACATCCGCGTGAAAGTGTTTCCGGACGTCATGATTGCGCAGAGATTCGGGTTTCAGCCGGCGCAGTTGCTCGAATTCAGCAGCGAAGAGAAGCGCGACGTGGACGTGGGCGCGCTGTTCAGCAGCACCTAGAGATTTGAATCCGGCCATGTCCGGCGATCGACTCAAAGTTTGGCTCATCATGATCGGCCTCGCGGTGGCCGCGGTGTATTCGTTTTGGTCCGCCTGCAAGTCGTGGGCCAAGAATCGCACCATCGAGGACACGCCGACCTCACGCATCCGCTCCGCGGCGCAGGGCTATGTCGAGCTCAGCGGCCGCGGCACCATGCCGCCGAATGCCGAGAACAAGGGGCCGTTGACCGGCATCCCCTGTACTTGGTGGCGCTACAAAATCGAGGAGCGCAGCCGCAGCGGGCGGTCGCGTTCGTGGTCCACGATACAGAGCGACACCAGCGAGGCGCCGTTCCTTCTGGACGACGGCACCGGTCAGTGCCTGGTCAATCCGCGCGGCGCCGAGGTCTTTCCCGGCGCCACCGACGTGTGGTACGGGCCGTCGGAGTGGCCGGACGTGCGCATACCGAACGGCACCGGAATCTTCGGCTGGTTGGTCGACGCATGCATGACCGACAAATACCGCTATACCGAGCATCGATTGCAGTCGAACGAGCATGTGTGCGCGCTCGGCGCGTTTCGCAGTGTCGGCGGCGCCAGCGTCGAGAACCCCGATGACGCGGTGGCCGAGTTGTTGCATCAATGGAAGCACGACCAAGCCACGTTGCTCGCGCGCTTCGACCGCGACCATGACGGGAGCTTGAACAGCGCGGAATGGGAGCAGGCACGCGCGGCCGCGCGCAAGCAGGTACTCGAGGGACGCGCGGCGGAGCCTCTGCCGCCGAGCGTTAACGTGCTGGGCGATCCCGCGGATGGCCGGGCTTTCCTGCTGGCCGTATCCGACGGCGAATCGCTCGCGCAACGTTTCCGGCGGCGCGCCCTCGCCGGAGTCGGCGGGTTCGTGGGCAGCACTGCGGCTCTCACCTGGATGTTGACGCACGTCTGATAGAATCGCGGCGGTGAACAACCCCCTGCTGGAATTGGAATCGCTGCCCGCTTTCGGCCGCATTGAGGCGAGCCATGCGCGCCCGGCATTGGAGAAGGTACTCGCCGAGAATCGAGCGCGTCTTGCCGAACTCACCGCTCTCGACGGTCCGACATTCGCTTCCCTGGTCATACCGGTGGAGGAATTGAGCTACACCTTAAGCCGGGTTTGGAGCCCCATAGCCCATTTGAATGCAGTCGCCAATTCCGCGGATATGCGCGAGGCATACAACGAATGCGTGCCGCTGCTGACCGCCTATTCCTCGGAGCTCGGCCAGAACACCGGCCTGCAAGCGGGCTACACCTATGTGCTGCAGCACGAAGGCAGCGCGCTCGATCCCGCGCAGCGCAAGGTGGTGGAAAACGCGCTGCGCGATTTTCGGCTGGCGGGCGTCGATCTGCGCTCCGAGGAGAAGACCCGATACCGCGAGGTCGCCCAGCGTCTCGCACAGTTGGCGACCAAGTTTTCCGAGAATGTGCTCGACGCCGGACGAGCCTACACCCGCAGCGTCACCTTGAGCTCGGAACTCGCGGGCCTGCCTGCGAATGCCGTCGATCGGGCCGCCGCGGACGCACGCGAGGCGAATCAGCCCGGCTGGTTGTTCAAACTCGATCAGCCCACCTACATGACGGTCATGGCCAGCGCCGAAAGCCCGCAGCTGCGCCGCGACATCTACGAAGCCTGGATCACGCGGGCGTCCGAGCTTGGCCCCAGCGCCGGACGATTCGATAACAACCCCATCATTGCCGAGATCCTGCCGTTGCGCCACGAGTTGGCGCGCTTGGTGGGTTTCAAGAATTTCGCCGACTACGCATTGGCTACGCGGATGGCGAAGAGCAGCAAGCAGGTGCTCGTCTTCTTGGACGACCTGGCGCGGCGCTGCCTGCCGGCGGCACGCCGGGAATTTTCGGATCTCGAGGAGTTTGCGGGCCGCAAGCTCAACGCGTGGGACATGGCTTTCTACAGTGAGCGGTTGCAGGAGAGCCGCTTCAAGGTGTCGCAGGAGGCGCTGCGCCCGTATTTTCCGCTGCCCAAGGTTTTGGGCGGTTTATTTGCGCTGATTCGGCGCCTCTACGGCATCAGCGTGCGCGAACGGCCCGGAGTCGGCGTTTGGCATCCCTGCGTGCGCTATTACGATCTGCTCGATCAAAGCGAGCGGGTCGTGGCAGGATTCTTCCTGGATCCGTATTCGCGCACCGAGAAGCGCAGCGGCGCCTGGATGGACGAATGCGTCATTGCCAAATCCTTGCCCTTGGGTGAGGCGCGCCCGGTAGCGCAGTTGGTTTGCAATTTTACCGCCCCCGTAGGCAGCGGACCTGCGCTGTTGACGCATGACGAAGTGACCACCTTGTTTCATGAATTCGGCCACGGATTGCACCACATGCTGACGCGCGTGGCCTACCCCAGCATCGCCGGCATCAACGGCGTGGCCTGGGACGCGGTGGAGCTACCCAGCCAATTCATGGAGAACTTCGCATGGCGACCGGAGGTTTTGCCGCTGATATCCGCCCATGTGGATACCGGCGAAACGTTGCCCGTCGACATGCTGCGGCGGCTCATGGGCACGCGCACATTCAACGCGGCGCTCGACACGCTGCGGCAAATCGAACTCGCGTGCTTTGATTTTGAATTGCACGCAAACTTCGACTTGAGCAGGGGCGCGAAAGTCGCCGAAACACTCGCAGGCGTAAGGGAGCGGGTGGCCGTCGTGCCGGCCGCTCCCTTCAACCGGATGCCGGCAAGTTTCGCGCATATATTTGCGGGCGGATACGCCGCCGGCTACTACAGCTACAAATGGGCCGAGGTCCTTGCGGCCGACGCATTCGAGGCATTCGACGAGGCCGGGGTGTTCGACAGCGCTACCGCGGCGCGGTTTCTCGATTCGATTCTTAGCAGAGGCGGCAGTTTGGACGCGATGGACGCGTTCGTTCGGTTTCGCGGCCGCGAACCTGACGTTCGCGCGCTGCTCAAGCAAACCGGAATCGCGGCGTGAAACGCCCGGCGGCACTGCTGCTGGTGCTGTGGGCGGGGAAAGTCCTCGCCGCGACCGCCTTTGTCAGCGATGAGCTCGTGCTCGGCGTTTACGCCGAACAGAACGGCCAGGGCCAACGGCTCGCCACCCTGCATTCCGGCGCGAGCGTCGAGACCTTGAGCGTCAATGGAGAATTCACGCAGGTCCGCTTGAACGACGGAACCACGGGTTGGGTCAAATCCGTCTACCTCACCACGCGAGTACCCGCGGTCGTGCGGATGAAACAGCTGGAAGAGGAACTGGACCGCAGCCGCGCGACGACTCCGGAGCTCGCCGAGGCGGCCGCGCGCAATGAGGTTCTGCAGCTCAAACGCGAGCTCGCCGCAACCCAAGCTGCGGCTGCGGCCGCGCCCGCGGCCGTGGCGGGCACAGCGGCGATGGTGGGCATGGCCACCACCCCGGTTGGCGCCATGGCAGGCATTTCGGCGGCGGTTGCGGAGCACCCGTGGATTGGGGTCGCGGCGGTGCTCGCGGCGCTCGTTTGCGGCTTCTGGCTGGGCTACGCCACCCTGGCGCGCCGCATCAAGCACAAGTTCGGCGGCATCAAGGTTTACTGAGGTGGGCCGCATGTCATTTGACAATAATCTGTGATCCGGGGCTCATCCGTTCGCGGCAAAAGGAGAACCAGGCACGTAGCGCTAGCGACGCTAAGAGCCTAGACTTCCGCGGATGCACGACCTTCGCCGTAACGACTATGACGTTACGAATTCTGTACAGGTGAGTTCCACCGCGGCGGTGACCGTCGCGGTGCGTGAACTATTCACGACTGCCTTCCCGGGCGAGTCGTTCGATCGGGTGGCCTTTTCGTTCGAAGAGTTCGACAAGCTCTTTACGGGCCGCATGCCGGGCTACCACGGCGTCGATACCATCTATCACGATCGCCAGCACTCGCTCGACATGACGTTGGCGATGGCGCGCCTGCTTGTTGGGTATGAGCGCAGCGTCGAGCCTCGAATGCGCTTCGGCGCCGAGCGGGCGGTCATGGCGCTTGTGACGTCGTTGTTTCACGATGCGGGATACATTCGGGAATTCGGCGACCGGCAACATCGCAATGGCGCCGAGTTCACGCTCTACCACGTGACGCGCAGCGCGCGCTTCCTGGCCCGATTCCTGCCCACCATCGGGATGGAAAATTGGGTGCCGATTTCGACCCGAATCGTGCATTTCACGGGATATGAAATCAAACTCGACCAGATTCAACTCGCCGATCAGCGCGATCGAAAACTCGGTCACCTGCTGGGCACGGCGGATTTGATCGCGCAGATGGCGGATCGATGCTATCTCGAGAAGTGCCGCGATCGGCTGTATCCGGAATTCGTGCTCGGCGGAGTCGCCGCGGCGACCGGTACCGATGGCGCCCTGCAGATTCGCTATAGCTCGGGTTTGGATTTGCTGCGGCAGACGCCGGAGTTCGTGCGTGAAACACGTGTGCAACGGCTGGAAGGGGAATTCGAAAACGCCTACCGGTATGTCGAACCCTTGTTCGGCGGCAAGAACCCCTATCTCGAGGCGATCGACCGCAATTTGGGCTATCTGCACCGGGTGCTGCGCACAGAACGTTGGCCGATGTTGCGGCGAAACCCACCGCTATTCACGGCGGGCGACAATCAGCTTGGGCGGGTGCGCGGCCTGATGCTGACTCATCTCAAGGCACTCTGGGCCTAAGAGCCTGTCTGAGTATTCCACGCTTAAGGCCAATCGATGGCTGCGACGTAGCGCGCGTGCAGCGCATCGAGTCGCTCGAGCACCTCCACTTTCCCCAATAGCGGCGCCGCGGCGATGGCCCGATGCAGCACGGCCGGGGTCAAATTGCGGCGGGCGTTTTCCGCAACGGGTGCAAAGCTGAAATGCCAGGGTTCGGGCTGTACGCCCGACAGTACGCCGCGAAACGGACGGAAAAATCCGAATCGGGGCGCATTGGCTTCCAACCACTCGGCAAGCGCCGCGAAGGGACCGCCCGGCGCGAACTCCCCCGGCGTAAGTTGTACCCGGTACCCCGGCGCGAGGGCGTGACGATCGATGAGATCGACGTCCGTCCCCCAGTGGTGACGGCTCGCTCCGGGGAGCGCGGACCACAGCAATATCGCCTCGACGCGCTCGGCGGCGCCGAGCTCGCTCACGTCGATACGCCGGCCCGCCGCGTCAACCATGGGCTTCTCGCCGCTGAATTTTTGGTTCCAAATCATCAGTTGGCGTGAGAAATCGCGAAAACTGCTCTGGGGTATCAAATCGAAGCCCTCCGCCAGGGCCGCGCGGCGTAAATTCAAAAAGGGGCTGACAACATCGGTGTGCAGCGCACAATCCGGGTCGGGGACGTCGGTGATATGGGTGCGAATCTGCCCGGTGAGTTCCCCGTCGTTCACGGCACCGGTTCGCGGGCCGCGGCAAATTCAGCGACCTGATCGAAGACCCCGGCGAGAGTGCCCACCTCCTGGGCGCCCGAGATCGTGTATTGGCCGTCGAATATGAAGGTCGGCACGCCGGTTATCCCCAAGACGGCGGCGTGACGTTCGGCGGCGACCACGCCATCCTGGCCGGAGCGCAAGACGAGTGCCGAGCGCGACTCGCGCTCCGCAAGACCGGCCTCGACTCCCAGGCGCACCAGTACCTCAATATCCCCGATGTCGCAGCCCTCCTCGAAATAGGCGCGCATGAGTCGCTCGTTGACGGCCGTTTGCCGGCCGAAACGGGCCGCATGAGCTATCAGCAGGTGGGACCGGCGGGTATTAGGCATGCGCTCCATCAAATCGAAGCGGAATTCGATGCCGCTCGCCGCGCCCTGGCGGGTCAATTCGGTGTGCGCCTCGGCCACCCGCTCCGGTGTCCCCATTCGGGAGGCCAGGAAGGCCGCGCGATCGACCCCCTCGGGCGGCAAGTCGGGATTCAGCTCGAAAGGCCGCCAGGTCACGTGTGGTTCATACTGCGGGCGCGCGGCCACGGCGAGCTCGAAGCGCCTTTTGCCGAGGTAGCACCATGGGCAAACGGTGTCGGAATAGATATCAATGCGCATATTTCGGATCCATCAAAGGCAGATTGTACGTTCCCCTTATGGGGTTTGGCGTGAACAGGTATCATTCCTTTAGTTCCAGAACGCGAACGGCCGGTGTAGTCAATGGCGCGAAGCCTAAAAACCAAGTATTTGCTGCTGGCACTGGCGGTCGGGGCGGTGCTGTCGCTGCTTCTGGGCGGCCTGTCGTACTACGAACACCGGGTCGATGCCGCGGATGTCAACCAGCTCACCTATGCCACCGTCGCGCAGAAACTGGAAGCCGACCTGGAAACGCGCGCCAGCAGTCTCTCCGAGATCACCGGAACCTCGCTCGCGCCCGCGCTCGCATCGGGTAACAAAGTCGCAGTCGCATCGATCGCCGAGCGGCTGCTCGACGAGCGCGACATCGAAAGAGTCGAGGTCTTGGACGCCCACGGAGCGGTGCTGTTCCGCGGCGGCGATCCCGCAGCGCAGCAATCCGGGGATTGGTTCGTATTCCAAAGCACCATTCACTCGAACCTGGTAGCGGCGCCGGTGCAGCGCGTGGGCAGTTTGCGGATCTCGATGAGCCGCACCGAGATGCGCGAGACTCTGGCCAGCATACGCATACAGCTGGAAGGCCAACAGGGCATGCAGATCAAGCGCATGCGCGGTTTGCTTGCCGGCATTGCCTTACCGCTCCTCGTCTTAGGGTTGGCCGGGGCCTGGTTCATCGCCCGGCAGTTGGCGGGACCGATCTCCGCGCTGGTCAAAAGCGCCGACCGGATTGGCCAGGGCGATTACACGCGGCCCCTGGCCGTGGTGCGTCACGATGAACTCGGTGACCTGCAATTCGCACTCGAACGCATGCGCCAGAAGCTGAATGAAACCACCATCACCAAGAATTATCTCAACACGGTGCTCAACAGCCTGAGCGATGCGGTGTTGGTGACTTCGCGGGAAGGCATCGTGAAGAGCTGCAACGAGGCCGCACATCGACTGCTCGGCTACGAGGCAGCCGACCTGCTGGGCAAGCCTTTGGTCAGCTTCGTGGACGAAGCGCACCGCAACGCTCTGGACTTGAGCAACTCGGCGCCGGAAGCCCGCGAGACCGTACTGCGCACGGCAAGCGGGCAAACCATTCCCGTCTCCATGGCGAGTTCAGCGATCACCACGGAAGACCCGCAGTTCCAGGGAAACATCTATGTGGCGCGCAACATCACCGAGCGTAAGCGCGCTGAGCGGCGTATCCGGTACCTGGCCCGCTACGACACCCTCACCAAAATGCCGAATCGCATGCAGTTTCAGCATTTGCTGCAGCAGGCCATCGCTCGTGCGCGGCGCAGTCAGCGCTCGCTCGCGCTTCTCTATTTGGATCTGGACCGATTCAAAGAGGTCAACGACACTTTCGGACACGCGGCGGGCGACCGCACATTGGAGATCCTGAGCGAACGGCTCACCAGAAATTTGAGCAAGGACACGGTCATCGGCCGTCTGGCGGGCGATGAATTCGCCATGTTCGTCGACGATCTGCCGATGGACGTCGACAACCGCGCGAGCATCGGCGGCCTCGCCCGTACCTTGCTCGATGAAATAAGCCGCACCTTCTACGTGAACCAGCAGGAGGTATACCTGACCGCCAGCGTCGGTGTCGCCATCTGCCCGTACGACGCCGAGAATGTCATCGATCTGATCCGCAACGCCGACGCGGCGATGTATCACTCAAAACAGAACGGCGGCAACTCCTGCGCCTTCTACGTACCCGAAATGAACGCCGCGGCAGTCGAAAGACTGATGCTGAAAAGCAAGCTGCGGCGCGCGCTCGAACGGGATGAACTGGTAATCCTCTATCAGTCCAAAGTCGATCTGCGGGACGGCCGCGTGGTCGGCGCCGAGGCACTGCTGCGCTGGCGCCTGCCGGGTCACGGCGACATTTCCCCGTCGCAATTCATTCCGCTCGCCGAAGAGACCAGCCTGATATTGGACATCGGCGAATGGGTCTTGAATCGCGTCTGTTCGGACTACCGCGAGTGGCAGAAAACGGTGCCGGAACCGGGGCGAATCGCAATCAATCTTTCGTTGCGTCAGCTCAAACAGGCGAGCTTCATTTCCCGTTGCCGCGGCGTGTTCCGCAAGCACAACGTATCGCCCACGTGCTTCGAGTTGGAAGTCACGGAAACCACCTTGATGACCGATCCGAAACGCACCATCGGGCTACTGAACGAGCTCTATGCCATGGGCTTGAACCTTGCCATCGATGATTTCGGCACCGGGTATTCCTCGCTGTCCGCGCTGCAGCAGTTTCCGATCGGCACATTGAAGATCGATCAGTCGTTCGTACGCGACGTCGCCGTGGACTCGGACGATGCGGCCATCGTGCGCACCATCATCGACATGGGCAAGAGCCTCAATCTCGAAGTGATTGCCGAAGGGGTGGAAGCCGGCGAGCAGCTCGAGTTTCTGCGCAAGCACGGCTGCTACTATGCCCAGGGACGCTTGTTCGGCGATGCCATGGAAGCGAGCAAAATGCTCGGCATCCTGTCCGGCCAGGTCGGCGGAGCCTCCTACCACGCGAAGTTGTGCGTGCCCACGCTCTTGCGCCCGATCCGCCTGTCCTCGTAGCAACCCCAAGTGTTATCTGCTCGGGATCTCACCCTGCGGCGC
>Ga0209736_1000718_pt1 | contig 10689 bp, 8 predicted proteins | sample BlaSpr_A8_Ref_M3_FD_187992 | JGI IMG/M metagenome (GOLD analysis project Ga0209736, IMG submission 187992) | Forest soil microbial communities from Thunder Bay, Ontario, Canada - Black Spruce, Ontario site 2_A8_Ref_M3 (SPAdes) (version 2) | ecosystem: Environmental > Terrestrial > Soil > Boreal... | reverse complement strand
AGTCATTCTCATTGCAATCCGCGTCCTGCAAGGATTGGCGCTGGGCGGCGAGTATGGAGGGGCGGCCGTGTACGTGGGTGAGCACTCCCCTGACGGCAAACGAGGCTTCTACACCAGCTTCATTCAAATTACCGCCACACTCGGACTGTTTGTCTCCCTGCTCGTGATTCTGGGCACGCAAGCGTCGATGAGTAAGGAAGAGTTCTCGGCTTGGGGCTGGCGCATTCCGTTCCTGATCTCCATCTTCCTCGTGGCGATTTCACTGTACATCCGCCTGAAGTTGAAGGAGTCGCCCATCTTTTTGCAGATAAAGAGCGCCGGTAAGGCTTCGATCCAGCCGCTCAAGGACGCGTTCACCAAGTGGGTTAACCTCAAGCAAGTGTTGATCTCTCTGTTCGGCGCGACGGCTGGCCAGGGCGTGGTGTGGTACACGGGGCAATTTTTCGCGCTGTTCTACATGCAGTCCATTCTAAAAGTGAACCCACGCACGGCCAACATCATCATGGCTATCGCCTTGTTGATTGGGATGCCGTTTTTCACCATCTTCGGGGCATTGTCCGACAAGATCGGGCGCAAGAAGATCATGATGGCAGGATGCCTGCTGGCCGTGATCACCTACTTCCCGATTTACCATGCCATGGAGAGCGCCGCCGGGAATAACGTCGTCACGGTACGGTCAACTCGCAACAAGGTTACCAACGCCATCAGCTTGACGCCGATGGCCACCGACGCCACAGGGACGCTGGTCCCAGCCAAGGAGGCCACGAATCCCAACCAGCCCATGTTGGTGTTCTTGATATTCATCCAGGTGATCTGGGTGTGCATGGTGTACGGGCCCATTGCCGCGTATCTGGTCGAGGCGTTTCCCGCCCGCGTCAGGTACACATCACTCTCGTTGCCTTACCACATCGGCAACGGCGTTTTCGGCGGGATGCTGCCGCTCATCGCGCTTTCCTGGTGCGCTGCGACGGGCAACATCTACGCGGGGCTCTACTACCCGATCATTGTGGCGTCCATGACGTTTATTGTGGGCAGCGTCTTATTGAAGGAGACGTATGGCGTGAAAATCTGGGACGAGGTGGGCGGACGAGGAGAACCGAAAGCGAGTCCGGCCGATTGACGAGCGTTTGCTCTTATTCATTCGTCCTTCCTTTAAGGAGCCGCAGCGGTGGCCGATGCCAAGGAAAGAAACCCCGAAGTTAACGAAGCGCAAATTGCCGTGCATTGGAAAGAGGAGGAAAATTACCAGCCCTCCCCAAAGTTCGTCGCTCAAGCCTATTTGAAAGATAGATCGGCAGCGGAGCGGTTCAGCGAAAAGAACTTCCCTGACTGCTTCGAAGAGTACGCCGAAATGCTCACCTGGGATCGGCGCTGGAAAACCGTTCTCGATACGAACGACCCGCCTTTCTGGAAGTGGTTTGCCGGCGGAAGGCTAAATGCTTGCTACAACTGCGTCGATCGCCATCTGGAAAAATATAAGAATAAGGCAGCTTTGGTTTTCGTGGCGGAGCCGGAAGAAGAAGCCCCGGTAGCAATCACATATCAGGAGCTTTATAGCCGCGTGAACGAGTTCGCGGCGCTCCTTCGCGATTTTGCCGGATTAAAGACCGGTGATCGCGTCACCATCCACATGCCGATGATTCCGGAGCTGCCCATCACCATGCTGGCTTGTGCGCGATTGGGCATAATCCACTCGGTTGTGTTCGGCGGATTCAGCGGAGAAGCCTGCGGACTTCGCGCGGCAGATTCGGACAGCCGGGTGTTGATTTATGCCGACAGTTACCATCGCAGCGGCAAACTGATCGATCACAAGGCTTCCGCAGATATCGCCGTCGAAGCCGCCAAACGCGAAGGGCATAACATCGATAAGGTGCTCGTGTGGCGCCGCTACCCCGGACGTTACGGTTCCGCTACGGCCATGGTCAAAGGGCGTGACTTTCTCGTAGACGAAATCTTAAAGGATTTCCGGGGCAAGAAGGTCGAGCCCGTCTCGATGGACTCCGAAGCCCCTCTTTTCTTAATGTACACGAGCGGATCCACCGGCAAGCCGAAGGGATGCCAGCATCGGACTGGCGGCTATCTGGCCTACGTGACCGGCACGACGAAATATTTCCAGGACCTGCACCCCGAGGATGTCTATTGGTGCATGGCGGACATCGGATGGATCACGGGACATTCCTATATTGTCTATGGTCCACTCGCGCTGGCAGCCACGAGTGTCATCTATGAAGGAGTTCCCAATTATCCCGACCCCGGGCGCCCCTGGAGAATTGCCGAGCGGCTCGATGTGAATATCTTCCACACGTCGCCGACGGCCATCCGCATGTTGAGAAAAACAGGGCCCGAAGAGCCGAAAAAGTACAACTACCATTTCAAGCATATGACTACAGTCGGCGAGCCAATTGAGCCGGAAGTCTGGCGGTGGTATTACGAGGTCGTCGGAAAGCGCGAAGCGGTGATCGTGGATACCTGGTGGCAAACAGAAACCGGCGGCTTTCTCTGCAGCACGAGGCCTGCCCTCGATCCGATGAAGCCGGGCAGCGCAGGGCCGGGTGTGCTGGGCATATACCCGGTCATTTACGACGAGAATGGACAAGAGTTGCCCGCCGGATCTGCACGGGCAGGCAATATCTGTATCCGGAATCCATGGCCAGGGATTATCCAGACCATTTGGGGAGATCGGGAACGTTTCGTCCGCCAGTATTATCAGAAATACTGCAAGAATCCGGAAAGCAAAGACTGGCACGACTGGCCCTACTTTGCTGGAGACGGCGCACTGCTCGCTAAAGATGGTTATTTCCGAATCCTTGGACGCGTGGACGATGTGATCAATGTGGCGGGCCACCGGCTAGGCACGAAAGAGCTCGAATCGGCCTGCCTGGCGATCCCGGACATAGCCGAAGCCGCCGTCGTACCCGTTGTGGACGAGATTAAGGGGCGCATGCCGGAAGTTTACGTTTCACTCAAACCGGGAGTCACTGCCAGTGCCCAGGAGATTACGGATAAGGTGATTCGCACGATCGAGACAATGATCGGCAAGATTGCCCGGCCGAAAGCAGTCCACATCGTGCCCGACATGCCCAAGACCCGCTCCGGCAAGCTCATGCGACGCGTCCTCGCCGCGATTTCCAACAATATGAATGTCGGCGACATCACGACGCTGGCGAATATGGAGATCGTCGAACAGATCCGCGTGCAGGTCCAAGGGAAAGGCCCCGTGGTGACGAAGGAGGGGCCGGAGGACGTGAAGCAGTTTGGATCTGTCGAATAAAAGAGTCTTGAAGCTATCGTTTATCGGAATGGGTAACTGCAATTCGGGGAATGCAGTGAAACGTTAATTCGAAGGAGGAATACTGCGATGGCGAAAAACAAAAACCAGGGCGTGTCTCGAAGGGAATTCGTTAAGTTCGCGGGCACCGGAGCGGTGGCAGCGGGACTGGGCCCGGCTTTTCTTTTCCCGGAGAGGGCGCAGGCGCAGCAGAAGACGCTGAAGGTTCTCCAGTGGAGCCACTTCGTCCCCGCTTACGACACCTGGTTCGACGGAACATTTTGTAAGCAATGGGGACAGAAACATGGCACCAACGTCATCGTTGACCACATCAACCTGGTCGATATCTCCGCAAAAGGGGCCTCCGAGGCCTCGGCCAGGAAGGGGCACGACCTCTTTATGTTTCTCTCTCCACCGGCGGCCTACGAAAAGCAAACCATTGACATGACGCACGTATACCAGGAAGTCGAAAGGAAGCACGGCAAAAAGATCGATCTGGCGCACAAGTCCACATACAATCCGAAAACGAAGAAGTATTTCGCGTTTTCCGATGCCTACACTCCGGATCCGGGCAACTGGCACAAGGATTGGTGGACGCAGGCGGGTTTTCCGAATGGGCCCGATACGTATGACGATCTGCGCACCGGCGCCAAAAAGATCCGTGATGCGAGCGGCCATCCATGCGGTCTAGGGCTATCCCAAGAACTCGATACCAGTATGGCCATGCGCGCTCTTCTCTGGTCGTTCGGCGGCGCGGAGCAGGACGAGAATGGCAACGTGACCATTAATTCCAAGGAGACCATCGAAGCCCTGAAGTATATGAAGGCTCTCTATCAGGAATCTGAAACCCCTGAAGTGTTTACCTGGACTCCCCCGTCAAACAATCAGGCCATGCTCGCCGGCCGCGTCTCTTTTGTGGCGAATGCTATTTCCATCACGCGCCAGTCCGAAAGGGAGCATCTACCCATCGACAGCAAGATCATGATCAGCCAGGCGCTCAAGGGGCCGGTGCGCCGTATCGCCGCCGAGCACGTGATGGATTGCTACGTCATCTGGGACTTCGCGGACAATAAAGAAGGCGCGCAGCAGTTCCTAATCGACTACATGGATGCATTCCACGACGGCTTCGTCGCCGGCCAGTTTTATAATTTTCCGTGCTTCCCAAGCCTCGTCCCGAACCTGAAGCAGGAAATTTCCAATGATTCACGGGCGAACCCTCCGGACAAGTACAAGGTGTTGGGTAACGTGCTTGATTGGGCCACGAACGTCGGCTATCCGGGATACGCTTCCGCCGCGATTGATGAGGCCTTCAAGACCTGGATCATACCCACAATGTTCGCCAAAGTCGCAAGAGGCGATGAATCTCCGGAGAATGCGGCCAAGGCAGCCGAAGACGAGTACAAGCGCATCTTCGCACGATGGAAATAAGGCGGGGGCTTGATGCCTGTTGTCGAAACACGGAATCTGACAAAAGTCTTCAAAGAAGGAGAGCTCGGAGCAGTAAACGACGTAACCCTGGAAACTCGCGAAGGCGAGTTCCTGGTGTTTCTCGGCCCATCCGGCTCCGGTAAGACCACTCTGTTGCGCATGATCGCCGGCTTGGAAGAACCCACGGCGGGCGAGATTCTGATTGGCGGGCGGGTGGTGAATGATTTGAGCCCCAGGGAACGCCGGATCGCCATGGTCTTCCAGAGCTACGCGTTGTATCCGCATCTCACCGTTTACAACAACATCGCATTTCCACTGAAGGCCCAGAACGTAAAAAAAGAATTGCACAAGGAGAAGGTGGAGTGGGCGGCGTCACTGCTCGGCATCGGCGCGCTCCTTCAGCGCAAGCCGCGCGAGCTTTCCGGCGGTGAGCGGCAAAGAGTCGCCTTAGCCCGGGCCATCGTACGGGAGCCTTCCGTATTTCTGCTGGATGAGCCGCTCTCAAACCTAGACGCCAAGCTACGGGCCTCGGCGCGCGAAGAACTGGAGCTTTTTCACCGGCGCGTGGGCACGACCACGATTTACGTCACACACGACCAGGTAGAGGCGATGGCAATGGGCGATCGCGTGGTCGTCCTGGACCAGGGAGTCGTGCGGCAAATCGGGAAGCCGCGAGAGGTGTACGACGAACCCGCCGACACATTTGTCGCCACCTTCCTTGGCTCGCCGCCGATGAACCTCGTGGAAATGGGAGACGTCATCGTTGGCTTCCGGCCGGAGCACTTCCGGGTTGCCGAAACCATCGGTGATTCCGCGAAAGTGACTTTCGACTTACACGTCGAAAACGTGGAGTACTTGGGCGCGGAGTACATTCTCTCCGGATCGCTGGCGGGTCGCCGGGTCGATGGCAAGAAGGTCATCGCACGGCTTCTGCTGGGGCCATCGTTCGAAATAGGAACGACCCATCAATTTGCCGTGCCGGAGCACCACTTGAAGTTTTTTGATCGCAGCACTGGGAAACGGATTGAGCCGAGGGCACTCGAATGGCAGTGAGGCGGGCCAAAATAAAATCCATGGGGGCGGCGCAGGACCCCGCGCTCGGCACGGCAATGTTCGCCCCGGCGGCGCTTTACATTTTGTTGCTGATCGGCGTGCCGTTTTTTTTGGCGATGTACTATGCGTTTAGCGATGCGCGCATCGGAAACACTGAACTTCATTTTGTCGGGCTGGAGAATTTCCGCAGTATCCTGCAGAGCCCCAGTTTTCGCAGCGCGGTGAAAAACTCGATCGTCTTCACTCTCGCGTCACAGATCATTGTGATGATCTGCTCCACGATCCTCTCCACAGCTCTGGAGAATAAGTTCCGTGGGCGCGGAGCTATCCGTTATCTGATTCTGCTGCCTTGGGTAGCTCCAATCGCGCTGGGAGCCATCGCATGGAAGTGGATTCTGGATTCAATCTACAGCGTCATCACCTGGGTGCTGGTCTGGCTGCATGTTTTCAAGCCGTATGGCGCGCCGATGTGGCTGGGCGAGCCGCATCTGGCAATGGCTTCCGTGATTCTGGTTCATTGCTGGCGGCTGATTCCGTTTTCCACGGTCATCATGTTGGCAGGTCAGACGGCGATTCCCAAAGAGATCCCGGAAGCGGCCGCGATTGATGGCGCAGGTTTCTGGCGCACGTTGTTCCAGATCAAGATTCCGATGATGACGTCCATCATCAGCGTGGCCGTGCTCTTCGGCACTATATTCACGTTCACGGATATGACGGTCGTTTACATCCTAACCGCCGGCGGGCCTTACGATTCAACCCAGACGCTGCCTTCGCTGGCGTTTGCGACTGGAATTCAAGGCAGCGACCTCGCTGCGGGCGCGGCCATCTCACTTTTCCTCGTCCCTGTGCTGGTGGTGATCGCCTACCTGATGCTGCGCGTGGCACATCGTGCGGAGGCGACGTAAGTGGCGAAGAAGCGCTTGCGCAAGTTCAGTGCCAGCGTGCTGCATTGGTTCGTTCTGTTTTTTTTTACGGTGTTGCTGGCCTTCCCGTTCTACTGGATGGTGATCACCGCTTTCAAACAAAACCTCGATTTGTACGCTGTCGAAAATAATCCGTTCATCTTTAACGCTAAGCCGACCCTTGAGCACCTGCGCCTGCTCCTTTACGAAACGCGATACGTGCGCTGGCTCGGAAACACCGTGTTTGTCGGCGTGCTCGTCGTCTTTATCACGCTGCTCCTGGCAGTTCCTGCGGCCTACGCGCTGGCTCGCCTGACTGGCCGCTGGGGGCAGCGGCTGGGGATTGGGATTTTTCTTACCTACCTGGTTCCGCCGACGTTGCTGTTCATTCCACTGTCGCGGGTGGTCTCCGCCCTCGGCCTGCAGGATACGCTCTGGTCGCTGATCTTGGTCTATCCCAGTTTCACCGTTCCGTTTTCAATCTGGCTGCTGATGGGTTTCTTCAAAGCCATTCCGAAAGAGCTGGAAGATGCGGCGATGGTGGACGGCCTCACTCGGTTCGGTGCGTTCGTCAAGATGGTGATCCCGATCTCGGTTTCCGGCATTCTGACGGTGGTTATTTTCACGTTCACGCTGGTGACGCAGGAATTTGTCTATGCCCTGACGTTCATCTCGTCGGAATCGAACCAAATGGTTGGAGTCGGGATACCCATCTTCCTGGTTCGTGGCGACGTCTATTTCTGGGGCTCACTCATGGCTGCGTGCCTAATCACCAGCCTTCCGATCGCGCTGCTCTACAATATTTTTCTCGACCGGTTCATCGCCGGGTTTACCGTGGGCGCGGTCAAGTAGCCCGACAACGCACAACTAGCGACTTCTTCCCACGGTACGGTCGCCAAAGCTCGGCGAAGAGGTCATGATTATTCGTGTGTGAGCAGAGCCAGGCATAACTTCCGTGTAACCGAGTTTCACGGCAGAAGTTGGAGCGTCATGGATCGAAAGTCGATGCGCACCTCTCGCGCCTGTGAGAGCACGTCCAGGCCGAGAAGACCGTGATGGAAATCATCCCCCACGGGTTTCGAAAAAACCTGGACGTGCCGCAACCATGCTTCTAACCCTCCGACTCGTAAGCGTATCTCGGGCAGTACGGTCGTTTCCCTGTCATTTGAGCCCGCGATCCCTGTCAACGTTTGCTTGCCTCTGGTTCCGTGCTGTTTGATGAAAGCAGCAAAGTCTTCAACGAATCGAGGCCACAGTTCGGTGCCCGCTTGGTTTCCCGTATCTAAGATGAAATCAAGGTTCTGGCCTTCAAAATTCACACGCACCACTGGGCTGAAACCGTCGAAGAAAAGGTTTCCAACAGTACTCGCAGGAGGACGTGGTGCGGCGTGCCAGTCCTAATGTTGAACCTGTGCAAAAGCCTCGTTCAGGGCGGCAGCAAGTCGCAAACCCGCCAAGGCCAGCCTCTTGTCAACGACAATGATTTCCTTTTGGTAATAGCCCTCACCGACTTGAGCGCCATCAGGCAACAAAGCCACTTGCGCAAAATCAGGTCGGATTTAAGACGAGAACATCTGCGTCAGATGAGTCATGCGCAGCAATTCCACCACGCCAGGTGTCATGTTGGCGAACTCAAGGGTGCATGGCCCTTGCTTGACTGCGGACGCCTTGAGGCCAACCAGCGCGCCGAGGCCCGCGCTATCCAGATGTTTTACATCACCAAGGTCGATAATGATGCGACCGCCAAGAGGAATGAGGGGCCTTACCAGCTCTTTTATCTCACCCGCGGTGTCACTGACTAGATCGCCATGACACTTGATTGTCGTCACTTGGTTCCCGTTTTCATCTTTATCTTTCGACTTCTCAAGTTCACAGCGTAACGAACCATCTCGTGCCATAGCTCCTCCGTCTCCTCTACCGAGAGTGTTGAGCGTCTGACCGGACCTGGACAACTCAAGACCTGCCGCCTACCGCGCTGCGTCATTCGCACGGTGCTTCTCGGGCTGCTAGTGGCAGTCGGTTCGTCGAGCTATGGAGATTGTAAATTAAGACAACAATCCCGTGATTTTATACGATAGTTGACGAAAACAATTGCGCTAGCTGAGGACCCATTCGAGCCCTACACGGGCACTAACTAACTCAACGGTGTTCATTTCCGAAATGCTGCCATTTCCGCTGCCATAGCCTGCCGCGGACCAGTTGTACCAGCGGAGTTCGGTCCAGAGTACATCGCGGTTCTGACAAACGGGCAGTCTGGCGCTTGTCCGCTCGAACATGTTGGAAGCGAACTTCCGAGAGAGGTCCCATCGACCACCTCGCGGTACTTTAATGCAGAGGCTCAAAGGCTGTCTGCTGTGCAAGCCTCACCAGCAAGCAGAGGATCACTATGCCCGCTTCCAACGCTCACGCAGTACGGCGCAGCTCGAGAGTGCCTGTCAAAGTTGCCATCCGCGTCACCAGCATGGAGCCGAACGCCCAGATCTCCGAGATCTGTGAGACGCTGGTGGTCAGTGCGCATGGTTGTGCGCTCCGCTTCCCCCTGAAATTGGACACCGGAAGCGCGCTGCGCCTGCACAGCCGAGGAGGTCGGCAGGCCACGGCCTACGTAGTTTTCTGCCAGCCGATGGGGTCCGACGGACAAGGCTTCCGACTGGGTGCACAGCTCGACCGGCCAGAGAACTTTTGGGGATTGGAATCCTATCCCGATGATTGGCGAGTACTGGAGATGCCCGTGCCCACCGCGCAACAACCTCCCCAAAAACTGTCGGCAAAATCCGTTGTTGTGCACCAACAGCAAACTCCTTCTCGGGCTTCGCAAGACGTTTTCGACAAGCTCGAGGAACAACTCTCCGAGGACCGTTTGCGAGGCATCCTTGCCACACTTGTTCGGCCCTTGCAGGCGGAAGTCACCGAACTCCGCGAGAAGCTGGCCGTGAATGCCAAGCGCAACCGCTTCGAGGTATCCCTTGGGTATATTCCGCCTGAGTTGGAGGAGAAGCTATGGGAGCGCCTGCGGCAAGACCTTGGGACGCGCGTCCTGCAGCAGACGCGAGAACAGTCCGCGGAGATGCTCGGATCGGCGAAAACGGCCATCGAGCAAAAGATCAGTGCAGCCCTGAGCGAGTTTCGGCACCGTCTTGCCGGTGAACTGCACGCCGTCGAACAACGGGCGCAGGTATTGTCAAAGGAACTCACCACCACGGCGCAACAGCATGTCCGCGCCGGAATCGAGAAACTGCAACGGCAGGCTTTGGAGACGGGAGAACATCTCAACGCACAAGGCGAACAACTCTTGTGTTCTTTGCAGGGGCAACTTGTGGACTCACACGAGGTTCACCGCCGCGAGATCGAGCAGATCCGGGCCGATGCCGCCGCGAAAGCGTCCCAACTGCAGTCGGAAGTGTCGGACCTTGGCCGGAGAATGACAACGCTGAACGAGTCCGTGCGCAGGCTTGAGTCGGATCTTGACGCGCACCTGGAGCGCGTCGCGGCCGAAATCGTCTCCGGTGCAGAGAGTCAAATCGAGAGCGCTGTGGCTCTGGCACTCAAGAACCTGCAAGCACGCGGCTCGAATGAAGTCGAAACCAGGCTCGGCGAGATGTGCGGCCACCTGAGAACCATTCAGAATCGGATTGAAGACTCCTTTTCTGCCTCGGTGACAGCTCAGGGCGAGGAAGCTGTGCAGTCGATCGCGCAACATTTCGAGGAACTCGCGCGGCAATCTACGGAAAAGTGGCGGCTCGCACTCGCCAGGGACTTGAGCTCGGTGGCCAATACTCTGGGCACCCAACTTCGTCAGGAACTCGAACCCGAGGCCGGCCAAAGTTAGTCGTTGCAATCTCCGCGGGTCCCAGGTCTCAGGATCGGGCGCTCGAGAGACAGCTGCACATGAATTTCTCATCGATCCGGCTTCTGCCACTTCTGAGGCGATCAAACGTCGAAACGACCATTCAATACCCATTAACAATGATATGACCGGCCCGCGTCCGCCGCAAACGCCAGCGACTTCGTCCAAATCCCCCCATTCGCAAGTGCCCC
>Ga0209736_1000717_pt1 | contig 10691 bp, 5 predicted proteins | sample BlaSpr_A8_Ref_M3_FD_187992 | JGI IMG/M metagenome (GOLD analysis project Ga0209736, IMG submission 187992) | Forest soil microbial communities from Thunder Bay, Ontario, Canada - Black Spruce, Ontario site 2_A8_Ref_M3 (SPAdes) (version 2) | ecosystem: Environmental > Terrestrial > Soil > Boreal... | reverse complement strand
CTGACGGTCCTCACGCGCTGCGGCTCGGTGTCACCGAGGAAATTCCCTGGCTGAAGCGGCAGTCCCGTCTGACCTTCGCGCGTTGCGGCGTGATCGATCCACGCTCGGTCGAAGATTACCGCGCCCACGGCGGCTACAAGGGGCTCGAACGCGCGCTGACGCTTAATTCGGACGCCATCCTCGCTGATGTCACGACATCCGGATTGCGCGGCCGCGGCGGCGCCGGTTTCCCGACCGGCATCAAATGGAAGACCGTGGCGCAAACCAGCGCCGACCGCAAATACATCGTCTGCAACGCCGACGAAGGCGACAGCGGCACGTTTGCCGATCGCATGATCATGGAAGGCGATCCCTTCGTAGTGATCGAGGGCATGACTATTGCCGCCGTCGCGGTCGGCGCGACAAAAGGCTACATCTACATCCGCTCGGAATATCCGCATGCGGTTGTGGCGATGAAGGCGGCGATATCGGCGGCGGAGCGCGCCGGGTACCTCGGTCCGCGCATTGGCGGGTCCAATCACGATTTCGATCTCGAAGTCCGCGTCGGCGCCGGCGCCTATGTCTGCGGCGAAGAGACCTCACTGCTGGAGAGCCTGGAGGGCCGCCGCGGCATCGTCCGCGCCAAGCCGCCGCTGCCGGCGCACAAGGGCCTGTTCGGCAAGCCCACCGTGATCAACAACGTGCTGTCATTCGCAGCGATCCCCTTCATCCTGGCCGGCGGTGCGAAAGCCTATGCCGATTTCGGCACGGGCCGCTCGCGCGGCACCATGCCGATCCAGCTCGCCGGCAACGTCAAGCACGGCGGATTGTTTGAGGCACCCTTTGGCATCACGCTTGGCGAATTGGTCGATGACATCGGCGGCGGCACTTTTACCGGACGTCCCGTTCGCGCGGTGCAGGTCGGCGGCCCGCTCGGGGCATATTTCCCTCGCGCGCTGTTCGATACGCCGTTCGACTATGAGGCCTTTGCCGCGCGCGACGGCCTGATCGGCCATGGCGGCATCGTGGTGTTCGACGACAGCGTCGACATGTCGAAGCAGGCACGCTTTGCGATGGAATTTTGTGCGATCGAGTCCTGCGGCAAATGCACGCCCTGCCGGATCGGCTCGACCCGCGGCGTCGAGACCATCGACAAGATCCGCGCCGGCGAGCACGTAGCCGAGAACATCGCCGTGGTCGAAGATCTCTGCAACACCATGAAGTTCGGCTCGCTCTGCGCGCTCGGCGGTTTTACGCCCTACCCCGTCATGAGCGCACTCAAACATTTCCGGGAAGATTTCGGCCCCGTGCCCACACGCCTGCAAGCCGCGGAATAAAGGACGATCGCCATGTCGCTGATTGAAGAGATCGATTTCGGGACGCCCCGCTCCAAATCCGAGGCGATGGTGACGCTGACCATCGATGGCCAGAGCGTCACGGTCCCCGAGGGCACCTCGATCATGCGCGCCGCGATGGAAGCAGGCACGCAAATCCCAAAACTCTGCGCCACCGACATGGTGGACGCCTTCGGCTCCTGCCGGCTCTGTCTGATCGAGATCGAAGGCCGCGCCGGCACGCCGGCTTCCTGCACCACGCCGGTCACGCAGGGCCTTGTGGTCCACACCCAGACCGAGCGATTGAAAAAGCTTCGCAAGGGCGTGATGGAGCTCTACATCTCGGACCATCCGCTGGACTGCCTGACCTGCGCGGCCAATGGCGACTGCGAGTTGCAGGACATGGCCGGCGCGGTGGGCTTGCGCGACGTGCGCTATGGTTACGAAGGCGAAAACCATGTTTTCGCCAAGTCCAATGGCGGGGCCAACGCAGCCTGGATGCCGAAGGACGAATCCAACCCCTACTTCACCTACGACCCCTCGAAATGCATCGTCTGCTCGCGCTGCGTCCGCGCCTGCGAAGAAGTGCAAGGCACCTTTGCGCTGACCATTTCCGGACGCGGTTTTGACAGCCGGGTTTCTCCGGGCATGAGCGAGAGTTTTCTCGGCTCCGAATGCGTGTCCTGCGGCGCTTGCGTGCAAGCTTGCCCGACTGCGACACTCACGGAAAAATCCGTGATCGAGATCGGCCAGCCCGAGCATTCCGTGGTGACGACCTGCGCGTACTGCGGCGTCGGCTGCTCGTTCAAGGCGGAAATGCGCGGCGAGGAAGTCGTGCGCATGGTGCCCTACAAGGACGGCAAGGCCAATCGCGGCCATTCCTGCGTCAAGGGCCGCTTTGCCTGGGGTTACACCAACCACAGGGAACGCATCCTCAATCCCATGATCCGCGAGAAAATCACCGACCCGTGGCGCGAAGTGTCGTGGGATGAAGCGTTTGGTTTCGCCGCCGCGAAGTTCAAGGGCATCCAGGCAAAACACGGCCGCGACGCCGTCGGCGGCATCACCTCGTCACGCTGCACCAATGAAGAAGTTTTCGTGGTGCAGAAGCTGATCCGCGCCGGCTTCGGTAACAACAACGTCGATACTTGCGCCCGCGTCTGCCATTCCCCGACCGGCTATGGCCTGTCCAGCACCTTCGGCACCTCGGCCGGCACCCAGGACTTCGATTCGGTCGAACATACGGATGTCGTGATGATCATCGGCGCCAATCCGACCGACGGCCATCCGGTGTTCGCCTCGAGACTGAAAAAGCGGCTGCGCGCCGGCGCCAAACTGATTGTGGTCGATCCGCGCCGCACCGACATCGTCCGCTCCGCCCATGTCGAGGCCCAGCATCATCTGCCGCTGCTGCCCGGCACCAACGTCGCGGTACTCACCGCACTCGCCCATGTGATCGTCACCGAAGGCCTGGTCGATGAGGCCTTCGTGCGCGAACGCTGCGACTGGAGCGAGTTCGAGGACTGGGCGTCGTTCGTGGCGCTGCCGAAGAACAGCCCTGAAGCCACCGCGATTGCCACCGGCGTCGATCCCAGGGAATTGCGCGCAGCCGCCCGGCTGTTCGCTACCGGCGGCAATGGCGCGATCTATTACGGCCTCGGCGTCACCGAGCACAGCCAGGGCTCGACCACCGTCATTGCCATCGCCAATCTCGCGATGGCGACCGGCAATATCGGCCGGGCTGGTGTGGGCGTGAACCCGCTGCGTGGCCAGAACAACGTGCAGGGCTCCTGCGATATGGGTTCTTTCCCGCATGAATTGCCGGGGTACCGGCACATCTCCGGCGATGCGGTGCGCGAGACGTTTGAATCCATGTGGAACGTCAAGCTCAACAAGGAGCCGGGACTGCGGATTCCCAACATGTTCGATGCCGCCATCGAAGGCACCTTCATGGGCCTTTACGTGCAGGGCGAGGACATCCTGCAGTCCGACCCAAATACAAAGCACGTCGTCGCGGCGCTGTCGGCAATGAAATGCGTCATCGTCCACGATCTCTTCCTGAACGAGACCGCGAACTATGCGCATGTGTTCCTGCCGGGATCGACCTTCCTGGAAAAGAACGGCACCTTTACCAACGCAGAGCGCCGCATCCAGCGCGTCCGCAAGGTGATGACACCGCGCAACGGCCTGGAAGACTGGGAAGTCACGCTCGGCTTCGCCGAAGCGTTGGGCTATGAGATGCACTACACGCACCCTTCCGAAATAATGGACGAGATCGCGGCGCTGACGCCGACCTTTGCCGGTGTGTCCTTTGCCAAACTCGACGAACTCGGCTCGGTACAGTGGCCCTGCAACGAGAAGGCGCCGGAGGGCACGCCGGTCATGCATATCGACGGTTTCGTGCGCGGCAAGGGCAAGTTCATGATCACCGAATATGTCGCCACCGACGAGCGCACCGGGCCGCGCTTCCCGCTGCTGCTGACGACGGGGCGCATCCTCAGCCAGTACAATGTTGGCGCGCAGACGCGTCGTACCGCGAACGTCGTGTGGCACGAGGAAGATAGGCTCGAGATGCATCCCCATGACGCCGAGCAGCGCGGCGTACGCGACGGCGACTGGGTCCGGCTTGCGAGCCGTGCCGGTGAAACCACCCTGCGCGCGCTGATCACCGAGCGGGTCGCGCCGGGCGTGGTCTACACGACCTTCCATCACCCCGACACGCAGGCCAACGTCATCACGACTGAATATTCCGACTGGGCGACCAACTGTCCGGAATACAAGGTCACGGCGGTACAGATATCGCCGTCGAATGGTCCCTCGGAATGGCAAAAGGCCTATGACGAGCAAGCCCGCCATTCGCGGCGCATTATGCAACCAGTCGAAGCCGCGGAATAGGTCGATGCACGATCCGGTTCGCACAGTTGATCGTCAGGTGTGGCGCGACTCTGGCCGCAGCAAAGGGATGCGCATCATCCCGGAAGAGACCGCACTCGCTTTGACCTACAACGGCGGTACCTATGCCGTGATGATGGGCACGCCGCTGGACCTTTCGGATTTTGCGGTCGGATTCAGCCTCAGCGAAGGCATCGTGCAGTCCCCTGAAGACATTGTCTCGCTGGACATCGTGCAGCTGGACGATGGCATCGAGCTGCGGATGTGGCTGGCCCAAACAAAAGCAGATCGGCTGAACGAGCGGCGGCGGCATATCGCAGGACCCACCGGCTGCGGAATATGCGGCATCGATTCGATCGCGGAAGCGGTGCGTCCGGCGGCCATCGTTCCGCAAGACCGATCCTTTTCGCCGCAACAGATCACGGCGGCGATGCAGAGCATCTCGTCGCTGCAACGGATCAATATCGAAACCCGCGCGGTGCACGCGGCGGCGTTCTGGACACCGGGGCGTGGCATTGTCGCGCTGCGCGAGGATGTCGGCCGCCACAACGCGCTCGACAAGCTGGCGGGCGCGCTGGCGCGGGATAAACTCTCAGCAAGCGACGGCATGGTCTTGCTGACCAGCCGCGTTTCGGTCGAGATGGTACAGAAGTCGGCGGCCATGGGCGCGACGCTGATGGTAGCGGTCTCCGCACCGACCGCGCTGGCGGTACGCATGGCGGACGCAGCCGGCATTACGCTTGCCGCCATTGCGCGTGCCGACGGGTTTGAGATCTTCACGCATCCATCCCGAATTAAATCCGAAGTCGTCGTCGAGGAAGCCGTCCATGTCGCCTGACCGGCTGATCTACATGGCCAATCAAATCGGCAAATTCTTCCAGAGCCAGGGCCACGACCAGGCAGTTCCCGGCATTGCCGAGCACATCCGAAAATTCTGGGACCCGCGGATGCGCTCCGCCATTCTCGCCCATCTCGACGCCGGCGGCGCGGGACTCGATTCGGATGTCCGCGACGCCGTCGAAACGCTGAAGCAAGCCTAATCCCGCCCCTCGACAAGACTGCGAAACACCCGCCGCACTTCACCCTGGGTTTCCTTGACCCGCGCCTCGAGCGAGGAAAAATCCGGCGCGTCGCCGGCCCGCGCCATCACCCGCAGCAGGTCGTCGCCTGCGGTCTCCGGCTTGAAGCGGTCGGTGACGCAAAGCCGCAAGATCTGCGTAAGATCATGATAGAGATGCGCCGCCGTGCGCAGGATCTCGGCGGATGCGGACGGCAGCACGCCGAGCCGCGCGGCGTTGTCGAGCACGTGCAGCGTCGAGACGTCGAGAATATCCGGCTTGTCGGCGGCATGAACGAGCTGCAGATATTGCGCGATGAAATCGATATCGACCATGCCGCCGGCGGCGTATTTCAAGTCCCAGACATCCTTGTCGCCCTTCTCCAGCGCCACCGCGCGGCGCATCTCTTTGACGTCGTTGGCAACAGCGGCGGCGGAGCGCGGCCGCGTCAGCACCTGGCGGATGATTTGTTCGATCTTGGCGCGAAACGCGGCCGAGGATGAAATGACGCGCGCGCGGGTCAGCGCCATATGTTCCCAGGTCCAGGCCTCCCGCTCCTGATATTGCGCGAAAGATTCGACGTGCGAGGCCACAGGTCCGGCCCGCCCGGAGGGACGCAGCCGCATGTCGACCTCGTAGAGCACGCCGTAATTGGTCCGCGTCGTGAATGCGCTGATCAGCCGCTGCGTGAAGCGCGCAAAATAATGCGCCCCCTGCAGCGGCCGCGCCCCGTCGGAGTCAGGATGCTCGGGATCGAAATCATAGAGCAGGATCAGGTCGAGATCAGATGACGCCGTCATCTCGCGGCTGCCAAGCCGGCCCATCGCGAGGATGGCCGTCTCTTGCCCCTTGATCTCGCCGTGCTGGGCTGCGAACCGATCCGTCACCAGGGCATGCACGGTATGCACAATGCCCTCGGCGACGTCGGCGAAGGCGGTAGAGGCCTGCTGGGCGGAGACGGTGCCGGACAGGATTCGCGTGCCGATCAGGAACAGGCTTTCCTGGCCGAACAAGCGCAGCCGGTCGAGGAATTCCTCGTAAGAATATGCGTCCGCCAAGGTCGCGGCGAGCCGCGCCGACAATTCGCGCCGGTCCGGCATCGCGCCGAAGAAGCGCGGATCAATCAAACCGTCCATGATCTGCGGCTGGCGGGCCAGCATATCTCCGAGCCTCGGTGCAGCGCCGAGGATCAGCGCGACGAGGGCGACCAGCTCACGGTTCTGGCTGAGCAGCGAAATCAGCCGGCCGCCGCGCTGCAACGCCTGCAGGAAACGGTCGAAGGCCGTCACCGCGTTGTCGGGGTCTTCGGCGTCGGCAAGGCCTGCGATCAGCGCCGGCACGAATTCGATGAAGGCGCTGCGCGTCGTCTCTATTCTGAACACGCGATAGTCGCCGACCATCCATTGCCGCACGGTCTCTGCCACCATGATCGGCTTCTTGAAGCCGAGGCTTGCAAGATGTTCAAGCAGGCGCGGATCGTCCGGACCGGCGGCATAGTCGGCCGCCGGCAATTTCACGGTGCCGGTCGGATCGCCTTCGAACAGTTTTGCGTAGTGCCCCTGCACGACGTTGAGATGGCCGAGCAGGTCGCTTGCGAAGGCGGCACGGCTCTCGTAGCCGAGAAACCAGGCAAAACGCTCCACCGCTTCGGGTTCTTCCGGCAGCGTATGGGTCTGCTCGTCGGCGACCATCTGCAGCCGGTGCTCGACGCGGCGCAAGAAGACATAGGCCGCGGTGAGCTCGTCGCGCGCGGCAAAAGTGATCCAGTTGCTCGCCGCCAGCACATTCAACGCTTCCAGCGTCGGCCGCACCCGCAATTCGGGATGCCGGCCACCGGCAATCAATTGCTGGGTCTGGGCAAAAAATTCGATCTCGCGGATGCCGCCGCGGCCGACTTTGACATTGTGGCCCTCGACCGCGACCTCGCTTTGGCCGCGAAACGTCTGCATCTGCCGCTTCATGTCGTGGACGTCGCCCAGCGCCGCGAAATCCAGATGCTTGCGCCAGACAAAGGGCGCGATTTCCACCATCAGCGCCTCGCCGGCAATGGCGTCGCCCGCGCAGGGTCGCGCCTTGATCATGGCCGCGCGTTCCCAGGTCCGCCCTTCCCGCTCATAGTAATACAGCGCCGCCTCGGTCGAGATCGCGACCTGTGTCGAGGCCGGATCGGGGCGCAGCCGCAGATCGACGCGAAACACGTAACCGTCGCCGGTGCGCTGCTGCAGCAATCGCGCCAAGCCTTGCGTGATGCGCACGAAGAACGGCTGCGGCTCGATATCAGGCGCGAGCGCGCCCGCCTTGGGATCGAAGAATACGATCAGGTCGATGTCGCTGGAATAATTCAATTCGCCCGCGCCCATCTTGCCCATGGCCAGCACGATCAGCCCGCTATTGTCCTCAGGCGAGTCCGGGCTCGGCGGCGACAGCCGCCCGCGCGCGGCTTCCTGACGCAATAAATAACGCAGCGCCGCCTGCACCGCGGCGACCGCGAGCTCGGTCAGCGCCGCCGTCACTTCCATCACCGGCCAGACCCCGCCGATGTCGCACAGCGCGATCAACAACGCCGCTTCCGATTTCATATGACGCAGCAGCCGCATCACATCGGCTTCGCTGGAGCCAGCCCATGCGACCCGGCTGGTGTCCTCGATCAATCGCGCCAGATGGGGTTCTGGATCGCATTCGAGCAACCGGATGGCCCGCGCGCCGTCGCCGCGGAGCAAGTCGAACAGATAGGGCGAGGCCTCCGCGATCCCCAACAGAATGGTTTTCGCGCGCGGAAAGCGGGCGATCAGATCACCGATCGCAGCCGCCTGCTCCGATCCGAGATCGGTCAGCCAGTCCTTAAGTCGCTGCTCGGCTTTGTCGGGCGCGGACACATGCGGGCCGTCCACGAACCGCGCGGCCAGACGTCGGTCCGCGTCGCCCTTCGCGGAAGAATTCATGCGGTCTTCTGTGGCACATCCTGCGTTTGAGCCGCAAGCCTGTCGCTGGCGCCGGGTAGCGCCGGGATCGCCAGTGTGGCGGTCAGTCCGGGGTTTGCATCGCCAAGCCGGAGCTCGCCGCCATGCAGGGTCGCCACCGCCGACGCCAGGCTCAATCCGAGACCTGAGCCCGGCTGGGTGCGGCTCGCTTCGAGCCGCACAAACCGTTCCACGGCATGTTTGCGGTCGGCTGGCGGAATGCCCGGCCCGTGATCGGTGACGCTGAGCAGCACGGAATCGCCCTCGCGGCGGGCCTCGATCAGGATTTCCTTCGCCCCGGCGTGTGTCACCGCATCGGCGCCGAGCGGTTGCGCGGAGGGAACCGGCTTGCCATATTTGATCGCATTCTCGACCAGGTTGGCCAGCGCCTGGCTGATCAATTCACGGTTGCCATAAAGACGCGTCGGCGCGGTCTTGACGTTGAGGCTCATGCCGCCGTCTTCCGCGAGCGGTTCATAGAGTTCGTAGATGCCGTTGGCAACGTCGGCGGCGTCAAAATCGTCCATATTCCCGCGCGCCTGCCCGGACTCGGCGCGCGCAATCATCAACAGCGCGTTGAAGGTCCGGATGAGGCCGTCGGATTCCTCTATTGTGCGTTCCAGTGCGTTCCGGTATTCGGCCTCACTGCCGGATTTTGCCAGCGCCTCCTCGGCACGGTTGCGCAAGCGTGTCAGCGGCGTCTTCAGATCGTGGGCGATGTTGTCGGACACTTCCTTCAAGCCCATCATCAGGGCTTCGATCCGCTCCAGCATGGCGTTGAGATTGACCGCCAGACGATCCAGTTCGTCGCCGCTGCGCCCGACCGGCAGCCGCCCTGAGAGATCGCCCGCCATGATGCGCTGGGTGGTGCCGGTCATGGCGTCGATCCGCCGCAACACCCGCCGCGCCACGAAGATGCCGCCGCCAAGGCCGAGCACGATGACGATCAAGATCGACCACTGGGCCGCCTTTGCGACGATGCCGAACAGCCGCCTGCGCTCCTCCAGGTCGCGCCCGATCAACAGGCGAAAACCGCCGTCGAGTTCGGTGACGTGCACCAGCGCGCGATGGTCGGCCGCGTCCTGCTCGTCAAGCCGCCGATAGGCGGTCTCCGACCAGCCGGTGGTCGCCATCACGCCCGGCGCCAGCGAGCCGACATTGCCGGCGATGGCCTGCCCGTTCGGGGTGGTGACGAGATAGAGATTGGCGCCCGGCCGCAGCGCCCGGTTCTCGATGTTGCCGACGAGCCCGCGCAGTCCACGGCGTCCGAAGATGTCCGATAATTCGCCGGTTTCGGCGTTGACCGTGGTGGCGATCTGCTCGGTGATCAGCCGGCGCGTGTTCCAGGCGAAATAGCCCAGCAGCGAAGCGGCAAACAGCGCAAACAAGAACAGATAGACCAGCGTCAACCGGAACGCAGTGGTTCGGATCAGCTTACCGAATGCCGTCACGGATCATGTATCCAATCTGAGCGCTGCGTCTGCTATCACTGACCATCGTCACGCCTCATATTTACCTGTAATTACAATTTGTTAACTGCATCTGCTGTCGTCTGACTTCGCGGAAAATCGCCGAGCGCCGGCCACCTTCGGCGAAAAATCGGTAAGTTGACGCGGCTCTCCCTTCCAAAGTATCCGTGACGGTCATACATCCAAAACAGGTCGATTTTGGAACGACTGACCGTCGCGAGCGAAGCATCCGCGACGGTCAGTGGTAAGCGGAATGGGAACGTTAAAGTGGCACTCAATTCGAACCAAGTTAAATCGCTGCAAGCTGGCGTTCATGCGGACGGCGGGGGGCTTTATCTGGTCGTGCGCGAGAGCGGTGATCGGGTGTGGGCCTTCCGCTTCACCGACCTTGACGGCAAACGGGCGCAAATGGAGTTCGCCAGGATGGGCGACCGCGACAGCGCGGCCGGCGACGTACTGACGTTGAGCAGCGCGCGCAACAAGGCCCGCGAATACAAGGTCGCCTTGAAGCGCGATGGCGTCGATCCGCGCGTCAAGAAGCGGGCCACCGCACAGAGCCGCAAGTCGTTCAAGGAATTTGCCGAGGAGCAATACCCCGGCTGGTGCAAGGGTCTGTCGGAGGAAGAGGAGAAGCAGTGGGCGCGCTCCATCCGCGACGTACCGAGCCTGCATGTTCTGAAAGTCCACGAGATCACAACTGAGCACGTGCTGGAGGCGCTCAAGCCGATCTGGAGCGCGAAGCCGGTCACGGCGTCACGGACGCGCCAGCGGATCGAGCGTCTGATGGACGCTGCCAAGGCGTTGAAGCTTCGCACGGGCGAGAACCCGGCCGCATGGCGCGGCAATCTCAAACACCTGCTGCCCTCGCCCCGGAAGCTGCATCGCAAGAAGGGACACAGGTCGGCGCCCTACACGAAGATGCCACAGATGATGACCGGCCTGCAGTATGATGGCGGCGTTGCTGCCCGTTGTGTCGAGATCGGTATCCTCACTGTCGCG
>Ga0209736_1000715_pt1 | contig 10715 bp, 7 predicted proteins | sample BlaSpr_A8_Ref_M3_FD_187992 | JGI IMG/M metagenome (GOLD analysis project Ga0209736, IMG submission 187992) | Forest soil microbial communities from Thunder Bay, Ontario, Canada - Black Spruce, Ontario site 2_A8_Ref_M3 (SPAdes) (version 2) | ecosystem: Environmental > Terrestrial > Soil > Boreal... | reverse complement strand
CGTCAGGGACAAACCGCTGACGGATTCCGACCGCCGCGCCTTCATCGAGTTCAAGCCGGTCCTCGACTACAATGCGCTGGAGCCCGGCAAGACGGCGACCGATACCATCCGGCAGGCCGCCCGCGATCTCAATTTTCCCGGCGAATATGGCGCCCGGGTCAGGCTGACCGGGCCGGTGCCGATCGCCAACGAGGAATACGCCACCGTCCAGGACGGCGCCATCGTCAACGGCATCGGCACCGTGCTCGTCGTCCTCGTCATTCTCTGGATGGCGCTGCATTCGTCGAAGATCATCTTCGCCGTGTTCGTCAACCTGTTTATCGGGCTTTCGATCACGACCGCGATCGGACTGATGATGGTGGGTTCGCTGAACCTGCTGTCGATCGCCTTTGCCGTTCTGTTCGTCGGGCTGGGCGTCGACTTCGGCATTCAGTTCAGCGTCCGCTACCGCTCCGAGCGCTTCAAGAACGATAACCTGACGCTGGCGCTGGAGGAGGCGGCTCGGCGCGCCGCGGTGCCGCTGTCACTTGCGGCGATGGCGACCGCGTCCGGTTTTTTGTGTTTCCTGCCGACCGACTACAAGGGCATTTCGGAGCTCGGCGAGATCGCCGGGGCCGGCATGCTGGTTGCGTTCATCACCAGCATCACCGTTTTGCCGGCGATGCTGAGGCTGCTCAACCCTCCGGGGGAAAAAGAACCGGTCGGCTACGCGTTCCTGGCGCCGGTCGATCATTTCCTCGAAAAGCACCGCGTGCCCATTATCGTCGGCACGCTGCTGGTCGCGGTCGCCGGCCTGCCGCTGCTTTATTTTCTCAGATTCGACTTCAACCCGATCAACCTGCGCAGTCCCAAGGTCGAGTCGATCGCGACCTTTCTCGATTTGAGAAAGGATCCGAACACCGGCGCCAACGCCATCAATGTGATGACCAACTCGGATGCCGATGCCAAGACGATCGCGGAACGGCTGGAGAAACTGCCGGAGGTGCTCAGCGTCAGGTGGCTGGAAAGTTTCGTGCCCGAAGACCAGCCGGCAAAACTGAGGCTGATCGGGCAGGGCGCCAAAGTGCTCAATCCGGCGCTCAACCCGGACTCCATCGATGCCCCGCCGTCGGATGCGGAAAATGTCGATGCTCTGAAGGGATCGGTGGACAGCCTGCGCAAGGCCGCCGGCGACGCCAAGGGTCCGGGTGCGGTGGCATCGCGCCGGCTTGCCGACGCGCTGTCGAAGCTTGCCGAATCCAGTCAAGACACCCGCGACAAGGCGCAGGCCGTTTTCGTCACGCCGCTGAAGCTGGTGCTCGACCAGCTCAAGAATTCGCTGCAGGCGCAGCCGGTCAGTCTGAAGACCCTGCCACCCGGTCTGGTCCGCTCGTGGAAGACCAAGGACGGCCTGCAGCGCGTCGAAGCGCTGCCGCGCGGCGATCCCAACGATAACGATACGCTGCGCGCATTCGCCACGGCAGTGCTGGCGGCGGAGCCGAACGCGATCGGGGGACCGGTCTCGATTCTCAAATCCGGCGATACGGTTGTGAAGGCGTTCATCCACGCCGGGTTCTGGGCGCTGGTCGTGATCAGCCTGCTGCTTTGGGCCGCCTTGCGGCGCATCACCGACGTGCTGCTGACGCTGGTGCCGCTGCTGGTGGCGGGCGCTGTGACCATGGAAATCTGCGTGCTGATCGGGATGCCGCTCAACTTCGCCAACATCGTGGCATTGCCGCTGATGCTCGGCATCGGCGTCGCCTTCAAGATATATTATGTCACCGCCTGGCGGTCGGGCAGAACCAACCTGCTGCAGACCAGCCTGACCCGGGCGATATTTTTCAGCGCGCTGACCACCGCCACGGCGTTCGGAAGCCTGTGGCTATCCAGTCATCCGGGGACCGCGAGCATGGGCAAGCTTCTGGCGCTCTCGCTGGTCACGACGCTTGCCGCGGTATTGCTGTTCCAGCCGGCGCTAATGGGCAAACCGCGCGATGTCGGGGAGTAGGCAGATATCGCCGACCGGATCTGCCGGCTGCGCATTGGTGGCGAGTTTCTGACCCGGCGCTTTGGGAGCGGGGCCGACGGAACCGGTGGTCTTCGGGCCGGGGGTACCCGGGGTGGCGGCCTTGGGCAGCGCACCGGCCCCCTTCGGCGCCCCTTTGGCCATGCTGTTGGCGGGGCTTGAGGGAATTGGACCGGCGACGCGGGTCCAGGTCTCGCCGCCGCAGAGAAAGCCCAGCACGCAGCCTTGAATCTCCATCTGGTCGACACCGACCGGCTTGATCGTCGAACTGTAGAACTGTCCGTCCTTGGCGTTGTAGACTTGGCCTTCCCATTGATCGACGCCGGTCTTCTTCTTCATGTCGATCAGGATCGGCATTCCCAAGGTCGGCCTGTTCTGTTTTGAGACATCGGGATTGTGCATGTCGCGGCCGCCGGGTGTCTTCTCCCATGCCACCGCGCCCCACATGCCTCCGTTGCATTCGGCAACCCGGATGTTGGCGACACCATCCGCTACTTTCCAGTCTCCCGTCGGATCCGCCGCGAACACTGGCATAATGGATGTGACCAAAAACATTCCGGAATATGCTACTGTACGCATAAGGCTTCGTGGGCAGTGCAACATGGTTTGAACCTGTGCTTAAGATGATCCGAAGGGCAAAACGCCGCATTGAGCGTTTTCAGTTGACGAAATGGCCATCAACCGAAGTATGTAGCTGATGCTATATTCAAATCTAGACGTTTCCGAGATGTTTGTGGACCGCCAGTCGCAGCGCAGTTCCATGCACGCGCGCCACTTAAATGAGCAACTGGTTCGGGTCCTCAAGACCATCGGCTACGATGTCGGCTTTCAGAAGGGTCAAGGCCAGTACCTGTTCGATCGCGACGGCGCGCGCTATCTCGATCTACTGAGCGGTTTTGGCGTTTTTGCGATCGGCCGCAATCATCCGGCGCTACGCCAGGCCCTGAAGAGCGTGCTCGACAGCGACCTGCCCAATCTGGTGCAACTCGACGTTTCGACCCTGGCGGGCGTGCTGGCCGAACGCCTGCTCGATTACGTCCCCTATCTGGACAAGGTGTTTTTCGCCAATTCCGGCGCCGAATGTGTCGAAGCCGCGATCAAATTCGCCCGCGGCGCCACCGGGCGGCCGGGCATCGTGTACTGCGCCCATGCCTTCCACGGCCTGTCCTATGGCGCGCTGTCGCTGACCGACGATCCCAATTTCCGCGCCGGGTTCGAGCCGCTGCTGCCCGGATGCACGGCGATTCCCTTCAACGATCTCGCAGCCCTGGAGCAGGCGCTGTCGTCGCGCCAGGTCGCCGCCTTCATCGTCGAGCCGATCCAGGGCAAGGGCGTCAACATGCCCATCGACGAGTTCCTGCCGGGTGCGGCAGCCCTCTGCCGCAAGTATGGCACCCTGATGGTCGCCGACGAAATCCAGACCGGGATCGGTCGAACGGGGCGCTTCCTTGCGGTCGAGCACTGGAATGTCGAGCCCGACATGGTGCTGCTCGCCAAGGCGCTGTCCGGCGGTCATGTTCCGGTCGGCGCGCTGCTGACCCGCAAGGGCATCTTCGACAAGATCTTCAACCAGATGGATCGTGCGGTGGTGCATGGTTCGACCTTTGCGAAGAACGATCTGGCGATGGCCGCCGGGATTGCGACGCTGGAAGTGCTGGAATCGGAAAAACTGATCGAGGCCGCCGCCAAACGCGGCGCCGAACTTCGGCTGGCGCTGACCCGGATGGTGCCGGGCTATGAGCTGTTGAAGGAAGTTCGCGGCAAGGGACTGATGATCGGGGTCGAGTTCGGTCCGCCGAAGTCGCTGCGGCTGAAGGCGTCGTGGAACGTGCTCGAGACCGCCAACAAGGGTCTGTTCTGCCAGCTGATCACGGTGCCGCTGTTCAAGGACCACAAGATCCTGACGCAAGTCGCCGGCCACGGCAGCCATACCATCAAGCTGTTGCCGCCGCTCACCATCACCGAAGAAGATTGCAACTGGATCGAGACCGCGTTCGACAGCGTCATCGCTTCCAGCCACAAGGTGCCCGGCGCGATCTGGTCGCTCGGCAAGACGCTGGTCGACAACGCGGTGCGCAGGTCGGCATGATCTCGGCGCAGTCGCGGTTGGGCGCAATCCGCCACGCCAAACATACCGTTATCTTCTCCTTGCCCAACCACCATCACGCGTTCGTTCCGGGCATCGAAGGATGATGCCGGCGAAGCCCTTATCTTGTGCGTTTTGAAACGGCGGATTACGCCTTCGGCTCCAATCCGCCCTGCGGCTCGCTGTTTTTTAGCCGGAGCAAGATCCAGCTTGTCGACGTTCGCATTTGAAGTACGATACAAGCTCGATCTCCTGCAGCGCGGATGGAGAGTTGAATGTCGGGTCGTGCTCTCATATGCGTGGCGGTTCTGGTCCTGCTGGCCGTTTTCAACCGAATTACCGCGGCGCAAACTGCGCCGAAACTTGACTACGAATATTTCAAAAGCCGCGTTGAGCCGGTCTTTCTGACCAAACGGCCCGACCATGCCCGATGCTACGTCTGTCATGTCGAGAGCAACAACGCATTCCGCCTGGAGAGGCTTTCACCCGGGGCACGGGCCTGGACCGAGGAACAATCGCGCCGCAACTTTGAGATGGTCTCGATACTCGTCAACCCGGGCGACCCCGATACAAGCCGACTGCTGCTTCATCCGCTTGGCCCCGAAGGCGGCGGTGATGTGTTTCACTCTGGCGGACGACAGTTCCCGTCGAAGCGCGATCCAGCCTGGCGCACGCTCGCCGCGTGGGTCAATGGATCGACGCTCGCTTCTCAGAAGAAATAGCGGCGGAGCCCGGACGGTCTGGGATGTTCAGCGTGTTGATGCGCTTGGGCACCTCGCCGACCGGCACCACGGCGATCAGCTTCATTGATTTGGTATCGATCGCCGAGACCGAGCGCAAACCCGCGTTGGAAATGTAGGCCGTCTTGCTGTCGGGAGTGAAGGTGACCCAATTTGCGACCGCCGAAATCGATCCATGCCCTGGCAGCTTGAGGGACGGAAGCGCGACTTCGCCGGCGAGCGCGAGGTCGGCGAGCGAATAAACATACACCGCGTTATTGGGGATGCTGGTCACCCACAGGCTGTTGCCGTCGGGTGCAACGCCTATGCCGTGTGAAGGCGCCGTGGCGCGGTCCCCATCGGTCTCAAACTCGGCTTTAGCTGCCGGCAGCTGGACCCGTGCCACTTCCTTGCGCGCTGCAAAATCCACCACCGCGAATCCGTTATAGTCGGACAATTGCACAAAGATTCGTTTGGTCGAGCCATCTGGACCCGCCTCGATCGCCATCGGGCGAATGCCCTTGTCGAGCTTGACCTCCCACGCGGGCTGCTCGGTCGCGAGATCGATGACCGTTACAATTCCGGTTCGGATCGAACCGGTGACGACATATTTGCTGTCAGGTGTTACATAGACGTTATGCAGCCTGCCATTTACCGGCACGCTTTTGGTCCGCGTCAAGGTTACCGGATCGATGATATCGAGCGCGCCCGGATCGCGGGCAATGCCGACCACGATGCGGCCGTCCTTGGCCACCGCGATATTGTTGGGGTGCGCGCTCAGCGCTACTTTCTTGACCAGCTTGCCGGACTTCCGGTCGAAAACATCAAGCGTCGAATCGACTTCATCGCTGACATAAACCTTGGAACCGTCGGGGGAGAATGCAATCCCGTGAGCACCCTCGATGCCCTTGATCTGCTGGACCACCTTGTTGGTGGCAGGATCGATGACGTGGATGCTGTCCCCGGCGCTGTTGGTGACATAGACGCGGGCCATGCCCGCCCAGGCCGGAATTGGTGCGACCATCAACAAGATCCACACAGGGCGTAAGACGCGATAGACGTTCATGGGCGGCGAACTCCCATTCCTCTGACGGGGGCTCAGGGTACGTAGCAATTGGCCAAACTGCAAGGCGGCGATGCCGACTCGAAACTGCTGTCAGGCGGAAAACAGGCGTCGGCTGAGGTGCGGTGATCCTCTTCACGACGTGATCAAGTGAGAGCAGCGACGTCCGAATCTCTGAAGGTTTGGGATGCCGGCCCCATGAAGGTGGCGCCACGCGCACCGGGGCCGGCGTACGCAAACCTCCAAAGGAAACCGCGGGAAGGGATACGTCAGACGGTGCGGCGTGCGCTATCGAAGATTGCGTGTCGCGCGCAATTTCGATTTGTAGCCGGGGGAGTATGGCTGACTGGGAAAAGTAGGTTTCCCTCCTCATGTGATTTCAAAGAGTTGCGTGTGATATGAGCCAGCTCGGACTTGCTCACCAAGTTCTGACGATAACATGAGATTTGAGCGATCGAAGCCGTTCCAAGAGGGATTGCGGCTCACTGAATTAGATCTCGCAGCCGGATGAATTCAAAGCCTTACGCAAGCCACCAAACGCGCTTAGCCGACAGGGCTCGGTGTCGCTGGCGGCCTTTGAACGATCGGGAATGGCTGTTCGCTTGATATCGGTAGTCTTTGGCTTCGACTTGGGAAGGGCAGCGGTAGTGACTTTCTTTGTTTTGGGATGGTGCCGATGGCGGTTGATAATCCTCGGGGCCTCCGGCGAACCGATAGTGGTGGCTTCCGACGGAGAAATGCGTTCGTCGACCAGACCCGGCTGCGTTGGCGTCTCGCTTTTCGCATAGGTAATTTCAAGTCGATCAGCCTTCGCCAGCGCACCATGTGAATCGGAAATGCCTACGGTTGTCTCGGCAAGCGGCTGAACGGCTGTTGCTGCAGCACGCGGTGGAGTTCTGAGTTCCATTGCCGCCAGTACTCCTACACCCAATGGGATGAGGAGGCCCACCAACACCATTCTCAGCATAATGCTCCCCCGAGTAAGGATTAGTGCCGGTGGAAATTCTCCGATCTAATGAGGCAACTTGGCGGCGGTCCAGGTAACAACCCGACCCACGTACAGGGCGTTTGCCGATAGGGTTAACGGAGGAGCCCGACGCGAAACGCCGCGACGTTCGAATCCGACATCAAAGCGGGCGTTGACTTGCCGCACTGCGGAGTTGCGCTTCCATCTCCAAGCGAATGGAAGCAATTCATGAAGAAAACCCTCTCCGCCGTATTGGGCCTTTGCTCGGCGATATCGGTAAACCCACGGCAATTCTCGGCCGAAGTGCGTCGGGCTGATTTGTCCCGACCGTCCCATGGCTGGCGGGGCAGGAGCACGGCCGGACCATCCCATTCTGATGTCCCCAGTCAAGCAGACGGCGCACGGTTTTCCCGTCTCCACGTGGACTCATCGTGAAGTTCTTGCACTGATGGATCGTGCAGAGGAGAAGGCGGGACCCGAAGACGTCGGTGAACAGGCTCTGATGCGCGGGTTGGATACCGCATTTCCGTTTTTTCGTCTGGGGCTGTCCTGGTCTAGCGTCGGGCGTCGATCGGATGATCGGCCACATAATGGGTTTCAGGAATTCCCCTGCCGTGGTTCCGCCTTCACCCCTGCACAATTGATGTCTGCGACTATCCCCCTGGTTCTGGTTGCAATAGAGGGGGCTGTGGGCCGGTCGAGCGCCCCTCACGACTCGAGCGGTCCACAGCCCCCCACGACGTTACGCCTGTCGATGTGCCATGAGCTCGCAATTGATCGCCCAAATGAACGCGGATAGCTCGCGGGCAACCGCCGTGGCGATTACGGTTCGCCGCTTGCCCTTCCGCTCGAGTGACCGGAAGCGCCCGCACAGTCTGGTTTGCGCTTTCCACGCAATCTCGCGCACGCGTCTCGGTGCGGCCTCGACCTTTGGCTGCTTCTCTCGGCTCACGCGCGGCGGATATCGATAGCTCCAGGCCGCCTCCACAAGAATGCGTCGCGCCCGCCCATTACCGGCCTTGGTGATGCCGCCGCGCTTGACCTTGTCACCAGTCGAGCTTTCTGAGGGCACGAGACCCAGATAGCCCATCAGCTCGCGCGGATTTTGAAAGCGGGAGAGATCACCGATCTCGGCCAGCACCCCCACAGCCGCAATGAGATCAATCCCCCGCATCGCCTGAAGGGCCGCGACAACCTCGGCGAGCGACCACTCGAGCACCGCCTCGCGGATGGCCTTTTCCAAACGCTCGACGCGCTCGCTTTCCTGGCGTATCCCGTCAAGTAGTTCTTCGAATGTGATGCGCTGCTCGCGATGCTCAAGCTTCTGTGCCATCAGCCACTTCATGTGGGCTGGCCCCCACGTCGTCTTGCCCGGATAGATGCGTCCCAGCCGCAGCATCAATGACGAGATCTGCTGGCGCTTGCCCTGGAGGTCCTTCTTCACAGCCTGACGGGCGCGCGAAAGATCGCGCATGGCCTCATGCCGCTCGTCCGGCACCCACACCGCGGTGAGCTCGCCTGCGCGCAACAGCTTGGCGAGGCTTACCGCATCGCGCCGGTTCGTCTTCACTCGGTCGCCGGCCTTCTTTGGAACGAGCGAGGGAGCCACCACCAGGCACTCGTGGCCGAGGCTCTTGAGCAGTCTGTAGAGCCCATATCCTGTCGGCCCTGCTTCATAGCAAAACATCAGATCACGGTATTTCGCTGCAAGCTTTGCCACGAGCTTTCGGATCGCCGCCTCCGTGGCAGGAAAATCCCCGAGATACCGCACCTCGCCGCCACGGCCGCCATCGGCAATGGCTATTGCATTGGACGATTTTGACGTATCGATTCCGACAAAGGCTTCGGTATGATGACCCACGACTCACCCTCCTTGTTTGAGGCTCTGCCCGGCCTATCCGGGTAACCCTCGTCGCAACATTGAGGGTGAGTCGCCTCATTTGTGGAGGGGACATACAGTCTAGCGGACATGCGATGCGTCGTCTCTGTCAAGTCAATGCTGCAAGTAGGCCATATGCAGCTACGAGGAGCAGCACGACAGCAATAATCGAATCAAGTCCGAGTAAGCCGCGCTCGATTAGGAGGCGCGGCAAACTATTGCGGGATGATCGGCGGGTGGTAGGACAACGTCGGCGCTAACAGCCAAAGAAGGAACAGCACGACCGGGAAGTGCACCAGGAGCTGCAGGAACGTAAAGCCTACGACGTCACGCGCCTTCAACCCGAGGACACCGAGGAGCGGCAGCATCCAGAATGGATTGATTAGGTTGGGTAACGCTTCCGCCGTGTTATAGATCTGTACTGCCCAACCGAGATGAACCTTAAGATCGTTCGCGGCCTGCATGACGTATGGCGCCTCGATGATCCACTTGCCGCCGCCTGATGGGATAAAGAAACCGAGCACAGCGGAGTAGATTCCCATGGCGACCGGAAACGTGCCGGCTGTAGTCAGGCTGACGAAGGCGTGGGCGATCTGGTCGGCCACCGTATGGTCGCCGAAGCCTTTGGCGCCCGTCATAATGGTGGCGATCCCCCCGTAAAGCGGAAACTGGATCAGAACGCCGGCCGTCGCCGGCACCGCCTTGGCGACGGCGTTGAGGAAACTGCGCGGTCGCCAATGCAACAGCATGCCGAGCATCAGGAACAGCAGATTGTAGGTATTGAGATTAGAAATCGCGAGGATCGGATCCTTGGACGCGAACTCCTGTACGATCCAACCGCCCCCGAGCGCAACGACGATCAAGGTCAGCAGCGGGCTGTATTCGAGCCATTCACCGGGGCGTTTGCGGTCGGGAAGTTGGGCCACCTGCGTTTGTTCCAGATCCACATCCATCATCTGCGCGGTTACCGCCGTCACGCCGGACGGCGCCGAAAGGCGTGCCAGCACGATCGAAATGGAGATGAGAACAAGCGCGACGACCAGCGATTGCCAGAGAAAGATCGTCTCCGAGAACGGAATGACGCCCGTGATCTGCAGCAGCGACTTTGGCAAGCTCGCCGCGTTCGCCTGCAGCTGCGCGGAAGATGAGCTGAGCCCGAGCGCCCAGGTCGCGCCGAGGCCAAGATAGGCCGCCGCGCCGGCGGCGCGATAGTCCATGCGCAAATCGGCGCGCCGGGCTAATGCGCGAACCAGCAACCCGCTGAAAATCAGGCTGAGGCCCCAGCTAAGCAGCGACGTCAGCATGCTGACCGCGGCGACGAATGCAACCGCCCCGGCTCCGCTGCGCGGCATCGCCGCCAGTCCATCGATGAGCTTAGCGGCCGGCGGAGAACTTGCCACCACGTAGCCGCCGATGGCGACGATCGCCATCTGCATCGTGAAGGTGATTAGGCTCCAGAAGCCGTCGCCGAACGATTTCGCAACGGCCATCGGCGCAGCGCCGTTTAGCATGGCGGCAGCCGCGACCACCGCAACCGCCAGACAAACAAACACATAGGCATCAGGAAACCAGTGTTCCGCCAAATTGGTAAAGCGCAGCCCAAGACGGGCGAGCGCACCTTCACCGGAATGATCGATTGACGACGGGCGGCCCGTGCCGGAATCAGCTACTGTTGCCATTACGCTCGCGCCCCTTCAATTCGTTGAAAAAATCTTGTGGCTGCTCCCATCAAGGCTTTTGTCCTGCTTAGCATTTCTTAAATGAGGGTACATCATTTCCCCACACACGCGGAAGGGGCCGACACGGCAGCTATTGGCACTTTCGGACGTAACCTGCCGAACTGACGATGTCGGTTCATTGAGGGATTCTGTTGCAAAACTCTCGTTGAGACGACTCGCGATCCGTGATTCCGTGGGTTCTATGGGGTCATCGGCGGGAGCGGCGCATGATGGGTCGGCGGGAGAACGGTCAGGGTCAGTTGTTTTATTCGTTTGAT
>Ga0209736_1000714_pt1 | contig 10730 bp, 8 predicted proteins | sample BlaSpr_A8_Ref_M3_FD_187992 | JGI IMG/M metagenome (GOLD analysis project Ga0209736, IMG submission 187992) | Forest soil microbial communities from Thunder Bay, Ontario, Canada - Black Spruce, Ontario site 2_A8_Ref_M3 (SPAdes) (version 2) | ecosystem: Environmental > Terrestrial > Soil > Boreal... | reverse complement strand
CTGCTCACCCCACGTGAGTTCGGCGGCTCTGAGACTCCGCTCACCGACGTGCTACGGATATACGAGAACTTCGGCCGCATCGACGCCTCGGTCTGGTTGCTGGTGTGGAACGCAAACTTCGGCTTCATTGGCGCCTTGCTCAGCGAGTCGGGCGCGGCCCAAATCTGGGGTGACGGTGCCGAACCCACGCTGGCCAACTCGGGCATGCCCGGTGCCGCCGTACCAGTCGACGGTGGTTACCGGCTGTCGGGACACTGGAAGATCGTCAGCGGCATCCACGCTGCGGACTGGTTCATCGCGGTCGGTGTCGTGACGGAGAACGGCCAGCCGCGCATCACGCAGGCCGGTGCGCCCGATATCCGGCTGTGCGCGGTACGCAGGGATCAGCTGAAGGTCGACGACACGTGGAACGTCAGCGGGATGCGCGGCACCGGCAGCAATGACGTGCTCGTCGAAGACGCCTTCATCCCAACGGATCTGGTGACGCCGTCGCTGGACACCCCGGCCAGGATCGACCGGAAGCTCTACCGGGGCTTCTTTCCGGCGCTGGTCTTCCCCGGATGCACGGCGGTCGTCATCGGCGTCGCGCAGAGCGCGATCGACGAAATGGTCAAGCTGGCGTCCGGCAAGCGAGCCTTCGCGGGCGGCACCATCGCGGAGGCCGCGCGCACGCAATACACCCTCGCAAAGTCCGAGACGGCTCTGCACGCCGCGCGGCTGCTGCTCTTGTCCGCCGCGGAATCGCTGCAGACCACCGCGGAGCGCCGGGAGACCGTCACGCTCGAACAGCGAGCACTGCTGCGCGCCGCGATGACCCACGCCGCCCAGGTGAGCAGGCAAGCGCTGGTGGCGATGTACGAGCTGGCGTCTTCGTCGGCGCTGTACCGCGGCAATCCGATCGAACGCTACTTCCGCGACGGCATGGCGGCGCTGCAGCACGCCAACCAGTCCACGCAGTTCCTCGAGGCCGCCGGCCGCGTTCGGCTGGGGCTGGACCCCGGGTTGCCACTGTTCTGAATACGTCGCCACAAGGCCTGCCTGGATTCCCTGTGACGCGCCAGTCGCAGTTGAGCACCTTCCTGTTTGTAGAACCATTGACACGAGAAGCTGAGACGTCGCACTCGTTTGACGACAAGGGAATGCGCGGTTAGGGGACCAGCGCTGCCATGATGGCGGCGGTGGTGCCGGCCATCGCTTGCCGAAACTGAGTGCCAGCCCACAGGCTGGTGCCGTGGGGATCGCCCGCGTTTACTGACGCCGCTTGAATCGGACTGGTCATGCTGGCTACTGCGGGGAATCCGCACGGCGCCTGGGCCTCATGGTCGTCGATGAATCGGTTGTGCAGTCCTCGGGCGTATCGTCCGGTGAACGCCCGGGTCAGCACGGTCTCGGTGAACTGTGGGTCGCTCAAGGCTGCGCGATGAACGGGGTTGGTGCCCGCCTCGTCGGCGAGCAGGAACGCCGTTCCGCACTGCGCGGCGACGGCGCCGGCGCTGATCACACGGTTCACGTGGTCGCACGTGGCAAGGCCCCCCGCCGCGACGACGGGCTCGTCGAATCGGAAGACAAGGGCTGCGAGCAGGTCCTCCAGCGGTTCGCGCGGCGGCAGCGCCACGGGGTCGAAGGTGCCTCGATGTCCTCCTGCGTAGGGACCTTGGGCCACAAGTGCCTGCGCCCCGCACGCCAGCGCCATCTGTGCTTCCTCAACGGTGGTCACTGTCGCGACCGGAACGATACCGGCAGATTTCAGGCGCCGGCATTCGTCAATCGTCGGCAAGCCGAAGGTAAAGGACACGACCTCGGGCCGCAGATCATGCATCAAGTCCAGTTTCGCGGCCCAATCGTCATCGCTGTGGTGCGGCTCCCCTAGCCCGACTCCGTAATGTTCAGCCTCACCGGCCAGCGCTTTCGCGTACGCGGCGAACCGGCCCGGCGTGCCCGTAGTCGGTTGTGGCACAAACAAATTAACGCCAAGCGGACCAGAGGTGAGTGCGCGTGCGGCGACGATCTGTTCGGCGAGACGGCCGGCCGGGAGGAGGCCACCGGCGATATATCCCATGCCTCCGCCGTTGGTTATCGCAGCGGCAAGTTCGGGTGTCGAGGGGCCTCCCGCCATTGGTGCGACGATCAATGGAACGTCCAGTTGTGCTAGGACGAATCGTTTCGACACCGTTGACTCCCTTATGGTTCCGTGGCCGAGCTTCTGATGTGTGCCGGTCGTGAAAGGCGTTCCAGATGGATCAACGGATTCGCCCGCCGGAACCGCTCACCCTCGCTGACGGCAGTTCCCGAATGTCCAAGAGTGTTTCGTCCATCGACATATCGACGTTATCGGTTTCGCTGTTGTTTGTCATAGAGGCACACAGTGAGAAGAAGGAGACCCGATAATCGGGCGGGTCACACCATCCGGCCGATGCGCTCCTCGACTCCGAGCAGTGCCTTGCCGTAGATCTCGTAGCCGATCACCGCGTTGAGGCCGCCATGGCGGGCGGCGGTGTTGGCGTCGCGCCAGTACTGCTGCATGCGACTGGATTCGGCGAAACCGCCCGCGCCGTGGACATTGGCCAGGATCTGGATCGCCTCCAGCACCTGCTGGGCCGCATACCCAGCCCGGGCCCGCGCCTGCGCCCGCACGTCATAGGTGACCTGCTCGCCGAGGACGGCGGCCGCGTCCAGTTCGTCGGCGATGTCGTAGATGTGCAGCTGCGCGGTCTTGACTTTCACCGCCGCCTCGGCGATCTGGATCTGCACGCCCACCGAATCGCTCTGCCTAGCGTATGTCGTCTGCGCGACCGGTTTGCCCGGTGCCTTCGCGACCACTAGATCCAGCGCCGCGCGGCCCATCCCCAGGATCGGCGCCACCAGCGGCAGCGTCGCCAAACCCGAGAGCGACTGCCGGTAGACCGCCTCGGTGGTCGGGGGTGCGAGCGTGCCGCTGAAAAGCCGGGCGATGGACATCGTCATGTGCTCCGGCACGAAAACATCCTCGCCGACAAGGGTGTTGCTGCCGGTGCCCCGCATCCCGACGGTGTGCCAGGTGTCCTCCAGAGTCAGCTCCGACACGGGGACAGACCCCATCACCGCGTCGACGATCTCACCGTCGTCGCCCGTCACCGTCGCGGCGATCGACGCCCACGTCGCGTGGTGGGCTCCCGACGCATTGGCCCAGCGACCACTCATCCGCAGACCGCCGTCGACCCGCCGGGCCACGCCCGGCGTGCTGGCGCTGCCGGCCAGCCGGGCATCCGGATCGGCCCCGAACACCGCGTCCTGCGCATCGCTGGACACCATCCCCAGTAGCCAACTGGCTCCCGTTCCGATGCCCACCAGCCAGGCCGCCGAACCGTCGGCCTCGCCAAGGGTGGACACGACTTCCACAGTGGTGCGCAGATCGGCCTCATAGCCGCCGAAGCGCTTCGGGGTCAGCAGCCGGAACATCCCGGCCTCGACGAGTGCGGCGTTCACCTCGTCGGCCAGGTGGCGCTCCGCGTCCATCTGCCCCGCGTGCTCACGCAACAGCGGCTGCAGTGCGACCGCCCGCGCCACCAACTCCGCGCGATCTGAACGCGCAATGGATGTGGTCATCGCATGCCTCGTCTCGTCGATTTACCTCGGTGGGAACGGCGTGGTGCCCGCGGGGAATGCGGCGCGGGAGCTGTGAATCTCACCACTCGCCTGCGCGGTCAGACCAGCCGAGTGACGACCTCGTCGACGCCGAGCAGCGCCTTGCCGTAGACCTTGTGCCGGATGATGGTGTTCAGCGCGGTGTGCCGGGCGGCGGTGTTGGCGTCGCACCAGAACTGTTGCGTTGGGCTGGATTCGGCGAAGCTGCCCGCGCCGTGCACGGTCACCAGAATCTGGATCGCTACCAGCACCGGCGGCGCTGTACGCCTGCAGATGGAAGGTCGGCTGGGTTGACCGTAGGTGTGCCAATGGGGCGAAACGCATAGTCATGAAATCCTCGATTCTGAAGCGGTGGAAAGGCTGTCGTTCGACAACAGGCCCAGGTTCTGGAGGTCGATGACGTACTTTTCGACCAGCTCCCGGGAGATGCGCGGGATGTCGCTGTCAGGGCCGACTCTGGCGTCTCGCACTGCGGCTTGGAACAAGTCGGTCGGTGCGGGTGCCCCCAGCAGGGGCGCCTGTGGTGTCCGGTAGGCGTGCAGCAGGGGCAGCACGGTGTGCGAGCGTTGCTTCTCGGGCAGCGCTGTCAACGCGGTCTCGAACCGTGTCAGCCATTCCTGATAGTCGTCTATACGCGTGATGGTGTGGCCGCCGTCGATGAGCCAGTCGACGAAGACATCCAAGGAGACGCCGTCGTCGTGGGGGTTCATCACGTCGAAGGAATGGAAGCCTCCTGAGGTCTGCTCGCCGAGCGTGGTGATGGCCTCGGCGACGAAATCCACGGGCAGCCCGTCGTAGTGGGCTCGCTGCCGGTTGCCCGCGGCGTCGGTCTCGTAGAAGGATGCCGGCGCGAGGCCGGTGGCAAGCAGGCTCGTGATCAACCGGGTGAACGCGTCGGGCACGTTGAGCTGTCCGGTATATCGGGTGTGGGCCAGGATCATGTCGGAGCGGAACACCGCAACGGGCAGTCCGCACAGGTCGTGGGCTTGGCGGAGCAGCACTTCGCCGGCCCACTTGCTGGTGGCATAGCCGTTGGCGTAGGTGTTGTCGATCGGCCGCAGCGGGCTGATGGTTCGGATGTCGCCGTCCTCGGTGAACTCGCCGGGGGCGACTGTCATGGCCACCGCCACGGTGGACAGGTAGGTGATGGGCTTGATTCGGGTGGTGATCGCCAGCCGGATCAGTTCGGCGGTGCCGACCACGTTCGGGCCGAACAGCTGGTCGTAGGGCAGCAAGTGGTTGACCAGGGCGGCGGGGTGAACGATCAGATCGACGGTGTCAGCCAGTCGGGCCCAGGTGGCCGGGTCCAGGCCGAGATCTTGGCGGACGATGTCACCGACGACGATTTCGAGGTGACCGGCGGCGAGCTCGTGAAAGCGCCGCAGCAGTTCAGGGTCACCACTGTCGAAGACGCTGGTGAGCCGGGCCCTGGCGTCAGCCTCGTCCCGGCCGCGGACGACAGTGATCAACCGCCCGCCGGTCTGCGAGATCCGTTCCAGCCATTGGAGGGTCAGGAAGCGGCCCAGCCAACCGTTGGCGCCGGTGAGCAGGACGGTGTTGGGCTGGCCGGTGGTGTGCGGCCGGGAGGGGGCGTCGGCCAGTGTCCGTGCGTCGACGAACTTGTCGAGGGTGAGATCGCGGGCGGAGACTGCTGCAGTGCGGTCTGCGTGAACGGTGGCGAAGGTGGGGCGCCCAGTCCTCGTGGCGCGCTCGGCCTCGATGTAGTTGGCCAGTTCCCGCAGGTTGGTAGCGGGGCCGATGATGACGCCGACAGGTACCTCGACACCGAAGAGCTCCTGCAGCAGGTTGGAAAAGGTCAACGCGGACAGCGAGTCGCCGCCGAGGTCGGTGAAGTGGGCGTCCGGATCGTCTTCGGCAGCTGCGGATCCCAGTAGTGCCTTGGCGGCGCGGGGCAGGATGTCGGCCACCGGTAGGCCGGCCGCGGTGGCGCGCAGCGCACGGATCTCGTCGACCCTTGCGTCGGCGAGGTCGGTGTACAACTGCTCAAGCCGCCCGCCGTAGTGCGCTTTGAGCGCGGGACGCAACAACTTGCCGACGCCGGATAGCAAACCGTTGTCGGTGCTGAACGGCTCCAACTCGATGAGGAAGTCGACCGGCACCTCATACGACTGCAGTTCTGCACCGCGTGCTGACTGCTGGAGCGAGTCGTGTAGCGCGGCTTTGAGTGCGTCGACGTCCCCAAACTTCGCCAGCGCGTCCGGGGTGGGAACGATCACCGCCAGCAGGCCGGCCCGTTCGCTGTTGCCGTAGACGAAGATCTGGCGGACCAGGGCAGCGGCCACGAAGACGGCCTCCAGATGTGCGACCGCGACGAACTCACCCTGTGCCAACTTCATGACGTTGTTCCGCCGGTCGACGTACACCAGCCGGTCGGGCGCGACCTCGGCCATCACGTCGCCAGTGAGGTAGTAGCCATCGGCGTCGAAGGCGGCAGCGGTGACGTCTGGTCGCTTGTAGTAGCCCGCTGTAGCGTTTTGCGTCTTGACCAGCAGTTCACCCCGGGGGTAGGGCTTGTCGGTGAGAAAGTAGCCCAGTTCGGGCACGTCGACGAGTTTGTAGTCGAGCACCGGCGGCCGCACCACCGTGTTGTCCTTCGTGATCATGCCGACTTCGGTGAGGCCGTAGCCGTCGGTGATGTGTACGTCGAGGACCGAATCCAGGAAGGCCTTCATCTCGCCGGCGAGCGGTGCGGTGGTGACGAGCCCACCGAGCACTCGTCCGCCGAGTAGCTCCTCTCGAAGCTCCGCCGTCGCAACCACCTCGGCGACCGCAGGGTCAACTCCGGCGGCCACACGTCCGTCCACTGCAGTGCGGTGACGCTGGAACAGCATGTCGACTACTCGGGGTACCAGACCAATCTCAGTGGGCCGCACCAACGCCCAGTCTTCGAACAGTGTCGACAGGTCCGACTCCGGGACGAAATAGCTCGTTCCCCCGGCGAGGAAGGAGAAGACCAGGGGCAGCCTTCCGCCGACGTGGTTGAGCGGCATGAAGTTGACGTTGAACACCGGCGTCGTAGTCTGCAGTTGCCGCGTCGTCCACAGGTTGGTGAGCATCCGCTCGGTGTACATCGCGCCCTTTGGGGCCCCGGTGCTCCCCGACGTGTACATGATCATCGCGAGCCGGTCATCGCTGCCGCCGGTGTACTCGGGTTCCGGCGGTAGCGTTCGACCTCGCGCGACGACGTCATCGAGTGTTTCGATGATCACCGACATGCCCGCGTCCCGCAGCCGCCGGCGAGCCGCCTCCAGTTTCTCGCGATGGTCGTCGACCTCGGGTTGGTAGTCGAAGACCGCCAGATGCCGCAGCGACGCGCTGTTCAGCGCGGATTCCACAGCGAGATCGAGGTATTCGGCGCTGACCGCGACCACCCGGGGCGCGACTTCGGCGATGATCGGCGTCAGCCGGGATGCTGGGGCGTTGTGCTGCAACGGCACCGTCACGAGGCCGAGGTAGGCGCACACCAGATCGACGATCAGATAGTCGGGACTGGCAAAGCCCAAGGTCGCGACGAAGTCGCCCGGATTCAACGGGTGTCGGGCGTCGTGCCGCCACGCGCTGGCGATCGCGCTCACACGCGCCCACACTTCTCGGTAGCTGAACGTCTCGAATTCCGGCAGCAGCCGTGTGGTGGTTCGTCCTGTCACGGCATCGGTCAACGGTTCGCGGGCGCGTTGGCCGAGCGCGGGACGGTCTGCGTAGCCATCCACCAGTGTGCGCAGGGCCGGCGCCAGCCGCATGCCCGGCCTGCGCGCCGCCTCGCTGACCGCAGGGATCGGCTCGGCAGCGCGGAATTGGGGATCGGTGGCATACAGGTGCGCAACACGGCTGGCCAACCGATCGGGGTTGTCGGCCTGGCCGGACCCTGCAGTATTGCCTTCGCTGGAAACTATCTTCATCGTTCTGCCTTCAATAGATGTTTGGTTACGGTGCCGCCGCGTTCCCGAGGCGGAGGTGGCGCTCCTTCGGAGCGGTTGCGCGACAAGCGGTTAGCGTTGTCAGCGGCCAGCGCTTTGGCCACCATCGATGTGGAGGAACTCGCCGGTGACGAATGGCGCGGCTTCCAGATAGAGCACTCCCCGGGCGATGTCGGCGACTGTGCCTAGCCGTCCCTGTGGGTGCATGGCGGCGAGCGCGGCGTGGTTGTCCTCGGCGTGCATCGGAGTGTCGACGACACCGGGTGAGACCGCGTTCACCCGGATTCGGTTCCGCGCGTACTCGATTGCCAGTGACTTCGTCACCGCGGCCAGGCCGCCCTTGGTGAGCGATGCCAACGCAGACGGCACGTTGACATCAGCGTGTTCGACCAGGGTGGTGGTCACATTGACCACGTGCCCACCATCGCCTTGGTCGAGCATTTGCGCAATGACGCGCTGCGTGAGGAGGAAGAAACCAGACACGTTCACGCTGGTGGCAAGCGCGTAGTCCTGGGCTGTGTACGCGGTGAATGGCTTGGCGATGAACACCCCTGCGTTGTTGATCAAGGTGTCCACCCGGCCGAAGCGTTCGACCGCCGCTGTGACGATACGATTCGCGGTGCCCGGATCGGTGATGTCACCCGCGATCGCGAGCAGTTCGGGATCGCGCGAATCGGCAATCGAGCGCGAGTTGGCGACTACCGCATAACCGTGTTGCCGGAACGCAGCGACGAGTCCGGCCCCGATTCCCTGCGATGCGCCGGTAACGATCGCGACCTTCTGTTGAACGTCATTCATTGTCAGTGCCTTTCACTGTGCAGGTTTAGTCGGCCGATGCGGATCAAGCCAGCTCGGCCACGATGTCGGCGGCCGAGCCGACCCTGGCCTTCTGGAACGCGGCGCCAGCCCACAGGCTCGTGCCGTGCGGATCTCCGGCCTTGACCGATGCCGCCTGAATCGGGCCCGTGAGCCATCCCACCTCGGGAAAACCGGCGACCGCATCGTCCGTGTGCTCGTCGATGAATCGATTGCGCAGTCCGCGCGCGTACCGTCCCGTGAATGCGCGGGTGACCACGGTCTCGGTGAACCCGGGGTCCTGCAATGCAGCACGGTGGACGGGATTGGTGCCTGCTTCGTCGGCGAGCAGGAAAGCTGTCCCACACTGTGCCGCGACGGCGCCAGCGCCGAGCGCGCCGTGCACATCATCCGATGTTGCGAGGCCCCCGGCGGCGACGATGGGGGCGTCGACCCGGGCAACCAGCGCTGCGAGCAGTTCATTCAACGGTTCGGCTGCCGGCTCCGCGACCGGGTCGAACGTGGCGCGATGTCCACCCGCAGACGGGCCTTGGGCCACGAGGACGTCGGCACCGCAAGCTAGCGCCAGCTGCGCTTCACGAAGGGTGGTCACGGTGCTAGCCGACGTGATGCCTGCACTATTCAGGCGTTTGTTCTCGTACACCGTCGGCAAACCGAAGGTAAATGACACCACTTCGGGGCGTAGATCACGGATGACGTCCATTTTTGCGGCCCAATCATCATCGTCATGGCGCGGCTCACCGAGGAGAACGCGGTAGCGCGCTGCCTCATCAGTCAAGGTCGATGCGTAGATGTCGAATTGAGCTGAACTCCCGGTAGCCGGTTGTGGTGCAAACAGGTTCACCCCGAGTGGCCCCGACGTGAGCCTGCGCGCCGCGGCAATGCGTTGCGCCAACAACTCCGCGGGAATGAGGCCCGCGGCGATGAAGCCGAGACCGCCTGCGTTCGTCACCGCGGCGGCCAGCTCGGGAGTTGACGGACCGCCGGCCATCGGTGCCGCGATGACCGGAACCTCCAGCATCGCCGGGGAGAATCTCTCCATCACGAGGTCCGTCCGAACTGCGACGCAACGGCACCATCACTCGGCTGATCGGCGACCATCGGATCACCGACAGTCCAAATGTCGTGTTCACGGCCCAGTTCGAGCCATCGGTCGGGCGGCGTCTGACCGATGAGAGGGAAGAAGTCGTCGATTCCGCCGGGCACGAAGGTGAAGAGCAGACGAGCCGGCCCAGCCCCGAGATTGACCCAGCCATGCACGCTGTTACGAGGGATGACGACAGACGTCCCGGGCCCAGCTTCGAACTCATCGCCGGCACAGAGGAAGCGAAATCTGCCATCAAGTACTTCGAAGATCTCCTCGCGCTCTTCGTGATAGTGCAGCGGTGGCCCGGTGAAGGCCGGAACGTCTGCTTCGACGATCGTGAAGGCACCACCGACGTCCACGCTGTGCACCCGGAGGGTCATCCGCTCACCGGGCATCGTGTCGAACCACGCCAGGTCCTCAGCCCTGCCGACAACCGCACCGGAGTCGTTGCTGGAACTCGGCTCCATCATGTGTCCTCCTGAATGACGTTCTGTCACAGAACTGCTGAGCTCACGACCTGGTGAGCGGGGAGCGTGCCCACGAGCGCACCGGGGTTGAGTGGTGCACGTAGCGGCCACGCGCATGTCTCCCAACATATGTAGGCCGCACGGCAGCTGCGCCATCCTCGACGGAGGGGGATAGAGGATCGGGAGAATGGGATTATGGCGGTAGCCCGGGCTGTCAGATGCGGCACGCACAGTCGGTGGACGACCGAGTACGCTTCACTCAGCGAGGCGGTGCAACTCGTCGGAGACCACGGTGATCTCACGGCGTGCCAGGTTGGCGAGGCAGAAGTGCAGTTGACCTGACAGGTCGAGATGTCCCTCGCTGACAAGAGGCCCGGGAAATTCGACTATGGCCCTCCGAGGTGCGACGGGCACCGAGCCATCCCCGGAGCAGCTCGAGCTGTCCGAGCGCTGGCAGGCCGCATTCGCTCTCGGCAACGAAGTGCCCGAGGTCACCCGTCTGCGATACGAGACCCAGGCGCCGTTTCGCACGGAGCACTGGCTCTACGAGGGTTTGATAGCCGAACGCATTCAGGCCGTTAGATCAGATTCGCCGGCGGATGGGCGGAACCGGTGAGGACTCTGTGCGCCGCAACACATTTCGGGTGTAACAAGGTGGTCGACGCCAGCTTGTCACGCTGGCGAGTTCGGTATGGTGTACGTGAGCGGGCGAGGCAGATGAGCCAAACCCGTAGCTTATGTAGACCGCAGGTGAGCTGGTGTGGTTCACGCCGAAGCCGGGACGCGTTGCCGAGGAGA
>Ga0209736_1000713_pt1 | contig 10741 bp, 7 predicted proteins | sample BlaSpr_A8_Ref_M3_FD_187992 | JGI IMG/M metagenome (GOLD analysis project Ga0209736, IMG submission 187992) | Forest soil microbial communities from Thunder Bay, Ontario, Canada - Black Spruce, Ontario site 2_A8_Ref_M3 (SPAdes) (version 2) | ecosystem: Environmental > Terrestrial > Soil > Boreal... | reverse complement strand
GATCACTTCCCGTTTGATTTCCAGGCCGACCAGAAGGAAGAAGATCGCCATTAGACCATCGTTGATCCAATGCTCGAGGCTCTTGGACAGCCCGATCGATCCTATCCGAACTTCGGCCGTCGTATGGATCAGCGCGTTGTATTGAGGGCCACCTGCCGAATTAGCTATCAACAACGCGGCAAGCGCGGCGATGCCGAGGGCGATGCCACCGAAGAGATCGGCTTGGTCGCTATTCTGAGCCATCGGCGAAATCGCTTGGCGGTTTTCCCGTGAACAGCCGGAAGTATGTCATTCGCCTGAAACTCTTCAAGCAAAAACAACTGGCAGGACTTTTAGAAGGGGGGTCCAACCCGGCGCAGTTGCAGCAATAAGGCTGGTTGGCGAGGTGCAAATGCCCAGAACCCTCACATACGGACGCCTGAACTCCAACATACGAACATCAATTGTGATAAAACAGCAGAGTTAGCGTCCGACCAAATGGAGGTAACAATGCGTTCGTTCCTGCTTGCGATGGTTGCCATCGCTGCCGTCACTATAACCATGACTGTCGAAACCAGCGATGCCAATGCAATAGTCTGTGCTCGGGGCGTCTTTCGTGCCGGCTGTGTCGGAGCACGCGGTGCGGTGGTCGTGCATCGTCCGATCGCGCATCGTGGGGTCGTCGCCGGCTGTCGCTACGTCATCGTGAACGGCGTTCGAGTGCGTCGGTGCATATAGTTACTTCTGCCTGAGATGTGTCGGTAGCATCCCTTGTCGGCGCAAACGAAACGTTTAGAATTTCTGAGCCGCGGCGGACGCGTCCGAAGTCTCTGTTCCAGTCTGGACCGAAGGCCAGTGGTCTCCTGTCGTCCATCGTTGTCTGGGTCAGCGCCTACACCGTTTACCTATAGCCCGATTAAACGGCCCAGCCAGTCTCGGACGCCGATCTGGCGCAATGTATGGTGTGGGTCAATCGCGTCGGTTTGACGCTCCGCCCGTCACTTCCGGTCTACCCCGATCAACGGACATCGTCAGACCGGCGCAGTTGGTCCGGTTCGTGCCACAAGCCAACATGGCTCACTTGATTGGTCCGCGCGGTCACGAAGACTTGGTCAATTGATCTGACGCTTTTCTAATCGGCCCGCTTTCGTAGCCGAGATGTTCCCTCTGGAAGCTTCAGTCGAAGAACTCCACAGCACCCGTCTCCAGGTTGTACATCGCGCCGGTCATCTTGACCCCGCCCTTCGCTTCCATTTCAGCAAGCACGGGGCTGTCCTTCCGGATATCAGCAACGGTCATCTCAACGTTCTTTCGCGCGACAGCGTCGACGAAGGCATAGTTCTTTGCCGACCGCTCGCCCGTATAGGCCGTCGCCTCTATCGCGGGTTTGATCTTGGCCAGCAATCCAGTCAGATTGCCCAGCTCGGCATTGTCGATTGCGCCCTTGATGGCGCCGCATGCCGTGTGGCCCATTACAAGCACCACTTTCGCCCCTGCCAATTTGCACGAGAACTCCATGCTGCCTAGAATGTCCGCGTTTCTAACGTTCCCGGCAACCCGGCAGTTAAAAATGTCGCCAATTCCAAGGTCCATGATGACCTCGGCCGGTGCGCGCGAATCGATGCATGTTAGCAACACGGCCGCGGGGTATTGTCCCTTGGCACTTGCTTTCTGTTCGCGAAGGTAATTGCGTTCTTTCCTTTCGCCCCTACGAAAACGCTTGTTCCCATTCTTCATTGCTTGAATGATTTGCTCGGGTGTCAGCTTGTCGCGCAGCTCCTTCGACAGAGCGTCTGCGTGTGACCGATCTGTCAAGAAGAGGCTGCCACCCGCAATTCCGGCTACGGTCGCACCGCCCGCCACCTTGAGAAAATTCCGGCGGCCCAAACAATTGCAGTCAAGAGGGTGTCCAAGCTTCTCGCGCATGTCCGATCTCCACTCCAATTCAGCGATTGGAACGACATCATAATCGGGTACCTTCGGCTCTTGGAAGGGATCGGGAGGTCGATAGCGCAATATCTTTTGAGGATCGTCGATGTCCGCGTTGGGTCAAACTGAGAAGAACTCAGTGCGAAGGGCCCGTTCTAACTGGGCTTGATCCACGTCAACGGACTGCTCCAGATCGATCTTCAGCGATCTTGCTGGTACTGACTGAATGAAAAGGAAGAAATCGATCAAACTGCTGTTTACACTTGGTTGACGAAGAAGCAAAACGGTTGCGCAGTTCGGATGCACCTTGCTTTAAGCTCGGCTGGGCCCGCCTAAATGACAATACGCAAGAAAATCTTTCTTCTCGCCGGCATTCTGCTTGCGCTGTTTGGCGCCGTGGTCGGCGTACTCACTGTTATCCAAAAGCTAGATAGCGATCAAATAAGCAATCTTGCCGAATACGAGCTACCGTTGACTCGGCTGGTCGCCGAGCTTGATGTCGATACCGACAGGTATGAGCTTGGCATTTTGCGTGCGCTACGACTAAATCCCTTGAATCCTGACGAACTCGCAGCGGCGATTGCCGCCAAGAAGGAGCTCACCGACGAATTGCGTGCCGACGTTGACGCGGCCACGGCGTTGCTCGCCAAGGCGATCCAGGACCCGGGCTACCGGACCGCGGAGCGCGTCGAACTGGCACGCATAGAAGGATCGTTTAAGTACCTCACCCGTAGTCTAGAAGGGTTCCTGGCTATTGGTGAGCAGACAATGGCGGCCCTTATCGATGGCCAACGCGAGGACGCCCGGACGGCTTCACTTGGCTTCACCAAGTTTGCACAGGCTTTCGGACCAGACCTCTCCGAGATCCGCCGTAACCTTGCGAGCCTTACGTATCGGGGAACCCGCGCTGTTCTCGCTAGACAGCGGCTTAACACCTACTTGAGCTTTAGCTTGTTCGTTGCTGCCTGTGGCATCGGTCTCGGAATAAGCGCCGTGGGGTCGGCCCGTGTGGTCGGAGGTTTGCGCCAACTGGTCGCCCGCACCCGCGCAATAGAGTCCGGCAAGGAGTCGGAGCCCCTGTCGGTTCTCACGCGGGACGAGGTTGGCGAACTCGCACTGTCGTTCAATCGTATGGTCGAGGAGCTTCGCACCCGAGAGCGCATCAAGGATACGTTCGGCAAGTTTGTCGATCCACGTATCGTCACCCGCCTGATCGGGAGCGGTGCCGAACAAGCCGAGCGCCGCACGCTCACTATCTTCTTTTCCGACATCAAGGACTTCAGTGGCATCAGCGAGCAACTAACCGCCAGCGCCGTCGTCAATCTGCTGAACAGCTATTTTGGAACGGTCGCTGACGTCATTCATGCTCATCGCGGCTTCATCGACAAATATATCGGTGACGCTGTCATGGCGTTCTGGGTCTCACCTTTCTCTGCGGGTGACGACCACGCCAGCGACGCCTGCCTCGCGGCGCTTGCACAGCAGGAAGCTATCAGGGCACTTCGAGACCAGTTGCCGGAGATCACTGGAATGCGACGCAATCCACCTAGGCTTGCTGTCCGCATGGGAATTGCCACCGGCGAAGCCGTGGTCGGAACCATTGGCTCGGATTCGACACGGTCATATACTGTGATCGGTGACACCGTGAACCTCGCCTCGCGTCTCGAAAGCATCAACAAAGTATACGGCAGCTCGCTCATCCTCAGCGAGGAGACCTATCGAATGGCGCAACAAGTCATCGAGGCGCGCGAGCTTGACTTTATTACTGTCGCCGGCAAGACCGAGCCGGTCCGTATCTACGAGGCAATGGGCCGTGTGGGCGAGCTCACGCCGGAGCGGATTCAGCTTCGCGAAATGTTCGCGAGCGGTCTGGCTGCCTATCGCCGGCAAAATTGGGACGAAGCGCAGACGTGCTTCGATAGCTGCCTGCTCGGTGCCGTAGAGGATGGACCTTCGCTCCTATTCGTAGAACGCATCAGAAAATTGCGCAGCATCCCGCCACCAGCCGATTGGGATGGGGTCTGGCATTTTCTCGAGAAATGAAACGGTTGTCGCTTCGTGGGCCAGATGAAAGTTCCGGTATCCCCGAGGCTCCTTTTGCGGCCCGCATCGCGAATGTCCGAGTTGGGTCAATCGCGTCATTTCGACTGTGGTCCAGCCACTTCCGGTCTACCCCAGTGAACGGACATCGTCAGACTACGCTGGCTTGTCCGTTTCGTGCCAATAGGCGAAATCGCTCTACCTTATTCGATCACCTCATCGGCGCGGTCTTAGGGGGCTAGGGCACCAGGCGCGCTTCACATCGGCTCCCAGCGTTCTCGTCATTCCGGCAGGCCCGCCTGCCGCAGCGCGTCGTTCATCTTCTCGATGTATTCGGGCGAGAAGCAGTACATGCGATAGTAGGCATCAGCCTCGCGGATCGTGAAGTCCTGCCGGAGCTTCAGGAGCTTCGTGACTTCTGTCTTGGCATCATCCAGCCGACCGAGGAACGGCAGCGTATATGCCGCGTCGAGATGGCTAAGCCAGAATCCCTCGAGATAGGCGTGCCGAAAATCCTCCAGCGCCTGTTGATATTCGCCTCGCCACCAGTGCCGTTTCGCCGGCCCGTACCACCAGAGATAGGAGGAGTTGGAGCCTGCCAGCCGAATGGCCTTTTCCGCGATTGCGGAGCCCTCATCCCAATCTCCCATGAAGGCAAGATTGATTCCTAAACCACCGAGCGACGGATCGTTCGAATTGAGTGCCAGGGCCTTTTGGACCTCCCGTCTGAACAGATCGATCTGGCATTTCGTGCCGATCGCCAGGGCGAAAAGCCTGCGCACAAATGCATCGTCGGGTGCAAGCTCGATGGCCCGCGTCGCGGTGCGTATGATCTCTTCATTTAGATAGAGGCGTTTTTCGACGTGCTGAGCCTGGTCGGGCGCCAGGCCAAATCCTAGGAATCTCTGGCTTAACAAAACGCTACTGCGCGCGGCCCACGCGAGAGCATTGTTCGGCTCGTCCTCGGTAAGTCGTTTCGAGCATTCGAGCGCTCTGAGACCCGCAGACGATGATCCAATCGCGCTTCCGATGACCGCGTAAATGATGCATTGATAGGAGTTGAGCTCGGCGACCGGCTTGCTCTGAATCTTCTTGTAGTCGGCGATCGATATTGCGCCGGGGTAGGCTCCGATTTGCGCGGCAGCGGCATCACCGATTTCGTAGGCATCCGTTTCCGTCCTCACGCCCTCGGCGCTTGCATCGAAAGACTTCGACCAGATTTCCGTGCCGGTATGGAGGTCCGCAACCTGGATGCTCGCCCGAGCGCCTTCGCCTAGAGGGTGGATCTCACCGGTCACAAGATAATCAACCCCTGCCTTCCGCGCAGCCTCAACCGTATCGTCCTGCTTCAGAAAATTCGCGGCGGTCGCGCGCGGCATCACCCGCAACGTGCTGAACTTGCCGAGAGACGATGCGAGCTGCTGCGTTATCGTGCCGGCGACGGGTTCGAGCGCCGTCGCGCTGGCCGGGTTCGCAACCGGCAGGACAGCAACGGAAGGCCCCTTTGAAACGATCAACCCTGACGATATTGCCGTCTTTGCAGACTTGCCGCCCACCTGCGATTCATGGAGTAGATCTGTTTTGACCGTCTTCCAAAAATTCCAGTAACCGGAGAGACCGCCAACAACAGCACCAACCGCAGCGATTGACGCGATAACCGCGCCGATCTTCCTGAGGCGCTGACGAGCACGATCGGAGAACGAGGCGGAATCGGCGTCGTCCAGCTTCGGAGTGTCGTTTACTGGCGTTTCCACCGTTATCGTCCCTCCGAGGTCCGATCAAGGCAGGCTATAGTCCGACCGCAAAGATGTCCAGATAGCGTTCGATCGCTTTTCGCCGCCAAATCAAGTCTCGCCACGTCCCGCCGCCGGCCGTTAAGCGCGTTTAGGCGCGTAGGTCAGATAGCCGCTCTGGGTCAAACTGAGAAGAACTCAATGTGAGCAAATGTCTTCCGGGTTACCCCTGAAAGCGGACATTGCCCAATGCAGTCGGCATGTCTCAAAGGTGCCAATTGGCGACATTAGTCGAGTACGCGACCCCAGTGTCGTTGTTGTCGTGGTTGACGAACGGGGCGCTGAGATTCATCGAGAGCCCGTCTTTCCAAAAAGGTCATAGCGTTATTGTGGTCGAAGAGCACAATGCAAAACTCTGGACCCGCATAGTCGGGCGTTAAATGGCCAAATCTGCGTCGCCGGGCTTTGTGGCGCAAGCTAGCTCGGTGGACCAATCAGTACCACCCGCGCTTTATGCTGGCCCCGAGCATCTCATCGTAAAGATCGATGCGGCGGTCGCGCAGAGGCTGATTGAAGTTGTTCAGCACGCGCTTCCCGCGGGCATCCGACAGGTTCAGTTCGGCGTAGATGATTTCCTCTTCAGTTTTGCTCGCAGGACCCGCGAGCGGGAACCCTGTATGGCTGACGATCAGGCTGCATCCCAGAAAGGGCTGGTCGCGCTCCACGCCCACGCGGTCGGCCGCGGCGACATACATGCTGTTGGAATGTGCGCCGCCCATCGCGAGGATATTCGCCATGACTAGCGTGTTCGCGGGCTGGTCTGGCATGGGAACCCAGTTGGTTGGCACGCAAAGGATGTCTGCGCCTTGCAGCGCCGCCAGCCGATAGGTTTCCGGAAACCAGCCATCGTAGCAGATCGCCACCGCCATACGGCCGAACTCAGTCCTCCATACGGGGACCCCGAGATCGCCGGGTTCGAAGAACAGGTTCTCCGCGCCCCATAGATGCACCTTTCGATAGGTGCCGATGAAGCCGTCAGGCCCGACGATCGCGGCGCTATTGTAGAGCGCGTCGCCCGCTCGCTCGCAGATGCCGGCAACGATCACGGCGCCGTGCCGGCGGGCCGCTTCAAGCCAGACCTCAGACGTCGGCCCATTAGGCACCGGCTCGGCCAGCGAGAAAGCCTCGTGCCGCGATGCAAAGACATAGCCGGAATTGCACAGCTCGGGGAGCACGATCAGCCGTGCGCCCTTGCCTGCGGCCTCGGCGATCTTGTCCAACGAGTGCGCCACATTGGCTTTCTTCTCGCCGATCTTCGGCTCCATCTGGATACAGGCGACCGTGATCGGGCTTTCAGCTTGCATTGCACAACTCCGTTGCGATCTCAAAGTTTGGGGTGCATGTCTTTCCAGCCATGCCCGCGCTCATACGCGTCAGCGGCGCGGATCAGGGTCATCTCGTCGAAGGGGCGGCTCGCGAGCTGCAGGCCGATGGGCAGTCCCGTGCTATCGAACCCGCAGGGCAGGGATATCGCGGGCAACCCAGCCAAATTCCAAGGGTAGGTCAGCCGCCACGAAGCTGCGAGCACGCTCTCGTCCTGCGCTCCGACGCGAACCGTCCATTCCCCGATCGGCCATGCGGTGAGTGGGCAGGTGGGCCCGATAATCACGTCCACGTCAGCAAAGACCTTGGCGAGATCATCGATCAGCACACGGCGGAGCTGTTCGGCTTTGAGGTAATCCGGCCCGGTGACCAAGCGGCCCATCTCAACCAGCGTGCGCACGTCGTTGGTGAAGCCGGTCACCGCCCCGCTGGCCAGATTGCGGCTGTGGTAGGCAGTAGAGGAGGACAGCTCGATCGCAAAGATCGCTCCAAGACTAAAAGCTAGGATCGGCAGCTCGAATTCAACGAGCTGGGCCCCGGCGTCGCGGTAGAAGCGGATCGCGGCCTCGATGGCCGCATCGACATCGGGCTGATTGTTGCCGAACATGTGGTTGCGGCAGATGCCGACCCGAAGATCGGTGATGGGCTGGCCAAGCGCCGCCGTAAAATCCGGAACGTCGGTGCGCGCTGAGCCCGGATCTTTCGGATCGTGACCGGAAATAGCGTTCAGGGCATAGACGCTGTCAGCGACAGTATAGGAGAGCGGCCCGGCATGGTCGAGCGACCAGCTATGGGGAACGATGCCGGCGCGGCTCACTCGGCCGAAGGTCGGCTTTAGCCCGACCGTGCCGCACAAGGCAGCTGGGATGCGGATCGATCCGCCAGTGTCCGAACCCATCGCCACAGGTACGATCCGCGCGGCGACGACAGCGCCCGATCCCCCGCTCGAGCCGCCAGGGACGCGGCTCAGATCCCAAGGGTTCTTTGAGGGCGGCGTTACATTGCCCCATGCGAATTCATGCATCCGCGTCTTGCCGACGATGACCGCGCCGGCTTCGCGCAGCTTCGCGACGACTGCGGAGTCCTGCCTGGCGAAGTGCACGCCGGGGGCATCGGTACCGGCGCGGCTCGGCATGTCCGCGGTGAGGTAGTTGTCCTTGACCGCTACTGGCACGCCGTGCAGAGGTCCGCGCCACCGGCCCTGAGCGATTTCGCGATCTGCAGCCGCAGCCTGGGCGCGGGCATCGTCGGCGAGGCATACGAAGCTTTCCAGCTTGCGATCGAGCGTTGCGATGCGGTCAAGCGCATTCTCAAGGAGATCGATGCTTGTCAATTTCCCCCGGCGAAGATCGGCCGACAGCTCCACAATGGGGCGCGTGATTGGATTTTCGTGCATTGCCGACCTCAGTCCTGCTGGCTCGCCGGCAACGGCGAGAAAACCACCGCCGGATGTACATCTGTCAGATCGAGGCTTCGCAGCTTTGCGATTTCTTGAGCCACGGGCTGGAAGGCGGCGAGAACCGCAGATCTTCGCTCCTTTTCAAGCTGGATTCCCAGTGCCTCAACAAGCATTTCCAACTCGTTCATCGTATCCTCCCCATTTATCTCTTACCGCCCCCGGCTCCCGCCGCCTTCCGGCCGATCCGGGGGCGAGCGCAGCAGCATTTGCGTGGCCACCGCCCCCCGAGCTGCCCGGTCTGCGGACATCGGGCAATGATGGAGAAAGTGTTCGCTTCACGTCTCAAAAAATCACACCCGCAGTTGATCCTGGACACGTGCGGCAGCAAGCTCGTCGCCGGCCACGCCATCATCGGCGATCTCGCCAATCTTCAGCACCGCGTACCGGTCGGCCATGGAGAACGCGAACGGCACGTTCTGCTCCACGACGAAGATCGCCGTCCCCGTGCGCTTGCGCTCAGCCAACAGAATCTCGGTCAGGCGCTGGATCATGGACGGCTGCAACCCTTCCGAGATCTCATCGATCAGCATGAGGCGAGGCGAGCCGAGCAGTGCGCGGGAGACGATCAGCATCTTCTGCTCGCCGCCACTGAGGGTGCCGGCCTTCTGGCTCAGACGCTTCCCGACGATGGGGAAGTATTCGCTGACGCGGGCCAACCCTTCGGCAAAGCCCCGATCGTCGCGGAGGCCGAGCCGGAGATTGTCCTCCACTGTCAGATCCTGGAACAGCGTCTGCTCCTGGGGAGTGTAGGCAATGGCCTTGCGCGCGATCAAATGGGTGGGCAGGGCCGTGACGTCCTCCCCGAACAGCTTGATCCTTCCCCTCTTGGCCGGGAGGAAGCCGAGTACCGTTTTGAGGAGAGTGCTCTTGCCCATGCCGTTCTTGCCAAGCAGGGCAAAGATTTCGCCGGGCCGGATGCTGAGCGAAACATTGCGCAGTACGATGGCTTCGCCGTACCCGCTGCTCAGATCGGCAATGTCGAGGACGGTCGGGCTCATGGCGCCAGCTCCTGATGCGCGCCGCCCGCATAGATCGTCCGCACGAGCTCGGAGCCGACCACCTCGGCCACCGAGCCGTCCAGCAGCACCTTGCCCTGATGCAGCACGATGATGCGGGTGGAGATTTCGCGGACGAAGTCCAGGTCGTGCTCGATGATTAGCGTGCAGAGGCCCTCGCGCTGGACGAGGTCGACCAGGATACTACCGATCAGCGTGCGCTCGGGCTTGGTGAGGCCGGCAGTCGGCTCGTCAAGCAGCAGCACGCTTGGCTCCAGCGCCAGCACCATCGCCAGCTCCAGCGCGCGTTTCATGCCGTGGGACAGATGTCGGCACTCGATCGCCAGCTGCCGGTCGAGGCCAGTTGCGGTGATGACGCGGCGGGCGCTGTCAGGCAGCGCGAGCGTCGGCGCATGGCTCAGCATGCGCGTTCCGTCCAGCCGGTAGCGGGCGAGGCGCAGGGATTCGGCCACCGTTAGAGTTTCGAAGAGGCTGGTGGTCTGGAAGCTTCGACCGATACCGAGGCCAACGACACGTTGCGGCGGAGTGCGCGCGATGGCGTGTCCGAAAACCACGACCGTCCCGCCCGTGCGCTCATAACCGTCCGAGAGGCAACGCATGAGAGTGGTCTTGCCCGCGCCGTTCGGGCCGATGATGCCCAAGAGCTCGCTGCCCAGCGCTTTGAACGCCACTCCTTCGAGTACTTTAAGGCTGCCATAGGAGCAGGCCAGATCCGCGACGTTCAAGGCGGGTGCATCCGAGCCGGTGCCGGCGCGGCGTCCCTCTGGGGCTTCAATGAGTGCCGGGACCGCGACGCACGGCGCAGCATCCCGGCGGATGGCAGCCGACCACAGGCGCCGCAGGCCAGTCTTGAGCACTGGTACGATCCCCTGCGGCAGCGCTACGATCACCAGCACGAAGATCGAACCGATGATCAGCTTCCAGACATACGGCAGATTGCCGGACAGGTAGGCGCTGATCAGGTCGATGGCGATCGTGCCAAGCACCGGGCCGATCAACGTTCCACGCCCGCCGAGCGCGACCCACATCACCAACTCGGTGCCGAACACGAAACTCCCAATCTCCGGCGCGACGACCACCGTATACCCGGCGTACGCATAGCCAGCGACCGAGGCGATCATTGCCATGACCACCATCAGCAGGATTTTGACCCGCGGCGCATTGATCCCGAGATATGTGCAGCGCTGCTCGTTCTCGCGGAT
>Ga0209736_1000712_pt1 | contig 10745 bp, 8 predicted proteins | sample BlaSpr_A8_Ref_M3_FD_187992 | JGI IMG/M metagenome (GOLD analysis project Ga0209736, IMG submission 187992) | Forest soil microbial communities from Thunder Bay, Ontario, Canada - Black Spruce, Ontario site 2_A8_Ref_M3 (SPAdes) (version 2) | ecosystem: Environmental > Terrestrial > Soil > Boreal... | reverse complement strand
CGGACCTGCGAACCATTCGTTACGGGGAAGACATGGACGTGGATGCGGCGGGAGCGGTGTATGTGGCGGATCGCGGGGCGAACGCGGTGAAGGTGTGGGAGCGCAGCGGGAGCGCGCACATGGTCAACGTGAATGCGCCGGTGTCGGTGGCGGCGTTGCCGGACGGCGAAGCTGCGGTGGCGACGCTGCGGGAGCCGCACTTGGTGACGGTGTTCGACAAGAGCGGGCACGACGTGCGGGAGTTTGGTGATCCGGAGGCGCTGACGGAGCGGGCGGACCTGAATCGATTTTTGAACATTGGGCAACTGGCTACGGACGCGCAAGGCCATCTTTTCTATGGGTTCGCGTACACGCCGGAGCCTACGGTGAGGCAATACGACCGCTTCGGGTATGCGGGGCTAGATATGCAGTACACGGCGCTGGAGGCGGCACCGGAAGCCCAGGCGGTCCGGCGGGAAATCCGACGGCAGGAGAAGAAGGGGAACGCGCCGGTGTTCAAGCGAGTGCTGACGGCGGTGGGAGTGGACCGGGAAACGGGCGAGGTGTGGATGGCGGTGCGCAACACGCTACTGCGTTTTGACAAGGACGGAACGCGCCGGGCGAGCTATCAGATCTATACGCCGGGAGGAGCGCGGCTGGAGGCCAGCATCATTTTGCTGGAGAAGGATCGCTTGATTGTTGGCAATGACCCGCTGGGCATTTATGTGTTCGAGCGGCCGGACAAAAAAAGTTTACAATAGCCGGCGTTTTCCTCAGGCCATAGGTTAGTGATTTTTACTCGCGATGGCTGCCGGCCTTACAATTTTCGTAAAATTGCCGGATAAATGTCCGATTGCGAGCGCGCGGGAGAAATTTTTCGCTTGTGGAAAAACTGTGCAGGAGATGTGAATGCCGCGTTAAGGGTACATACACTTTTCGCTTGCCCCCTGCGCGTCAATGCGCGACAATCCCGCGCTGTCTGATAGCGGCGTGCGAGGGCCGGCAAGTCTGAAGTGGACCGCGGCGGGCAACCAGGGGCGTGCAAAGCGTTCCCGGCGCGGGCCAAACCCCGAAGGTCTGAGAAAGAAAGATAGAACGATAAGGGAAACTGCTTTCCACAGCTTATTCACATCTGTGGAAATAGCATAGGGTGCAGTCTTTTCTAGTGATGACAACAGCGACGAATCTAGCGCGCGAGCGCGAACCGGCCAACTCTTGGGACAAGTTCCTGGAACACGTTAAGTCCAGGGTCAGCGTGAATACCTACGCGACGTGGTTCCAGCCGACGCGGCTGAATCGGGCGGAGGGGGAAACGCTGTTTGTGCAGATTCCGAGCACGGTGTTCCGGCAGGTGCTGACGCGCACGTATGGGGAAATCGTTAAGGCCGTATTTCACGAGCTCGGCACGCCGAATGTGCGGGTGCAATATGTCTGCACGGAAGAAGAGCCGGCCGCGCCGCCGCCGGCAGTAAATCCCGCAAAGCAATCGAAGCTGGATTTCGAGAGCAACGACCACCAGTTGAATCTGCGATACACGTTCGACAGCTTTGTGGTGGGCAAGTCCAACGAATTCGCGCACGCGGCTTCGCGCGCGGTGGCCGAGCAGCCTTCGAAAGCGTACAACCCGCTGTTCCTGTACGGCGGGGTGGGCATGGGCAAGACGCACTTGATGCATGCCATCGGGCACACCATCAAGAAGCGCAACCCCGCGATGCGCCTGAGTTATGTGAGCGCAGAGAAATTTACGATTGAAGTGATCAATTCGCTGCGCTTCGACCGCATGATCACGTTTCGCGATCGTTTTCATACCGTGGATGTGCTGCTGGTGGACGACATCCAATTCATAGCCGGGAAAGAGCGCACGCAGGAAGAGTTTTTTCATACGTTCAATGCGCTGTACGAACAGCAGAAGCAGATCGTGATTTCGTCGGACTGCTTGCCGAAAGATATCAACTCGATTGAAGAAAGATTGCGCTCGCGGTTCGAATGGGGGCTGATTGCGGACATTCAGCCGCCGGACCTGGAGACGAAGATCGCCATTTTGCAGAAGAAGGCGGAGAACGACCGTTTTCCTTTGCCGGACGATGTCGCGGAATACATCGCGCGGGCGATCAAGTCCAACGTGCGAGAGTTGGAAGGGGCGCTGACGCGCTTGATGGCGTACGCTTCGCTGACTGGGGCTACGGTTTCGCTGGCTACGGCGCAACAGGTGCTGCGCAATATCATCGCTTCGCAGGAAAAACGGGTTACGATTGATTTGATCCAGAAACGGGTTAGCGAGCATTTTAATTTGCGCGAGCAGGACTTAAAAGTGCGCAGCAACACGCGGGCGATCGCGTTTCCGCGGCAAGTGGCGATGTATATCGTCAAGCAACTCACCACGGCATCATTGCCGGAAATCGGGCGGCAATTTGGCGGGAAACATCACACAACCGTATTGCACTCGATTAATAAGATCGAGGAGCTGCGGCGTTCGGACAAGGATTTGAACCGCGTTATTACGCGACTGATGGATGCGCTGCAGTAACCCCCTTTAAGTCCCGCGTTTATTCACATTCGCAGACGAAATCCGCGATTTCGTTGCAGGCCCACCCTTTTTTATTTTCGGCTTTGGAGTTGAAGCTGGATATGTTCTCCTAATTAAACGTGATGAAAGCGATTGTGCAGCTCGAAAGTAGCGCCGGCCGGGCGCTCAGAAATTTGCTGGCGGCGTCGATGCTGGTGGCCGCGGGATGCGGCGCTTCCGCCAAGACGCCACAGAGCGGAAATGTAATCCGGTTTGTGCGCAATCCGGATGTAGCGCCGGAGTTTCAGCTCGACGGATTGGACGGCAAGCCGCTGAGCCTGGCGAGCGTGCGGGGAAAAGTAGTGTTGTTGAATTTCTGGGCCACGTGGTGCGGACCATGCCGGGCGGAGATTCCCGACCTGATTGCGCTGCAAGAAAAATATTCGGGGAAATTGCAGATTATCGGGTTGACAGTGGACGAAGACGACGCCGGGGTGGTGAAGGAAGCGGTGGCGCGGACGGGGATCAATTATCCAGTGGCCATGACCTCGCCGGAAATACGCATGAAATATGGCGGAATTGCGGCGCTGCCGACGTCATTTGTGCTGGACACGCAGGGGCGTGTGATGCAAAAACACGAAGGGCTACGCGATCCATTGCTATATGAAACCGAGATCCGCGCGCTCCTGGGATTGCCGATTGACGCGCGCGTGGAAACTTTCGAGGATACGGGACAGATTTTTCTAGCGCACGCAGATCGTGCCAGCCAGCTTCCCGGCGTCGATCTTTCGAAGTTGACCGAAGAGCAAAAGCAAGCGGCGCTGCACCGTTTCAATGCGGAAGGCTGCTCGTGTGGTTGCAAGTTTACGCTGGCGCAATGCCGGATTTACGATCGCAACTGCGCGATCAGCAAAGGGCGGACAGAGAAGATTATCGAGGAAGTGCGCAGGGGCGTGAAAGAGAAAGCTGCGCCGCCCGAGAATCCCGCAGGGCATTCCCGTTGACGCGCTTACCAGAGCAGGAATGAGCACGAATTAATTCATGCTGGCTGAAGGCGCAGCACGTACGGCCGTTTCCAAAATTTTGTTCCTCGCGGCTTTAGCAATTTCTGCCACCGGATTGGTGTCGCCGCCCATTGCACTGACCGCAGGAATCCTGTTTGGCCTAGGCTTCCATCATCCGTATCCGAAGTTCGCGAGAGAAGGTGCGCGGTTTTTGCTGCAGGCGTCGGTGGTGGCACTGGGATTTGGGATGAACCTGCACGAAGTGCTGAAGGCGGGACGCAGTGGATTTGTCTACACGGCGGTGGGCATTTGCTTCGCGCTTGTCGTGGGCCTGGGAATCGGCAAGCTGCTGCAGGTGCGCGGCAATGCCTCGCTGCTGATCACCAGCGGCACAGCGATTTGCGGCGGGAGCGCCATTGCGGCGATTGGGCCGGTCGTGCACGCGAATGAGGAAGAGATGGCGGTGTCGCTCGGCACGGTTTTCATATTGAATTCCGTGGCGCTGCTCACATTTCCGGTGATTGGCTGGGCGCTGCATTTGGGGCAGGAGCAGTTTGGACTGTGGGCGGCACTGGCGATACACGATACGAGTTCGGTGGTGGGCGCGGCGGCGAAATATGGCGCTGTGGCGCTGGTAGTGGGCACGACGGTGAAGTTGGCGCGAGCGCTGTGGATTGTACCGCTCGCGCTGGGGATCGCCGGCATCAAGCACAACAAAGCGGGAGTGGCGCTGCCATGGTTCATTCTCTTTTTCTGTTTGGCTGCGGTGGCAAATACTTATCTTCCGGGCACGTCAGGTGTCACCGGGGTTCTTTATGCAGCGGGGCGGCTGGGGCTTACGGCGACGCTGTTTTTGATCGGGACAGGAATTTCGCGCGAGACGTTGCGGCAGGTGGGCTGGAGGCCGATGCTGCAGGGCGTTCTTTTGTGGATCGTCGTCGCTGCGACTTCGCTGTACCTTATTCGCGTGGGCATCATTTCCTTCTGACGAGTTGCCCTTTGACGAGTTGTTTTGAAGCGTCGCGTTTCCGCGATACACTCGCGGCTCTCTTGGCGGGCTCGGAGAGACAGAGATCGAACGGAGGCACGATGAAAAACAATTTCAAGTCTTTAGTGAATGGCAGGGTAGGTTTCGCGGTGATTGCACTGGCGGCGGTGGGCATGCTCACGGTACGCGGGGCATCGCCGCAAGCGCCGGCGCAGTCCGGCCGGCGTGCCATCCGCTTGCCGGAAGATAATCCGCAAGCGCCGTTCAGCGGCGGGATCCTGGCCGGAAATACGTTGTACCTCGCGGGGCGCATCGGCCTGGACAAGAGCGGGAAAGCGCCGGCAGACCTAGGCGACGAAATCAAGCTGCTGCTGGACCAGATCAAGGCGACTCTGGAGCAGGCGGGGATGACGATGGACGACCTGGTCTATGTGCAGATTGCGTGCACCGATTTGTCGCTGTTTGATAAGTTCAACGCTGCATATCGGAGTTACTTCACAACGAAGGATCTGCCGGCGCGGGAGTTCATTGGCGTGGCTTCGCTGTTGCGAGGCGGGCACTTCGAACTGCAAGCAATTGCGGTTCGGCGATAAGAGCGCAAAAAGCGTTCCTTTCCTCAACGACTAAAACTAATCCTTTTAGAGAAGCGGCGCCTCTAAGGAGACGACGGCTCGCGCATGATTGCCCATATAACGTCACATACAGTCTGCTGTAATCGCAGATATATGCCCTAATATGGGCACACAGATCCCTTGTCTTAATGCCTCGTATTTGATGTAAATATTTCTTTATGAACGGATTACGCGATGAACGAGAATTTACAATTTGTGGCGAACGACATGCACCAAACAGGGCGTCGGACGGAGAGTATGCTACGAATTAGTACAGAAAAGAAACGCTGCAAAGTGCTGCTAACGGTCGAGGGTCGGCTTACCGGCCAGACGGTGCCTACGTTGGAACAGTTTTGGCGGGACTTGCGCGCCGCTTCGCCGGAGGAAAAGTTCAACGTCAACCTTTGCGGGGTGACGTTTATCGATGCCGCTGGGAAAGCGCTCCTGAAGGAGATTCATAACCAAGGCGGGCGGCTTAGCGCGGATGGTTGCCTGAACCAGGAGATCATCAAAGAAATCACCGAACGCGCCAGCGAGGGCAAGAAAGAACGGTCCAAGCGGTCGCACATCCTTTTTTATGTAGTTTTTTTTAGCCTGCTGTTGACGGCGGCGTTGGCACACGCGCAAGAGGCGGGAAAGCAGGGTGCGCTGCCTGCGCATGCCCCACCGGGAGTAGTGCGACTGACGCTGGATCAGGCCGTGGCGTTAGCGTTGAAGCAAAACACCACGGCGCAAGTGGCGGTTCTGACGGCGGCACAGAGCCAGCAAGATCAGAAGATCGCGCTGTCCGCGCTGTTGCCGCAGGCAGACCTAGGAGTCACGGAGCAGTGGCAACGGGTCAATATCCTGGCGCAATTCGGTGGCACCCAAATATTCCCAGGAATCCCCGGGCACATTGGGCCGTATTCGATTTTCTCGGGGGGAGCGTCGTTCAACGGACCGGTTTTTGATTTGACGTTGTTTCGCCGCTACCAAGCGTCGCGAAACGCGGCGAATGCCAGCAAGGCGGACAGCCTTTCGACGCGCGAGCAGGTGATCTTGCTGGTGGTGTCGCAATACATCGGGACGCTGCGTTCAATTGCGGATGTGCAAGCGTCGCAATCGCGAGTGGATTTGGCGCAAGCGCTGTACAACCAAGCGGCCGATTTACAGAAGGAGGGCGTGGGCACGGGGATCGATACGCTGCGGGCCAATGTCGAGCTGCAAAACGAAAACCAGAGGCTGCTGGAAGCGCAGGCCAGCCGCGACACATCTTTATTCGGGCTGAGCCGGCTGTTGAATCTAGATCCCCGGCAGAACATCGAGCTGGGGGATTCGCTGAGTTTTTTCGATACCCCGCAGCCGGATGTGGAGGGCAGCATCGAAGAAAGCCTGGCGGCGCGTCCGGAATGGAAGGCGCTGCATGAGCAGATGCGCGCGGCGGAAAACCAGAAAAAAGCAGCGAGCGCGTCGCGGCTGCCTTCGTTGCACTTTAGCGGGAACTGGGCGGAACTAGGCACCACGCCCAGCTCGGTGATTCCGACGTACACCTACGCGGGTACGGTGAGCATGCCGCTCTTCACTGGTGGGCGGATCCACGCGGAGATGGTTCGCGCGGACCTGGACATTCAGAAACTGCAGCAACAGCAAGCGGATCTGCGCAACCAGATTGCGCTGGATGTGAAAACGGCGCTGATCAATCTGGATTCCGCACGCAGCCAGGTGAAGGTGGCGAATTTGGGCGTGCAGCTTTCGAAAGAGGAAGTGGATCAAGCACGCGACCGTTTCAACGCCGGAGTGGCCAACAACATCGAGGTGATTCAGGCACAGGATTCACTGGCGCGGGCCAACGATAACCAGATCGCGGCGCTGTACCGCTTCAACCAGGCGCGCGCGGACTTGGCGCGATCGATCGGGCAGATGGAAAAAGTTTACGCGAAGTAAGACGAGGACACGACACGATGAGTGTGGAGATCGAAGTAGGACTGGAGAATGCGGCAAAGGTCAGGCCGGAGCCGCAGGAGATTTTTCTCGAGGAGCCGCCGAAGGGATTGAAGAATCCCAAGGTGCGGGGACTGTTGATCGCCGGCGGGGTGGTACTGCTACTAGTGGTGATTGCGCTCATCGCGTATTACCACAATCGCGAAAGCACGGATGATGCGCAGGTGGACGGGCACATCACTCCGGTGGCTTCGAAAATTTATGGTCGAGTCGCAGAAGTTTTGGTGACGGACAACGAGCCGGTGAAAGCCGGGCAAGTGCTGGTGAAGATCGATCCGCGGGATTACCAAGCGGCCTTGGATCAAGCCAAGGCAGCACTGGCACTGGCGGAGAGCGATGCAGCTTCCGCGGGAGTGGATATTCCGCGGACCCGCGAGAACGTGGCAAGCGGAACTTCGAGCGCGGGGGCGCAGCTTTCGGGCGCGGAAGCGGATTTGGAGCGGGCGCAGGTGACCTATGACCAGGCGCGCACCTCGGACCTGGCATTTGCGCAAGCGAATATCGAGAAGAGCAAGGCGAACTCGGAGCTGGCGCAGGCGGATTTGGCGCGCTACAAACCGCTGCTCGATAAGGGAGAAATCTCGAAGCAGCAGTATGACGCAGCGAAAGCGAACGCGGATGCCACCGCGAGTTCACTGCGGGCCGATCAGGAAAAACTGGCGCAGGCGCAGCGCGCGGTGGACATCGCAAGAGCGCAGCTGCAAGCTGCCCGGGCGCGCGTGCAGCAAGCGAGCGCTGGAGTAGCGGCGGCGCACGCGGACGTGCGTCAAATCAGCATGCGGACCGCGGACGCGCAAGGAAAAATTGCAAAGGTGCAGCAAGCGCGCGCGGTGCTTCAGGCCGCTGAGCTCAACGTTAATTACACGGAGATCGTTGCGCCGGTGGACGGCGTGGCCACCCACAAGCAGGTGGAGCCGGGACAAATCGTGCAGCAAGGGCAGGGCCTGCTGGTGGTGGTACCGCTGCGGGATGTGTGGGTGACCGCGAATTTCAAGGAAACGCAACTGCGAAAGATGAGGGCCGGTCAGAAAGCGTACGTGCATGTGGATACCTACGGCAAAACGTTTACCGGGCACCTCGATTCGATCGCGGGGGCGACGGGCGCGATGCTGAGCCTGCTGCCGCCGGAAAACGCGACGGGGAACTACGTGAAAGTGGTGCAGCGGATACCGGTGAAGATCGTGCTGGACCCGATTTCCTCGGACAAGGCGATTCTGCGGCCGGGGATGAACGTGGACGCGACGATCATTACGAAGTAAGAGCGAAATGCGCTTCACTTCACGGAATAAGCGAACAGGTTTTTGCGTACTAACAGTAGAGGAAGAGTTGATAAGCGGAAATGTTGAACAGAATTTTAGCCAGGCTGCGGACACCCGACGGGAACATCAACCCGTGGGTGATCGCCATTACCGTGACGCTGGCGACGTTCATGGAGGTGCTGGACACTTCCATCGCCAACGTGGCGCTGCCGCACATTTCCGGAAATTTGTCGGCGGGCGCGGACGAATCCACCTGGGTGCTGACCTCCTATCTGGTTTCGAACGCGATTGTGCTGCCGCTGTCCGGCTGGTTCTCTTCGTTGATAGGACGGAAGCGGTTTTACATGTCGTGCGTGGCGCTGTTTACGGTGAGCTCGTTCTTGTGCGGGCTGGCGCCAAGCCTCGGCGTACTCGTGCTGTTTCGCATCTTGCAAGGCGCGGGTGGCGGCGGTTTGCAGCCCAGCGAGCAGGCCATTTTGAACGATACGTTTTCACTGGAGAAGCGCGGCATGGCTTTCGCGGTCTACGGAATCGCCGTGGTGGTGGCTCCCACCATCGGTCCCTGGCTTGGCGGTTGGATTACCGACAATTTTTCATGGCGCTGGATTTTCTACATCAACGTGCCGGTGGGAATTATTTCGCTGCTGCTGACTTCCGTGCTGATTACCGATCCGCCGTACATGAAGCGCGCCAGCATCAAGAGCGGATTCCGCATCGATTACATCGGCATCGGATTGATCAGCCTGGGACTCGGCAGCATGCAAATTATTTTGGACAAGGGTCAACGCGACGATTGGCTGTCGTCGGACTTCATCCGCGTGTTTTTCGGGCTGATGATCATCGGCATCGTGGCCGGTATTTTCTGGGAGCTACGGCAAAAGGAACCCGTCATCGACTTACGCATGCTGAAGAACCGCAACTTCGCGATCGCCACCATCGCCATGTTTTTCCTGGGCTTCGTGATGTATGCCAGCACGGTATTGATACCACAGTTCTTGCAGCAAATGCTGGGCTATACCGCCGAACTTGCGGGACTGGCGCTGTCGCCGGGTGGCGCGGTGATTATGGTCATGATGCCGGTCGTAGGCTTCTTAGTGTCGAGAGTAGACACCAGAATACTGATCGGATTTGGTTGCATCGTCGTAGCTTCCTCACTTTTTGTGATGGCTGGCTGGGATCTGCAACTGGACTACGGTCACGCGGTACGCGCGCGCATGTTGCAGGGGCTGGGCTTGGCATTTTTGTTTATTCCCATCAACGTCTCGGCGTTCGCGTACGTGCCGCGGGAGAAGAGCAATATGGGCACGGGCATCATCAACCTGGCGCGCAATATCGGCGCGAGCGTGGGGATCGCCACGGTGACGACGATGCTGGAGCGGCGCACGCAGGCGCACCAAGTGCGTTTAGCCGAGCACGTGAACAGCTACAGCGCGGCGTACCACAACATGCTGAATGGCACACAGGCAAAGTTGGTGGCCGCCGGCTCCAGTCTTGCGCATGCCACCACACAGGCGCAGCAGATGATTTACGGCACGGTGCAAAGGCAAGCCGCCATGCTGGCGTTTATCGACAATTTTAAAATGTTGGGAGTCGTGTTTTTCGCGGTGCTGCCGGTGCTTTTGTTGCTGAAAAAGCCCAGCCGGCAAGCCGGGAATGTGCCGGTGCACTAGTGCTTTCTTGACGGGGAACGAGCGCAAAGATTTTGAATTACGAACGGGGGATAAAATGGCAACCCAAGTGGCAGTGGCAACACAAGCAGTAGCGGCAACGCAGTTCAACGAGCAGAAGCTGATCCGCGCGGGACAGCGGGGCGACTCCGAAGCGGTGGAAACACTGTTTCGGCGATACCATCGCCCGCTGTTTCAGACCGCGCTGCGGGTGTTAGGGAACGCAGAGGATGCGGAGGACGCGTTGCAGGACGGACTGCTCTCGGCGTACCGCAACTTGAAGCGCTTCGAAGGGCGGTCGCAATTTTCCACTTGGCTGACGCGCATCGTGATCAACGCGGCGTTGATGCGGCGGCGCAGCGCGAAATCGCGTCCGGCCGTTTCGCTGGATGAAACGCCGCGCGAGGACGAGCTGCCGGCAACGGAACGCTTCGCGGCGGATGGACCGAATCCGGAGCAGCTGTTCGCCGGGACGGAGCTGCGCGAAATAATCAGCGCGAATCTGGACGAACTCTCGCCGCTGCTGCGCACGGCGTTTGTGCTGCGCGAGATGGAGGGCTACTCGACGGGAGAAGCGGCGAGGAAGCTGGGCGTGACGGAGAACACGCTGAAGGCGCGGTTGTGGCGCGCGCGTCACCAACTTGCGGAGCGGCTGGGACGCCGGCTGCGGCGCATCAGCGACGACGTGACGGGAAGAAATGGCAGAGGCATGATGGGCGAAGAGGCTTGCAGCTACTGCTGAGGGAATGAA
>Ga0209736_1000711_pt1 | contig 10748 bp, 8 predicted proteins | sample BlaSpr_A8_Ref_M3_FD_187992 | JGI IMG/M metagenome (GOLD analysis project Ga0209736, IMG submission 187992) | Forest soil microbial communities from Thunder Bay, Ontario, Canada - Black Spruce, Ontario site 2_A8_Ref_M3 (SPAdes) (version 2) | ecosystem: Environmental > Terrestrial > Soil > Boreal... | reverse complement strand
TCATCAACGAGTCCGCGGCGGAGATCTTGGGCGACGACCACGCCGTACCCGGCGCCCTGGTGGGCGAGGTGTCGCCGCGCCTTCTGTACTCGCTCGCCACATGGCGGCAAAGCGAGCGTGATGACGAGGCGCCGTCGAGCTTCGTGGCGGCCGACGGCGCGCGCGTCATCCAGCCGCACTTCGCGCCCCTGGGAGGTCTCTCGCCCGGCCCCACGCTGATTTTCCTCGAGGACACCAGTCTCATGGCCGAACGCGTGCAGCAAAGCAAGCTCGCCGCCCTCGGCCGGCTGTCGGCCAGCATTGCTCATGAAATCCGCAATCCCGTGGGCGCCATGAGCCACGCCGGCCAATTGCTCGCCGAGAGCCCGAATATCGGAGCCGAGGAGCGCCGGCTGACCGACATCATTCGCAGCAATTCCGAGCGCGTCAGCACCATCATCAACAACGTGCTGCAGCTCTCACGGCGTGAAGCGACCAAGCCCTCGCGCCTCACGCTCGGTGACTGGATCGAGGAGTTCTTGGGCGAGTTCTGCGAAACCATGCAAGTTCCCCGCGCTCGTATCCGGCTCATCGAACAGGCGCACGATCTGGAAGTGCGCTTCGATCCCAGCCACCTGCACCAAGTCGTGTGGAATCTGTGCGACAACGGCATCAAGTTCGGTGAGCTACGCGACGGGATCGGCGTCGAGATCACGCTCGGCCGCTTGAGCGCCGGCAACCGGCCCTATCTCGAGGTCGCGGATCGCGGACCCGGAATCGAGCATGGGGTGGTCGACCGCATTTTCGAACCGTTTTTCACGGGGCGAAAGGGCGGCACCGGGCTCGGGCTATTCATTGCGCGGGAACTGTGCCAGCTCAACCGCGCGATTTTGCTCTACGAGCCGCGCGGCGGCGATGGCAGCGTCTTTCGGGTCGTTTTCAGCGATCCGCGGCGCTGGGAGGCTTAAGTTGCTGCTGCCAGGCGACCCGTAGTAGTTCCTCGAAATTCGCCGCGAAGCGCTTCTCATCGCGCAGCGACGATTGCTCGAAGCGGACACGCAGCGACGCACGCAGTTGCTCGAGCCGCGACAGGTCGCTTCCCAGCGCGACCGCAACTTCCACGTACTGCTCCGGTGTGGATGCCGCCAGCTCGCCCAATCCGAGCGCGCCAAGAAGACTCAGGCCGCTGCGCGAGACGCCGTTGCGGCCGTAGAGCGAAACGACCGGCACGCCGACATAGAGCGACTCGCAGGTCGTCGTGACGCCGTTGTAGGGAAAGTTGTCCAATGCGATGTCGACTCCCGCGAATTGCTGCCCATACGGCGGGTCGTTTGCATAGGGCACAAACTCGATGCGCTCCGGTGCCAACCCCGATTGTCCAAACAGGGCGATGATCTCGGCCGCGCGTTGCGCACTGCGAACGCGAGTCATGCGCAGGCGTGAAGTCGGTAATTTGACGAGAATCTGTGCCCAGCAGTGGAGCAGCGTGTCGCTGGCTTTTGTCAGGTTGTTGAAACTGCCGAACGTGACGAAACCGGCCTCGCTTGCGGGCAACGGACCCGGCACCGCCGGCGTTCCGAACGGCCGAAAACACCATTGCGTATCAGGCAGACGCAGCAGGCGCTCGCAATGCCAAGCATCGGCAGGCACCGGCGGATCGGTAACGGCGTCGGTAATGCGATAGTCCATCGTCGCGAGACCGGTCGAGGCTGGGTACCCCAGATAACTGACTTGCACGGGCGCGGCACGGCGCGCGAAAACCGCCAACCGGTTGGATGCCGTGTGTCCCGAGAGGTCGACGAGGATATCGATCCGATCGGCGCGGATCAGCTCGATCAGCGCATCGTCGGTCAGTTGCCAGATATCGCGCCAGTCATCCGCGTATGCGCGCAAACGCTGGGATACTGCGTCCTGAACATGAGAATTGTTGTACAAGATATACATAAATGCGCCGCGGTCGCGGGCGCTCAAGATGGGTTCAAAAAAGTGAGCCACCGAGTGTGTCCGAAAATCAGCGGAGACGAACCCCACGCGCAATCGTTCTGGGTAGTCAGCGCCGGGACGCACGGTGGATGGCGCGGACGCCGGGTGTTCCAGGGAGAAACGCGCCCCCCAATCGCGGATGGCCACATCGATCTCTTCGGGACTGATCCGATCCGAACTATGCAGCGCCATGATATGACTGGAGTGCGCCAGGAGGTAGGAGGGATTGAGGCCGCAGGCGACGCGCAGCTCCTCGATGGCCGTATCGATGTATCCGCGCCAATGCTGGTTCAGTCCCAGGTTGTAGCGGATTACATGGTCGCTTGGATTAAGATCACGCGCGTGTGTGTAATGGGCGACGGCCGCATCAAGATCCCCCAACTCGCTGGCGACGTTGCCCAGCATGAACCAGGGCACGGGGGAATTCGGCTCGAGTTGCGCGGCCCTTTCAAAATAAGGCCGCGCGGCTTCCGTACCGGCCCGCTGCCGCTGCCGCAGACCTTCGTTGATCAGTTCGCTCGCACTCGGTGCGGGCGCCGGTTCCGCCGTGGCCGCGGTAGCTGCCGTGGCGGCTGCAGGGGTGGTTGTTGCGGTGGCCCGGGTTGCAGCGGCTTCCTCCGCCGCCAGTGCATGATCGGTTGCCGCGCTTCCGGTGAACACCGATCGGACATTTCGCAAAAGCCGTCCGAACATCCTCGCGGGTTTGCGCCCGTTACTCACTGAGTCCCACCCTATAGCTCATGCAACCGTCGGCCGCTGGGCCTTCGCTGCGGTCGCCTGGGCAATGCAAAGGCGCACCAATTCAAGGCGACGCCCCATTTCTGGACTGCCGAATCCGAGAGTGTGGATGACTTCGAGGCGCTCAAGCGCGCTCGGGCCGGCATAGAACGAAGAATACCGCTCCCGGCGTTCAAGTTGCTCCAGGACCGCACCAAGAATCCAGTTACCCACCGTCTCCCCTGGAGCAATCGAATCAAATTGTTGCAGCGGAGCAAGAAACGGTTCGTTAGGGTCCACAGCCCCCGTTTGGCGGATAGACTCCACCAATCGAGTGAGCGCGTTGACGGCCACAGCGCGCTCGCCGTAGTCGTTTGCCACGCGCGCCAAACTCGCCAGCCGCAGGCGCACGGGTTCCCGCTCGCACAGCGCTCTCAATTGCAAGAAACTCGCCTCGAGGGCGCGAAAGCGCTCCACCATCGACAAGGTGGCGTCGCGGCTGCGTGCATAGAACGACAACGCTTGATGTACACCGGCACGATCCCCGGCGTTCTCGGACATTTCCCATACCGGCGCAAGCGGCGCGGCATATGGAAGGTGCGCAAGCGTATGTCGCCAGTGGTATTTGGCACCGAACTCGTTCAGGCTCGCGTTCGTGCCAAGGGATTCGCCCGTGCACGCCAGATCAGCGGACCGCAACAGGAGTCCTCGCGCAGCAAGCCGGTCGGCGCGATCTGCGTTGCAACAAAACAAATTGAGAAGGTAGGGATCTGGCGACGATTGGGCATCAAACGGAACCAGCAAGTTGAGACCCGGCAACAAGCGGTAGGAATTGTAACCGATTGCCCCGAAATCGCGTATCAGTTCAAGGTTCACATCGGTGGCGCATTTCAACTCGTACTGCACCAGCGGTGCAAGGGTCGCGAAAAACCGGCGGCCACCCTTGACGATGTTAGCCTCCTCACCTTCCGCATCGATCTTTATCAGTTCGATATCCTGCCAGCCAAAGCGATCCATGCAGTCGTCGAGGGTTACCAGTGAAACCCTCTCGCTGCCGTCGGGTGCAGCCGCACCATGAACTATCGATCGGAGCTCGGCCTGGACGTGAAAGGCTAGTTGCGCGCTCCCCGGTGCACTCGACATTGCCTTCTGCTCGAGCGTAACGTGTCCAAAGCCGTTCTCCGCGATCCCTCTCGCGAGAAACTGCGCCGTACTCGACGCCGGCTCGAATGCCCACACGTGACCGCTCGCCCCAACCTTATGGGCCATCGGTAGCGTGTACACGCCATAATTGGCGCCAATGTCGATGACGTTTTGGCCCGGCTGGAGTAGCTTCCGCACGAATGGCAGCTCATCCTCGAAGAAGTCCTGCTGCTCACGCAACACGTATGGGGTGATCAGAAAGAGCGAGTCTGGCACGATAATTCGCACACCATCGACTAGGGTTAACACGATAGCATCGAGCATGTTCAGATCCATGGTCCGCCAGAGACCGTCTCGCCGTTGCGACGATGATTCCATAGATTCATGGTTTTCAACAGACGGGTGGCCGGCATGGTGACCAAAAACGTCAATGGCGGTAACCTAAGTCGATGATTGGCATGACAAGCAACTCACGACTGAGGATCGGGATCTGAATGTGGAGCCTCCTAGAATTTTTCCCGGAAGAATTCCAGATTAATATTCTCGACGTCGGAGCGGCATTATCCGAACGACCGCCCTATCAGTCACTGGTAGAAGCTGACCGTGGGAAGATCTTCGGTTTCGAACCCAATCGTGAAGCATGCGAACAATTGAATCGTGAATACGGGAACTCGCACCGTTTCTTCCCGTTCTTCGTCGGTGACGGCCGGCCGGCGATTTTCCACGAGACAAACTGGGTACTCACTGGATCGCTCTACGAACCAAATTCCCGGCTTCTCGAGAAATTCCAAAATCTCGCGGAAGTCGTGACTCCGGTCGCGGTGCATCCGGTGGAAACGACGCGGCTTGATGATATTGCCGAAATAGGCGATATCGACTTTATAAAAATAGACATTCAAGGCAGTGAGCTTGCCGTTTTCAAGAATGCGTCGCGGGCTCTTTCTAGTGCCCTGCTCATTCAAACCGAGGTTGAGTTTGTCGAACTCTACAAGGGACAACCCATGTTCGCGGACGTGGATAAGTTTCTTAGAGCAAGCGGTTTTCAGTTCCACACCATGAACGGCTTTACCGGTCGTGCTTTCAAGCCGCTGGTTGCGAACGGCGATGTCAATTCAGCGTTTCGCCAGGCGCTTTGGTCGGATGCGCTATATGTACGCGATTGGATGGGCCTCGACGACCTCTCTGAGGCAAAACTTCGAAATTACGCAATACTTGCGCATGATATCTTGCGGTCATATGACCTTGCTCACCTGGTGCTTTCGGCGCTTGACGGTAAGACAGGGGGAAACCGCGCCGCTCACTACTTAGGACGGCTGACGGAGAAAAATCCCCAATAGGCGACAAAGTTTCGTGTTTCAGGCGCAGCGGACCCACCCAAAATCGCGACTCAGGTCACGCCATCAAGGTTGTGCTTCACGCACCGTGGTTTAGAATCAACTGCCGTCATGACCTGCCCAGGGACCTGATGGCGTCGAAACCAAAGAGTCTCGCGCGTGGAACTGACCCGGCGTGTTGAGTAATGCAGCATAATCGATGCGGCACTTTGTTTGGTCGATGCCGGCGGCTGACCGCGCCGATCGTGCACCTGGGCGTTGGCACGCGGCATGGCATTCCCCTGACCGAAGACGCGCCTGAGCGGTCTGAATTCATTTTGCTGACGAGGAAACAGTGGATCCCATAAACGAGTTCCGAAAGGAAGTTGCCGGAAACATCGAGGCCCAGGGTAAGGACCGCGACGTGCAGGACATGTCGATGCGTTGGTTCCGCGAAGCCCAGCGCATGCGCTATTCGTACAACTTCAGTTGGCTGGGCCGGCCGATCATTCAGTATCCGCAGGACATCGTCGCCATGCAGGAACTGATCTGGTCCGTGAAGCCGGACCTGATCATTGAGACCGGCATCGCGCACGGCGGCTCCCTGATCCTCAGCGCCTCCATGCTGGCGCTCCTAGATCTGTCTGACGCCGCCGTCACCGGCGCCCCGTCATGCCCGACGCAGTCGCGTCGCAAGGTCCTGGGCGTGGACATCGACATCCGCGCGCACAACCGGACCGAAATCGAGGCGCATCCCATGGCCTCGAGAATCCAGATGATCCAGGGTTCCAGCATCGCGGCCGACACTGTGAGCCAAGTGCGTGCGATCGCCGGTACGTATTCACGAGTACTCGTTTTCCTGGACAGCAACCACACCTTCGACCATGTCTTCAAAGAGCTTGAAGCCTACGCGCCCTTGACGACCCGGGGCAGTTACTGCGTGGTGTTCGACACCGTGGTGGAAGACATTCCGAAAGAACTGTCCGGCAATCGTCCATGGGGACCGGGAAATAGCCCCAAGACCGCCGTCAACCGATACCTAGAGGACCATCCGGAATTCGAAATCGACCGGAGCATCCAGCACAAGCTGCTGCTGACAGTCGCGCCCGACGGTTATCTCCGTCGTACGATTTAGCCTGGCTCTACCGGCAGCTCTGACTGACATTCCGGCGTCTTGACCATGGCGGACAACGTGCCAAACAGAAAATTTACTGTCGTAATTCCCACCCGAGACCGCGCAGATACCCTCCAGTACGCCATCAAGAGTGCGCTGTCACAGGACTATCAGGATTTCACGGTTCTCGTGTCGGACAACGCCAGCGTGGACAACACGCCCGATGTCGTTACATCGATAAGAGATGAAAGACTCCGCTACGTGCACACCGGCAGGCGCCTGTCCATGTCGCACAACTGGGAATTTGCACTAGGGTTTGTGTCCGATGGCTGGGTGACCATCATTGGCGACGACGACGCAATTCTGCCCGGTGCTCTCAAGCGGGTCAGCGGGATAGCAGATGAAACCGGCACGCAAGCCGTTCGCGCGAATGGCTGCAGATATCAGTGGCCCACTCTGCGCGGAGGCAAATACGGCGCACTGGCTGTGGATCTGGGCAGGGGGTATCGAAAGGTAGATTCCGGGCGGGCCCTCCAGGCGGTCCTTGATGGCAGGATGGACTACACGAAGTTACCCGTGCTCTATAATGGTGGATTCATCAGCATGGAACTGATCAAGGAAGCAAAAAGCAGAAGGGAGGATGGTCTGTTTTTCCGCTCTTTGTCGCCGGATTTGTATTCGGCCATGGTCTTCTCGTTCCTTACAGACGAATACGTGTATTCGGACGAGCCTTTGGCCGTCAACGGCGCATCGATACACAGCGGTGGAACCGCGAGTTTCGGTATTCGTGTCGCGCACCGCAAGTATGATCCGGCGGAGAAGTTCTGGTCCGAGCCGAACATACCCTTCCACAAGAACCTTCCCCCGGCTTCAAATGGCAAACCAGTGCTGTCATTGCATGCCATGGTCTACGAAGCCTATCTGCAAGCAGAAGACTTCCACGACCGCAAAGAGATTTCGGTCGACGCCGCGGAACAGCTTCAGATCATCATGAAGGAACCCAGAATCCGCGCGTTAGAACTGAGGGCGTGGGCAAAGTCATTTGCGGAGTTGCACGGAATTAACCGGAGTGGAACTGCGGGTCCGGTGGCCGCAGCGCTGGCTCGAGCCCAGAGTTCCCTTGCCTTGATTCGTACCGTTGCACTGATGTTGATCCGCGGCATCAGGATCTTGGGCACGGAGCGCCAACCGTTGCTGAATGTTCATGAAGCCAGCCTGGTGACCAGCCAGATCCTGATGTCCAGACCGGGCTCTTTCGCACGAGCGGCGAATGCTCTGGGCCGTGTGTGGCATTTCCTGTTCATACGGCCACGCCACGACAACACAATGGTGTAAAGAAGCCGAAGTAGACCGGTCCCCGCCCAACCTAAGCATCTTGGCCTCATGGCCGAGAGGATGGGTGAAAACCCAGTCTAAACCGCACGTGCTTGACCGCAGCGAGCAAATGCGCTCCGAGAGGGGCACGCACCAGTGGACTGACCAGTGCGGCCGCGATGACGACGCAAGCGGAGGTGAACACCAAGACAAGGATTCCAATCATCGTGCTCGCCCGAGTCGGCATGCAATAGCGGCATGCCAAAGCGGTGGCAAGGGCGGCCGATGCCGGCACAATAACGTCCCGACCATACCAGCGCCATTTATCCGAGGGCAACAAACGCAAGTGCATGAAGTAAATTCCAAATAGCAGATACCCCGCGTTCAGCCCAACCCAGACCCACGCCGCACCGATTCCGCCATATCTCGGAACAACCAAGAACAACATGGGCACCAAAAGAGCAACCGCAACAAAGTTCATTTTGATCGTCAGTTTGGTCCAACCGTAGGCCAATTGCATCTGGTAAGGAATCCCCATGAACCCGTTAAGGAGCGTGCCGAACGCCAAAACTCTTAGTATGGGCGCCGCATCCTGGGTCAACGTGCGATTGCCGGTCCATGCACTCAAGACCGTATCGGCAAATATGATCAATACGATGGCCGCGCTACCCATCACGACCGCGGACAACTGCGCAGCCTGGTGATATGCAAGACGCAGCGCCGCCACGTCACGAAGCGTTATGAGTTGCGTAAAGGACGGATAGAATGCCGCACCGATCGGAGTCGACAGCATGCATAAAGCGCTGCTAAGCACACCGGCGACGGCGTAAATGGCAAACACCTTTAACGGCAATAGTCGTGAGAGCAGAATCTTGTCGGATTGCGTTAGAAGAAGCGACAATAGCGTAATCGTCATCATCCCCCCCGCAAAACGCCAAATACCCGTCACTGAATCCCAGGAAAACCGGGCCGGTCGCGGACACGTCGGAAGTTCTCTATAGACGACAGACGCCAATATCGGAATGGTGACTAGCGAGATCAGGACCTGCCAGATGAAAAACCCCTCCACGGTGGGTGAGACCCAAGCCAGTACGGCGATGGCACCGAGCGCGCGCGCGGTGACCAGACTGCTGCTCAACACGCTTTGCAGGACTTGACGCTGCAATCCCGAGATGCTGCTCGAATATATGTTCTCCACGAGCCGCAAGGCGCAGAGTACGCCCATTCCGACGAGTGCATGTCTTACTGCGCTTAGCGGGAGACTCTGTACGTTTAGCCATTTGGAAGCCACCCAGCTCGCCGACCACAACGCACCCAGCGAAATGATCGCTGCCATCGCAGCGGTGGCGATCTCGACGCTCCGAAGTAAATCCCGAATGGACTGCGCGTCGTGTGCTCCGGCCGTGAATCTGGCCATTTCGCGTCCCAACGCGGGCTTCATACCCATGTCGAGCAAGGCCAGACTGCTTTGCAGGATGGTAAATACAGCGATGAGTCCGAATGCCTCGATGCCAAGGTACTGTATGAATACCGGAACGAGCACGAAGCCAATGACGGCCATGTATGCCTGGCTGAAGTAATTTGCGACAACATTTGCTTTGACGCTCACCCAATGGGCTCCTAACGTCCGGACGGCGCAGCCGCGAACCAGCGGCCATGCCGGCAGGGTCCATAACGCAGCTCGCTTAGGGACTGCAGGGTCTTGACCAGCACCATGATCGCGGATCGGATGACACCATGCGTCGGCAAAAGGTGAGAGTAGATCTCGCGCGATCCAAGCCAGACCGCCCGCAGCCCGGCGTTGGCGGCGCCGCCCGCACGCATGAAGGCGACGTCCGTCCGAAGCAGGTGGATCGTGGGGTTGATTCTCCGCTCGAGGTCGTAGAACAGGTTTACGTCGGAGCCGAGCTTCAGACTCGCATCGAAACCGCCGGCGTGATCCAGCACCCGGCGCTTCGCAAACAGACCCTGTTGGATCGGAAACAAACCGGTGCCGCGCACTCGCGCCAGCAGTCGCGGTGCGCGCCGGTGCCGCCACAGTCCGTGACCGCCGACGACGCCCATCGACACGTCGCCTGCAATCAAATCCGGATTCCCCTCGCCGCCAGGGCGCGCGGCGTCCATCGCTTTCGCCAGGGTGCCGGGCGCGACCAGGAAATCGTCGGCGTTCAAGAAGAGCACGTATTCGCCCTTCGCAGCCCGCAGCCCCTTGTTCATCGCATCGAAAATACCGTGGTCGGGTTCGTAGATGCGCTTGATGTGGCTGGTCCGAAGCGCCCACGCGTCGACAACCTCCCGCGTTCGATCCGTCGAACCACCGTCCACACAGATGTGTTCGATGTCGAAACTACGTTGTTGCAGCGAGACGGACTCGATCGTGTCCTCGATCGTGGCTTCGGCGTTGAGCGACACCGTAATGATGGAAATGAGCGGGTTCAAATGGTTCAACTTTTGGAAAACAGAAAATCGGCTTGAATGGGTCGCATAGAGGCGCCACACGACAGATTTGCGACGCACATCAGATTGAAGCCTCGGCTGAACAGGAATCCGATCACTTCCGTCGCAAGCGCCTGACCTACGTAGAGCTCAATGAAGGATGCTTCTACGTACACATACTTGAATCGTTCAAGCAGGCGTCCGCACCCCTGAAGTGCTGACAGCTCGAATCCTTGCACATCGAGCTTCAGCAAAGCCGGGTCCCGGATCAGGTGCTCTTCGATGCACGCTTCCAGAGTCGTGGTTTCCACGACTTCCGTGGATGCCTCCTCGGTCAGCGGGAAATTGTCGTGTTGCGCCTGAGCGAATGGCAACAGCGATGAAGACACGTCCCAGCGGGACACGTGCATCGTTGCGGACCCGGACTGTAACGCCACGGCTTTTTTGAATAGTTGCGCCCGCGTGTCGGCGCCGAAATTGCGCATCCAGGCGCGGCCCGGCTTGCTCAGTGGTTCGAACGAAAACATCTGCGCGTCCGGATACAGGTGGCGGATGCACAGTGCGAACTGGCCGCGGTTGGCACCGATGTCGACGACCGTGTTGAGTTGCAGTCCGGCCAGGATCCGGTCGTGTTCTGTCGATGCAACTACGCGTACGCGCAATAATGCACGCCGGTAATCGCGTATCCACATCACCCGCAGCATTTTCGTAAAGATGTTCACCGGCTATTTCCCTGGTCGCGGCCGCAT
>Ga0209736_1000710_pt1 | contig 10748 bp, 10 predicted proteins | sample BlaSpr_A8_Ref_M3_FD_187992 | JGI IMG/M metagenome (GOLD analysis project Ga0209736, IMG submission 187992) | Forest soil microbial communities from Thunder Bay, Ontario, Canada - Black Spruce, Ontario site 2_A8_Ref_M3 (SPAdes) (version 2) | ecosystem: Environmental > Terrestrial > Soil > Boreal... | reverse complement strand
AGCACCGAATAGATCGCCGGGGCGTCGCGCGAGGCGCGCAGCTTCTTGGCGACGTCCTGGTCGCGCAGCAGCCGGGCGATTCGCGCCAGCGCCTTTAAGTGATCGGCGCCGGCGCCTTCCGGCGCCAGCAGCAGGAACACCAGATCGACCGGCTGGCCGTCCATCGCCTCGAAATCGATCGGGCGCTCGAGCCGGGCGAATAGGCCGAACAGCTTTTCCAGCTTGGGCAGCTTGCCGTGGGGGATGGCGACGCCATAGCCGACGGCGGTGGTGCCGAGCTTCTCCCGCTGCAGCAGGACCTCGAAAACCGCGCGTTCGTTCTGCCCGGTCAGGCTACTGGCCCGCGCCGCCAGTTCCTGCAGCGCCTGCTTCTTGCTGTTGACCTTCAACGCCGGGAGAATCGCCTCGGGCGCGACCAGATCGGTAATCGTCATGAGGCATTCCGAGGTGAATTTAACCGTCAGGTTGCGAAGTGGGTTCAGCGGGCGGCATCAGGAAGATGTTGTGGGAAGCGGGCTTGCACCCGGGCCCTAATTGGGGGGCTTCTACTCCAACGCAAGAGCGGTGCCAACTCCCGTGAACCGGTTCCCTACCGTTACCCCCAGCGGCGGCGGACCATAGGGAGGGGGCCTGGGGCCGTCAATCCCGGTCAACTCCCGGAATTCACGGCCGGGGGATCGACCCAGCCGACATTGCCGTCGGTGCGCCGGTAAATGATGTTCAGCCGCCCGCTGGAGCCGTGCTGGAACACGAGGCAGGCCGCACCGGTCAAATCCAGTTCCATCACCGCTTCGCTGACCGAAAGCCGCTTCAGCGACGTCGTCGCCTCGGCAATGATGACCGGGCTGTAACCGGTCTCGTCGTGCTCGTCGTCGCCCGCGGGCGCCTCGATCACATAGCTCGGGGCATTGAGGGTTGGCGCGGTCAATTCAACCATCGCAACCGCTTCGGCATGCGACTTTCGCGCCGAACGATCCTTGAGGCGGCTCTTGTAGCGGCGCAGCCGCTTTTCGATCTGGGCCAGCGCCTGGTCGGCGCTGGCATAGGCGTCGGCGGCATTGGAATCCGCCTCGAGCGTGATGCCGGAATCCAGGTGCAGCGCGCAATCGGTGCGGAAGCCGAAGCCATCCTTGCTCAGCGTGATGTGGCCGGAATAATTGCCATCGAAGTATTTGCGCAGGACTTCATCGGTGCGCTCGGTGACCCGCCCGCGAAGCGCGTCGCCGACGCTGATGCTCTTTCCCGAGATCCGAAGACTCATGTTGATGCCTCGATTGGTCTGGAAGCCGACACTACCCCGATTTGGCGGGGGCGCAATCAGGCAGGCTGAGTGTCCCGCGACCGGTCCGAGGACGCAGCCGGCGCCGAGAGCGCGTTTCCGAGCATGCTTTGCTTGTCGCGGCGACGCTGCACCGAGGAGGGGATCCGCATGGCTTCGCGATACTTCGCGACCGTGCGGCGGGCGATATCGATGCCCGATTCGCGCAATCGTTCGACGATGGTGTCGTCCGAGAGGATCACCGCGGCGTCTTCGGCGTCGATCAGCTGCTTGATGTGGTGCCGGACCGCCTCCGCCGAATGGGCTTCACCGCCGTGAGCCGAGGCGATCGAGGCGGTGAAGAAATACTTCAGTTCGAAACTGCCGCGATTGGTCGCCATATATTTGTTGGCGGTGACCCGCGACACCGTCGATTCATGCATCTGGATCGCGTCCGCCACCGCTTTCAAATTGAGCGGCCGCAGATGCGCCACGCCGTGGGTGAAAAAACCGTCCTGCTGGCGCACGATTTCGGTCGCGACCTTCAGGATGGTGCGGGCGCGCTGATCGAGCGCGCGCACCAGCCAGGTCGCATTCTGCAGGCAATCGGTGAAATAGGATTTGTCGCCGTCCTTGCGGATCGTCTTCGACAGTTCGGTGTAATAGATCTGATTGACCAGCACGCGCGGCAGCGTGTCGCTGTTGAGTTCGACATGCCAGCCGCCGTCGGGCCCCGGCCGCACATAGACATCCGGCACCATGGTCTGGGTGCGCGCGGAGCCGAATTTCAGCCCCGGCTTCGGATCGAGACGGCGGATTTCACCGATCATGTCGGTGATGTCCTCGTCATCGACGCCGCAGAGTTTTCGCAAACTGGCGATGTCGCGCTTCGCCAGCAGGTCGAGATGCTCGACCAGCGCCTGCATCGCAGGGTCGTAACGATTGAGCTCGCGCAGCTGGATCGCCAGGCACTCGCTCAGGTTACGCGCGCAGACGCCGGGCGGATCGAATTTCTGCAACACCGCGAGGACCGCTTCGACGTCGGCTTGCGAGGCCCCCAACCGCTCGGCGGCCTGACCGAGATCGGAGGGCATGTAACCGGCCTCGTCGACGAGGTCGATGAGATATTGCCCGATCATGCGCTGCGCGGGCTCCGTGAAAGCCACCGCCAGTTGTTCGGCAAGATGGCTGCCGAGCGTGACCTCGGCGGCGACGAAGGCTTCCAGATTGTAGCTGTCGTCGTTGGACGCCCCGCCGCCCCATTCGGTGTAGGCGGTGGGCGCCGCGTCCTGCGCGGTGCGCGCGGCGGCCTCGGCCGGCTCCTCGGAAAAGACGTTGTCGAGGCCGGTATCCAGCGTCTGTTCGATCTCGGTGCGGCTGCCGAGATCGCGGTTCATCCATTCTTCCTGGGCCGGCTCAAAACCGTCGGCGGCGGAACCGTTGGCCATCTCGGAGCGCTCGGTACCCGAATCGTCGCCGTACGACACGCCGGGATCCTCGGAATCGGAAAATTCGCCCCGTTCCGGGGTCGGCTCGCCGGCCACCGGGGGCTCGGTGCCGTCATTGGCGCGCTCGAGCAGCGGGTTCCGCTCCAGCTCTTCCTCGACGAAGGCCGACAGGTCGAGGTTCGACAACTGCAGCAGCTTGATCGCCTGCATCAGCTGCGGCGTCATCACCAGCGACTGGGATTGGCGGAACTCTAATCTCTGCGTCAGCGCCATGGAGGCAAGAACCGATCCTACAAAAGTTGGTCCGATTCTTGCTTAAACTAGTCCAAAGCCGATGTACACGGCTTGACGAATTGTAAAAATGGACTAGAGGGCGGATTTACCCGCCAAGGTTAAAGGCGGAACTCTTCGCCGAGATAAAGACGGCGTACATCCGGGTCATTGACGATCTCATCCGGATTGCCCTCGGTTAAGATCTCCCCGGCATAGACGATATAGGCCCGATCGGTCAGTCCGAGCGTTTCCCGCACATTGTGGTCGGTGATCAAGACGCCGATGCCGCGGTTGGTGAGATGGCGGACCAGATCCTGAATGTCGCCGACCGCGATCGGATCGATGCCGGCGAACGGTTCGTCGAGCAGCATGTAATTGGGGCGGGTCGCCAGCGCGCGGGCGATCTCGACGCGCCGCCGCTCGCCGCCCGACAGTGCAATCGACGGTGTTTTGCGCAACCGGGCGATGTTGAATTCATCAAGCAGCGAATTGAGTTCGGCCTCGCGTTTTTTCCTTGACGGTTCGACGACCTCGAGCACCGCGCGGATATTCTGCTCCACCGTGAGGCCGCGAAAGATCGAGGCTTCCTGCGGCAGATAGCCGATGCCGAGCCGGGCGCGCTGATACATCGGCAGCTTGGTGACGTCGTGGCCATCGAGCTCGATGGTGCCGCGGTCGGCCTTGATCAGGCCGGTGATCATGTAGAACACCGTGGTCTTGCCGGCGCCGTTGGGACCGAGCAACCCGACGGCCTCGCCGCGGCGAACATAGATGCTGACGCCGCGGACGACCTGGCGGCTGCCGAAACTCTTTTCCACGCTATGCACAGCCAGATGACCGGCCCGCGGCGCCGGCCGCGGCGCCGTCGCGCCATTGGTCTTGGCAGGCTTGGCGCGGGGCTTTGGTTTTTCGGCCCGCACCGGTTCCGGCTTCGGCATCGGCGCATCGCGGGCAATCGGGGGCGCATCGCGCACCGGGCTGGTCAGCATCTCGCCCATGCTCTCGCCGAGTGCGGTGATGTCCGCGCGCGAGCGCGCGAATCCTGGCGGATTGCGTTTCGCCGGGCGCCGACGGAACATGCCGAGTAAATCCACCATCCCCGCCAAGCTCAGCCTTTCACGGTTAACCCGCGACCCGCCGGGGGCCACTCGATTCGCTCGCGCAACATGCAGGAGTGGATGTCCCTTGCCCAGCGTAACAGCCTCGGTCTGAGGCGCGGACCACAGCGCTGGACCCCGCCCCGTCAATACAGGCTCACGCCGCGAGAAACAACCTCACCGCTCCCGGATAGCACACAAGCGATTGATATTATTTCGGTTTATTTGAACCACCCGGCCCCGACGGCGACGCGGGCGGCGATCCTCCCGGGATTATCGGGCCGCCCTGGCCGGACGATTGAAACAGGCCCTGCACCCGGCCGCCGTCGGATTCCACCCGCGACACGCCGGTCGTCATGTCCACCATCAGCCGATCGCCGCGCAGCACATTCTTGCCCTGGGTCAGGACCACGCCGCCGAGCATGGTGACCAGATTGGTCTTGGTGTCGAACACCGCCGTCTCCCCGGTCACGACCTGATCCTTCTGGGTGACCACCACGCTGCCGCGGGCCTCGAGCCGGCGGATCGACGAGCTGCCGCCGGGACCGGGCGCCGCAGCCGGGATCGGCGCCGGCGTCGCCTTTGCCGCCGTCTTTGAGTTGGCCGCCGGCGTCGCGCCCGGCGCTGCCGCCGCGGGTGTCGACTCGTAAAACACCACGAGCGTCTTCGACGTCATGGTGGTGTCGCCCTGCACCACCTTCACATTGCCGGAAAACGTTGCTTCCTTTTTCTTGTCGCGCATTTCAAGGGAGGCGGCTTCGATCTGAATCGGCTGGTCGCGGTTTTGCGAAAACCCCTGCATTGCATTGGGCACGCCGGTTACCGCGCTTTGCGCACCGGCGTCGCCCGCGGCGATCACCGCGAGCGCGAATGCGACGGAGCAGGCGCCATGCGCGATCCGCCTGATCGGGATGCGGGGTGGAAAAATCCTCATCATGAAATCATTTCGGGTTGGCGGACTTGCTGGGTACCGATCGCGTCTTGGCGGGAGCGGGTTGAGGTTCCGGCGCGGGCGCGGCGTTGGCGGTCTGATCGGGCGCACCGTTGTCGCCGAGATTGTCGAGATTCATCACGACATTGCCTTCGAACCTCACCACCTCGCCGCCTCCGGTGATCCTGAGCCTGTCGGCGGTCAGCGTCCCGTTCAGCAATTTGACATCGACATGTTCCTCCGACGTCACCGTGCCCTTGGCCATGTCGACAAAGGCCTGCGAAAGCCGCGCTTCATAGCCGGTGGAGGATTGCAGGAAGATATCCTTGTGCAGATCGAGCAGCTGTTGCTTGGTATCCATCAACCCGTTGAGGGCATCCAGCGTCACCGTCGTGGTCTTGTCCTCCATCAATACCTTGGCCCGCAACGTCTTGAGGTCGACGTGATCCGGATCGGTCACGTCCTGGGTCGCGGTCTTTGCCCAGACTTCGTAGGGCCGCCGATCGGGCGTGTAGCCGGCGAGGTGAGGTGATTCCATGGTGATCTTGGTGCCGGAGACGACCAGGTTTCCCATGTCGATCGGCAATTTCGGCAGCAGCATGTGGAACGGATTGAAGACCGACGACACCGCGATGATCGCCATCATCGCCAGGATCACGGCCGCCGGCACCGCGATGCGCAGCACCCGCACCATCCGGCTGTGGCGCGCAGCGATGGCAAAGCGCGCGTCCATTCCGGTTTGATAGGCGGGGATCTGAACCGAATTCACCACTGCTCCAACCGCTGCTGTTGCTCGCCATTTTACCCGGCCTCGCCGGAATATGCAGCCCGCGACCTCGTGTTACGAGTGTGACCGAAACGGGGCGGCCCGGCGTCTAATCGTGTCCGCTCCGTAGAACCGGGACCCAGAACGACTTCGCCTCGATACTGGACCCCGGATACGCCGCGCAACGTCAGGGGAACGTACCCTCAAGAATGGGCAAAAATGTCCTCAGCATCCCAGCCCTGCAGATCGAGCTTGGCCCGGGTCGGCAGGAACTCGAAACAGGATTGCGCCAGCTCGGTGCGGCCCTCGCGCGCCAGCATGATATCGAGACGTTCGCGAAGCGCGTGCAGATGCAGCACGTCGGAAGCCGCATAGGCCAGTTGCGCCTCGCTCAGGGTTTCCGAACCCCAGTCGCTGGATTGCTGCTGCTTCGACAGATCGATGTTGAGCACCTCGCGCACCAGATCCTTCAGGCCGTGACGGTCGGTGTAGGTGCGGCACAGCCGCGAGGCGATCTTGGTGCAGTAGACCGGCTGCGGCATCACGCCGAAGGCGTTGTAGAGCGCGGCGAGATCGAACCGCGCGAAATGAAAAATCTTTGTCACCTTCGGATTGACCAGGAGCGCCTTGAGGTTCGGCGCGTCGGCATAATCTTTCGGAATCTGCACGACGTCGGCGCTGCCGTCGCCATTCGACAGCTGCACGACGCAGAGCCGGTCGCGATGTGGATGCAGCCCCATGGTCTCGGTATCGATCGCGACCTGGTCGGTGTAGCGAGACAAATCGGGCAGGTCGCCGCGATGCAGGCGTACGGTCATGTTGTCTGGGTCTCTCGGCCTCGTCGAATCGAATAAGGCCAATCTACCGCCCAAAACGCAAGGAGGCGAGGGTTTGGCGGGATTTTGCCAGGCCCATGGCTGCGGCCCGGGGAATCGCCGTTTTGCCAGCTTTTGCCCTCAACCACCCGCCGCCAGAGCAGCGCGCCGGGCACCATCGACCCCCGAAACTTCCTTGAAAATTGATTGTCGTCAGGGCTGCGGGGCGCGCTGCCAGCTAGTCCGTTGGCGCAGTGCAACTCGCCTTAAAAACTCTGGTGAAAATCAGAGTGGAGGCTGATGCAGCAAGCGGCCGCAGCAAGATCGAATTGGAGGTTGAGAACAATGGCCAGGCAGCTCGAAAAATCGCAGTGGCATGCTTACTTCGGTCGGATGTCCAAGGCGCTGGTCGGCAAGCGTGCCGAAATAGCGGTCGCCTCGCTCAAGCTCGGGGACCAGATCGCGGCGGAATGGTTGCCGTTGCGCGGCATTTCCTATGATCCCAAGAACGACGTCATCGAAATTGCGCTCGAGGGCGTGGATCATTTGATCCACAAGCCGCGCGAGATCTACGTCGAAGAACAGGGCCTGGAGCTATCGAGCCTTGAGGTTGTCGATGCGGAAGGCGCGCGCCAAATCGTCGTGCTCCGCGATCCGTTGATGCTGCCGGCTCCAGCGCAATCCACAGCGAAGGCCGGCTGACCCATCGTCGACCTCGCAGGGCGAGCCTTGCGCGCTATTGGCCCGCAGTCACGCGCCAAACCGTGTTCCCGACGTCGTCGGCAATCAACAGGGCGCCCGACTTGTCGACCGCGAGCCCGACCGGCCGTCCGCGTGCTTTTTGATCGGAGTTCAGGAAGTCCGTGACGACGTCCTCGGCCTTGCCGCTCGGACGGCCGCCGCTGAACGGCACGAAGACGACCTTGTAGCCATTGAATTGCGGCCGGTCCCAACTGCCATGTTCGCCGACGAAGGCGCCGCCGCGGTATTTCTGCGGGAGGCTGTCCGCCGTGTAGAACGCAAGCCCCAAGGGTGCGACGTGGGAGCTCAGCGAATAGTCGGGAACGATCGCCTTCTCGACCAGATCGGGACGCTGTGGCTCGACGCGCGGATCGATATGCTGGCCAAAGTAGCTGTAGGGCCAGCCGTAAAACCCGCCATCCTTCACCGATGTCATGTAGTCGGGCACGAGGTCGGGGCCGAGTTCGTCGCGCTCGTTGATGACGGCCCATAACGCGCCGCTCTGAGGCTCCCACGTCAAGCCGTTAGGATTGCGCAAACCGCTCGCGAAGATGCGCCAGCGGCCGCTGGCGCGGTCGACCTCCCAGATCGCGGCGCGGTTCTCCTCCGCCTGCAGGCCGTTTTCGGTGATGTTGCTGTTGGAGCCGACGCCAACATAAAGCAGCGAACCATCCGGGCTTGCCACCAGGCTTTTGGTCCAGTGATGGTCGATGGGACCGCCGGGAAGTGCGGTGAGCTGCGTGCCGGGACTGGTGATCTTGGCGTCGCCGGTATTGTAGGGGTAGCGCATGATGGCATCGGTATTGGCGACATAGAGATCGGAGCCGACCAACGCCACGCCGAAAGGCGAGGTTAGATGGTCGAGGAAAACACTTTGGGCCGCAGGCTTGCCGTCACCATTGCTATCGCGCAGCAAAGTGATGCGGTTGCTTGCCCCGGTATCGCCGCCCGAGGTCACCCACGCCTCGACCGCGCGCATCACGATGTCCTTCGGACGATGCACCGGATCGGTCCCGGGCGATTTCGATTCGACCACCAGAATGTCGCCGTTCGGGAGAACGTAGAGCGAGCGCGGGTGCTGGAGCCCTGTGGCCAGTGCCTCGATTTTCAGCCCGTTCGCAACCGTCGGTTTCTCGCCGGCCTTCCAGCCGACCACCGGCGCAAGGCGCATCGGCGGAAACAAGTACTGCTTCAGCTCCGGCAGGCTTGGATTCGGCCCGATCTGGCTTGCGACATCGAAGGAGTCGTTATCGTCGCAGGCCGCCAGCGCCAGCATCGAGCCGCAGGCCAAAACCAGCGCCGTTCGTTTGAGGGTGGGTATTGCAATCCTCATTTGGCCACTCCCACGCCGTAGCGATCGACCATCGACCAGCCCATCCAGCCGGTGAACAAAAGGATGAGGACGACCACCGTCGAAAGGGTCAGCCCCCACGGGAAAACCGAAGTCCAGGCGTCGCGGGTGTGCACCAGCATGTTGAGGGTCGCCAGAATCAGCACCACCACATTGCCGATCGCATGCGGCCATGCCGGCGGCTGGAGGCGAATCGACCGGCTGCTCAGGAAATCAACCAGGCCGGCGATCGCAGCCAGACACGCCATGATCAGGCCGACCGTGACGAGCCAGGTGGAGAAGTCCGCCCACAGCATGTCGGCGGTGCGCCAGTAGACCAGGTCGGTGAGAAAAACGCCGACAAAGCAGGCGATCGGGAACGGCACCAGCATCGGATGGATCGGATGCCCGGCAATCCGGGCTGTCGAACGGAGGCTAGGACGGAAGTTATCAGGCATCGGAGCGTCCTCTTGAGCCGGATTACGCAATGGCGCGGTTCGAACGATCTGACGCGAAGAGAGTTCCGCGGACATCGTCCGATCCGGCCCGCTCAAGAGGACGTGACAATCTGTGTCGAGCGGGCGAGCCCCTTGGAGCGCCGGCGTGCAGCCAAAAGCCGGGCCAGCAGCGCGCTCGAAAGCTGTCACTTCCGTCAATCGGCGGGAATCGGTCTGAGGATTACGCGGCCCGTTCTCGACGAGCGGATTGCGCCAGGCGGCAGGCGACCAACCCCGCCCGGCTCATCTGCCGGTCGGCGAATCTCTTGCCCTGTCGGCGGATCATGGGCTGGGACACAGTTTGGTGCCCAGGAAAGGACTCGAACCTTCACGGCCGTTAAGCCACTGGCACCTGAAGCCAGCGCGTCTACCAATTCCGCCACCTGGGCCCGGGCCGGTTAGTACGGATCGGTCGCGCGCTTGTCAAATTGGCGCAGCGCCGCTCAAATAGACTGTACAGCGCCGGCACGTTGGCGTATCGCGAAACCGATAAATACCCCCGCGATCGAGCGAATTTGACCCCAGGAAATGGCCGCCATGGCATCGAATATCAACACGCTGGTCACGGTTTTCGGCGGATCGGGTTTTCTCGGCCGCAGCGTGGTGCGCGCGCTCTGCAAGCGCGATTACCGTATCCGGGTCGCGGTGCGGCGGCCGGAACTGGCCGGGCATCTGCAGCCGCTCGGCAAGGTCGGCCAGATTCACGCCGTGCAGGCCAATCTGCGCTACCCGGCGTCCGTCGAGGCGGCGATGCGCGACTCCCACGCCGCCATCAATCTGGTCGGCATTCTGACCGAGAGCGGCGCGCAGACTTTTGACGCGGTGCAGGCGGCCGGCGCCGGCGCCGTGGCCAAAGCGGCCGCCGCCGTCGGCGCGGCGATGGTGCATGTCTCGGCGATCGGCGCCGACGAGAATTCGCCGTCTCGTTACGCCCGCGCCAAGGCCGCGGGCGAAAAGGCGGTGCTGTCGGCGGTTCCTTCAGCCACCATCCTGCGGCCGTCGATCGTGTTCGGCCCCGAGGACCAGTTCACCAACCGCTTCGCCGCCCTCGCCAGAATGTCGCCGATGCTGCCGCTGATCGGCGGCGGCCTGACCAAAATGCAGCCTGTTTACGTCGGTGATGTCGCGACCGCGGTGGCCGACGCCGTCGACGGCAAGACCAAGGAGGGCGTTGTCTACGAACTCGGCGGCCCGGAAGTGCTGACCATGCGCGAGATCATGGAAATCATTCTCGCCACCATCGAACGCCGGCGCATGCTGGTCTCGTTGCCGTTCGGGCTCGCCAAATTCCAGTCACATTTGCTGCAGTTCGCACCGGGGCCGCTGAAGCTGACGCCGGATCAGGTGGCGCTGCTGCGCTCCGACAATGTGGTGTCGCACACCGCGAAGGCCGCCGGCCTGACACTGGAAGGGCTGGGAATTGCGCCGGATTCGCTGGAAGCGATCGCGCCCCAATATCTCTGGCGCTTCCGCAAGGCCGGACAGTTCGCGCACAACGGCGCGTAGTTTTCCTCATCCAGAGGAGCGTCTACTTCCCCATCGCCAGCGCGATCAGGCCGAGCGTGCCGACGATGACGCGCCACCACGCGAAC
>Ga0209736_1000709_pt1 | contig 10760 bp, 10 predicted proteins | sample BlaSpr_A8_Ref_M3_FD_187992 | JGI IMG/M metagenome (GOLD analysis project Ga0209736, IMG submission 187992) | Forest soil microbial communities from Thunder Bay, Ontario, Canada - Black Spruce, Ontario site 2_A8_Ref_M3 (SPAdes) (version 2) | ecosystem: Environmental > Terrestrial > Soil > Boreal... | reverse complement strand
GGCGTACGGCGCTCCTCTTCCGGAAAAATGGTGCCTGTGGTCGAGCCGCGGTTGGATCCTACGCTCGACCTGAAGCTTCTCAGCCAAAGCGAGGAAATCAAGTACGCGGGCAACGGAAGAAACATTTTTGTCGTGGGGTCTGTGCCCATCGAAAAGCTTAAGGGAAACGGTACCACGGATAAAGAGGCCGGCCTTCGCCAGCCTCCGCCAGTCCCACCGCCGCCGCCCATCACGCTCAAGTTTTTTGGCTTTGCCAACCGGCCCGGCGAAACGAAGAAGGTTTTCCTGTCCCAGGGCGAAGACGTTTTCATCGCCGCTGAAGGCGACATCGTCGACCGGCGCTATCGCGTCTTGCACATCTCGCCGACAGCGGTGGACGTGGAGGATGTGATCAACAACAACCGGCAGAGTCTTCCCTTAACCCAGGGATGAAGGCCGAAGCTGATTTGGATTGTGTAATTTTGTAATCTGTAATTTGGTAATTTGAAGGCGAGTAATTTGAAGGCGGGTGAGCGGTCATGCAACGTCGTTTGAAATTACGAAATTGCAAGATTACAAAATTACAAAATCCCCAGCGCGGCTACATGCTGATCACGCTGATGCTGGCCCTCGCGTTAATTACCATTGCGCTGCTCAGCGTGCTCCCCGAGATTGGCCAGCAGATCCGCCGCGACCGCGAAGAGGAGATGAGAAATCGGGGCACGGCCTACATGCGTGCGATCCAACACTTTTACAAAAAATTTGGACGTTATCCATCGCGCCTTGAGGAGTTGGAAAATACCAACAACCTTCGTTTCATTCGCAAGCGCTATAAGGATCCAATCAACAGGGACCCGGCCACGGGCCACGAGGGGGACTTCAAACTCCTTCATCAGACCGACATCAGCTTGAACAACGGACCGGTTTTGGGACCAACCCCTGGCCCGCAACAGCCAGGCGCAAGCACGCCTCCTCCCGCGAAGGTTGATCCCAACAATCCTTCTCCCGACAACCCTCCAGATACGGGGGAGAATCCGAATTCATCTGGATCGTCGTCCTCCAGTTCAAATCCAAGTTCTAATTCCGGCTCCGGCTTCAACGGGCCGGTGTTTGGCGGAGGGCCTATCCTCGGAGTCGCAAGCGCGAGCAAGGAGAAAAGCATTCGCGTGTTCTACGACAAGAACCATTACAAAGACTGGCTCTTCATTTACGTGCCGCAGGCCGACCGGGGCGGCTTGCTGACCGGGCCAGTATCGCTTAATGGTCCCACGGGGAACTTGGGCATTAATCCGGGACAGCAGCCAGCGCCGGGGCCGGGATTCACGCCGAACACCAGCCAACCCCAAAACGTTCCGCAACAACCTGCGCCAAGCCCAGGACAAGCGTCACCCGAACAGTAGTTTTCGCATTCCCAGCAATATTCCAGCAACAGAAAAGCCCCGCATCGAAAGCGGGGCTTGCCGTGAAACCAGAAACACTTAAACCTTGAGCATTAAAACGTTAACGCTTAAACGTTAAACGAAGAGCCGCAGCCGCAGGTGCTCTTCACGTTCGGGTTTTCGAACTTGAACCCGGCGCCTTCCAGGGTCTCGACATAATCGACATGCGCTCCGCCAAGATACATCAGGGAAGTGGCATCCACGTAAACCTTCAAACCGTCGAAGTCGAAAACCTTGTCCATCATGCCGGCGCCGTTCTCGAAGGCCATGGAGTATTGAAAGCCGGAGCAACCGCCGCCGACCACGGACAACCGCAATCCCGACGGGACCGGCGCCTGCGAGGCCATGATTTCTTTGACCTTGGCAATCGCGCTCGGGGTCAGGACTGGAGCCGCTGTCTTCGGCTGTACTTCGGGTACGGTGGTGGTCGCCATCGGTTTATCTCCTTGTAATTGCTTATTATAACAAACGTTGCTGCCGGCTCGGCAAGACTTTTCAGGAACCGGTATTTCTCCCTACAACAGCCCTTTAGATGCTTCGGGCAGGCAAGAAGTCGCGCCCCCTCTTGCCAACGGGTCTATAATCGTGCGCAGTAGGGGCCCGTTACCCGAACGCCGGCGAAAACCACGTAGTTTTGCTGGGACGAAAAATGGCAACTTCGGGAATTGGCTCGATCTCGGCTCCGAGGTGGCTTATGTCTCCAATGTTCGGGCTGCTTGTCGCGTGGGGTGTTCTGACCGGCATCCTCATCATCCTCCTGATCTATCGCAGCACCCTCACCATGCATGAGGATGATTCCATCGACCTCCATGAGGTCGAATCTCAGATGCACAAAGATCAAGTGGAAGTTCTGGCCAAGATGAGAAAGATCACGCCCATCGTCAAGGTGCTCGGCGCCTTGTCGGGCGCCATGATCCTGGTCATCGCGGGACTGTTCATCTATCAGGGTCTGAACAGCGCCACCACGCTGCAGTAACCGGGGAACTGGCGGATTCAGGGAATCGCCGCCAAGCGCTTCGCGTCTCCTGCCGCGGGATTCAGACCGCAGCGGCCTGCGCGCGCCATTCGATCGCGGCGGGAAGAGCCGCGGCATTGTTAGCGGAGAGCCGGTCCCCGCCCGGCCGCCGAACTGCTGGACGGGTGAGGAAGGGTGAGACGCCCGTCGCTCCATGAGACTCGGTCCACTAGAATAGCGGTACACGCGGCGATCAGGCCGCCTTCGCCTTCATACCCTCGATGTCGTCAAGCAGCACTTTCTCGTGGCCTTCGGGGTTAACTTTTTCGTACACCTTGCGGATCACACCGTTGGGGTCGACCACGAAACTGCTGCGCTCCCAGAACTTCATCCCTTTCCATTCTGCCTGGCCAATGCCAAGCGACTTCATCAGGCTGCCGCCGGTGTCGGAGAGCAAGTCGATGGTAAAGGCGAACTTGTTGCAGAAATTTTTATGCGAGGCAACATCATCGGCGCTTACGCCGATCACTTTCACCCCGGCAGCATCGAAATCAGCCTTGGTCGCCGTAAACGATTTCGCCTGGATGGTGCAACCCGGCGTGTCGTCTTTCGGATAGAAGTAGATCACGAGCCATTGCCCGGCGAAGTCGGAGAGCGTAACGGTCTTGCCGTCCTGATTGGGAAGAGAAAAATTGGGAAAGGGATTACCAGCGGAGAGCATTAGGAAAGATCCTTTCGTATTTTGTGGCCGCAATGGTTAGGAGTGCTCACCGCAAGCCCGGTCGCAGCTACCGAGCTCTTAGCCGTTAGCCAAATCTGACTTCGGCTCAGCAAACGGCTAAGAGCTAACCGCCAATCGCTGCCCGTCCTCAGGCGGCCTGCATGGCTTTCCTGGCCCGTTCGGCCATCTCTGTCGGGGACACGTCTTCCACGTGAGTGGCAATGCCCCAGAGATGTCCGAAGGGGTCCTGGATAAAGCCGGAGCGGTCTCCGTAGAACTGGTCTTCGACCGGTCTCTGGATTTTCGCTCCTTCCGCGACCGCTTTTTGGACAACTTTGTCGACATCCGGCAAGTACACATACAGGCTCACCGGAGAAGCACCGATGGTGTGAGCGCTCCGATGGCCCATCTCCAGGTTTTCGTCCGCCAGCATAATGCGCGAGTCGCCGATCTGCAACTCGGCGTGGCCGACCTTGCCGTTCGGACCATCCATGCGCACAACTACGGTCGCACCGAAAACGTTCTTGTAGTAATCGATCGCTTTCGCCGCGCCCTTGATGACGAGGTATGGCGTAACGGTGTTATATCCCTTCGGAATGTAGTGGGTTTTGCTCATAATTTTTTCTCCTCTGATGTTCCTCTCAAAAGATAGGGTTGAGGGTTGGAGGTTAAGCAGCGCAGGCGGACGAAACCCGCCACTCTCTAATGAGAACACAAACCGGGGTGTGGTCTCAAGGGGTCAAATCTGCACCCCTGATTGAACCAACTCCCTTGATCTCCACCTGCACATTATTGATCTCAGCGCCGCCGACGTTTTCGACGGAGTGCGGAGGCAACGGTTCCAGCCATATCGGACTATTGAGTTTGGGCGCTTCTGGGGTCGTCCGCGTGTCGAGCAACACGTTGCCCTGAGGATCGCGACGGACGAATTCACTCCAACTCGATAGGAATAAAACGGCTGGCCAACGATGGGTGTGCACGGGAACAATCTGCCCGGGCAAGATTCGAGTGCGTATGACGCGCACGTAGTCGTTTTCGAACAGGAGACTGTGATGGTCGGGCGCGGCGGTCAGGGCGTCGAGAGAGTGCGGCCACGGCCAGTTCGTACGCGGAGTACGCGGCAGAGGCTGTTGTTTCGCCGTGGGCATCGTTACTCTAGGATAGCTCAGCGATGTACCATGTTTACAGGAATCATTGCGGCAAGGCTTTCCGCGCGTGCCCGAACTGCCCGACATTGTTGTGTACATCGAAGCGCTCGAGAAACGGATTCTCGGCAAGCGTCTCGATCATGTGCGTATCGCGAGCCCATTTCTCTTGCGCACGGCGGTCCCACCGCTGACTGACGTTGAGGGAAAAATCGTCATCCAACTGCGCCGACTTGGCAAGCGCATTTGCATCGGTCTGGAAAACGACATTTGGCTGGTGCTCCACTTGATGATTGCCGGACGCCTGCACTGGAAAAAACGCGACGCCAAGTTATCACCGCCGCGAGGGCTGGCTGCCTTCGATTTCACCAACGGGACTTTGCTGTGGACCGAAGCGGGCTCAAAAAAGCGCGCATCTTTACATGTTGTGGCCGGAGAGACAGGACTCGGTGCTCTCGATCCGGGGGGCATTGAAGTGCTGGAATCCGATCTGGCGACGTTCTCGACAGTTCTCACGTCGGCGAACCACACGCTGAAACGAGCACTGACTGATCCGCGTTTGTTTAGCGGAATCGGCAATGCTTACTCCGACGAAATTCTTTTCGAAGCGGGACTGTCGCCACTGCTGCTGACGCAGAAGCTGAAACCCGAACAAATCGAGCGCCTCTATGAGGCGGTGCGCAACAGTCTCGTCCAATGGACCGAGCGCTTGCGGCAGGAAGCGGGCGAGGAATTCCCTGAAAAAGTAACGGCGTTTCGCCCTGAGATGGCGGTGCATGGCCGCTATAAGGAGCCATGCCCGCGGTGCCAGGCAAAAATTCAGCGCATCCGTTATGCGGCCAACGAAACCGATTACTGCCCGAACTGCCAGACCGGAGGAAAGTTGCTCGCCGACCGCGCCCTGTCGCGATTGCTGCGAGAGGACTGGCCGAGGACTCCGGAAGAACTTGAGTTGCTGACGCGGGAGCGACGGTAAGCCCTCCGCGATCTTCTCTCGGCCCCTGCCTTACCCTTAGGGTTATTAGCCCATGTCTGAAATGCCTGCCTCCCCCCTGTTATTTGGAATCATAAGGGTTAGGCTGTGGAGATTTTCCTGTCTGAATTCGATCCCACAAGAATCTGCATCAACAGTTCCGAGAACAACCAAAACCAGCCGTACCAGCATCGGAAAGAGGCGCAACTCTCGGTTAGAACGACTGGGCTGGAGAACCACGCCTTCGGGCGAATGTACGCTTGCAACAATCGAGGTGATGAAAATGACTTCTCTCCGCGTAGCACGCTTAGTGGGTTGGCTGTTACTGGCACTCGTGGTCATGGCTGTACCGGGCCGGTCATTCGCGCAGGGCATCGGCGTGTCGATCACGATTGCGCCGCCGCTTCTGCCTGTTTACGTACAACCCATCTGTCCGGGTGAAGGCTATCTCTGGACGCCCGGCTATTGGGCCTGGGACGATGCCTATGGTGACTACTACTGGGTGCCGGGCACGTGGGTTCTCGCGCCCGAAGTCGGTTTCCTGTGGACTCCGGGATATTGGGGATGGGGCGACGGCGTTTACATCTGGAACGCTGGCTATTGGGGAGACCAGGTCGGCTTCTACGGTGGCGTTTTTTATGGATTCGGATACGTGGGCACTGGCTTTGAGGGCGGATACTGGCGAGGCGGCAACTTCTTTTACAACACCTCGGTCATGAACGTAAACACCACCATCATTCATAACACGTACAACAAGACGGTCATCAACAATACGAGCGTGAATCGCGTCAGCTACAACGGCGGCAATGGTGGAACCAACGCGAGACCGACCGCCGAACAGCAGAGGTTTGCCAGCGCACGGCACCTCCCGCCAACGACCGCGCAAACCCGGCACCAACAAGCCGCCGCCAGCAATCGCATCTTGCACGCCTCCGTCAATCACGGCAAGCCGCCCGTAGCGGCAACGGCCAGACCGGGAAATTTCAAAACCGGCGTCGTAGCGGCTCGAGCGGGAGATCCGCATTACACACGCACGGCCTCGAATCGTGCAAATGCGAATCGTGCAAACGCGAACCATGCAGGTACGGCCAAGACCGCATCTAGGTCATCGTCATCCAGGCCCGCGACGACCGCACACGCAAATGCGCGACGCCCGGAGGCCAAGACCGCTGCCGCACCTCATGCAAGTACGGCTAAGACCGCATCCAAGTCATCGTCATCCAAGCCCGCGACGACCGCACATGCGAATGCGCGACGTACCGAAGCCAGGCCCACTCCCGCGCCTCATGCAAGTACGGCCAAGACTGAATCCAAGGCGCCCAGACCCGTAACGACTCAACATGCAAGCGCGCGACCTCCGGAACCGAGACCTGCTCCCGCGCCTCGTGCCAGCACGGCTCGAACTGAAGCCAAACCGTCCAGGCCCGCAATGACGCAACATGCGAGCGCGCGACCTCGGGAACCGAGACCTGCTCCCGCGCCTCGTGCCAGCACGGCTCGAACTGAAGCCAAACCGTCCAGGCCCGCAACGACGCAACATGCGAGCGCGCGACCTCCGGAACCGAGACCTGCTCCCGCGCCTCGTCCGCCTGCGACGCATACGGAGAGCAGGCCAGCCCCGCCGCCCGCCCATCATGAGGCGGCGGCACAGAGTCAAAGGGCGCCGCAACCTGAGCATCAGAGCGCGCCTCATGCCGAGAACAAACCGGCACCTCCGCCTAGAGAAGAAAAGAAGCCTCCGCGGTAGCCGACGGAAAGAGTAAACGTGCAGAAAAACCTGTCAGGACCAAAAGGGATCGTATTCGATGAGCCCACAGAAGCATTACATGAACACAGACGGAAGATCGCGGGCACCATGGAGGATCCGGATGATTTGCAGCGGCTTCTTCTCACGGGCGTAAACGATTAAGAGATCGAATACGGTTGCACCACCCAAAAGCGGAGAGGCAGGGGAGTCAGATCTTTCCTTGCGCGACCAGCTAATGGAGAACTGGCAAGAAGGTCGCAAGCCCGCAAAACCGCGTCTTCGACCCGGTCGACCGCTTCAGGATTGTCTTGGCTTATAAAGTCACAAATCTCGAGAAGATCGCTGACAGCTTCTGGAGTTAACTGATACTTCTCCATCAACCCTGCTAGCGATGGGAGCGTGCGCGTTTCACTTCGGCCAGCTTGGCTCGCACCTCGTCGGGGCCGATCAATTCACCGCGCTGTGCGGAGGCGTAGCCCTCCGCAATCTTCGTTTGAATCTCCGCACGATTCGCGGCTAACCAAGTTTCCTGTTCATGGAGCATTGAAACCGCTTGCTCCATGTGGGATGTGGTCTTCGCGCCTGCCAAGATTGTGACGAAGAGGAGAGCCAAGAAGGCTACAGGTCGTCTTAACGCGAAAACTCTCATACTCGGATTAGACACCGGTTCCTGGTTGGATGATTGACATTGACCGGGGAACGACCCTTCCCGCGCGCTCTCTATTCGATTCCCAACTCCTTGGCCAACTGCTTCCATTTTCCATCCACCACCGCCCGCGTCTTAGCGTCCATCGCAATTTCATCCGGCCAGGGACGCCCGAAGCCCTCGGTCGTCCACTTACGTGTAGCGTCGATGCCCATCTTCGATCCATAGTTTGCGAGGCGGGCGGCGTGGTCGAGCGAATCTACCGGTCCCATCGTGAACTGGATGTCGCGCTCGGGATCGATGTTGTTCAGGACTTTCAGCGTGACCTGGGCCACGTCCTGCACGTTGACGTCTTCATCGACGACGATGATGCACTTCGTGAACATCGCCTGCCCCAGTGACCAGATGGCGTTCATCACTTTGCGGGCTTGTCCGGGATACGACTTGCGAATGGAAACGATCATCAGGTTGTGGAAGACGCCTTCGATCGGCAGGTTGATGTCCACTAGCTCGGGGATGGTCAGCTTCATCAGCGGCAGGAAGATGCGCTCGACCGCCTTGCCCATCCACGCGTCTTCTTGCGGCGGCTTACCGACGACGGTCGTTGCATAGATCGGGTCTTTTCTATGGGTCATGCAGGTGAGGTGGAAGACCGGGTACTCGTCTTCGAGAGAGTAGAAGCCGGTGTGATCGCCGAACGGGCCCTCGGTGCGGAGCTCGTCCAGGTTCACGTAACCTTCTAAGATAATCTCGGCATTGGCCGGAACTTCCAGATCTACGGTCTCGCACTTCACTAGTTCGACTGGCTTCTGGCGCAGGAATCCGGCGACGAGGAATTCTTCTACGTCGGGCGGGGCGGGAACGATCGCGGAGAAGGTTAGGGCCGGATCCGTTCCTATGGCTACGGCCACTTCCATTTTGCCGGAAGGGCGATCGCCATCGGCTAGCATTGCGCCTCCGGATGACCTGGCCATGATGTCGACCGCTGCAGCTGCCGGGCTTCGCCCGGCGGGACGGACGAATGCGTCCGTCCCTACGTGGCTCGGGGAGACCGCGGCGTTTCGAATCGCGTCGCGGTAATGTTCGGCCGCGACTTTCTGCCGCTGCCAGTGCATCCCGGTTGTCCGACCATCGTAGATCTGCATGCGGTACATGCCAACATTGCGCTTGCCCGTCTTGGGATCGCGGGTGATCACGCAGGGCAGCGTAATGAACCGTCCGGCGTCTTGGGGCCAGCATTGCAGGATGGGAAAATCCAGCAACGAAAAATTATCGCGCTTGATCACTTCCTGACATGGGCCCGTGGCAACGGTCTTCGGAAAAAACTTGCCGATCTCGGCGAGCATGGGCAACATCTTTACTTTGTCGAGGAGGCCTTGCGGAGACTTCACGTCCATGAAGCCGCGGATGCGCTCGGCGATTTCATCCAGCATATCGACTTCGAGCGCGAATCGCATACGGCGAGCGGAACCGAACTGGTTGATAAGAAGTCGCGAACCGGGATAGCCCTTGAGGTTCTCGAACAGCAGCGCTTTCCCGCCGACAGTTCCCTGTCGGTCTTTACTCTTTGAAACTCGGTCGGTGATTTCCGCAATCTCCAGAATTGGGTCCGCTTCAGTGCGGATACGTTTCAGTTCGCCGGCGCGGTCGAGTGCTTTGATCCAGTCCCGCAGATCGTCGTAGGCCAAAATTCCTCCCGTGATGTCAGACGCATTATATGATGCCCCTGTGGCATTCCTCTGTGTTCCCCTGTGCCCCCTGTGGTTAAGGTTTCGGTCAGCAGCTGCCTCCAATCTGTCCTTCCACTCTTCCACATTTCGCGCTCTGCGACTAGGATATGGAAATCCATTCTGCAGCATCCGTGGTTCATCGGAGGACAAATGATCCGATTCAAAGTGAACGGGCAAGAGAAGACGTTTGACGGCGATCTCGAAATGCCGCTGCTTTGGTATTTGCGCGACGTGGCGGAGCTCACTGGAACGAAATTCGGTTGCGGCATGGCGTTGTGCGGCGCATGCACCGTGCATCAGAATGGCGCGGCCATTCGCTCCTGCACGACGGCCATGAGCGAGATCGGTGGCACCGAGATCACGACCATTGAAGGCATCGCGCCCATGCATCCCGTGCAGAAGGCGTGGATGGAGATCCGGGTGCCGCAATGCGGCTACTGCCAGACGGGCCAGATCATGCAGGCGATCGCATTTCTTAAGGACAACAAGAATCCCACCGACCAGGATATCGACACGGCCATGTCCGGCAATATCTGCCGCTGCGGCACCTATCAGCGGATTCGGGCAGCGATTCATCAGGCGGCCGGGCATCACGGGCCGAAGCATCCGGCCACGAAACATCAGCCTGCGAAGCATAAGGCTGCGAAGGAGACCGCATGAAGATCATTGAGAATGTCAGCCTTCATGTCAGCCGACGCGGGTTCCTGCACGGCGCGCTGGCGAGCGGAGTTTTTGTGCTGAGCGCGCGCTTCATTCCCGAGCCGCTGTGGGCCGCGGAAGGCGAAGCGGCCGCGCCGCCATTTCAACCCAGTCTGTGGATGTCGATCGCGTCAGATGGCACCGTCACCATCGTCGCCCATCGCTCGGAGATGGGATGCGGCAGCCGTACGGCCTTGCCGCTCGTGGTCGCCGACGAACTGGACGCCGACTGGTCCAAGGTAAAAATCGATCAGGCGATCGGCGATCCGAAATACGGCGACCAGGATACGGATGGGTCGCACTCGGTTCGCAGTTCCTTCGACCTGATGCGCCAGGTGGGCGCTACCGGACGCTTTATGTTAATCAGCGCCGCCGCTGCGCAGTGGGGCGTTTCACCAAAGGATTGCACCACCGAGCCCCACTTCGTTGTGCATCGCGCCAGCGGCCGCAAGCTCGGCTACGGCGCACTTGCCGCAGCCGCCGCCAAGCTTCCAGTTCCGAAAAAAGAAGCTATCCCGCTCGCGCTCAAGAAGCGTTCCGAATGGCGCTACATCGGCAAAGAAAGCAATTCCTTGTTCGATCTTCCTGAGATGGTCACCGGCAAAGCGATCTTCGGCATGGACGCGACCATGCCCGGCATGGTCTACGCGTCAGTTGAGCATCCGCCCGTACTCGGACAGAAGATCAAATCGTACGATGACAAGGCCGCGCTCAAAGTGCCCGGCG
>Ga0209736_1000708_pt1 | contig 10765 bp, 9 predicted proteins | sample BlaSpr_A8_Ref_M3_FD_187992 | JGI IMG/M metagenome (GOLD analysis project Ga0209736, IMG submission 187992) | Forest soil microbial communities from Thunder Bay, Ontario, Canada - Black Spruce, Ontario site 2_A8_Ref_M3 (SPAdes) (version 2) | ecosystem: Environmental > Terrestrial > Soil > Boreal... | reverse complement strand
GAAACTTGCCGAGCAGACCGACGATCCTGTCGTCAAGAACGAGCTGCTTGCGTTGGCGTACGTTTGTGATGAGGTCGCCGATAACATCGAAGATCATCTGACGGGCGGGTAAACCTGCGCCGCGTGTGCCGTGGTAACGCTGGCATGAAAAGGTCGCCAACTGAGGCGGCCTTACTCCTTCTTGAAAGTCTCTGCGGTCAACCGAAACAGATAAAGAGGTTCGTCGGTTTCGTCGCTTACTTCCAAGCGCCATTCGGGACTGTCTCTAAGGCCTGCGACGACGTCGCGGATGAGGTCCGAACACACCTTCGCACCCTCGTGCCATGCGGCGTCATGATCTGCTAGGTCGACGGGCACATCGCTTGAATGAGTGCCTTGGCGGATTCGGATTACATATTGGGGCATCTGGGAACTGTAATTGGCGTAGGCTGGGCAGTGGTGGGAGCAGCAAATTCCCTTTATGTTCGCGAGTCGACTTAAGAAACGTTAATTCGGCAAACCCTTGTTTGCACCGAAAACGAATTAGGCACTGACAGATTCAAATTAGGACAACTGCGGTCAAACACGGACGGCACCAATCGCAGATTGACAATAGACCACTGTGATATGCAGAGCCCGGCATGAAAGAGCGGATTGACCGCGATCAAGACGACGACGAAGCCGAGTATTTGAAATGAAAGAGGCCGCCAACTGAGGCGGCCTTACTCGGCTTTCGCTTGCTTCAAGTGTTCGGTGGCTAATTCCAAAAGTCGCACAGCGGCTGCCGCGTAGGGCGTGTGCAAAAACGCCGTTTCAGATCGGCGCAGGAAGGATGCCTCCTTCGCTCGTTGAATTCTATTCGGCCAAAAGGGAAGCTCGAGCGCGGGGAATTTCGCGCACCTGTGCGGCGTGAATGCGAGGCTTCATTGCTTCCAGCGGAAAAATCTGATCGAATTTGCGGCGCATAACCTCGTAGCATTCGCATGCCGCTTCTTCGAGCCTTGGTCTGTCGATCTCGACCAGGCCCCGCCGATCAGATCGGATGGCACCCGACGTCCGGAGCTTGCCAACAACCAGCGTCACTGTCGTTCGTCGTACCCCGAGCAACTGCGAAAGCGCCTCCTGCGTCAGCGATATGGCCTTGCCGTCAATTCGATCGCGGATGTGGAGCAACCACCGGGCCATGCGGGCCTCGACCGGGTGCAGCGCATTGCAGGCGGCCACATGCTGGAGCTGCATCAACAGTGCCCTCGTGTGGGTCTGGACCGCATGTTTGATGGCGCTACTCTGACCGAAGGCGGCATGAAATCGTGATGCGGAAATCTGGGATGCGATCCCGGCCACGCGTACGACCGCCGTAGTAGGAGAGCGGGAGGGTCCCAGCACTGATAGCATGCCCACCGCACCCTCATGCCCGATGACCGAGGTCGCTACTGTTTGTCCGTTCGGCATGTCGAGCATGAACGAGATCGTCCCGCTGTGGGGGAAATAGACCTGTTCATTCCGATCTCCCGATCGCACCAGCACCGCATCTTGTTTGAGCGATACTTGCTTGAGGTAAGGGGTGAGCAAACCAAGATCCGCGGGCGGCAGTGCTGCTAACAGTCGATTGGCGACGCTGGTATGACGCTTCATCATGGGAGACTTTTTCCCTAAGTGGTTTGATTCCTTCGGACTTTCGAAAAAAAGCGATCATTCTCTATTGGCCCTCTACGGAGGTAATGTGTCACTCTGGTGGCTTATCAAAGCAGGATGAGGGCTGTGCCACGCGAATTGGCCCGTCCGGGTCAAACTGCGACATGCCCGCCCAATTGGGCCATGTCCGCTTTACCCCCATACCAGCGAAAGACGCGGCGGATTGCTCGACGCGTTTCCAGGTGGCCCGGTGCTGGCGTTCATCCTCGATCGACTTCGCGGCATAGATATTGCCAGCTATCGCGCGAATAAATCAAAGGATGCTTTTGACGTCGGCTGCGTATCCCGGTATCGACGTTGCCCATGCTGGCGAAAGCACCGAACAGAAAACGCGCCGTCGCATATCTCGAAGCGAGCGGCGCGGCTGCGATCTCGATCATTGAGCACGGCGTTTGCAGCATCAGCACCGGGCGGAAAACGGGTGTTGTGACCACACCCGTTTCGACATGGTGGATCGCCGAACGGGATGCCCCGCGTAGCCGCAGCGGCCCGTCAGTGCGCTGGCGCTAACCCGGACGTATCCAACGGCCATCGCCGCCCTGGCGCGCGCTGCGGCCAGCCTGGGCGCGACGTTGACGGATGATGCGACGGCGATATCCCGCGCCAGCGCCGCCGTTGCCAGGCCCGATGCGATGCTGGAGTCGATGCGCAGGGACGGCACGCTTCAGGAATTCAATGCCCGGTACAAGGCCGGGCGCGCGGCGGCGATCGCAGAGGGCAAGGGCTACATGGGATTCGGCATCGCCATGGCCCGATTCAAAAAGGCGCTGATCCCGCTGTTGATGAACCGGCCGCCCGAGCCCGGACGGATGCGATCGATCTTCGAGGACGTGTTTCGGTAGTGTCTCAGTTTGAAATTATTGGCCCTTGACGGGCGGTCACGCCGGCCGGCTCCTGTGGTATGCTCAGCGGAAAGCAGGAAGGGAACCCGGATGCCAGAAGACAGCCTTATCGTCATAACAAACGCCATCAAAACCGCTTTCATCGATCATCCTAGTTCTGGGCACGGCACGACCTGGGACCAAATCACGAAAAGTGACGAAGAAAGTATCCACCTCGCCAAGGCTGTGCTGGTTGCCCTTCGCAAGGCGGGATATTCGATTAGCAAGGTCGAGGACGAGAATGCCCCGAGGCCCTAAAGGCGAGAAGCGGGCCGCTGACGATCGATTTTCGAGGAAGTGTTCCGGTGACCGGCTTACTTCTTTGGCGCCAACCAAGCCTCGGTCACCGCGCTTTCGATGATGTGCCGCTGAATTCTTTTACACCGTGGGCAAGCGAACGTTCGCAAGTCGTGGCCCGACGCGCTCGGCTCAATCGCCGTCAATCTCATTGGAGAGCCGCAAGCCGTGCATTGCGGACCTTGGTTTTGTGTGTCGAGCATGCGTTGATTCCCCTCAGTTCGGCGTCCTGAGTTCGCCAGCGAGCCAACCGGTCGCATCCGATTTGATAGGGTCCGATGCAATGACGCTTATTTCAACTTGGTCGCACTTGGGGCACTCGAACAACCGCTGTTCGAAACCAATTGGCCCCGTTGAAACCCGTTCCAGCATCATCCGCGTTTGGCAACGCGAGCAGCGAGGACGCTCAATAGCGGTCAGGAACTGTTGGGACGAGGACACGATGCTTCCCTGTTTTGGGCGGGAGCATTACCGACTCTCTGTCACCGATGTCTGCCGATGGCGGGGCGGTGATGCAACCAGCATGCGCTTCCGGGTTCCGGCGGCGATGGTCAAAATTGCTCACTTTCCAGAATTTTATAGGCCGAGCGACCGCCTTGGAGTGGGGTTTTAGGGTCGCCGGAATGGTGCAGGCCTCTACCTCTTGCCGCTGTTGCTGCGCATCGCCCCGGCGAGACGTGCAATGAAGTCTTTTACCCATGAGTCTTCTCGATCGGGTGTATCAAGCTCAAGCCGATCCATAATCTGATCATCCAACATCTGGCGTCGGCGTCGGGCCGCTAGTAGTTGCTCTGGGGTGGTCATGCGATGTCCTTTCGGTACAACCTGAAGGATTCGCTGGCGACGCGTCCGTCATGCAGGTTACTTAATCGGCGATTTACCCTGACTTTTTATTCCAAAGGCGGTAACTCGCCGGTAAGGAGTTTCGCGACGTCCGGAGAGCGCAATGGGTCATCGCCAGCGCAATCAAGACATTGGAATTTGCGACCCCCCGTTTTGCGAAGCAGGAAACGCATCGGCGTGCTGCATTTCGGACAGCTGGGAGGCGGAGAGTTTTTAGGCATGAACGCTCACACTGGATCAGGCGCGAGCGCTACCGAACTCACTGTCACCGATTAATGCCGAGGCTGGGGCGGCGATGGCGAAAATCTACAGGCGAATATTTGTGGCCGTCTGCGCGGTTCCCGACTCTGGATGAAAATCCGTTGATTCACCCGCCGCGCGACGTCGCAGAGAGCACGGCCCCGTGTAGCCGCTATACCAATTCATCCCGATGCTTGCACAGACGGTCAAAACCCGCGCTGCCTATTAATCGCCTATTAATTCGTATTTCTAGTTGTGCACAACCGAAATGGCACCTTCGTAAGTCTCAATTGATATGATGGAGTTTCCTTGGTGAGCGCGGAGGGACTCGAACCCTCGACCCCATGATTAAAAGCGATATGGTCTCACGGTTCCCGACGCGTTCGATGTCATCGGTAAACTGTGAACCACAAGGTACGCGATCTTCAATCGTCAGATTGCAGCCCCCGTCACCAGGTCCTCGATCCTGATCGGAAATCGGCGCGCCCGGATTCCGGTGGCGTGCCAGACCGCGTTGGCAACGGCGCCGGCCGAGCCGGTGATGCCGATTTCGCCGACGCCCTTGATGCCGAGCGCGTTCACATGGGGATCGTGCTCGTCGATCAGGAGGGCCTCCAGGCTCGGCACGTCGGCGTTCACCGGGATGTGGTACTCCGCAAGGTTGGCGTTGAGCGTCCGGCCGGAGCGGTGGTCCATGACGGCCTGCTCGTGCAGCGCAAATGACATGCCCCAGATCATCCCGCCATAGAGCTGGCTGCGCACCAGGCGAGGATTGATGATGCGCCCCGCCGCGAAAGCGCCGACCATGCGGCTGACGCGGACCTGGCCGAGGTCGGGGTCGACCTTGACCTCGGCGAAAACCGCGCCGTGCGCATGCATGGCGTAGTTCGATTGCGCCGCGGGGTCGGCGGCGCCGTTGCCGCGGGCCTCGATCTCGCTCACGCCGGCGCGGCCGAGGATCTCGCCATAGCTCTCGCTGCGCGCCTCATCGTCGCGGCGGAACAGACGGCCGTCGCGCGCGACCACGCCGGCATTGCCCGCGCCGAACAACGGCGAGCGTTCATCGCCGGTGGCGAGATCCGCGAGTTTGGCGATCACGGCTGCGCCCGCGTTGTGGATGGCCATGCCCGCGGTGGCGGTGTGGGCCGAGCCGCCGGCAATGCCGGCGTCCGGCAGGTCGGACGTCCCCGCCCTGAACTCGACGTGTTCGAGGTCAAGCCCGAGCCCGTCGGCCGCAATCTGGGCGAACGCGGTCCAGGCGCCCTGGCCCATGTCATGGGCTCCGGTCTCCATGACGCCGGAGCCGTCGCGTCGAAGCACCGCACGCGCCTCGGCCTGGAACATCAGCGCCGGAAAGGTCGCGCTGCCTACTCCCCAGCCGACCAGCATGCCCGAATCATCGCGCATCTGTCGTGGCGCTAGCGGGCGTTTTGACCAGCCGAAGCGCGCGGCGCCTTGCGCATAACACTCGCGCAGGGCCTTTGACGAAAACGGCTTGCCGGAAATCGGCTCGACCTCGGCATAATTCTTGAGCCGGAAGGCGAGCGGGTCGATCCCGCAGGCCCATGCCGCCTCGTCGATCGCGCCCTCCAGCGCGATCGAGCCGGTGGCTTCTCCGGGCGCGCGCATGAACAACGGCGTGCCGGTGTCGACCCGGACCGCCTCATGCGAGGTGGCGATCGCAGGACTTGCGTAAAGCGTATGCGAGGCGTCGGCGGCCGGCTCGAAGAAATCGTCAAAACTGCTCGATACGGTCTTGGCGTGATGGTCGATCGCGGTCAGCAGGCCGTCGCCGTCGATGCCGATGCGAAGCCGCTGGCGGGTCGGCGCACGATGGCCCACCGGGCCGTACATGTGTTCACGGCGCAGCACGAGTTTCACGGGCTTGCCAACCAGTCGCGCCGCCAGGATGCCGAGCAGTTGCGGTCCGGAGATCAGGCCTTTCGATCCGAAGCCGCCGCCGAGGAAGGGGCTGCGAATATGGATCTTGTCGGGGGAAATGCCGAACAGCCCCGCGATCCGTCCTTGCGCCATCGCAAGGCCCTGGGTCGGCGTGTCGATCGACAGCGTATCGCCGTGCCACGCCGCCACGATCGCATGCGGCTCCATGGCATTGTGATATTGGGTCGGCGTCTCATACGTCGCATCGATGCGTTTCGATGCCGCCTTGAGACCCGCCTCGACATCGCCGCGCCGGATTTCGGAAGGGTTGCCGACGCCGACGGCGGGCGGCACAAAACTTTCGCCGGCATCGAGGCCGATGCGGGCGGGCTGCGTTTCGTATCGCGGCGCCAGCAATGCGGCGCCTTCGGTCGCGGCCTCCAGCGTCTCGGCGATCACCACGGCGATCGACTGGTTGGCATAACGCACCTGATCGTTCTGCAACAGATCGAGCCGGAACATGAAGGGGTTGGTTTTGGCGTCCGGATCCTCCGCGAGCGCCGGCCGGTTGGCCGGGGTCATGACCTCGACCACGCCGGGGTGGCGCTTGGCCGCCGCGACGTCGAGGAAGCTCACGCGGCCGCGCGCGATGCCGGAGACCGCCAGAACCGCGTGCAGCATCCCGGGCGGATGATTGTCCGCGGCGTAGCGGGCCTCGCCCTTGACCTTGAGGACGCCTTCGCGGCGGGTCAGCGGCTGACCGATGTTCGAGCCATGCCGGACATGGGCCGGGGCTTGGGTGAGGCTGATCTCAGTCATAGATCGCTCCAGAATCGGTCCGGGAAACGGATGAGAAGGGGGAGGCCGGAAGCGCGGCAATGCGCTGTGGCGTTCCGGCGGCGGCGAGCGTCAAGGCGCGCACGATGATCCGCTGCGCGAGTTCGATCTTGAAGAGATTGTCTCCGGACGGTTTGGCGTCAGCCAATGCTGCCTTCGCCGCGTGGCGGAAGCTGGCGGGATCGAGTTTCGAGCCGATCAGGATCTTCTCCGCCGAGCGGGCCCGCCATGGTTTGGGCGCAACTCCGCCGAGCGCGAGCCGCGCATCGCGGATCGTGCCTTGTTCGATCCGCAAGCCTGCAGCGGCCGATACCACGGCGAAGGCGTAGGAGGTGCGTTCGCGGACCTTCAGATAGCGCGCATGCGCCGCGAACCCGCGGGCCTCGCCGGACAGCCGCAGCGCGACGATCAGGTCACCGGGCTCGAGTTCGCTTTCCCGCTCCGGCGTGTCGCCGGGCAGACAATACAGGGCCTCGAGCGCAACCTCGCGCCGGCCATTTCTGCCCTCGATCTCCACAACGGCGTCGAGCGCGACCAGCGGTACGCAAAAGTCCGACGGGTGGGTGGCGATGCAGGCCTCGCTCCAGCCGAGCACGGCGTGCAGCCGGTTGTCGCCGTGGCGGGCATCGCATCCGGTGCCCGGTTGGCGCTTGTTGCAGGCGCTGGCGGTGTCGTAGAAATATCCGCACCGCGTCCGCTGCAGCAGGTTGCCGCCGACGGTTGCAGCGTTGCGAAGCTGCGCCGAAGCGCCGGACAAAAGCGCCTCGGCCACCGCCGGATACGATTTTGCGAAATCCGGATCGTGCGCAAGATCGGCGTTGCCAACCAGCGCGCCGATGCGGATGCCGCCATCGGCGAGATGCTCGATGCGGTCGAGCCCCGGCAGGCGCGTGACGTCGACGAGACGGTTCGGACGGCTGATCCCGCCCTTCATCAGGTCGAGCAGATTGGTGCCGGAAGCGAGATAGGCGGCGCCCGGCGCGGCCGCGGCCGCGATGGCATCGGAGATGGTCGTCGGTCGGACGTAATCGAAGCTGTTCATGCGGAGCGCCTCTGGTCGGCCTCGGCGAGGCCTTGCTGTACTTCCAGCACCGCATCGGTGATCCCGGCATACGCGCCGCAGCGGCACAGGTTTCCGCTCATGCCTTCGCGGATGCGTTCCGGGTCGTCGCCGGCCTGGCCTTCATGGATCAGGCCGATCGCGCTCATGATCTGGCCCGGCGTGCAGAACCCGCACTGAAAGCCGTCATGGGCGATGAAAGCGGCCTGCACCGGATGCAATTGGTCGCCGCGGGCGACGCCCTCGATGGTGAGGATGTCGGCGCCGTCGTGGCTGACCGCCAAAGCCAGGCACGAATTGATCCGACGCCCGTCGAGCAGGACCGTACAGGCCCCGCATTGGCCGCGGTCGCAACCCTTTTTGGTTCCCGGCAGGTCGAGACGCTCGCGCAGGAGATCGAGCAGCGTGACGCGCGGGTCGCCGAGCTCGACGTCCCGCCGCACGCCGTTAACGGTGAGGCTGATGGAGAGGTTCATGCAATGCTCCGATCAATGCTATGGTCAAATGGAAACGCGGCCGCCGCGGTCGATCGAGGGGGCTGTTCAAGTTTGACGCTCATCCCCATATACGGAGGCATCCTCCGTTTTACAAGGGACGGGGACGCCGCAGCACGATCCGGAAAAATGGCAGCCGGTTTTCCGAAAACATCATGTTCAAACAAAGAGATGAGATCATGACGCGATTGAATCTGATCGAATCGTGATCGAGATTAATCGAATGGCAGGTCAGTCCGCAGAAACCGTTCGCAGGCCCCGCGCCGATGCGGTGCGCAACCGCGAGCGCGTGCTGGAGGCCGCGAAGGCTGTATTCAGCGCCGGCGGCCCGGACGCGAGTCTCGAGGCCGTGGCGAAACGGGCCGGTGTCGGCATCGGCACGCTGTACCGCCATTTTCCGACGCGCGAGGCCCTGTTCGAGGCGGTCTACCGCCGCGAGGTGCAGCAACTCACCGAACTGGCAGAACAGTTGAAGGGCGAGGCCGAGCCGGTCGACGTCTTGCGTCGCTGGCTGCGCTCCAATGTCGAGTTCATCGCCACCAAGAAGGGCATGATGGCGGCACTGGCGCTTGCCGTGCATGGCTCGTCGGAACTCTACGCCCATACGTTCGACCGCCTGACCAGCGCGGTCGGCGCCTTGCTGGAGCGCGCGGTCGCGGCCGGCGAGATCCGCGCCGATATCAGCCCTGAAGACCTGCTGCGGGCGCTCGTCGGCATGTGCTACATGCACGACCAGCCGGGCTGGCAGACCAGCGTGCTGCGGCTGGTCGATGTGTTCGTCGATGGCCTTTGCGTGCAGACCAACGTCGACAGACCGAAGACGTCGGTTTCGCGCCGCGTCGACGCCAAGAAGAGCGTCAAGGGGAGGGCTCGCCCAAAACAGAAAGTCGCGAAATCAGACGCCAAGCCCGGTAGGCGACCTTGAAACAGGCACCTCGCCCCGTCGGATTGACCCGTGCCGTCACCTGGCCGCCGAGTTGCCTTGCCGGTGCGTTGACGACCTTCAGCCCCAGACGTCGGGGCGGCCGATCGCCTCGACTTCGGCCTGCATCGGCTGCGCGGCCTCGACCTGCCGCATGAACTTTTTACACCGCTGGTTATCTAGCAGAAAGCCGAGGGAGTAACGACGTGCCGTTGTGGACTTGCGAGCAATGTGGGTCCCAGTTCCCCAAGGGCGACGAGCCGCCGGTATCATGTCCGATCTGCGAAGACGAACGACAGTTCGTGAATTGGAAGGGCCAGGCCTGGATCGCCCGAGAGGCGTTGTCGGAACGTCACAGGCTGGTTTGGCGCGACGACCTCGGCATTCTCGGCATAGGCCTCGAACCAAGCTTCGCGATCGGGCAACGCGCGCTGTTGGTGCCGGAAGCCGATGGGTGCGTGCTTTGGGATTGCCTTCCCTTGGTCACCAACGATGTCGTCGAGCATATCGGTTCGCTCGGAGGGCTGAAGGCGATTGCGGTTTCACACCCGCATTATTACGGCGCTGTCGCCGACTGGAGTGAAGCATTCGGCGGCGTGCCGATTTATCTGCATAGTGATGATCGTGCCTGGATCACCCGGCCGCATTCTGCGATCGAGCTGTGGTCCGAAGAAAGCCGTCGGCTCTCCGATGAGATCGTTCTCCTGCGTACCGGCGGGCATTTTGCCGGCGGCACCATCATGCACTGGCGCGCCGGCGCGGATGGCCGGGGTGCGCTGCTGACCGGCGATATCGCAATGGTGGCGATGGATCGCCGTTCCCTGAGCTTCATGTATTCTTATCCGAACTACATTCCCTTGAATGCGGCATCGGTCCGCAAGATCGCAAGCACGATCGAGCCGCTTGCGTTTGATCGCATTTATGGAGCCTGGTGGGACCGCAACATTGCCACAAACGCCAAGGCGGCGTTCACGGCCTCCGTCCGAAGATACCTCGCGGCTATTTCGGATGACGCGCCTCCGATCGTAGCGGTCTAGCTACCCCGGGTCAGCGGTCCAGACAAAGCTTGCCACCCAAAGCATCGACGCTATATCAGGGCATTCCCGCAGTCTCCCTTGCCGAACCAAGCCGAGCGCAATAATGAACACCACCGATACCGCCGCCGTCTCCCAGCCCTTCCAGGCCGAGGTTTCCGAACTGCTGCACCTGATGGTGCATTCGGTCTATTCGGAAACCGACATCTTCCTGCGCGAATTGATCTCGAACGCGTCGGATGCCTGCGACAAGCTGCGCTATGAGGCGATCGCCAGGCCGGAACTGATTGCCGATGGCGAGCCGCCGAAGATCCGGATCGCCCCGAACAAGAAGCACGATACGCTTGTCGTGGCCGATACCGGCATCGGCATGGACCGGCAGGAATTGATCGACAATCTCGGCACCATCGCCCGCTCCGGCACCAGATCCTTCCTGTCGCGGCTGACCGAGGCCAAGGACGGCGCCGGCCTGATCGGCCAGTTCGGCGTTGGCTTTTATTCCGCCTTCATGGTGGCCGAGCGCATTGTCGTCTTCAGCCGTCGGGCGGGTTCGGATGAGGTCTGGACCTGGTCGTCGTCCGGCGGGTCCGGCTTCGAGATTG
>Ga0209736_1000707_pt1 | contig 10778 bp, 8 predicted proteins | sample BlaSpr_A8_Ref_M3_FD_187992 | JGI IMG/M metagenome (GOLD analysis project Ga0209736, IMG submission 187992) | Forest soil microbial communities from Thunder Bay, Ontario, Canada - Black Spruce, Ontario site 2_A8_Ref_M3 (SPAdes) (version 2) | ecosystem: Environmental > Terrestrial > Soil > Boreal... | reverse complement strand
CGGAGGTCAAGAAGGCGTCGTTTCCCCAACGCTGACGAGAGAAATCACAGTGCGCAAGCTAAATGAATTCGAAGCGGCCGCGCACGAAACCCAGGCTACGATCCTCGAGACCAAGCAGCGCATCCAAACGCTCGAGTCCCAGCTCGCTTCTCTTTCCCCTCGACACACGACACAGATCCGCACCTCGGACAATCCGCAACTGATGGAGCGCCTCAAATCTACGCTGTTAGAGCTGGAGCTGAAACGCAGCGGGTTATTGACAAAATTTGAGCCATCGTACCGGTCCGTTCAGGAAGTCGACCAGCAGATAGCGCAGACGCGTGAGGCCATCGTTGGGGCGGAGAAGGCGCCGCTCAAGGACGAAACCACGGACCGCGACCCGACTTACGAGGTGCTTCGCGCCGAACTAGCCAAGGCCAACACCGATCTTGCAACCATGCAGGCACGCGCAGGTGCAACCAACGGCATGATTCGCTCCTACCGAGCTGCGAGTCAACGATTGGATCATCAGGAAGTTATTCAGCAAGACATGCTTCGCGCCGCCAAAGCCAATGAAGAAAATTATCTGCTCTACCTCCGCAAACAAGAAGAAGCACGTATCTCCGACGCTTTGGACCGCCAACGGATTTCCAACGTTCTGGTCGCTGAAGCGGCTACGGTGCCGTTCAAGTCTCAGGGTCGCCGCCTTCCGTTCGTGATTCTCGGCACGCTGTTCGCGAGCTTGGCCAGCGTAATGGTGGGGTTCGTAGTCGATCGTTGGGATCCTTCTTTCCGGACGCCGCAAGAGGTACAGGATTTTCTAGGTAGCCCAGTCCTCGCAGCTTTTCCTAGGAACGGTGAGTGACCTATGTTCTTAGACTTTTATCGATTGCGCGAGCAGCCCTTCGGAGTTGGCCCCGATCCAAAGTATCTGTACTTCAGTCCAAGCCATCGCGAAGCGCTGGCGTCCTTGTTCTATGGCATCGAGACCGGCCGTGGGTTTCTGGCCTTGATCGCGGAGCCCGGAATGGGCAAAACCTCGCTACTGTTTCAATTATTGGAGCGCTTGAAGGGTTCGATCCGCAGTGCGTTCTTGTTTCAAACCCAGTGCGACTCACGAGAGCTTCTGCGCTACCTATTGCAAGCTTTAGGGATCGATAGCCAGGAGACTGACCTAGTGCAGCTGCATTCTCGGCTGAATCAATTTCTCTTGGCTGAGGCGACGGCGGGTCGACGCGTCGTGATTTTTATCGACGAAGCTCAGAATCTTTCAGATTCGGCGCTGGAAACCGTGCGCTTGCTCTCGAACTTCGAAGCGACAGACCGAAAACTATTTCAGATCGTGCTTGCCGGACAACCGGAACTGGCACGCAGGCTGAAAAATCCGCGCTTGGCTCAATTAAGTCAGCGCATTGCTGTGCTTACAGGATTAAGACCTCTGCCCGTTTCGGAAACTCTTCAGTACATTCATCACCGGCTCGAAATCGCCGGCTACGACGGGCCTGAAATGTTTACGGCCGGTTCTGTGACACTCATCGCAAAGGCCAGCCAGGGTATTCCGCGGAACATCAACAACATTTGCTTTAACGCGATGTCACTCGCGTGCGCTACGGGATGCAAAAGAATTGGCCCCGAGATCGTGCAGGAGGCATTAAACGATTTGTCTTTGGATGGCATTGTTGAGAAGTCGGGAATCCTGCGTCGTCGGCCCCCCACGCTTACCAGCGCGCGCCAGTTTTCTCTCGGATGGTGGAGAGACAAGGTGTTGACAAGCCGAACGGTTCAGACCGCCGTTCTCTCCGCGTTGTTGGGCAGCCTCGCTACATACCTTGGCGCGCATACGGCCACCGGCGTGGCTCATTCTTCTGCTGCTGCTGCGGGCCTTGACTCGGAGTCCGCTGTCCACCGCCCGTCAACCTTGACCGCTACACAGGGTGATGGATCGGCACGCTCTGGTCGAGATTCTGATGCGTCCAAGTTCTTCACCTATGTGGTGCAGCCAGACGACACTATTTGGAAATTATGCCAGTGGTCTATAGGTCGTTATGACGAGACCGTCGTCGCCGAGCTGCGCAAACTCAACCCCCAGCTGAGCGACGTAGACCGCATCGAGGTCGGGCAACAGATCCGCCTGCCAGTGCGTTCCCCAAACTAGACGGATGCCTTACAAGTTCTGACTCTATAGTCTGGCAACTCAAATCCATGAGCAAAAATTTCGCACTCCTTCGAAAAGCGGGCAAGGAACAAGACCTGTTCAAGACATCGGATAGTCCACGCGCCGTCGTCCGTGCCATAGACAGCGAGCGGAATCCCGCGCACAAGGGCATACCTCATAGTGTTCGGCACGCGGAGAATCAGTTGCCGAAGCCCTCGTTGCAAATCCGTTGTCTGGACGCGATCAAGGAGAAGATCAGAAGTGTTGGGCAGGAAATCCCAAGAAGAGCCAAGCCCCAACGCGAGTTGGAGGCGATCAGGTATCGCGAGGAAGCGAAACTCGTGCAGCGTATCTTCCCAGTGAACGCTCCAGGGGCGCCACAACTTGTCTTGTTTTCCAGCTTGGAAAGCGAAACGGACGCCTGCTCGATTAGTGCTCGCAGCTGCGAAATATTGGCGGCTCGTGCGGATGGGCCCGTCTGCGTGGTCGACGCGAATTTCCGGTCACCTTCCCTCCATCGCTATTTTGGCGTTGAGAACCGGAGAGGCTTTGCGGACGCTATTTGTGAATCGGGCCCCGCCCAAGATTTCACCCTACATATTGCAAAAAGCAACCTTTGGGTGATGCCAAGCGGTTCTGCGGCCTTTCAGTTGAGTTTGCCGCAAGCTTCAGAAGGCGTGAGCTCAAGAATGATGGAGCTTCGCACGTTGTTCAAATACGTCGTTATCAATTCTCCCCTTTATTTGGATCGAGTACCGGCTCTGCCTAGCTTTGCCGCCGACGGAATCGTGTTGGTCGTGGAAGCGAACTCCACGAGGCGAGAGACAGTACGCGAAGTAATGGAAGAACTTCAAATTGTTGGCACGCGGGTGCTCGGAGTTGTCTTGAACAACCGCACATTCCCCATCCCTGATGCTGTGTACAACAAACTTTAAAAGCCGATTTCCAATAGGTTATGGCAAGCCTGGAACCGCAAGGAAGATTGAATCAAGCTACGTCTGGCAAACCACTGCCGCGACAATTGCGCCACAGCGGCGTCGTCAGCTCCAGAATTGAGCGTCCAAAGGCTCATAGGAATAGCCAAGACGAGTTACGCCTTCCCCGCACTCTCACAGGAGAATTAATGGCTGTACCGCAATCCTGGCAACGACCAAACCAGGTCTTACTTTCCGCGGAGACCTCGGAAAAAGAGATTTACTTTCTTTGCAAACGTTGCGCGGATTTGTGCCTGGCGGCGCTGATGCTCATCCTTCTTCTTCCATTGCTGCTACTGATTGCTCTGCTGGTCAAAATAGATTCTTCCGGACCAGTTTTTTTCACCCACGAACGCGTGGGAGCCAAGAGGCTGGAGGTTCGAGGCGAAGCCGTGTGGGTCATTGGCAGCTTCCGTATGCATAAGTTCCGTTCCATGGTTCAAGATGCAGATTCTGCGATGCATGAAGCCTACATCCGTTCCTTCGTGGCGGGCCGAGTGCAACCCAATGAAGAGAAAGGCCGGAAATTCAAACTGACTAACGATCCTAGAGTGACGCGAATCGGCAGGATTCTGCGACGCACAAGTCTGGATGAGTTACCTCAGCTGTTCAACGTGTTGAAAGGGGAGATGAGTTTAGTCGGGCCTCGTCCGGTTCCTCCTTATGAAGTGGCCTGCTACCGTCCTGGCGATCACAAACGGCTGGCGGCGCTTCCGGGGATTACGGGCCTTTGGCAGGTAAATGGAAGATGTCAAGTGTCCTTCGAGGAAATGATTCACATGGATCTCGAATACATTCGAAATGCATCCTTGTGGCTCGATATTGAGATTCTCTTGCTAACGATTCCAGCCGTACTTTGCGGAAGAGGTGCTGAATGAGCTCTAACATTCAATCGCTAGGAGTGTGCGCAATACCGCCAATTGTCCACCCTGTGCGAATCGCGGTAGTCGGTTGCGGCTACTGGGGAATGAACTACGTTCGAATTCTTAGCGAGCTTATGGAGTCGCGCCTCGTGGCCATCTGCGACGGGCGCTCCGAACGCCTGCGCGAGGTCGGTGGGCGATTTCCTGGGGTACACCTGACTACGGACGTAGAGGATATAGTGTCGCATCCCGAAATTGATGCCGTTGTCGTATGCACGGAAGCGACAAATCACTACGACGTGACGCGTCGCATCCTAGCTTCCGGAAAGCATGTCCTTGTCGAAAAGCCGCTCACAACAACGACTGCCGATGCCCAGAAGCTGATCGCCTTGGCTGAGTCAAAGTCGGCTGTACTGATGGTCGGTCACACGTTTGTATTCAATGCCGGTATTCAGAAGGTGAAGGAATACGTGCAAACGGGCCAGGGCCGCGTCTATTACCTGTACGCTCGCAGAACAAACCTCGGCCCCATCCGCCACGATGTAAATGCGCTTTGGGACCTGGCACCTCACGACATCGCCATTTTCAACTATCTGCTCGACAGCGTGCCGGAGTGGGTCAGCGCAGTAGCGGGCAAGGTCCTGCGGAATTGCCGCCATGATGTGGGATTCATTTCCCTCGGGTACCCAGGCAACATCATCGGTCATATTCATGTCAGTTGGGCCGACCCGGACAAAGCTCGCGAGGTCGTCATCGTTCGGAGCGACAAGCGCATCGTTTTCAATGATCTTAACGGCGTTGAACAGGTGCGAGTCTTTGAAAAAGGGGTAAGTACGACCGAAGAGGAGCCTCTGAATTATGGAGAGTCTCGTTTCGAGATCCGCGATGGGGACATTATCAGTCCCCGGATCAAGCCCACGGAACCTCTGAAGAACCAGTGCCGCCATTTCTTGGAGTGCGTACGGCTGGGACAGCGGCCAATTAGCAGCGGCGTGGAGGGCCGGGACGTTGTACGCGTTCTTGAAGCAGTTAATCGCTCAATTGAATACAAAGGACAGCAGGTAGAACTGGAAAGAGACGACCAATATGCACACGCAGCAATCGCAAGTACCGTTCGTTGATCTTGCCGCGCAGTACTGCAGTATCTCCGCCGAGATCAACGAGGCGATATCAAAAGTAATCAGGGAAACAGACTTCATTCTTGGCCGCGAGGTCTGTTTATTCGAAGAGGAATTTGCTGCGTTCTGCCAAACAAGATTTGCGGTCGGCGTGGACTCCGGCACATCGGCTCTCGAGCTGGCCCTCCGCGCGTACGAGATCGGGCCCGGCGATGAGGTTATCACTGCGGCGAATAGTTTTATTGCCTCGGCGTTGGCAATTTCTCATGTCGGAGCAACACCGGTTCTCGTGGACGTTGAGACGGATACCTACACGATCGACGCCGCCGCAATCGAGAGAGCAATTACCTCGCGCACCAAAGCCATCATCCCTGTGCACCTTTACGGCCATCCAGCTGACATGGATCCGATTGTGCATTTGGCTCAGCGGCATGGGCTGGTGGTTATTGAAGACGCTTGCCAGGCGCATGGCGCCCGCTACAAAGGCAAAAGAGCGGGTTCCCTGGGGCATGCTGCTGCGTTCAGCTTTTATCCCGGAAAGAATCTGGGTGCATACGGCGACGCAGGCGTGGTGGTAACAAGCGACGATGCCGTTGCGAAACGCCTTGGGATGTTGCGAAATTACGGACAGAAGGAAAAATATCAACACATGTTCCGCGGCTACAACCGCCGGCTCGACACACTACAAGCAGCGGTCTTGCGAATCAAATTGAAACATCTGGAAGAGTGGAATGACGCGCGTCGACAGCACGCCAAGAACTACGGCCGTCTGTTGGGGCAAACCGGAATTGCGGTGCCCCGCGCGGCGGCCCACAGCGAGTCCGTCTGGCATCTTTATGTCATCCAGATCGATCAGCGCGATGCCTTGAAAGAACATCTCGCCAGTCGTGGCATCGGTGTGGGCATTCATTACCCGATCCCCATACATCTACAATCGGCTTACCGGGATTTGGGCTATCGACAGGGAGATTTTCCGGTGACTGAGAAATGTGCGCGCCGAATCCTCTCGCTGCCAATGTATGCGGAACTTACCTCCGAAATCGTAAACAGGGTCGCCGAAACAGCAAGCGAGTTTGTCGCCACCAGTCAGGCACAACTGTTGTGTTCAAGGCCTCTTTCCCCCGCGCCAATCACGCGGCCTACTCTCTAGAAGCTTCTTTTCTCTCGAACGAATCCAAGCGTCATTTGATGTGCCGCCGGATGCTGAATCTACTCCGGGCCAGACTATGCAGAGCAGTACCGGGAACATCAGTAGAGTTGAGATATTGAAACGCCTTCGAGTAGCAGCGCTGATCGTCGGGGAGCCCAGGGGGGCGGAACTGTGGGCTCTGCGCAGTATTTTTGCCGGACCTTGCGAGCTGCACGTTGTACAGGCGCTGCACTATAGCGCTGTTTCAATCCTCAAGCGGGCGCGAAGTCAGGTCAAGGCCCACGGACTGTTAAAAAGTTTTTCACGCTGGATGGGTAAAGGACTTTTTGGTGTCAGGGAACATAAGAGAACCCAGCAAATACTCGATCAACTTTTTGGCGTGAGCGACTTGCGTGGGTGGTGGGTGCGGTCCGGTATCGTGCCGACTAAAGTGCCTCACTTGAATCACATCTATTCTCGAGCGGCTTTAGAGAAAATCCAACCGGACATACTTGTGCGAGTATCAGGAGGCCTTCTTAAACGCCATATTTTTTCCCAGGCTAAGCTGGCCACGCTGAACATCCACCACGGCCAAGCTCCTCTAATTCGAGGCCTCTCCAACATAGCATGGGGAATTCTCGAAAATCGGCGTGAATGGATCGGCACAACAATTCATGTGATCGATGAAGGTATCGATACTGGCACGGTGCTGTGGCGTGGTGCGCCGCAGCTGGCTCCCGGCGACAGCGCAGCAAGTCTATATTTTCGGGCACATCTGGAGGGAGTAGCTGCTCTGGTCCGAATCCTCGAAGGATATGCCAGGAGCGAGGCGCCTCCTTTGTGGGAGCTGCCGCGGAGAGAAACCTCTAACTATCGCAGCGCGTTTGATCTGGCAGCATGGCTCACGTTTCTGATCTTGGGCCGGGGTCGAAGGGCACGCGTCTTGATCGAACGAGCAATCGAATGCTGAATGCTATTGCCACTATTTCCCTTACCCTGGTTCATCATTTCAAGACCGGCGGTATCATCGCCAATGAGCACATTCTGGACCGGGAGCAAACGCGCCGCCATGTCGAAGTGTTTGGTCGCTGGTTCGATTTCATTCAGTTGAATGAACTGCCCGAACGCCTAAATTATCCGCGCAAACGACCTTTCTGCTTGTTTACATTTGACGACGGGAAACGCAGCAACGCTACCGCAGTGGCACCGGAGCTGGAGAGGCTTGGGGTACCTGCCGTCTTCTTTGTGGTCTCGAGTTCGCTTGATTGCCAAAAGCCGCTCTGGTTTGATCGCTATAAAGCTCTCCGGAGAAAACTGGGCACCGTTCCGCCGGGTTTGACACTGCATATCCTAAAACAACTTCCTTATGCTGTATTAATTGACCGAGTGGAGCGCGCGTGCGCCCACTACGGCGTCGACGCAGACCTGGAGGACGATGATGTTGCTCTTATGACTTGGGAGCAGGTGCGCGCCCTTCATCAACGTGGGTTCAGCATTGGAGCTCACGGGTTTACCCACGCCGTTTTGACTCGAGAAACAAAACTCGCGGCGTTGGAAAATATTGAAAAGAGTATTAGCAAGGTTCGCGAGGAAATCGGCGCACCTTGCTCTAGTTTTGCCTTCCCGAACGGAAACTACACTGCGGAACTCGCGCAACATGCCATCCATTGCGGCGTCCCAATGGTCATGACGACCGAACCGACCTGGGCGGACAAAAGCTTCGCGCTCTGGCGGCTGCCACGATTGCAGTTCTTTGGAAAAGACAGCCCTGGAAAAATTAAGCTCAAGACGGCCGTCGCCGCGTCGGGGCTGGTTCTCAATAATCCCGACGGGACCGGCAAGACCTATCGAGCGATTAACCGTCTCGCCAAGCAAAGCGTAAGCCTTAATCCTGTAGTTCACGAAACCGAGAGTCTGCCGGCGGAATCCCGCCACCAAATCGAGGCTTGAATCAGTGTCAGAAGTGATTGAAGAGTTGCGCCGCCAACGAAGCGGCCCACCAGATGGCGTTCGTCGGAGCCTCGGCGATGTCCCGACTGCCATTCGACGCAAACCCGAATTCGGGCCCTCGTCACTCATATTGGCCCTGCTCAGTCCCTACCTTGCCTTGCGTGTTGGATACGTTCAGAAAGCTCTTTTCGCGATTGTCATCCTCGATATTCCTCTTCAATTGGGCACTCATCTTTACTACCGTGAGGCGGACGCGTTGTCTGGCGCTTTAGCGGGATTGAGTATTTCAGCGACAACGTTCGCTCTATTCGGGCTGTATGTGTCATGGTTCCTTCGTACGCTTGAAAGCAGAAGCCACGAGTTCCGCTCCCCCAGCACATTAAATTTGCCGCTCCTGTTTTATTTGGGATTCGCCGCTTTGAGCTTGGTTGTCGCTCGCGACCTCAGGCTTTCCTACTTCGAGTTGTTTATGCTTTTTCAGATGTATTTGGTGTTCTTTTACGTGGCGAACTTCGTTCGCAGCCGAGAAGATGTGCTGTTTGTCGTGTTCTTTCTTTTGGTGGGCTGCTTGACGGAAAGCCTCCTGATGATTGCGCTAAGATTTGGCAGCGTACCGTCTGGACTCTGGGGACCGGTTCATATTCGCGTCGATACGCAGGTCAACGGCGAGCTGACCCGGGTTGGCGGAACGGTTGGGTCACCAAATGAGGCGGGAGCCTACCTCAGCCTGATGCTCTCGGTAGCGGTCAGCGTGTTCTTCACCGACGCCGGACGCAAGTACAAATGGCTGGCAGCGTCGGTACTGGCATGCGGCGGAGCCGCACTGATCTTCACGTTTTCGCGAGGCGCGTGGATATCCCTGGTGACAGCGATTGTTTTGTTTTGCTTGTCATTGTGGCGCCGCAACGGCTCGTCCCTAAAGGCGCCGATTGCGATCCTGGGGATTTTGTTCCTGGCATACCTGCCCTTCCATGGTGCGGTCGAGGCTCGCCTGCTCGCCGATGATAATGGCTCGGCCGAATCTCGTATTCCCCTGATGAACCTCGCGTTTCGCATCATTGCGGACAATCCCATATTAGGCGTGGGTAGCAATAACTTCTCGGCCGTGATGGATGGCTATCTGACATCGGAGTTTCGCCGGGGATTCTTGTACACAGTTCACAACAAATATCTGCTGGTCTGGGCTGAAATCGGATTTGCAGGGTTGCTGGCCTACCTTGCGTTTCTCTTTGGTGCATTGCGAAAAGGGTGGGCATGCTGGAAGCAGAACGATCGCCTCCTATCGATACTCGCTCTTGGTCTCACGGCCGCCATGATCGGAAATATGGTGCATCAGAGCGTGGACATTTTTCACGATCGCGCGGTCACACAGTTACTGTGGCTGGTTGCCGGACTTCTCTTTGCAACGCACGGTATCCTACGCGCGCAATCTGCCTCATTCGATGCGCTTTCTTCCATAACCTAAGCGGCCTGGTTCACCTGGCAACAAGCTCACGTGGCCGCAAGTTTCAATCTAATCGTGCTAACAGATCTTAGGATCGTCCAATGAAAGTGCTTATCGTGACAGCCATATATCCCACAGCCGATAGTCCGGCGTTTGGATCGTATGTCCGCACCCAAGCCGAATCACTCAAGGCTGCGGGCATCGATGTCGAGATGCTTGTCCTCAAAGATCGCTATCGGAAACTCATTTATCCAAAAGCGATCCTTCAACTGCGGCGGCGCCTTGCCAACAGCTCGGTTGATCTCGTTCATGCCCATTACGGCTTTGTGGGCATGGTGGCGCGCACGCAATGGAAAGTACCCGTCGTGGTTACCTATCACGGCAGTGACATATTGGGATGGATTAATAGCAGGGGCGAGAGGGAGCGTCTAGGCGCACTGATCGCCAGCGGGGGGCGCCTGCTTGCGCGATGCGTCGATGCAGCCATCGTTCAGAGCGACGAGATGGCCGGCAAGGTTCACAAATCGAACGTTTATGTTATCCCGCATGAAGTCGATTTCAAGGTCTTCCAGCCAACAGAAAGAGGGCAGGCCAGAACGAAGCTGGGGTTGAAACCGTTCAAAAAGTACCTGCTTTTCGCCGCCAACCCGAATGTCGGCGTTAAGCGGTTCCCTTTCGCTGCAGCCGTAGCGGAATACATCGCCAAGCAAGATCCTTCCGTGGAACTCCTGGTAGCCTGCAAAGAGACTCAGGAACGCCTCGCACTTTACATGAGCGCTTGTGACGCTCTGATTTTTCCTTCCTATCAGGAAGGCTCGCCAAACATTGTCAAGCAGGCGATGGCATGCAACCTGCCCATTGTGTCAACGGACGTGGGCGACGTTCGCCAGATCATCGGCTCCACGAAAGATTGCTATGTGTGCCAACCGAGCGTCCCGGAATTCACCGCGCGAATCCGCGAAATCCTGGTGCATCGGAATAGAACAGATGGACGGGAACACATTCGGCACTTGGAATCATCCGCCGTGGCCCAAAAAGTCATCGAGGTCTACGGGGAGGTTCTGAGAAAGCAGGCTGGACACGCCAAGGCGAGGCGGCCGTCTTTTGCTGACCTAATGAATGTACTGCGTCCACGAGACGCCCATCAGGCGCGCGAAGCAGTAGAG
>Ga0209736_1000706_pt1 | contig 10781 bp, 8 predicted proteins | sample BlaSpr_A8_Ref_M3_FD_187992 | JGI IMG/M metagenome (GOLD analysis project Ga0209736, IMG submission 187992) | Forest soil microbial communities from Thunder Bay, Ontario, Canada - Black Spruce, Ontario site 2_A8_Ref_M3 (SPAdes) (version 2) | ecosystem: Environmental > Terrestrial > Soil > Boreal... | reverse complement strand
CGTCGTCGATGCCGGCGCCGATGCGCTGATCGTCCACGCCCGTAAGGCCTGGCTCGATGGATTGTCGCCGAAGCAAAATCGCGACATCCCGCCGCTCGATTATGACAGGGTCTATCGGCTGAAGGCCGCCATGCCTGGCGTGCCCGTCATCATCAATGGCGGGATCGCTAGCCTTGCGGAAGCAAAACAGCACCTTGGGTTTGTCGATGGCGTGATGCTCGGCCGCGCCGCCTACCAGGAGCCATGGCGGTTATTGTCGGCCGATCCCGAACTGTTCGGCGAGACCGCACCGCATACGACCATGAAGCAGGTGTTCGAGTCCATGATGCCCTACATCGAGAGCCAACTGGCGCAAGGCACGCGGCTGCATTCGATCACGCGGCATTTTGTTGGGGCGTTTCACGCCGTGGCGGGCGCACGCGCCTTCCGCCGCCATCTCGCCGAGAACGGCGTCAGGCCCGGGGCCGGCGTGAATGTGCTGCGCGATGCGATCGCGCTGGTCGATGACCGTGCCGTGGCGCCGATCGCCGCCTGACCCGCGGCGGACGGCGAGACACTCGGCCCTATCTCGTCAGCTCTCGGCTCCGCCGCCAGAAGACGAGCATGATCGCAACACCCACCCATGCAATCGTGGCGGCGGTCGAGATGAAAAGGCCCCTCAGTCCAAGTCCGAACATTGGCATCGCCATCCAGCCAACGATGACAAGCAGTGCCAGCCGTGCGGTCTGCGCGAGGAACGGCCCCGATACGCTGCCTAGACCTTGCGAGGCGTAGAACAACCCGGAACCAATGCCCATGAATGCGTAAACCAAACCGTTGATCGTGAGATAGCTTGCGCCGATGGTCTTGATCGCCGGATCGATGGTGAAGAACCCCATCCACTGCTGCGAGAACATTGCGCCGAGCGCACCGACGGTCCCGGCGATAACTCCGCCGATCGCAGCACCGGTCCAGCCAATCCGGATCGCGCGCTGCGTTAGCCCTGCGCCCATGTTTGCGCCGATCATCGTTACGGTCGCGGCGCCGACCGTGAACACCAGCGCCGTCATCGAGTATTCCACCCGCACGGCGGCACCAAAGCCAGCGAGTGCCGTGCTGCCGAAGGATGTAACGAGGATGCCGAGCACGATGTATGTAGCTTGATTCTGCAAGATGTTCACGGACGAGAGCGCGCCGACCTTCAGGATCGCCGAGAACAACCGCGACTCAAATCTCGGACGCACGAAGCGAACGGCAGCGTAGCGCGAAGCGAGGTAGATGATGAGCGCGAGCGTTCCCGCCGCGTAGGAGATGACAACGCCAATGCCCGCGCCCGCCACGCCGAGCGACGGTAGGCCTGCGAGGCCTAGGATCAGGGTCGGCGCACAGGCAATGTGGACAATCTCGGCGATGACGATCACGCTTGCAAAGACCATCATTGCGCCGGTGCCGCGTACGACATTGGCGAAGATGTTCATCAGCCAGACGAAGATGCCGCCACAGAAGACGACCAGCGAGTAGGTGGTGGCGGCTTCCAGCACCTTGCCCTTTGCGCCCATTGCGCTGTAGAGCGCAGGCCCCGCGAACGCGAAGATGATTAGGAATGCGGCGCTCATCCCGAGCGCGATGGCTGCGCCGTGCCAAACAAGCGCATTGGCGTCGTCCTGCTTGCCCGCGCCGAGTGCGCGCGCGACAGCGGATGATACACCGCCGCCCATCGCTGCCGTCGCCATCGTCTGCATCAAAAGGAAGAACGGAAATACCAGCGCGACGCCGGCCAGCGCGTCGCCGCCGAGAAAGCTGACGAAATACGCATCGAGTGTCAGGAAGGTGACACGCGCCGTTGCGTCAGCGAAATTCGGTGCGGCCAGCTTGAGCAGGGTCGTCAGGATCGGGCCTTCGACCAGACTTCGGATTTTTGGATTGCGCGCGGGCGCTGCCGTTTGGACCGAGGCGACGGGAATGGCGTTGATGTTCATGGCGAAGCCCACCGTTCGTGAGCCTGCATGGTTACGCGAATACCGAGATACTATACTTCGATGAAAGACGAAGTGTGACTTGCGGCAATACGCGCGCTAAAGCGTTTTCGAGCGAAAGCCTGTTCCGCACTTGATGCGGGGTTGGATGCGGTTTGCATGAAGAAGACGCGTCAAAAAGATTCTACGGATAGCCGTGCAGCATCAGCCTGTCGGCATGCACTTCCCAGCTCTCCAGCCGATCCAGAAAGCTCATCCCGAGCAAATTGGTCTTCATCTGTCCGTGCGGCACCACCAGCGCCGGCACCGAGCGTTCGACCAGCTTGCCGATCGCAAGGCGATCGAGCGTCAGCCGTGCTGCTCTGGTGTGGCCGCCGGCGGTCTCGACGTCGACGTCGTATTCGAGCAATTCGAGTGGCAATCCGGCGGCCTTGGCGGTCTCGTAGGTCAGCACCACCGAGGTCGCGCCGGTGTCGACCACCATCGGGGCGACGACGCCATTGATCTTCGCCAGCAGCGCGAATTCGCCGCCCTGACCGCGCGAGATCTGCACCGCGCGCGCCGGCGACGCGGCGCGCTTGCGCAATAATTCCGAAACGGTGTCGCCAGCGCGCGCGATCCGTTCGGGGTCGCCATAAGCGACCACGGCACCGGCCGTCGCCGCAAGCACCACAAGGACGAGCAGGAGGCGGATCATAGCGCGCCTCCGATGCGGGTGCCGGTCAGCCGGTTTTCGAACTGCCGGCGGCCGCCGGCTGCACCAACCCCGCATCCGCCATGCGTGAGGCGAGTTGCGCCATCACCGCGAGCCGCTCCGCGCTCTCCATCCGATGCCAGCGGGCGATCTCCGGAAGCGTACGTCCACAGCCGAAACACAGGCTGGTTCTGGGGTCGATCATACAGACAGCGATGCACGGCGTATCGATGCTCATCTTTGGATAGTGAAATGGTTTCGGCCGCTGGCGCAAGCGCCCGGATCTGCTTCCGGCTTAATGTCTTGTTCTGGTTCATAACCCGGTCCCCGCACTCATGATCGGCTTGTGGCGGGGGCGGCGCTTCTCATCGGCGGTCGTGACGCTGGTGGTTTCCGGCTGCAGCGGCGGTGCTTCCTCGGCCATCGGCGCCAAGGCCGACATCACGCGCTCCGGCGGGAAGGTGACGATGACTTCGGTGCCGATACGAAGCTTCGATTTCAGCGTGAAGGTGCCGCCATGCATGTCGATCAGGCTTTTGGCGATGGGCAGGCCAAGGCCCGCGCCCTGTTCGGCCGACTTGATCGAGTTCGAGCCCTGGCCGAACGAGGCCAGCACGATCGGGATTTCGTCCTCTGCAATCCCGGAGCCGGTATCCTTGACGCTCAGATATTGCCCGCCCGAGGCGGTCCATCCGACCTTCAGCCAGATTTCGCCGCCCTGCGGCGTGAACTTGATGGAGTTTGACAACAGATTGAGCACAATCTGCCGCGTCGCGCGCTCATCGCCCCAAATTCGCGGCATGCCCTGTTCGAACACCTCATGAATGTTGATGCCGCGGCTCGAGGCGCGCAGCTTCAGCAAATGATGGCAGTCGGCGACGACGTGCACGAGCGATACTGCCTCTTCGTTGAGCTCGTACCTTCCGGCTTCGATCCGCGACAGGTCGAGGATTTCGTTGATGAGGTTGAGCAGGTGTACGCCCGAATTATGAATATCGGCCGAATATTCCTTGTAGACCGGCACCGCGTGGGCGCCGAAAATCTCGCTTTTCATCACCTCGGAAAATCCCAGGATCGCATTCAACGGCGTGCGCAATTCGTGGCTCATTTGCGCGAGAAACCGCGATTTTGCGACGTTGGCGGATTCCGCGCGGTGCCGCGCCTCGTCGGAAATCGCTTTTGCCTGCTCGAGCTCGCCGATCAGCGCGTCTTTTTCGGCGCGTGCCTCCAGGGTCGCCAGCGTCGTCGAATGCAGGCGGTGGGCGAGCAGCGCAAAATAGCCTTCGGCGGCGAGTGCCAGCAACGCCAGCACGTAATTGTCGAAGGTGCCGCTCAGCGCGAAATTGAGTGCAATCGCCGCCGTGACTGGGGCGGTTGCCGCCAGCGCCGCAATCGGCAGGTTGGCCGCGAGCATGCTCGATACGGCGACCACCAGCAGCACCAGGAACATCATCACCGCGTTCGAGACCACGTCCGGGCTCACCGGGTGGATCAGGATCGTGGTCCAGCACAACCCGTAAAACAGGTCGAGCAGGACAAACTGCGTCCGCCACTTGCGGGTTCGGGTCAGGGAAGGCGGCTCGCCCAGGAATCTGCGGCAATTGCGGATGATGACGACATGGATGCAGAGCATGGCGCAGGTCCAGGCCGCGGCCGCAACCGGCTGCATCCAGAAGCCGAACAAGAGGCCAGATGCTACCACGAGCAGCATCACGACATAGGATGCCGAGATCCGGGTCTGGGCATATTGCCGAAGCAGCTCGCGATCGAAAGCGGGACGGGTTCCGCTGGTCGACGTTAACCGATCGCGCGCCTCGCGAACCCGCTGCGCGGCGATGCGGCGGTGACTTGCCGGCACAGCGATCGGCGGCTCAGCCGGAAGCTGGACAACTTCAGGCCTGTCTGCGGGCGTACTCATCAAACAACACAAATCCTGCCCGCGAACAGCGCGAGCTTTTGCATTGTCTATCTCTGGCGCTAAAACATTAAGAGCTGCCTTAAAGAGCTAAAAATTCTCGTTAACGGGAGGTTAAATTAACCTCTCTGGCGCGGGTTCGGAACTCAGCGTTCGAGCCGCGCGAGCAGGCTGGAGGTGTCCCAGCGCTTGCCGCCCATCTTCTCTACTTCCGCATAGAACGCATCGACCAGGGCCGTCACCGGCAGGCTTGCGCCGTTGCGCCGGGATTCGGCGATACAGATCGAAAGATCCTTGCGCATCCATTCGACCGCAAAGCCGAAATCGTATTTGCCCTCGGCCATGGTCTTGTAGCGGTTCTCCATCTGCCAGGATTGCGCGGCGCCTTTCGAGATGGTGTCGATCACACTGGCGACATCGAGCCCCGACTTGTTGGCGAAATGAATGCCTTCCGAAAGCCCCTGGACCAGTCCCGCAATGCAAATCTGGTTGACCATCTTGGTCAGTTGCCCCGAGCCCGCAGGCCCCAGCCGTTTGCACATCCGGGCATAGGCCGCGATGATCGGCTCGGCGGCCGCATAGGCGTCTTCGCTGCCCCCGCACATCACCGTCAGCACGCCGTTTTCAGCGCCGGCCTGACCGCCCGACACCGGGGCATCGACGAACTTAAACCCGGCTTTGGTAGCCGCCGCATCGAGCTCGCGGGCGATCTCGGCCGATGCCGTGGTGTGATCGACGAAGGTCGCGCCCTTCTTCATGCCTGCAAATGCGCCATCGGCGCCAAGCGTGACCGCACGCAAATCATTGTCGTTGCCGACGCAGCACATCACGAAATCCTGACCCTCGGCTGCGGCCTTTGGGGTCGGCGCTGTCTTGCCACCGAATTTTTGCGCCCAGGCTAGCGCCTTGACCGGTGTCCGGTTGAATACCGTTACCTCGTGGCCGCCTTTTTTCACGAGATGTCCGGCCATCGGGAAGCCCATCACGCCGAGACCGAGAAAAGCGACTTTTGCCATGTTTTTGACCTTGTGTTTAAGCCTTGAGTTCAAGCCTTGGGAGTTTCGCCGGCGCTGAAGCGGCCGGACTGCAGGTTTGAGATGGGGCGGGGGCTGGTTCAGTGGTTGAAACGGGTTCCGCTCAAGAGGTGGAAGCCGTACAATAAACCCTGCGCCATGAAGGGCAACGGCTGCGTTTGGCGCGCGGGCGCGGTTTTATGCTAGGCTGCGCCGTCGATAACTCTTGTTTCAATAAAAAAGGGAGTGACACCGCATGAGCGTGACCGTAGGCGTGCTCGATCATTTCAACATCCGGACCCGCAAGCTCGCCGACACGGTCCGGTTCTATGAGGATATCTTGGGCCTGGAGAAAGGCGCACGGCCGAACTTTGCCTTCCCCGGTGCCTGGATGTACTCGGAGGGAAAACCGGTGGTGCATCTGGTCGATATTTCCAAGACCGACGAGCCGCAGAAGCCGGATTCCGGCGTGGTCCATCACGTCGCTTTTGCGAGCCAGGGTTTTGCCGGCATGAAGCGGCGGTTGGAGTCCAAAGGCATGGAATTCGACTCGCGACAAGTTCCGGGCGGCGATCTCTGGCAGATCTTCGTCAACGACCCCAATGGCGTCATGATCGAACTGAACTACGAGGCCGCCAAGGAAGGGGGCGGATCGGCGCCGCTCGAGCGGGCGGATGATGTCGGAGTGAGGTAGCCTTTTGAGCTGCAACGCTCTATGGGTCGCATCCGAAACTAGCACAGCGTTTTCGAGCGAAGTGGCCTCCGGTTCGCATAGCAATCAAGTTTACGCAGATTGCGTAGACTTATCTGCGGTAGAAAACGCGTCAAAAAAAGAGAATAGAGCCCGGTTCTGATACAATCAGAACCGACAAGGCTCTAGGAGATGCGCCGTGAGCGTGACACAGCAACAGGTTCTCGGAGCTCTCGCCAAGGTGGCGTCGCCGCGCGGCGTCGCCTTGACCAATGCCGATGTGCTGTCGGCGATATCGGTTACCGACGGCAAGGTGTTTTTCTCGATCAATGTCGATGCCACTGAAGCCCGCGCCTGGGAGAGCGTCCGAGCGCAAGCCGAAGCGGCCGTGCGTGCCATTCCCGGCGTCACCGCCGCGATGATCGCGCTCACCGCCGAACGCAAGCCGGGTGCCACGGCGCCTCCGCCGCCGCATCGCCACGCCCAACGTCACGCTCAAGGCGTGCCGCCGGTCTCATCGCACCGGCCACAGCAAGGCCCGGCATCGCCGATGTCGAAGCAGGCGGAAATTCCCGGCATTGCCGCGGTCATTGCGGTCGCTTCCGGCAAGGGCGGTGTCGGAAAATCGACCACCGCGATCAATCTGGCACTGGGCTTACGCGATCTCGGTTTGCGCGTCGGCCTGCTCGACGCCGACATTTATGGACCATCGGTACCGCGGCTGACCGGCATTCGCGAAAAGCCGCAGCTCAACGACGACAAGAAAATGATCCCGCTTGTGCGCTTCGGTCTGGCGATCATGTCGATCGGGTTTCTGGTCGAGGAAGACACCGCGATGATCTGGCGCGGGCCGATGGTGATGTCGGCGATCACCCAGATGCTGCGCGACGTCGCCTGGGGCACGCTCGATATTCTCGTGGTCGACATGCCGCCCGGCACCGGCGACGCGCAGCTGACGCTGGCGCAGAATGTGCCGCTTAAGGGCGCCATCATTATCTCGACGCCGCAGGACCTTTCCCTGATCGATGCGCGGCGTGGACTTGCGATGTTCAAGAAGGTCAATGTGCCGGTGCTCGGCATCGTCGAGAACATGAGCTATTTCCAGTGCCCGCATTGCGGCACCCGATCGGACATTTTTGGACATGGCGGCGCGCGGCACGAGGCCGAGCGGCTGGCGGTGCCGTTTTTGGGCGAAATTCCGCTACACATGTCGATACGCATCACCTCTGATTCGGGGACCCCCGTCGTGGAGAGCGAGCCGGACGGGCCGCATGCGGCGATCTACCGGGCGATCGGCGCCAAGGTCCGCGATCAGCTCAAGGGCGTTATCGCCGCGGCCTGAGCGGTTGTTCGGATCGCGTATGCGACTTTCGTTTAAACAGTGCTGTCATGCCTATGTCGCGTTTTCTGCCGCCAAACTTCCGTGTTAAGCCCCCCGCCAGAGCGCCCTCCGGTTGCGGCGGAAATAGCCTCGCCGAGCGAACAGCTCCAGGAATCCGGGAAACGTCCCGTACAAGGAGATGCCTTAAATGAAGCGTCGTGATTTTTTGAAAGTCTCTGCAACCGGTGCTGCGGTTGCCGCCGTGGCCTCGCCGGCGATCGCGCAATCTTCGCCCGAGATCAAGTGGCGCATGACGTCGAGTTTTCCGAAGTCGCTCGATACGCTTTACGGCGGCTCCGAATACTTTACGAAACAGGTTGCCGAAATGACGGACAACAAGTTTCAGATCCAGCTCTTCTCCGCGGGTGAAATCGTCCCGGGTCTGCAGGCGCTGGACGCGACCTCCAACGGCACGGTCGAGATGTGTCACACCGTCTCATACTATTATGTTGGCAAGGATCCGACTTTCGCGATCTATGCGTCGGTGCCGTTCGGCCTCAACGCGCGCCAGCAGAATTCCTGGTGGTACCAGGGCGGCGGCATGGAGCTTGGCAACGAGTTCTTCAAGAAATTCGGCTTGATCGCATTTCCCTGCGGCAACACCGGCACCCAGATGGGCGGCTGGTTTCGCAAGGAGATCAAGACGGTCGCCGATCTCTCGGGATTGAAGTTTCGCATCGGCGGCATTGCCGGGCAGGTGTTGCAGAAGGTCGGCGTCGTGCCGCAGCAGCTCGCCGGCGGCGACATCTACCCGGCGCTCGAGAAAGGCACCATCGACGGTGCCGAATGGGTCGGACCGTATGACGACGAGAAGCTCGGATTCCAGAAGGTCGCCAAATATTACTACTATCCCGGCTTCTGGGAGGGCGGCCCGACAATTCACGCGTACTGCAACCTCGAAAAGTGGAATTCGCTGCCAAAGAACTATCAGGCCATCGTCACCAACGCGGCTGCGAATGCCAACAGCTGGATGGCGGCGCGCTACGACATGCAGAATCCGTCCGCGCTGAAACGCCTCGTTGCCGGCGGCACGCAGCTTCGTCCCTTCACCAATGAAGTGCTGGAAGCCTGCCTGAAGGCCACCAATGAATTGTGGGCCGAGATTTCCGCGAAGAACGCCGACTTCAAGAAATCGATCGACGCGATGCAGGCCTATCGGTCCGACCAGTATCTGTGGTGGCAGGTGGCCGAATATACTTTCGACAGTTTTATGATCCGCTCGCGCACCCGCGGCTGAATGAGGTCGGCATTTCCCTCATCATGACAACGACGGCTACGTCTTAAGTCGTAGATCGCAAGCCCGGCCTTCAGAGAAGGCCGGGCTTTTTGTGTTGCGGCAGCAGTTCATCATGGAAATCGGGAACCGGATGCTCCATGCTGTGGATAAGCCTCGACACGAAGGCCAAACGACACATCAACAGGAGAGGACACCATGAAACGACGAGACTTTATCAAGGTCACGGGCATAGGCGTGGCGGGCGCCGCAACCCTGGCTGCGCCGGCGATCGCGCAGTCGATGCCCGAGATTAAATGGCGCATGACGACAAGCTGGCCGAAATCGCTCGATACACTGCACGGCGGTGCCGAGGTGATGGCCAAAATGGTCGGAGAGGCCACCGACAACAAATTCCAGATCCAGACCTTTGCCGCGGGCGAAATCGTTCCCGGCCTGCAGGTGCTCGACGCCGTGCAGAATGCGACCGTCGAGATGGGTCACACCGCGACGTATTATTATTTCGGCAAGGATCCGACCTTTACCTTCGGCTGTGCCGTGCCGTTTGGACCGAATATGCGCATCAATCAGGCCTGGTACACGCTCGGCGGCGGCAAGGAAATCCTCAACGAATTTTTCAAGAACTACAACGTCACCTCGCTACTGGCCGGCAACACCGGTTGTCAGATGGGCGGCTGGTTCCGCAAGGAGATCAACACCGTTGACGATCTGAAGGGCCTCAAATTCCGCATCGGCGGTTTTGCCGGGCGCGTGCTGCAAAAACTCGGCTGCGTGCCGCAGCAGCTTGCCGGCGGCGACATCTATCCGGCGCTCGAGAAGGGCACGATCGACGGCGCCGAGTGGGTCGGTCCTTATGACGACGAAAAGCTCGGCTTCTACAAGGTCGCGCCTCATTATTACTATCCCGGCTGGTGGGAGGGCGGCCCGATGCTGCTCGCCATGATCAATCTGGATAAATGGAACGCGCTGCCGAAATATTATCAGAGCGTGCTCGAGCAGGCCGGCCACTACGCCAACAACTGGATGATGGCCAAGTACGATCTCGCCAACCCGATGGCGTTACGCAAATTGCTCGCCAACGGCACCAAATTGCACGCCTTCTCGCCGCCGATCATGGATGCCTCGTTCAAGGCCGCCAAGGAACTGCACGCTGAAGTCGCAGCCACCAACGCCAACTTCAAGAAGGTCTATGAATCGCTGACCAACTTCTCCAACAACAGCTATTCCTGGTTCCAGGTCGCGGAAGTCGGCTTCGACAATTTCATGGCGCGGCACTCGCAGAGTTGATCGCGCTCGCCGATCATTGGCAAGAAACGAAAGACCCCCGGAAGCGGCTGCTTCCGGGGGTTTAGCTTAGGTCCGCTATTGCTTCGCCGGAGGACCGAAATCCAGCGGAGGAAGCTCAATTTGCGGAACCTCGATCTTGACCTTGTTGAGGTCGACGTTCAACGGCTTGTCGAGCAAAGCGGTCACCGTGATCGGGAACGCGATCACCAGCACCACCATGATCATTTGCAGCCCGACCCAGGGCAAGGCGCCCCAATAAATATCCGAGCTTTTGACTTCCTTGGGGGCGACGCCGCGCAGATAGAACAAGGCAAACCCGAATGGCGGATGCATGAACGACGTCTGCATGTTGACGCACAGCATGACGCCGAACCAGATCAGCGCGGCATCGGGGCCGACCACCGGCGCCAGGACCTTCTGCGCGATCGGCGCGATCATCGGCAGAATGATGAAGGCGATTTCAAAGAAATCCAGGAAGAACGCCACGAAGAAGATGAAGAGATTGATGAAGATCAAAAAGCCCCAGACGCCGCCGGGCAGGGACGTCAGCATATGTTCCAGCCAGACGCCGCCGGAGACGCCGAGGAACACCACCGAGAAGCAGGTCGAGC
>Ga0209736_1000705_pt1 | contig 10782 bp, 9 predicted proteins | sample BlaSpr_A8_Ref_M3_FD_187992 | JGI IMG/M metagenome (GOLD analysis project Ga0209736, IMG submission 187992) | Forest soil microbial communities from Thunder Bay, Ontario, Canada - Black Spruce, Ontario site 2_A8_Ref_M3 (SPAdes) (version 2) | ecosystem: Environmental > Terrestrial > Soil > Boreal... | reverse complement strand
CTCGGCAAGCCGCAACTATGACGAACCGCGATGCCCTCGTCCGCCTCGCCACGGACAAGAACGATGCCCTCGCCTTGACCTCGCTCTCCGGCACCAACGCCGAACTCATTCGCTCGGCCATCGCACGTTACTTTGAATCCGGCGCGGTTTCCGAGAAGGCCCGCTCGGTGATTATGCAACGCGTCGCCGAACAAGCTCGCTCCTACCATTCCGATCAAGACCCTGATCAATGGCTCGCGAAATCCCTCAACTCCGAGTGCGACCGTCTCCGCAACGAAGCCATTCAAACCAAAGCCAATAAAGCCTAATCCCTTATCTTTGCCGAAGTATTAGCCACGCCGCGACTTTCTGCCGCCGCTCCTAAAACAGCTCTCTTCCAATCCGGCTGCACAGCCAAGTAAAAGCGGATGCTCACGGAACTGGGGCACCTCTTCTCCTCGACCCAGACTTTTCGCAATCGGTTGTGCCACGACACAACAGCCCATGATATTGTGCGTCGCGGTGGATCCTACCGCCGGAGTGTGACCGATGCAGAGACGTGCGTTCATGAACCTTACCGTCAGCGCCGCGACGGCACTGGCGTTTCATCCACTTGCGCGGGCCGCCGAGCAAGCACAGAAAAATCCCGTCCTCTATCCCGATCCCGCCGTCGAAGTTATTGACCCGCGCTTCGCAAAATACAAAGTCGGCAACGCCGCGGTCGAGCGCCTGTACACCGGCACGCGCTGGGCGGAAGGTCCTGTCTGGTTTGCCGATGGCCGCTATCTTCTTTTCAGCGACATCCCCAACAATCGAATGCTCCGTTGGCTGGAGGACACCGGCGAGGTCAGCGTTTTCCGCAGCCCTTCGAACTACAGCAACGGCAACTTCCGCGACCGCCAGGGCCGCCTGCTCACCTGTGAGCACGACTCGCGCCGCCTGACGCGCACCGAATACGACGGCACCATCACCGTACTGATGGACCGCTATCAAGACAAAAAACTCAACGCGCCAAATGATCTCGCCGTGCATTCCGACGGCGCCATCTGGTTCACCGATCCCGGCTACGGCATCATGTCAAACTACGAGGGACACAAAGCCCCCTTCGAACTGCCCGCCAACGTTTACCGTCTTGATCCGAAAACGCGCGAGGTCACCGTCGTTGCCAGCGACATGGATAAACCCAACGGCATCTGCTTCTCTCCCGACGAAAAACTCCTCTACATAGTAGACACGGGCGTTCCGCGACATCCAACCGATCCGCATCAGATCCGCGTCTACGACGTAGTGGATGGGGTGCGCCTCAAGAATGGACGCATGTTTGTGGATATGTCCCCAGGTAATTCCGATGGCATCCGCTGCGATGTTGACGGCAACGTTTGGTCCGCCGCCGGATGGGCGGGTGAAGGCTATAACGGCGTGCACGTCCTCGCCCCCGACGGCAAGCTCATCGGCAAAATTCATCTTCCGGAAAGTTGCGCGAATCTCTGCTTCGGCGGTGCCAAGAAAAACCGCCTCTTCATGGCCGCCAGCCAATCTCTCTACGCCGTGTACGTGGGGACCGAGGGCGCGCAGTTGCCTTAGAAATGCGAATGCTGGCTGCAAGAACACCGGCAGAGCATTTTCAATCCTAGAAGACTTTACGGAATAAACGAATCATCTCCGCGAATGCCAGGTCCGTCGCTTCCGGATCGAATCGCGGCCCTTCATCCCGCGTGAAGGCATGCTCCGCCGGATACAACAGCGTGTTATAGCGTGCACCGGAGTTTCGCAGCGCCCGATCAATCGTTTCGCGTGCTGTGTCAGGAACGTGCGGGTCCTTGGTCCCAAAGATCATCAGAAGTTCACCGTGGATTTCTTTTGCGCGCGCCAACGATCCCGCATCTGCGTCCTGACCGAGCTTGCCGTCATGGATGCCGGTGCCGTAGTAACAGGCCGTTGCGCGTACGTCGGGCTGGAACGCAGCACGGAACGCAAGGTGCCCGCCGATGCAGAAACCCACAACACCGATTTTCCCGCGCGCCACCTGAGGATGTTTCGAAAGCCAGTTCAAGCCACTGCGGCAATCGGCATCGAAATGCGCGACCGGAGTCTTCGCGGCGTCTTGCTGACCGCGAGTGCGCCCGGCGTCATCAAAAGGGATCACCGTCCCCGGCGGTTCGATGCGGCGATAAATTTCCGGAGCCGCGGCAACAAATCCATAACCGGCCAGCCGCACGCAAGTGCGCAGCAATGGCGGTGTGAGTTGAAAAATGTCGGAATAGCACCAAATGCCGGGATATTCACCTTCGGCCTTTGGCGCAGCAACGAAGGTTCGCATCGGCGAACCCGTCAGAGAAATGTCAGCGTATTCGGTAAGGACGACCATTCGCTTCTCCTCGAGAAATTCTGGCGGAGACGCGAAACCCAGTCAACTTTCAGCGCTCTAGCCTTTCCAGACAAACTTACCGCAGGAGCACGGGACTGTCTCCGTGGGAAGTTTCTTTTCCAACAGTTTCCGACAAACCGGACAGTTTCTGCGCCACATATTCCTACCTGTCTTTCTCGTACAAATGGGACGTCTACAAATTAACTTTAGTACGCCGCGGTTCGCGTGTCTGTTCCAATGAGCACCAAAGCAAGTCTGTCTCTTCTTGGACAGTTGCCTGCTTTCCCTGGTGCGATTGTCGCCCCAGATTCTTAGCTTTCTTTGATCCTTCTTCAGTTGCAGTCATCGCCTTCCGCTTTACCGCGCAACGGTGAAGCTGCAAATGTCCGCAACGCATCTGACCGGCTGTCAGCCCGTCTCTTCTACTAATGGTGACGCTATGGCCTGCTTCGCTCTCGTCGTGGTGATCACCACCACGCTGATCAGAACGAATAGCGTCCCCAGAATTGTTCGCAAGCCCAGCGCTTCGCCGCCCAGAAAATATCCAACCAGCACAGCCACCACCGGGTTCACGTACGCATAGGTCCCGACCTTCGTCGGCGATTCGTGATGAAGCAGCCACACATACGCGGTGAACCCAATGATGGACCCCGCGACAATCAGGTAAAGCAACGACAGCCAAGCACCGCGCGAAACCGTCGACGGATGAAAATTGCGAAATTCGCCCAGTCCGGCCGACGTGAAAGCCAGAAACACTCCGCCGGCGAGCATCTGTGCTCCCGAACTCATAGCCTTGGAAGCGGGCAGCGGCAGCATGCGCGCGAGCGCCGACGCTACCGACCAGCTCATCGACGCGAAAATTAGTGCCACGGCGCCCAGCCTATCGATCGGCACTCCGCCGAAATCCAGAGAGCGGCTCACTAGCACCACCACTCCGCCAGTCCCGATCAACAGAGCCAAGGCTAGGCGCAGAGTCAGGCGCTGCGTGCGCAGGAAAACGATCTCCGACAGCGCCATGAACACCGGGATTATGGCCATCATGACCGCGGCAATGCCCGAAGGCACTCGCCTCTCGGCCCAAAACAAAAGTCCGTAGTCGAGGACGAAGATCAGGACAGCGAGTAAAGTTACAGACGCCCATTGGCGTCCGCTAGGTGAGCGCTCGCCTCGCGCGGACGTCCAGCCATAAAGCACGAGCCCCGCAACCAAGAATCGCATCGCCGCCAGAAGGAATGGCGGAACTTCACGGACGCCAACACGGATCGCGAGGAATGTGGATCCCCACACAAAATAAATAATCGCGAAAGCCAAGAGCGTCTTCCACGTCGGGCGATGGCTGGCGGCTTCCATAGCAGATTCCTGCCGACAATCTACCAATTCTCCCGACTGATTGCTCATATTTGCCGGGACACGCTATACACCGAGACGGTCCAAATTGTCCGTAGGAAGCGTTGACTACAGACTTGGAATCGCCGGCGAAGAACCGTTCGCAGATATCCGGTAATGTGGCTCTCCAGAAACTTGGTTGATAAGTCCTTTCAAATCAACAAATCTGTCTAGGCAAGTTTCTGGCACCAGTGACGCGTCAAAGACGCAGTTGGTGCTAATCGGGAATGGGCCACTCCTCAGCCGACGGTGTCGGTAATCGGCCAGTCAGCCTCCTAGGCCTAACGGTGCCGCCCTACTTCGGCTTTCCGAGCAATGTGGAGAAAGCCTATGCAACAGGGCATCCGATCGTTCCCGCTCCCGTCTTCCGTATTGGCTGGTGCGCGGGGAGATCTACTCTGGAATGTGTGAGTTAGGCGTTCACCTTTTGTAGACTAGTTTTCCAGTCGCTGTGCATTGGCAGAGAAAGCAGACTGTGCGAAGAATGGTTCATTAAGCAGTCGCACTCGACGGAATCGACAAAAGAAAGGACAATGACGATGAATTCCTACAAGCTTTCGCTACCCAAAACTCTGTGGCTCGGGACAATCGGGCTTGCGGCGATGCTGCTAGGCTGGACGCCGTCCTGCAAGGCGCAGGAAGTGAATCCAGCGCTTTTCACGGATACGGGCGTCGAGGACGCTTACCCAGTGAAAAAGCCACTGCCGAAGAAGACCACGAAAGTACAGATCGCAACCAACCCCATGCCCGCAGCTTCTAATGAGGCGATCGCCCGAAAGCAGAAGGGCCATCAGCCCACTCGTAAGCAGAACGCGGTGTCTTCACCAAGTATCTGAAACTCCGGTTTTTTCCGCCGCTCGTCAGGACCATTGCTTGACGCCTGATGAAGTGTCTTTTCGAATCGATCGCAAGCCCGTGGGGCTTTCGATTGAGGGCACCAATCGCCTAAGTTTAGGTCGGAACAATATCCATTCGCATCTTACTTGTGAAGCTGGGAAGGGCTCACAATGGGCCTGTCCCCTGAGGGACACGGTTTCCCCTCATGCCCAACGAGCAGGTGTTTAATCACGGCGTTGATGCTTTTGTGTTTCTCACCGTTCAATTCCGCGTCTTCGTAAAAGGATACGTCTTTGGAACGGCGAATTTTCTTCACCTCGCGGAACACGTGGACTGCCTCGCGTTTCAAAGCGTTTAGTTCAACGCACATATTTCGCTCCGGCGGCTGGCAATTCTAGGCTGCGGGGTCCAGCAGTACAAGAGTATTTTTGTACCTCGTCTCCTGAACGTATAACGCATTTATTGGAGGAGAGGAATCCCCAAGCCACATATCTGATAACGCGGCTTTCAAGGAGTTAACAGCGGGAGAAGAGGCCTTAGCCAATTGGATACGGCGGCACAGCTCCCAGCCTCGGCACTTCGCACCGCAAACCATCAGGCCGTAGCAATCAACCAGGAAAACGTCCCTGGCCGTTCCTCTCTTCACCAGTCACCGGTCACCGGTCACGGATCCTCTCACGCAGCTTCCAGCATCCGGCGGGCAGGCGTATAGTGACACTCTGCATGGTCATCTACGACAGCAGCGGCCCCGCGGCCCCGGAAGCACCGGCGCCCGGTTTTCTCTCGCGGACAACCTTCAACACCGGCCACAAGGTGATCGGTCTGCGCTACCTGTGGCTTGCACTGGGCAGTGTTCTCCTGGGAATGCTCCTCTCGCTCCTTATGCGCATCCACCTCGTCTGGCCGGGCGTGCAAATTCCGTTTCTTTCCGGATTCGGCGGCGCGCCGGAGCGCTACGCCGCGCTCACCATGCTCCACGGCTCGTTGATGGTTTTCCTGGTGCTTACCACCGCGCCGCAAGCCGGCCTCGGTAACTATTTCTTGCCTCTGCAAATTGGCGCACGAGAAATGGCGTTCCCCGCCATGAATCTGTTTTCGTTTTGGGCCACCGTCGCCTCGCTCGCAGGCATGACCACAGCATTTTTTGTTCGTCCCGATGCGGGCATCACCCTTTGGACCGCCAGCGTCGCGCTCTTTTGTCTCGCTGCTTTGCTCACGGCGCTCAATTTCACGGTCACCACCCTCGACCTTCGCGCCAAGGGCATGGCTTTGCCGCGCATGCCTCTCACCGTTTGGGCCTGGTTCATCAACGCCATACTAAGCACGTTGATTTTCAGCATCCTTCTCGCCGCTTGCGTTTTTCTCCTCTCGGATCGTCTCTTGAGTTCACAATTTTTCTCACCGCTAGCTTTTCTCTCGCAGCAGCCGGCGTCGCTCGCACAGTCCACCTTGCTTTCTCTATGGCAGCGGCTTTTCTGGTTTTTCGCCCAGGCCGAAGTGTATGTCGCCATGCTTCCGTGTTTCGGAATCGTCTCGCATCTTCTCTCCACTTTTTCGCGCAAGCCCGTTTGGGCGGAACGCGCATCGGTCCTGGCTTTGTGCGGTGTCGGACTCTTCGGCTTTTTCGTTTGGGGCCAGCACATGTTTTCGAGCGGCCTCAATCCGTGGTCCCCGCTCGTTTTTTCACTCTTGGCGTCGTCACTCGGCTTACCTGCGTGCGTTCTGCTGCTTAGTTGGTTCGGCACGCTCTGGCACGCCAAAATCCAGCTCAATACAGCGATGCTTTTTGCCCTCGGTTTTGTTTCTCTTTTCATTGCGGGTGGCGTTTCCGGACTCTTTCTAGCGCGAAATGATCTTGCCGCCGCTAACGTCAGCGGCGATTTCGTCACTGGCCACTTTCATTTGGTAATGGGCGTCGCCGCCACGTTCGCAATCCTCGCCGCTCTATTTTTCTGGTTCCCAAAAATGTTCGCAAGGCGTCTCAATGAACCCCTTGGCAAACTCCACTTCTGGTTGACCTTCGCAGGAGTTTATTGCGTCTTCATGCCCATGCACTGGCTCGGACTGATGGCCCACTCTCGCGTGACGGGGGCCGTCCTTGCCGTGACACCGCTCGGCGCCTCGTTCGACAGTTCGTTCAGCGCCTCGCTTCGCACCTTTATCACTGTCGCCACGATGCTCACTGTCGCCGCCCAGGTTCTCTTTCTATTCAATTTCATTTGGACGCTGTGGCGCGGCCAAAAATCCGAAGACCGCAATCCATGGAGCGCTACAACCCTCGAATGGAGCGTTGTGTCGCCGCCGCCCATCGACAACTTTGGCGCACGCGATCCCGTCGTTTATCGCGGAGCGTACGAATTCAGCGCGCAAGGTTCGCCAGTAGATTTTGCAGCGCAGAATGTTGCGTCCGCGTCTTCGCATCCTCCACTGCCAACGAGACTGTCAGCTAGCGCTGGCGCAAAGGAGAATTAAAGAAAGTTCTCATGCCAGGCACAACCATCGTCGAAGACATCGAATTGATCATCGAAGACATCGGTGGTGGCGGCGGGAAAAATCCGCCCCCAGGTGGAGATGACGGGGACGAAGGCGGCAAACGCTACAGACCTCAACTTCCTTCCTCGAGGCGCTATGCCACGGCGATCCTGATCGCCATCATCTCCATCGTCATGTTCTTTATGGCCATGGCCAGCGCCTACATCTATCTTCGTGCCAACAGCAACCGCTGGGTGCCCCTGCATCTTCCGTGGATCATTTGGGTCAATACAGCGCTCCTACTACTGAGCAGCGGAGTGATGGAGTTAGCGCGGCGGCGTCTCGCGCTCGCGGACGTCGCTCAGTTCCGCAAACTCTGGTCGGTTGCCACGACTCTTGGCATCCTTTTTCTAATAGGCCAACTTGCTGCTTGGCGCCAATTCATTCTCGCGGGTTTTTATGTGTCTACGAATCAGGCCAGCAGCTTTTTCTATATTTTTACGGGCTTGCACGGACTGCATCTTCTCGGCGGAATCTGCGCGCTGCTTTACGTGTCCTTCCGCAAATTTGAAAAAGCAAAAGTGTCGCGCTCCGTCGCTGCTGAAGTCGCGTCCTACTACTGGCACTTTATGGATGGCCTTTGGATCTTCCTGCTAGCTCTTCTCTATTTGGGGAAATGAGATGCAGCGCAGAACTGAGAGACAGTCTGATGCAGATCAATGGGTGACAAATTCGGAAACCGCTTCCGCGACGCGCACAATCTGTTCGGAACGCAGCTCCGGAAACATCGGCAGAGAAAGCACTTCGTGCGCGGCGTGCTCCGCATGCGGAAAATCACCGGTCTTGTGGCCCAGCGAAGCGTAGAGCGGCTGGAGGTGCAACGGAACAGGATAATAAACCGCGTTGCCGATTTTTCGCTCGTTCAAAATTTGCACAAGCGCGTCACGCCGCTCGACGCGAATCGTATATTGGTGGAACACGTGTTCATATCCTTCCGGAATGAGCGGCGGCGCAACGCCCGGAATGCCCAGCAAGAGTTTGGTGTACGCCGCCGCATGCGTCTGCCTCGCTCGCTGCCATTCCGCCAAGTGGCGCAATTTCACGCGCAAAATTGTCGCCTGAATTTCGTCGAGGCGGCTGTTCCATCCGGGCTCGCTGCTTAAGTATTTTGCGGACTGGCCATGATTTCGCAGCGATTTTAGCCGCGCGGCAATTTCGCTCGAATTGGTAACGACCATTCCCGCGTCGCCGTATGCGCCTAGATTTTTCGTGGGATAAAAACTCATGCACGCCGCGTCGCCAAGCGAGCCGGTGCGGCGGCCTTTGTAATTCGCGCCGATCGATTGCGCGTTGTCTTCAATCACGCGCAAATTGTGCGCTCGCGCAAAATTCATAATCGGATCCATATCGCAAGCAAGTCCATAAAGATGTACAGCGATAATTGCGCGAGTCCGCGGCGTCACACGCCGGGCGAGATCGGAAGGATCGATATTGTACGTGTCGGGCCTAATGTCAACGAACACAGGTTCGGCGCCGAGCGCGCTTACCGCACTGCCGGTGGCGACAAATGTGAACGGAGGGAGTAGGACTTCGTCGCCAGCTTGCACGCCGCAGGCGCGCAGCGCGAGGATCAGCGCGTCTGTTCCGGATGCGACGCCAACCCCGTGAGCCACGCCGCAGAGTTGCGCGATTTCTTGTTCGAACACGGCGCCTTCGCGGCCCAGGATAAATTGTTGCGACGCGAGGACATTTTCGACGGCGGTACGAATCTCACCGCCGATTGCGGCGTATTGCACCGCGAGATCGAGTTGTGGCACGGGGTCGGGCCGGGAAGTGGTTTGTGGGTGAGCGCTCATCAATTGTTCACTTGCCAGTAGAAGTTCGGTGCAACTTGCCGAGTATACGCCATCGCCCGGCGCACGCGGCGATCGCCTATGCCTATATAATGATGCGCCAAAGAAAATGTTTGCGAAACGGACAAATTGGAATCTCGAGACGAACCGGCTGAGCGCGGCGCTGGCGGCGCATCGCGCGGCGGGGAAGGCGCTGATCGATTTGACGGTTTCGAATCCGACGGAATGCGGATTTCAGTATCACGAAGAAGGTATTTTAAATGCACTGCGGAATCCGGCGGCGCTTAAATATGAACCGAATCCGCGAGGCCTTGCGGGGGCGCGGGACGCGGTGGCGAAGTATTACGCGGAGCGCGGCGCGATTGTTTCCATTGACGACATATTTCTGACGACGAGTACCAGCGAAGCCTATTCGTACGTGTTTCGAACGCTTTGCAATCCAGATGATGAGATTTTGGTTCCGGCGCCGAGCTACCCGCTTTTCGAATTTCTGGCGGATATTCAGGATGTGCGGCTGGTGCGCTACCCGCTGGTCTATGACTATGGATGGCAGATCGATTTTCACGCTCTGGAGCAGGCGATTAAGCCGCGGACGCGCGCGGTGATCGTGGTGCACCCGAACAATCCGACAGGACATTTCTTGAAGCCGGAGGAGACGCGCAAGCTGAACGAGATTTGCGCCGTGCGCGAAATCGCTATCATTGCAGATGAGGTCTTTCTTGATTTTGCCCTGAACGAAAAGCAGCATGCCACATTTGCCGCGAATTCTGGGGCGCTGACGTTTACAATGAGCGGCCTATCGAAGGTTTGTGGTTTGCCGCAGATGAAGGCGGCCTGGCTGATCGTCAGCGGCCAGAAGCCGTTCAAAGCGCAGGCTCTCGCGCGTCTTGAGGTGATCGCGGATACGTATCTTTCGATGAATGCTCCGATTCAGTGGGCCATGCCGGCATTGTTGAGACAGCGGGGGAAGTTCCAGAAGCAATTGCTCGCGCGGGTGAACGAGAACCTTCTTGAGCTCGACAAACAATTGGCGGGACAGAAATCCTGCAGCCGGCTCGAAGTGGAGGGCGGCTGGAATGCTGTGATACGAGTGCCCGCAACGCGTTCAGACGAAGAGCTTGCGCTCGAACTGCTCGAAACGAGGGGGATGTATGTCCACCCTGGCCACTTCTATGACTTCCCTTCGGAGGGATACTTGGTGGTCAGTCTAATTACGCCCGAAAATGACTTATCTAAGGGGCTAAGGCTACTGCTCCTTCTCTCTTGACCTCGCGCGCGATGATCGCTAGGTTTTCTGGCTCTTGACGCCAGCTAAAGTGTATAAATTCGTCCTCACCGCACGAACTTGCCTCAAGCTGCGAGAGTGAGTCTTGTTTCGACTGTCGTGTTGAGCGACCGGAAGACTGAGTTGGCTTACCTTAGAGGAATCGCTAAATATCAGATATGTAAGTCTTTTGAAGGGGACCCAGTGTCCCCCTGGTACATTTACGCATGGAGAAAAGATTCACTTTAGCGGAGAGGGCCGTGCCGTCCCTACATAAAACGGAATATCTGGATATAAAGAACACATAAATAGTACTAGTACGCGTGTGCAAATAAAGGAGTTAGCCTGCGCTTTATGAGAGATTCATCTAAGGGATAGATTGGAGAGTGCATTGCCTAATGGTAAACGGGTCTGCGGTGGTGAAGTTCGGATGTTTACAATTCAAAATAATAAAGATGAACTTTATGGGGGAATGGATATGAAGCGTGTCCTGTGGGGAGGCACTGCGGTGTCTCTGTTTTTGTCTTCGCTGGTCGTCTTGGCTTTGGTAGTTAGTCCGTTGACAGTCCAAACAGCGAAGGCCGACGAGCTCTATGGCCGCGTTCGCGGGGTCGTCACAGACG
>Ga0209736_1000704_pt1 | contig 10791 bp, 7 predicted proteins | sample BlaSpr_A8_Ref_M3_FD_187992 | JGI IMG/M metagenome (GOLD analysis project Ga0209736, IMG submission 187992) | Forest soil microbial communities from Thunder Bay, Ontario, Canada - Black Spruce, Ontario site 2_A8_Ref_M3 (SPAdes) (version 2) | ecosystem: Environmental > Terrestrial > Soil > Boreal... | reverse complement strand
CCCACTTTCGCGGCCTGCCCCACCTCATGACCGAGCAGCGGACGCATCGCTGGGTGCGCTATTGCGGCGAGGAAGTCGCGGGAAAGACCATCACCGTCCTCGGCGCCGGCGACCTGGCACGCGGGATTGCCAAGATCGGGCGGGCGTTCGACATGCGCGTCGTCGCCGTGGCACGCGACGTGCCTAAAGAGCGTGATCATGCCCATCTTTTCGACGCCGTGTACCCGACCGATGATCTGCATCGCGCGCTCGCCGCGAGCGACGCCTTCGTCGTCGCCGTGCCGCATACGCCGGCGACCGAGAACATGATCGACGAGGCGGCGTTTCGCGCCATGAAGCCGGGCATCGCCTTCGTCAATATCGGCCGCGGGCAGGTTGTCGATGAAGAGGCGCTGATCGAACATTTGCGGAGTGGCCAGGTCGGCTTCGCCTGCCTCGACGTCACCGCCGTCGAGCCGCTGCCGCCGGAGAGCCCGCTCTGGGATCTGCCGAACGTCCTGATAAGTCCGCATTCGGCAAGTACCGTCACCACGGAGAACAACAAGATCACCGAGATCTTCTGCCACAATCTCCGCTGTTATCTCGATGGACGAACCAACGACATGAAAAACATCCTGGACAAGCGGCTCATGTATTAGGCACGGCCGCCGCGCCTCCGATCGGGACCGCGGATCCGGGCTTCCCCTGCTTTGCAAATTCCTTCAGCGCGAGTCGAGGTTCGCCATGGTTCACAAGCTTTTCGATCGTCGTGACTTCATTTCCCGGGCCGCGGTTGCGGCGGCATCGTTTGCCTCGCCCGACCTGATCGGCAGCGCGGCGACAACGCTTGCACTTTCCGGGACCGGCGCCCGCGCCGAGGAGCCGCGTCGCGGCGGGGTCATGAACATCATCCTGCAGCCCGAGCCGGCCACCCTCGTTCTGGCGCTGAACATCACCTCGCAGAACCAGCTGGTCGCGCCGAAGATATATTCGGGTCTGCTCACTTACGGCTTCGACCTCAAACCACTGCCCAATCTCGCGACATCCTGGGACATCTCGCCCGACGGCCTCACCTACACGTTCCAGCTCGCGAAAAACGCGAAGTGGCACGATGGCGAGCCGTTCACGGCTGACGACGTGATCTTCACGACACGCGACATGCTCCCTGAGGTTCATGCGCGGGCGCGCGTCAACTTCTCCCAGGTCGCCAGCGTCGAAGCGCCCGATCCGCATACCGTGGTCTTCCACCTGAAGACACCCTATCCCGGCTTCATCTGCGCCTTCGAGGCCTCGAGCGCGCCGATGATGCCGAAGCACATCTACGCCGGCACCGATTACCGCAACAACCCGGCGAACGCGCGGCCGATTGGGACTGGTCCGTTCCGCTTCAAGGAATGGCAGCGCGGCTCGATCATCCGGATGGAGCGCAATCCGGATTACTTCAAGCCCGGGCTGCCTTATCTCGACGGTATCAACTTCGTCGTCATTCCCGACGGCGCGCAGCGCCTGATCGCGCTGGAATCGGGCCAGGTCCATCTCGCCTCATCGGCCGACATCGAATTCAACGACCTCCCGCGAGTGCGCAGTCTGCCACAAATCCAGATCGAGACGCGCGGCTACGAGTTCCTGGCGCCGCTCTCCTGGCTGGAAATGAACAACACGCGCAAACCGATGGATGACAAGCGCTTCCGCCAGGCCGTCATGTATGCGCTCGACCGCGAGTTCATCCGCGACAAGATTTTCAACGGCTTCGCTCGCGTGCCGACCGGCCCGATCAACTCGGTGGTCAAGTTCTACGACGGGAATGTCAAGCGCTACGCGCTCGATCGCAAGAAGTCGGAAGCCCTGCTCGACGAGATGGGGTTGAAGCGCGGCGCGGACGGAGTCCGGGTCAAGCTTGAGCTGAACCCGGCTCCGATCAGCCAGACCTGGATGCGGCTGGTGCAGTACGTGAAGCAGGCGCTGCGCCAGGTCGGTATCGATGTCACGATCAGGAACATGGACCAGGCAAGTTCCGTCGCGTCGATGGGCAATCACGATTTCGACATGTGCATCGTCACCAATACGGCCTTCGGCGATCCGGCGGTCGGCGTCGCCCGCTCGTACATCACCAGCAACATCCGCAAGGGCGTGCCCTTCACCAACACCTGCCAGTACAGCAACCCGCGTGTCGATGAGCTGTTCGGTGCCGCGGCGACATCGAACGACCGCAACGAACGGCAGCGGCTTTACACCGAGGTCCAGCAAATTCTGGTCGAGGACGTTCCGGTGGCATGGCTGCTCGAGCTCGAATACGCGATCAGCGTCAACCGTCAAATGCACGACGTGGTCACCACGGGCCTTGGCGTGAACGATTCCTTCGATCGCGCCTACATGACGGCCTAGCGGAGGACAGCAGCAGGTGAACGGCGCTCTCTATATCGGCCAGCGGCTCGGCAAGGGAGTCGTCGTGGTACTGGCCATCGTCATCGTCAACTTCCTGCTGATCCGAATGGCGCCGGGCGATCCGGCCGTGGTAATGGCCGGCGAATCCGGAGCTTCCGACGAGGTTTATGTCGCGCAGCTTCGCAAGGCCTTCGGCCTCGATCGTCCGATCCCGGAGCAGCTCGGGATTTACGTCTCCAACATTGCCCGCCTGGACCTCGGTTACTCGCACCGCATGCAGCGCCCGGTCCTCGACATGATCGTCGAGCGGCTACCGGCGACGCTGCTCCTGACCGTCACCGCCTATTTGTTCTCGCTGGTGGCCGGGATCACCCTCGGCGCCATCGCGGCGGCGCGAGCCGGACGTCTCAGCGACACACTCATTACCGTGTTCAGCCTCATCTTCTACGCGACGCCGATCTTCTGGGTCGGGCTGATGGGAATTCTCCTGTTCACCGTCACCCTCGGCTGGCTGCCCGCCTTCGGCATGGCGAGTATCGCCGCGGGGCAAGGCGGGCTCGACCTCGGGCTCGACGTCGCCCGGCATCTGATCATGCCGGCGCTGACGCTCGGGCTATTCCACATGGCGGTCTATGCCCGACTGACGCGCGCGTCGATGCTGGAGGTGTTCGACCTCGATTATGTGCGAACGGCGCGCGCCAAGGGGCTGCCGCGCGGCCGCGTCGTCCGGATGCACGTGCTGCGCAACGCGGTTCTCCCGGTCCTGACCTTTGCCGGGCTGCAGGCCGGTCAGTTGATCGGCGGCGCGATCGTCGTCGAGACCGTGTTCGCCTGGCCCGGCATTGGCCGCCTCGCCTTCGACGCGCTGATGCAGCGCGACTACGCCACCCTGCTCGGCGCCTTCGTCTTCACCTCGGCGATGGGCGTCGTCTTCAACCTTCTCACGGACCTCGCCTATCTCGCGCTCAACCCCCAGATCACGCTCGACCGATGATGGAGACCCTGCACAGGCTGTTCCGGCACAACGGGGCGGCGTTCGGTGTCGGCGTCATCGCACTCGTCGTCATTCTCGCCGCCACCGCCTCGATCCTCTATCCCGACGGGCCGTTTGAGATGGTCGGCGGGACCTTCGAGCCCCCGTTCCAGTACGTCCACCCGCTCGGCACCGACGGGCTCGGACGCGACGTGCTCACCAGCATCGTCTACGGCACCCGCGTTTCACTGCTGGTCGCGATTATCTCGACCGTGGTTGCGGTCACCGTCGGCGTCCTCGTGGGGGCCGTCTCGGGCTATTACGGGGGGCGCCTCGACGACCTCATCATGCGTGTCACTGAGCTGTTCCAGACCATTCCGAGCTTCGTCTTCGCGGTCGTTCTGATCGCGATCTTCACGCCCAACATCGGATCGATCGTCGCCGCGATCTCGGTGGTCAGCTGGCCGCCGGTGGCGCGCCTCGTGAGGGGCGAGTTCCTGGCGATACGCCACCGCGAATATGTCGAGGCGGCCGTCGTGCTCGGCGTCTCGACACCGCGCATCATCTTCATCGAGATCCTGCCGAACGTGGTCTCGCCCGTGGTGGTGCTGGCCTCGCTGATGGTGGCGAACGCCATCCTGCTCGAGGCCGGGATCAGCTTCCTCGGCCTTGGCGATCAGAACCTGATGAGTTGGGGCTACATGATCGGCGAAGGCCGATCGACCATCCGCGACGCATGGTGGCTTAGCGTCTTCCCCGGGATTGCGGTGGTCGCCACCGTGCTCGCGCTCAATCTGATCGGCGACGGCCTGAACGATGCGCTCAACCCGCGTCTGGCCCGGCGTGGACGCGCATGACCGATACACCCATCCTGCGGATCGCCGGCTTGTCGGTGGCCTTGCCGGCCGGCGCGGATCGCCAGCATGCCGTGCGCGACCTCACGCTCGAACTTCATCCCAATCGCACGCTCTGCGTCGTAGGCGAGTCCGGCTCGGGCAAATCGCTGGCGGCCCTCGCGGTGATGGGCCTGCTGCCGCAGCCCGAGGTGCGCGCGGTCGCCGGCTCGATCCAGTTCGAAGGCCAGGATCTGCTCGCGTTGCCGGAACGGGCGATGCGGCGGATCCGCGGCCGCCGCATCGGCATGGTATTCCAGAGCCCGATGACCGGGCTCAATCCGGTGATGCGGATCGGCGATCAGATCGCCGAGCAGTTCCGCTTCAACGGCCGCGATCTCGGCGTCGACCCGCGCCGCCGCGGCATCGAGCTGCTCGCGTCGGTCGGCCTCCCCGACCCGGCAGCGCTGCTCGACACCTATCCGTTCCGGCTGTCCGGCGGCCAGCGCCAGCGCGTCATGATCGCCATGGCGCTCGCTCTCGAACCGGCGGTGCTCATTGCGGACGAGCCGACCACCGCGCTCGACGTCACGACCCAGGTTCAGATCCTGAAGCTCCTGCGCGAGTTGCAGGAGCGCTACCGCCTCGCGGTGATGTTCATTACCCACGATTTCGGGGTGGTTTCCGAGATCGCCGATGAGATCGCGGTGATGCGGCATGGCGAACTGGTCGAGCACGGCGCGGCCGGGCGGGTGCTCGCCGGGCCCGCGCATCCCTATACCAGGCAGCTCCTCGCCGCCGTCCCGAGCCTCGAGCCGCCGCTCCGCGCGCCGGTGAAAACCCCGATCGTCCTCCAGACCCGCGCGCTGGCCAAGACCTATCGCAGCCGCGACCGGATGTTCGGCCGCCGCCGCGAGGTGACTGCCCTGCACAATGTCGACCTCGCGATCCGGCGCGGCGAGGTGCTGGGCCTCGTCGGCGAGTCCGGCTCAGGCAAGACCACGCTCGGTCGCGTCATCGTCAGGCTGCTCCAGGCGGATAGCGGTTCGATCACCATCGACGGCGCGGAGGTCAGCGAACTGTCGCGCCGGCAGTACCGCCCCTATCGAAAGCGGGTGCAAATGATCTTCCAGGACCCGTTCTCCTCGCTCAACCCACGGCGCACGGTCGGGCAGATCGTCGCCGAGGGCCTGCTCGCGCACGGCATGCCGGCACCCCAGGCGCATGCCCGCGCGCGGGAACTGCTGCGCCTTGTCAAGCTGAGCGAACAGGCGGCCGATCGCTATCCCCACGAGTTCTCCGGCGGGCAGCGCCAGCGCATCGGCATTGCGCGGGCGCTGGCGCTCGAGCCCGACATTCTGGTCGCCGACGAGCCGGTCTCTGCCCTCGACGTTTCGGTCCAGGCCGAAGTGCTCGAGCTGTTCGAGGAGATCCGCGTGCGGCTGCGGCCGGCGATGCTATTCATCACCCACGATCTCAGGGTCGCCGCCCAGATCTGCGACCGCGTCGCCATCATGCGCCGCGGCGAGATCGTCGAGGAAGGGCCGACCTCCGCCATCTTCGCGGCGCCGCGCCACGCCTATACGCAAGAACTGCTCGCCGCCGTGCCTGGCGCGCGCAACCAGCCTTCGGCCACGCTGCCGGTCTCGCCAACAGTCCTGGAGCATCAACCGAGATGAAAATATTGCTCGCCGCTCTCGCCCACGAAAGCCAGTGCTTCATTCCGGAGATCACCGGTGCCGACCGATTCCGTTTCCTGCGCGGTGACGAGATCCTGGGTTGCGCCGGCGACGGATCGACCGTCGACGGCTTCCTCGAGGTGGCGCGCCGGCAACGCTGGACCGTCATCCCTGCCGTCGGCGCCTCGGCGATGTCTTCGGGCCGCGTCGCCGATGCCGTCTTCGAGGCGTACTGGCGCGAGCTCGAGGCGGTGGCCCGGCCGGCGATCGCCGCGGGCATCGACGCGATCTATCTGGTGCTGCATGGCGCGATGGTCACCGAGACGATCGAGGATCCCGAAGGCGAGCTTATCGCGCGGCTGCGGGCGCTTCCGGGCGCGACGGCCCTGCGAATTTTCGGCGTCTTCGATCTGCATGGCACCTTTACCGTCCGCATGGCCGAGTTGGCCGATTGTCTGGTCTCGTATCGCGAGAACCCGCATACCGACGCGCGCGATGCCGCGGTGCTCGCGGCCGAATTGCTGGCCCGTTCGCTGGCGACCGGACAGGTGCCGCGCATGTATCGGGTGAAGCCGCCGATCATCCTGCCGCCTGCCGGCACCGCCACCGCCGACAGCCCGATGGCCGATCTGGAGGCCGCCGCCCGTCAGATAGAGGCGGCCTCACCCGGCATCTGGGCTGTCAATATCGCGGCCGGCTATGGCTTCGCTGACGTGCCCGAGGCCGGGCTCAGCCTCTCGCTGGTGTCCGTTGGAGCCGAGATGGAGGCGCGCGCGGCGCTCGACCGGCTGGAGGCGCTGGCGATGTCGCTGAAGGAGCGCGGATTCGTTTTGCCGCCGCCCGTCGACGACGTTTTGCGGCAGATCTGCCCGGTTGGCCAGGGGCCGGTCCTGCTGATCGAGCCGTCCGACGATATCGGCGGCGGCGCGCCGGGCGACGGGACCGGTATTCTTCGCGCACTGCTGCGCCATCAGGTCGGCAACGCGGCGGTCGTGATCAACGACCCGGAAGCGATTGCCGCGCTGCGCGACGTGCCGGTCGGCGGCGTCGCTACGGTGGCAATCGGCGGCAAGAAAACCACGCTGGACGAGGGGCCGGTCACGCTTGCGGTCACGCTGTTGTCGCGCAGCAACGGGCGCTTCACGCTGGAGGACCGCAACAGCCATCTCGCGGCGATGCGCGGCATCCACATCAACATGGGACCCTCCGCCGTCGTCGAGGCCAAGGGCATCACCATCCTTTTGACCACCAACAAGACCCCGCCCTTCGATCTCGGCCAGCTACGCAGCCAGGGGATCGAACCCGCAACGCTTTCGATCATCGGCGTGAAGGCCGGCGTCGGCCACCGGCGCGCCTATGACCCGATCGCGGCGGCGAGTTACACCGTCCTGACGCCGGGGACCAATATCAGCGACCTCCGCACCCTGCCCTTTCGCCGCATTCACCGGCCGATATTCCCGCTCGACACGCTGCCTGGGTGACGGCGGCAAAAGCCTCGCCGGCAGATGCCAGAACCGAGGCTCTGGGCCAAAAGATGGGCTGACAGGGGAGGATAACGCCTTGGCTTTCAGCTTAACATTGGCATTGCCATAGCGGATGCGATCATTCCGAATCAAGTTCCGAAGAACTTGATGCAACGCCTCAAGCGGCGCCCCGCATTCGATCGCCTGTCCGGCGGCAGTTCTGCAGGAATATAATCGGCTTAGCGGCGTCTTTTGACTTTCGATCGAAACCTGACGCGGCCCGGCTTGTGCGCGTCAAGGTTTCGGATACGGTGTCATTCACAACCAAAGCGAACCCCGAAAGCCAGCCACCGGCGAAGGGCAAAACAAAAAAGGGGGGGTTACATGCGTCGGAGATGGTCGTTGGCGATTGCCGGACTGATTGTCATCCTCGCCGGCGGCCTGCTCGCCCATCTCACGCAAACCTCTGGCGGCATCCGGATCCAGGATGTGCGCTTCAAAGGCGCCAAGGGCAACACCATGAGCGCCCTGCTCTACATCCCGCCGAATGCGACCGCGCAGACCCCCGCCCCCGGCATTCTGGCCGTGCACGGCTACATCAATTCCCGGGAAACCCAGGACGGCTTTGCCATCGAATTCGCCCGCCGCGGTTATGTGGTGCTGGCGCTCGACCAGACCGGCCACGGCTACAGCGATCCGCCGGCGTTCGCCAACGGCTTTGGCGGGCCCGATGGCCTCGTCTATCTGCGCAGCCTCGACATCGTCGACAAGAACAATGTCGGGCTCGAGGGCCACTCGATGGGCGGCTGGACCGTGCTCGCGGCCGCCACCGCGATGCCCAACGACTACAAGTCGATGGTGCTGGAAGGTTCTTCCACCGGCAAGCCATTCGCCGCCGACGGCACACCGAGTTGGCCGCGCAATGTGGCGCTGGTGTTCGCGCAATATGAGGAATTTTCCGGCCTGATGTGGGGGGTCGACCGGGCGCGCGACGTCACCCAAAGCCCGAAACTCCAGGCGATGTTCGGCACTCAGGGTCCGGTCGAGCCCGGCAAGGTCTATGGCGACATCGCGCAGGGCACCGCGAGGGTGCTCTATACGCCCGCCATCAACCACCCCGCCGAGCATATTTCGCATCAAGCGATCGGCTACAGCCTCGACTGGTTCGCCAAAACACTTCAAGGGGGCACGCCGCGGCCGTCAGAGAATCAAATCTGGTTGCGCAAAGAGATCGGCACGCTGATTGCGCTGATCGGTTTTGTGGCGCTGCTGATCGGAGTATTCGACGGGCTTTTGGAAGCGCGGGTGTTTTCCCACCTCAGGCTGCCCGAAATCGCCGACGGCGCCATGCCGGCGCATTTTCCCGCCAAAGGCGGCCGCTGGACTGCGGCGTTGCTGCTGTCCGCCTTCATTCCCGCGCTGACCTACTACCCGGCGTTCGCGCTGGCCGGCACTTTTGTGACGCCGTCGGCCTTCCTGCCCCAGGGAATCACCAACCAGATCATGGTCTGGGCCGTCATCAATGCGCTGATCACGCTGGCCTTGATGCCGTTCGCGCCGAAACGCGCCAGCCGGATCGGGATGATCGGCCCATCGATCCTGATCGCGGTCCTCACCATCCTCGTCGGCTACGCCGCGCTGTGGCTGGCGGATACTCTGTTCAAGATCGATTTCCGGTTCTGGATCGTCGCGCTCAAGCTGATGAGCGCCAAGCAGTTCGTGATCTTCCTGATCTATCTCCTGCCCATCACGGCATTTTTCGTGATCGCGCTGCATGTGCTGCACCGGAACTTTTCCACCATGGGGGCGAGCCGCGGCGCGCTCTATTTGACCAATATTTTCGCACTGACGCTTGGCTTCATCGTGCTCTTGGTGCTGCAATACGGCACGCTCTGGATCTCGGGAAAGCTGTTCAATCCGCTGCCCGATCCCGGCTTCGTGCCGCTCTCCACCATCGTCGCCATCCAGTTCGTACCGCTACTCGCGATCGCGGCCATTATCGCGACCTTCACCTGGCGGCGCACCGGCTCCAGCCTGCCCGGCGCCCTGATCTGCGGCCTGTTCGTCACCTGGTACGTGGTGGCCGGCACTGCGACGCAGGCGGCGTTCTAGGCAAAAAGATGGGCTGAAACTGCATAACGCCTTGGCTTTCGCCAACGCGATTGCAGTGCTATAGCGCGGATGTAATCACCCCATCCGTCCCGAAACGCGCTATCCCCAAAAAGGCCCGATCTCCATGGCAAAAATCAAGGTGACCAACCCCGTCGTCGAACTCGATGGCGACGAGATGACCCGGATCATCTGGCAATACATCAAGGACAAGCTGATCACCCCGTTCCTCGATATCAACCTGATGTATTTCGACTTGGGGATGGAATACCGCGACAAGACCAACGACCAGGTCACGGTGGATGCGGCCAACGCCATCAAGAAGGTCGGCGTCGGGGTCAAATGCGCCACCATTACCCCGGATGAGGCCCGGGTGAAGGAATTCGGGCTGAAGGAAATGTGGAAGTCGCCGAACGGCACCATCCGCAACATCCTCGGCGGCGTGGTGTTCCGCGAACCCATCATCTGCAAGAACGTGCCGCGGCTGGTGCCGGGCTGGACCAAGCCGATCATCATCGGCCGTCACGCCTTCGGCGACCAGTACCGCGCCACCGACTTCAAGTTTCCGGGCAAGGGCACGCTGACGATGAAATTCGTCGGCGAGGACGGCAACGTGATCGAACGCGAAGTCTACAAGTCACCTAGCGCCGGTATTGCGCTGGCGATGTACAATCTCGACGATTCCATCGCCGATTTTGCCCGCGCCTCGTTCAACCAGGGCCTTGCAAAAGGCTATTCGGTCTATCTCTCGACCAAGAATACCATCCTGAAGACCTACGACGGGCGGTTCAAGGACATCTTCCAGGAGATTTTCGACAAGGAATTCAAAGCCCAATTCGACGCGAAGAAGATCACTTACGAGCATCGCCTGATCGACGACATGGTTGCGGCGGCGATGAAATGGTCGGGCGGCTATGTCTGGGCCTGCAAGAACTACGATGGCGACGTGCAGTCCGACACCGTCGCGCAAGGTTACGGCTCGCTCGGCCTGATGACCTCGGTCCTCATGACACCGGACGGCAAGACGGTCGAAGCCGAGGCTGCCCACGGCACCGTGACGCGGCATTACCGCGAGCACCAGAAGGGCAAGGAGACCTCGACCAACTCGATCGCCTCGATCTTTGCCTGGACCCGCGGCCTGTCGCATCGCGCCAAACTCGACAACAATGATGAGCTCGCGAAGTTCGCGTTGACGCTGGAAAAGGTCAGCGTCGATACCGTCGAAGCCGGCTACATGACCAAGGATCTCGCGCTTCTGGTCGGCGCCGACCAGCGCTGGCTGTCCACCACCGGCTTCCTCGACAAGGTCGCGGAAAACCTGACCAAGGCGATGGCCGCGTAAATGCGTCACGCGCTCATCACGGAAATGT
>Ga0209736_1000702_pt1 | contig 10805 bp, 7 predicted proteins | sample BlaSpr_A8_Ref_M3_FD_187992 | JGI IMG/M metagenome (GOLD analysis project Ga0209736, IMG submission 187992) | Forest soil microbial communities from Thunder Bay, Ontario, Canada - Black Spruce, Ontario site 2_A8_Ref_M3 (SPAdes) (version 2) | ecosystem: Environmental > Terrestrial > Soil > Boreal... | reverse complement strand
GTATTCGCCGTCGGGACCCCAGCGGCACGCGATCAGCCATTCACGGCTGCGGCTGCGGATCAGGGTTGGCTTTGCGTAGTCCGACCGGGCAATATCGGCCGCCATGGCAACGACAAAGGATTTCGCGAGCATGTATTCCTCCGAGGCGAGACCGCAGATGCCATCGTATGGCAATTGTGCGCGGCAGGCGTGAGGCCACCGTGAACCGCGCGGGAGATCCGATGCCGAGCCTGTTTGCGCGTGCGGCATCCTGGTTGATGGGCGAACGCACGAAAGCCACCGCTGACCCCGATGTTCGGCTTCTGCTGGAGGCGCTGGGCTATACGCCCGCAACCGAATCTCCTGCGGGCGGTGGCGCACCCGGTCCGGAGACCCGCCACCGCGCCTTGCTGCTCAAGGCGGCATCGCGGTTTGCGCGTGTTTTCGAACTCGCAGCACCCGACGCTCCCGGCTTGGTCAGCTTTGGCGCCGAATTCGATCCCGCCCTTGCCGACCCCTTGCAGGCAGGCAGTCCCATGGTCGGCGTTTCCGGAGTAGGCCTGTCGCTGCAGGAGGCATTTCAGGGATGCATCGGGGAGGGTATCGAATATCTTTCCCAATTGCAGACCGGCAATGACGTGCTGGAATCCTCCGATGCCGGCGATCCGGCTGCCGGGCTTGGCTCATCGGCTCGGGACTTTCTGGCGGCATTCGCGGCGCACCGACTGTGCCCGGATACGGAGCTTTCATGGTGCCGCGCCAGGCGGCTGACCGACGGCCGAAAGGTCCTGTTGCCGGCAGATCTCTGTCTGCGCCGGCCGCCGGCCCAGCAAGAGGTGAAGCCGCCGTTTCCGCTGGGCACCGGATCGGCCGCCGGCAGCTCCTGGGACGCTGCTGCCTTGCACGGCTTGCTCGAATTGATCGAGCGAGACGCAGCCAGCCTTTGGTGGCAGGGCGGCAACCGCGGCAAGTCGATCCCGCCTGGAGATGAGGCAGAGATCATGGCCGAGACCCTGTTGGGGCAGCTGCGGCAGGGCGCTTCGGCACGGCGCAGCCGGCTGCTCGATATCACCACGGATATCGGCGTGCCCTGCGTCGCGGCGGTCTCCTGCATGGCGGATGGCTTTGGCTTTGCCTTTGGCCTGGCCGCGCGACCGACACTCAAGGCTGCTGCCCGCGCTGCCATTCTGGAAATGTGCCAGATCGAACTGGCCCATGCGGTGGTCGAAGCCAAGCTCCGGGAGCGCGGAGAAGCCGCGCTCAACGCACGGGACCGTAGCCACCGGCGGCGTGCGACGATGTTGAACGCCGACCGGTGTGTGCTGCTGCAGCCGGCGCCGGAGCTTTCGCAGCATCTCGCCATCCGCACGACCGAACCGGCTGCCGTGTTGCGGCTGATCGTAGACCGTCTGGCGCAACTTGAAATCGAGGCCTTTGGCCTCGATTTGACCCGTCCGCAGTTCGGCGTCCCGGCGGCGCGCGTCATTGCGCCGGGCCTCCAGCTATTGCCTTCCCAGATTGTGACACCCCGGTTGGCAGATATGACGGCGCGAACAGGTGGGGGTGCGACCTATACCGACGGGATCGCCCTGATATAGTTGCCGAAACTGCCACCCCGCTACGGAAATCCCTGAATGCGACAAGTTGCCAGAGTTCAAGCGTTGGCTGCAAGCGAGGCCGCGACGCTGCCCGCCGGCGCCGCGCGCCTTACCGTCTCGCTGGTGGGACGTCCCTCGATCATGTTCGGCGGCCGCCCGGTCGAACTCCGAACCCAGAAGGCAGGTGCGGTTCTCGGCTATCTCGCTTTGACCGAGGCCAAGCACGAAAGCCGCGAGCGGCTGGTCGGCTTGTTATGGAGCCGCTCGGACGAAGAAAAAGCCCGCGCCTCGCTGCGCCAGGTCGTTCGCGAATTGCGGGCCGCGTTCGAGGATGCCGGATATGACGGGTTCTCGGCGGGCAGACTCTCGATCCATCTCGACGGCGAGAAGGTCGAGGTCGATGTCGAACGCATCATTCGCCGCGCGGAGAGCGGCAGCGTACATCCGCTGCTGCTCAACACCCCGGATCTCGGCGAGCGGATCCTCGAAGGTTTGGACGATCTCGACCCTTCATTTCGGATCTGGGTGCTGGCGAAACGTCAGACGATCCATGACCGGCTGATGCGAAGCCTCGGTGCGGGCCTGGTGGCGGAGCATGTGGCCGCCGGCGCCAAAAAGGAGATCGCGACGGCCATCGTCAATCTCGATCCCACCCACGAAGAGGCCTGCTGTCACCTGATGCGCGTCCATGCCGAGCAAGGCGATGTTGCGGGCGCGCTGCGGATCTACAAGGCGCTGTGGGATTTGCTGGACCGCGACTACGGCATGGAGCCGGCGCTGGCGACGGAAGAGCTGGTCGCGAAGATCAAACTCGGAGCTTTCGAACGGCCGCTCGTCAACGCCGCCGCGCGCATTGCGGCCGATACGCGTGCGTCGCATGCGACCGACGGAAGCGTCGACCGGGCTGTCTCGCCAGCGGCTGCCGAGGTCAAAGCGCCGGCCAAAACGTGCCTCGTGCTGCGGCCTTTTGCGATGCACGCCATCGACGGCGATCATACTCACCTCGTGCAGGGATTTCACCAACATCTCGCGGCGTCCCTGGTGCGCTTCCGCGAATGGAGCGTGGTCGATCGTCAACCTGCCAATGTTGCGGCTCCGGCGACGGATTCGATGCTGCAATACAGTATCGAAACCACCGCCTATCAGGCGGGCACCGAAATCAACATGGTGATGGTGTTGAAAGACGATACGATGGGTATTTATGTCTGGAGCGAAAGCTTTCGCCTCAGCCTCAATAACTGGTTCGAAGCGCAACAGCGCATCATCCGGCGGATCGCAATGTCGCTGAACGTGCAATTATCGGCCGAGCGGCTGATGCGGCTTGCGGGCGAGCCTGATGTCTCCCTCGATATGCACGACCGCTGGCTGCGCGGGCAGAGTTTGCATTTCAAATACGATGCGGAAAGCTGGCAGCGCGCGGTCACCATCTTCCGCGATGCGATCCGGGAAAATCCCGCCTTCTCGCCTTGCTACAGCAGCCTCGTGCAGATGAACAATATCGAGCATTTTGTCCACCCGGGCTTCTTCCGCGATCTCGACAAGGCCAAGGCGACGCTTGAACTCGCGAAGCGTGCCGTTCAACTGGATCCGGTCGATTCCAGGGCGCATCTGTGCTGTGGCTGGTCTTATGTCATGGCGCTCCGGGAGGCCGAGGCGGCGCCGCATCTGGAACTCGCCTGTGAACTGAACGACAACGACCCGTGGACCTTGTTGTCCAGTGCAGCGTGTTGCATTTTTTGCGGATCGATCGAGCAGGCCCGGCTGCGGGCCGAGCAGTCGCTAGCTCTTTCGCCAGCTGTCTCATATCTCGGGTGGGGTTACCATGGCATCATTCGTGTGCTGTGCGGCGAATATGCCGGCGCCCTCGAGGCCATCGATCGCGCGGAGGGGGTGATAAAGACGCTGCCCGCATGGCGGGCGGCGGCGCTGTTTCATCTCGGGCAGCCGGACATGGCGCGGGAAGAGGCGCAACGCTTCCTCAACGGAATACGTTCGTTTTGGGTTGGATCATCCGCCCCGACCGACGAGGCCGTGGTCCGCTGGACCCTGCAAGCCCATCCGATCAGTGTAAGCGCGCGATGGGAAGTCCTGCGCGACGGAATGCGTGGTGCGGGACTTCCTGTCGAAGGTATTACCCAGCTGTCCTGATCAGGTCGTTTCAGGAACAGATGGCGATCGTGTAGTCGCCGATGCGTTCGGCATGCACCCGGAACTTCTCGTCTTCCGGGATGACCGGGTCGATGCCGTTGAACAGACGCTTGTAGAACGGCGGAAGCGGATAGGTTGCGCCCGGCTCGTTGAGCAGGGCCTCGGAATCCGCGATCATCATCTTCGGCGGCAGGCGAACCAGAATCGTCTCCTGATCCGAGGATACGAACTGGATGTTCTTGAAGCGTTCCGGCACGGTCGCGAACACCTGGGCCTTGGCGAGCTGCTCCTTGAACTCCTCCATGGTGGTCGGCAACGGATACTCGTTTTCATCCTCGAGATAGTTGTTGCCGGTGGCCCACGTCTTCACCAGCTTGCCCCAGCGTTCATGGTTCGTCACTTGCAGTCTTTCGATCCTTCCCATTGTTCAGTCCTCCGGGTTGCGTGAGGCGGAGTAATTTCCGACTCACAGAAATGCAGGCACTGCCTGCCGCAGACCAGCGATCTCGGCCGTGAATTCGACCAGCTGATCCATGCGTTCGATTTCGGGTATGTGTTCGAAGACGTTGGTCGGGTAGTATTCCGCGGCGAGTTCGGCGAGCGCTTCGGAAAGCGAAGCTGCGCCGCGTCCGGCGGGAAGCTCGTTATCGGCGAGCGCGCCGAAAATCACTTCCGAGACGATGATCGAACCCAGCGGTCCGAGGCAGAGTCCTCCGGCCCGTGGTTGCTGCATCGCCTCGAACAGGATGAAAAACGGCAGCGGCGGATCGTCGGCAATCGTTTCGATATCTTCCGCAGTGAGCCGGCCATAGGCCGTCTCCGAGGCCAGCCACTCTCTGATCTGGCTGACCCGATAGGGACGATCGACAAGCAGCCGTGAACCGGCGATGAGATGTGGACGCCTGGCAGCAATCTCGGCCACCAGCGCGTTGACCGACCATAGCCCGGCGACCGAGGCGCCCAGCAGGTCGCGATACAGCAGGCCGACCCGGTTGGTCTGATCGACGGCGGGAAAGATCTGGTCATTGCCGAGCCCGTCGCTGAGATATGGGCCGATGCGCCGGCTGAAATTCGGTCGCGAGCCCCCGATCTCGAAAAACTGCGACCATTGCACGATCCAGCTCGCATCGAGCGGCATGTTGACGGGGTCGTTCGCCGAGTTCTTTTCCAGGGTGTTGTTGAGATCGTGAGTGAAGATATCATTGATGCGGTATTCGGGCCGGACCATGGCGTGGCCGAAGCGAAATGCGCCGTGGGAGAATTCGAGTGGAATTTGCCAGCCTTGCTCCGGCATTTCGCCGGCGGCCCGGTCGATGAAGTTCGGGCTCGGGCCGCAGTAGGCCGCGTAGATCGCCGGATGCAGCACCCGCCGCATCAAATCTTTGCGGATGATGCTGTGGTAGATCAGCGTCAAGGCGTCGCGCGCGCAAAGAAACCTGTTGTAGGCCGCGCCGAGATGGGCATTGGGCCCGGCGGTGGGTTCGCCACGACGAACCATGTCGACGAGCCCGTTGTGCAGCAGCGCGAACAGCGCCGTCAGCTGCGAGATGATGGCATGATCGTCGTTGCGGGGATCGGCGATCAGCGCTTCGGTCAGCGCGACGCGCTTGCCCGCAATGCTGCGGTCGATCCCGGTGACATTCTCCGCCGGCGTCCGCGCGATATCGCGAAATGGGCAGCCGGCCTCGACGGCTTTGTCTTTCCAGCGCATGCGGCCGAGCCGCAGCTTGGTTCGCCGCTCGTCATTTGGCGCGTCCTGCGCATACACAAAGGGCGAGCCGACGGGACCGCTCCCGAACAGGGTCTCGAGCCTGAGCGCTGCCCGCCGCGCATTCGCGGTGTCTGCGCCAAGGCTGCCTGCGACCGACAGCGGGATGGCCGAGTGCACCAGATCGTGCGCCACAAATTGCAGCAGGTAGGTGTAACCCGAGGGGATGCGAGGGTTTTCCCAACGTTCCAGCGTCGTGTCGTCATGGGCGGACCATGGCAATTCGGCATCCATCCGCCGCGACAACCGGTTCATCAGCCCTCGCACCTTGTGCGAGTTCTCCGGCGCGTCTAGCGGATCGACGCCGTAGGCCTTGAATCGCTGTGAAGCTTCGGGCGTGCCAAGGAAATGCCGAAATCCGGGAGGCATTCGGTGACGGTTGGCGGAACCGTCGACCGGTGCAGCTTCGGAAATCCCGAGGGCGGATGCCTGTATCCCCTTGCGCACCGCCATATGAAAGTTCCTCTCGCCGTCAGGATCCGAGCCTGACGAGTGAGCCGTGAAATTATCGTGATCTAGCGGATTGTGCAGCTTGGCACCTGTTGCCGAAGCGATGTGCAACATGGCTGGGAATTTCGGCATGCACTGCCTGCGCCCAAGGCGCCAAGGGCTCACGCTACTTGCATGAGCCGTTGCTTGTTGGGGTGGATTTTGCCGGATTCCAGGCTCGGCCAAGCCGGCCTTGGACGTCGTGAGCTTTACAGTCCCGCTCTTCGCGCGGCAAGCCGCGCCAGTCCGGACCAGTCGGCATCGCCCTGGCCTTGGGCAACGCCCTCGATGAAATGGTCGCGGACCAGGCTCGCGACCGGCATCGGCACGGCCCTGACATCGGCGGCCGCCAGCGCGAGGCGAATGTCTTTCAACCCCAGCGACATCTTGAAGCCATCGGTCGGATTCTTGTCATCGGCGATGATGGCGCCGTAGGTTCGATAGACCGGCGCCGAAAACAGCGAGTTGGTCAGGATGTTGAGATAGCGGTGCGGGTCGATGCCGGCCTTTCGCACCAGCGCGAACGCCTCTCCCAGACTTTCCAGCATCGATGCGATCAGGAAGTTGCCGGAGAGTTTTACCAGATTGGCCTCGGAAGGTTTGGCGCTGATCACGAAGGTCTCCTGACCCAGCGCATCGAACAGGGATTGGCAACGGGCGAGCATTGGGTCGGCGCCTGCCGCGACGATGAAGAGTTTGGCTGCGGCGGCGGCCTCCGGGCGCCCGAACACCGGTGCGGCGACGTAACCCTGGCCGGCTTTGCCATGCGCTTCGGCGAGGCGGTCGGACAGCGCGACGCTGATCGTGCTCATGGAAATGTGGATGGCGTTGCGGGGCAGCGCGGAAAGCGCGCCACCGTCACCGAACACGACACCCTCCACCGCCGCATCGTCGGCCAGCATGGTGATCAGAACATCATTGCGGCAGGCGTCGGCGACCCGGTCGGCGACCTTTGCGCCCTCGCGCGCCAAAGTTTCCGCCTTGCCGCGCGTCCGATTGTAGACGGTAACGCGATGGCCGGCCTTCAGCAGGTTCCGCACCATTGGCGTCCCCATGTGGCCTAGTCCGATGAAACCGACGTCCATCCTTTGATCCTCCCAACGGAGATCGCCGCATTGGCAGGCGTCACCATCGCGCGGCGACGCTTCGCCACCTTGACAGCCATCAACTTGCCGACGCGGTCGGTTTCGGCTTTAGGCCACCAGGATCGTCTTGATATTGACGAACTCCTTGATGCCGTAGTGCGAGAGCTCCCGTCCATAACCGCTTTCCTTGACGCCGCCGAACGGAAGCCGTGGATCGGAACGCACGTTGTCGTTGACGAACACATTGCCACTCTCGATTTCCATGGCGACGCGCTCACCGCGTGCGGTATCGCGCGTGATGACGCCGCCGCCAAGTCCGAAGATCGAATCATTGGCGGTCACGATCGCCGCATCTTCGTTGTCGACGTGGATCACCGAGGCCACCGGTCCAAACAGTTCTTCGTCGTAAGCCGGCATGCCCTTGGTTACATTGGTCAGCACCGTCGGCGGATAATAGGCGCCGGGACCGCCCGGGATCACGCCGCCGAGCATGCAGCGCGCACCCTTGGCGATGCTGCTCTCGACCTGCCGATGCAACGCATCGCGAAGATCATGCCGTGCCTGCGGGCCGATTTCGGTGTCGGCGCTGAGCGGATCGCCCATTCTGGCTGCAGCCATGCGCTTGACAAACAGTTCGACGAACCGGTCGTGGACCTTGTCGATGACGATGAAGCGTTTTGCGGCGATGCAACTCTGTCCCGAATTGATCAATCGTCCTCTGGCGCACGCGGTTGCCGCGAATTCGAGATCGGCGTCCTCGAGCACAAGGTAGGGATCGCTGCCGCCCAACTCGAGCACCGTCTTCTTCAACAATGAGCCGGCCTTGCCGGCCACCGCGCGTCCGGCGGCGCCGCTACCAGTCAAGGTGGCTGCCCGGACCAGCGGGTTTTCGATCACGGTTTCGACCTTGGCACTGCCGATCACCAAGCTGCGGAAAAGATGTTCCGGAAAGCCGGCTTCCCGAAACACCTCTTCGATGGCAAGCGCGCAGCCCGGCACATTCGAGGACAACTTCATCACGGCACCGTTGCCGGCCATCAGCCCAGGGGCGGCAAACCGGAACACCTGCCAGAACGGAAAATTCCACGGCATCACCGCCAATACGACGCCGAGCGGCTGGAACACGACATAGCTCTTCTGCGCTTCGGTCTTGACCGGTTCGGGAGCCAGAAAGCGCTCCGCGTTGTCGGCGTAGAAGTCGCAAGCAGCTGCGCATTTCTGGATCTCGCCAACGCCGTCGCGGATGGGCTTGCCCATTTCCTGCGCCATCAGCCTGGCATATTGGCTGGCATGATCCCGCAGCACCTGCGCCGCCCGATGCATCAGGGCGGCCCGGTCCGAAAACCCGATCCGTCGCCAGGCCAGAAAAGCCTGGTGCGCCTTGCCGATGGCGTCGCGAACGCCGTCATCGGTCATCGCCTCATAGCTCGCAAATGCTTCGCCAGTGGCCGGATTGATTGCCTTTATCGTCATCTTGTGCACGACCCTGAGCCCGCGTGGCCCGGACCAGGATGGCTACGGCGGCAGCGGCAAGCCTTGATGGGCATCAAGTCTGCAATGACCGTTTTCTCAGCCGATCCACTGCCACTGCGCGAACAGCGCCGCATACATCAGCAGCAAGCCGCCGAAGATCCCCACGATCCCCGGAACCGCCCACCGCCACCGCTCGGTCACGCGCGCCATTACCAGGAACAGCGGAAACGACACGATATTGAAGCGGGCCATCGATGTGAATCCGGCGGGACCGCCGCACAGGGTCAGATAGGGCAGCGCCAGCAGCATGGCGGCGAACAACGTCATGCCGCGGCTGATGCCGGCGAACCACGAGCCGACAATCAGGGCGATGAAGATCAGCGTGAACCATTGGTCGAGACCGGCCGGGCTGAAGTCGGTCAGATTGATCTTGCCGAACGGCTCCAGCGTCACGGCGGAGAGGAGCCGCGCCGACATTGTCGTGTTCTCGTGGAAGGCGGCCTGGCCGTCGGCGAACGCCATCGGATGATGGAACGCGATGCCGAGGTAGATGATGTAGAGCCACAGTCCCGAGGTGGCGATGATCGACAGCGGCACGGCTTCGATCAGGAACCGCCGCCGCGGCCGGGCGCGCCACAATTCCCATAGCAGCACCGGAAGCAGGACGATGCCGGAGGCGCGGGTTGCGATCGCAAGCCCCGCCAGCATCGCAGCAGCGAGCAAGCGCCCCCGGGCGACTGCAAGAAAGAACGCGACCATCAGCAGCAGCGCCAGCGACTCGGTATAGCCTGCGGACAGGAAGATCGACGCCGGAAAGAACGAGATCAACGCCACCGTCGCAAGCGCGGTGGGGTCATCGAAGCGTTCCCGGACCAGCTTGAAGAGCAGAAGCGCTGCCGCCATCGCCACAAGATTGGCAACCAGCAGCATCGAATCGATTAAATCGATCCGCAAGATTTCGCTGACGAGGCGGCAGAGCGCCGGGTAGAGCGGATAGAAAACCACCGTCTGGGTCTGGCCGGGGTCGCCATTATACGTGTACCCTTCGGAGGCGATGATCTTGTACCACTCCGAATCCCATCGCAGCAGCCGGTGATACCATTGCTCGCCGCCGAGCCAGGTGTCGTTGCCAAGCGCGATGTAGGTCTTGCCGAACACGACGCCCAGGAAAACCACCAGGCGGGAGCACAGATAGATCGCCAGCGCCGCCAGATATGCAACGTAGGATTGCGGTCGCTCGCCGCTTCGGTCGGCGGCGGTCCCCAGCGGGTCGAAGGCAACCTTGTCGAGCATGCTACATGCTTAACAAAGTCGTATGACGAAACATAGTGGTGGCGCCGCGCTCGTCACCTTCGAGCGCGGCAAGGGCTCCCCATATCGAGCCGCTGGCGCGGGGAATCAGGGTCTTCGAAGAAACTGAACCGGAAACGCTCGAATTGCCGCAGATGCCATCGGCGGACGCGCCGCCGGCACGTCTTCCCGTTACAGGTCCTAGTTCCGATACGAGCTATCGACGCGGTCGAGTTTTCGCAGCAGCGCCGGCCAGGCCAGGTCGCCGTTGCGGTTGGGCAGATGGGGGCGCGGCTTCACCTTGTCGAAGGTTTTTTCCAGCACGTCCTGCGGCGGATAGACCAGCTTGGTATTGCAGGACAGCGCCATCACCTGCACCTCGCAGGCGCGCTCCATGCGATAGAGTATATTGAATGTCGCCGGGATGGTCCGGCCGACCACCAGCAGCCCGTGGTTGCGCAAGATCATCGCTTCGTGGTCGCCGAGGTCTTTGACCAGCCGCTCGCGCTCGCCGACATCGTCGGCGATGCCTTCGAAGTCATGATAGGCGATGTGGAGAAACCGCATCGAGGTCTGCGCCAGCGGCAGCAGCCCGCATTCCATCGCCGAGACCGCCATGCCGGCCGGCGTATGGGTATGCGCGACGCAGTCGACGTCGTGCCGCGCCATATGGATGGCGCTATGAATGACAAAACCGGCGGCGTTGACGCCATAGTCCGAGGCGTTGAAGATGGTGTTGCCGTCGAGGTCGACCTTGATCAGGCAGGAGGCATCGATTTCCTCGTAGAGCATCCCGTAGGGGTTGATCAGGAAGTGGTCGTGGCTGCCGGGGACCCGGCATGAGATGTGATTGGCGATCATCTCGGTCATGCCGTACATCGCGGTGAGCCGGTAGCAGGCGGCGAGATCGACGCGGGTTTGCCATTCCTCGGCGCTCACCTGTTCGCGGACCGATTTGACGACTTTGATGGCGGG
>Ga0209736_1000701_pt1 | contig 10808 bp, 12 predicted proteins | sample BlaSpr_A8_Ref_M3_FD_187992 | JGI IMG/M metagenome (GOLD analysis project Ga0209736, IMG submission 187992) | Forest soil microbial communities from Thunder Bay, Ontario, Canada - Black Spruce, Ontario site 2_A8_Ref_M3 (SPAdes) (version 2) | ecosystem: Environmental > Terrestrial > Soil > Boreal... | reverse complement strand
GGGCAAGAATGGCGACGCAGATCGAGATGGGCTTGGCTGATCTGTCTTGGCCCACAAAGCTGTCCTTTTTTGCACAGATTTTTCTCCTCTCCTTTGGTCGAATCGACTGTGAAGCCACAGCATGGCCATAAGTTGCGAGTTCCATCTCAGGGCCCATGAAGGTTCACCCAATGAATGAAAGACGCTCTGGCGCCGTTCAGGATTGACATGAGTGGAAAAAACTTTCGAGTCATACAGTCCGGCGAGCGAACCAACGCCGACGGAAAAACAGTCCGGAACAAAGTACTGTTGGCGATGCCCGATGAGGAATACAAGTTGATACGCCCTGACTTGACGTATGTCGACTTGCCGCATCATCTCAGCCTTCATGAGCCAACGCAGAATATCGAGTTCGTTTATTTCCCGAACCGAGGAATGGTTTCGCAAGTTGTGGTGACCAAGGATGGCCGAACCGTGGAAGTAGGTGTAGTAGGGAATGAAGGCTACGTTGGCGCAGGATTGGCAGCCGGCTTAAACAGAAGTTCCGTGCGCGAAGTCATCCAGATCGCCGGCGACGGCTTCCGCATGATGGGAAATGCGCTGCAACGCATTTTGCGGTCGGCGCCGCAGTTACAGGTGATATTGAACAGGCATACAGGGCTTCAAGGAATGCAAGTCGCACAGACCGCGGCGTGCAACCGGCTCCACGATATCCAGCAGCGTCTCTCGAGGTGGCTGCTGATGACTCAGGACAGGGTGGGTTCCGCATGCCTTCCAATCACCCACGATTTCATTGCGACGATGATGGGTACTGACCGATCCACAGTGAGCTTGGTTGCGTCCGTACTCCAAAAAGAGGGAATCATAGATTACGTGCGAGGTGCAGTAAAGATTCTGAACCGTAGGAAACTCGAAAAATCCGCTTGTGAGTGCTACGGCGTCATTCAACAGTTCGAGGACGAACTCGGATTGAGATAGTAATTCTTGCCAGCGTGGGACATCCCACAGACAGCAGCCTCTTTCTCTCGCTAACGTTCAAGCCTCGTGTATACGCTTCGGTTTGTTGTGCGTTCAAGAGCCACTGACCTGGGCGGAACGTCGCTCAAGGCAATGAAAAGATCGGCTTTTGTCGTCGCAGTGCCGTCGAAAACCAATACCACGCCATGTTTCAAAGAAGCATAAACGCACCAAATCTCGAGTCGTGCTGGGGAGGCTATGCGCCGCAAATTGGTGTGGATCGAGAGGCAGAATTTTCAAGGCTACGGTTGCTCGGAATGCGCGTGGGTGTTCAATCCTTCTGGAGCACCCACCGGCAAATCGCTTGATGAAATGAAGCAGAAGTACGAGGAGCGGCGCGATAAGGATTTTGCCGCCCATGTTTGCACCGAACACCCTAGACCCAAGAACACAAAAGATTAAATAATTCCGGCTGCCTCCTGCCATGTTCGTGGCTCCGAAGCGCCCTAAACGCGACGCCGCGAAATGAGCTGTAAGTGACGTTTAGGAACGCGGCGGCGAGACTCGAATACAGACCCCACTTCACAAGGATTCTGCCTATTTCCAAGACATGGTCAGGCTCATAGAATTCGTTTTGCATTGAGATTGTCCAAAGGCGACTTCCAAGATCAAAGGTCCAGGAGCCGACCACAAAAACCAAGCTAAACAACAAATACAGCCGCAACAGAATCCTGGAACTGTCGCGGCCTAAGCTCCGGCTGAACCGTGTTTGCCAAAAACCGAACGCGGCGGTCATACAAGCAAGGAAGAAATACACCAGCGTGGGGGAAGAGTCTGCGTAGGGCCTCCATCTCTGAGGAATTACAGGCCAAGGCAGCCCGGGATGATAGTGAACATAAATCCTTGGATAGGCGGCCCAGGCGATGCTCAACGCCAAAAACAGTCCAACAATTATCCACAAAATTATTTCGTCAAGACCCTTCGATTTGAGAGGAATTTCGGAGGAGGTCATATCCGCATCCTACATCAGGGTGTGATTGCCAGTTGCCGCAAATGCATGAGACCCCGCCTAAATTGCACCCATCTCTCGCGCCGGGCCTACACTCCCCAAGTCCTTGTGCAATTCGAAATGCGTCTCCCATGCAAGAAATTCCCGCGTTAACGTTCTAACTCCATGCGCGCTCACGTGCGCGGATTTTTATGCAGCAGAGGTGCGCGATGCAAGTACGAAGCAAACTTTGGCTTTCTTTTTTCGTCGCTGGTCTGATGGCCGGAACGCTCTGGGCGCAGCAAGCCACACAACCGGACGCGTCTCCAGAGGCCCACCTCGTGCGCATACGCACGGGCTCCTATGCCGGAATGTGCATCGGTTATTGTGACAGCGAGACAATCATAGGGCCCGGATCGATACGTACCGTTAGCCGGTCTTTTTCGGAAAAGAGAAAGTATCCGGAGATGAAGATGAAGTCCGCGATCGCAAAAAAAGACTGGGATGATCTGCAACACTTCCTCGATGCGAAAGTGCTGGCTGCCTTCCGTGGGCGAATCGGGTGCCCCGGCTGCGTGGACGAAATGGTTGAGTGGGTTGAGGTAGAGTTCAGCGATGGGACAAAGAAATCGGTTTCCTATAACGAGGGGAGCGCGCCTCCGCCCATTGCAGCGCTGCTGGAGAGGATTAGGGCCATCGGAACGAAGCCTAAGCCATGATGGAAAGTCACGCCTCTTACAGAATTCAACTGAAACCAGTACGGAGCGTTACCCATCTAATTTGCAGCGGTCTATAATATTCAACGTATCTGCTGCACGGAGGTTCCGATGGCCATTCGCGTGCGCCTGCTTCTGTCGCTCGTCCTTCTGTTCACATGCCTCGCCACTGCCAACAACAAGAAAAAGGAGGCTCTGCCGGCTGAGGTTCTGGACGCCCGCACCTTCGTGGTGCTGGTCGATCCAGATGCGGGCATGTCGACATCGGCGCCGCTCGCCAACAGGACCGCGCAGGAGGACGTTGAAAAGGCTCTGGCCAAGTGGGGCCGGCTGCAGCCCGTCCTGATTGGAAACACCGCTGACCTTGTCATCACGGTGCGCAAGGGCAACGGGAAAATTGTTCAACCCACAGTTAGCGGCGAGCCAACAAATGATCGCCCGGTCGTCGTGGTGCCAAGCGACAACGGGATCCACATCGGTGCCCAGCAGGGACGGCCTCCAGATTCCACGCAACCTCCGCCGCAGGACACATCCCCTAGCATGGGAGGCGAGGTCGGGCCTACGGAAGATACGTTTCTTGTCTACAGAGGTTGCACGGCCAGTGCGGCGCTCGAGCGCGCTCCCGTTTGGCGCTACGTCGCCAAGAATGGCTTACGCTCCCCTGACGTCCCGGCCGTCGCCGAATTCCGCAAGGCCATCGAAGCCGCGGTGAAGCAGCAACAAAAGACGAGCAAGCCGTAGGGAACAATTAGCGGAGATTACAGAGGGGCACGATGTATCGTGCCCCTACGGCGCGCATGAATGCGAGTGCGTTCCGTCAGTCTCCGATATTGCGGCTTAACAAGGCGTCAGAGCCAGAGTCCTCGCGTGCCAGCTTTGTTTCGCGGGACGAGAACATCATGTGCACCAACCAATTCTCGCGCAACTTACTGCCATAAAACGGCACTAGAAAAAGCCCGCGCAACAGATCTTTGAACAACGCGCGCTGCTGTCGGAAGCTGAACAGGCCGCGCCAGCCGAGCTTTCTGAGAAGAGCAAGCCGCAGACGCACCAGGTCGAACGCCATCTTCGACAAACTTGCCGCAATGTCCTCTTCGCGGTGGTGCTCGTAGTATCCGAAGTTCATCGACTTGCCGGACTGCACTTTAATAAAATTATGGAGCGCGTGGTTCTTCGGATTCGCAGCAACCTCTCGGATAAGCTCTTGAAACTTCTTGGAATCGGCTTCAAGTGTTTCGAGGCTGGCAAACCAGTTGATCAATTTCACTCCCAGCGGATCCCACAGGTAACCGTTGAGAACCAAAGGAAGCGCGAGGTGAAAAAGTTTGGTTACTGCCAGATGGACGCGCAGATGGCATTGGTAAGCGTCACCCATGCATTCGTAGAGCCGCGTGGTATCGCGCGTCACGCCGCGTTGAAATGCGGCGAGAACGGTATCGAGATGCTTCGTGAACTCCGCAGTGTCGCAGCCGTTCAATTCTCTTTCGATAATGGCCGCGATCTGCCGGATTTGCAGCGTCGACAGAGCCAGCCCGACGCTGTACAACGGATCCACCGTATCGCCTGCATCGCCGATGATGTACCAGCGATCCGGTGAATAGCGCTGGCGGCATTCCCACATGTACGAGCTATAAAAATTTGTGTCCACGATGGTGCCGCTGCGCACCAGTTCGACGAGCACGGGGTGCTCCCGACCGACGCAGTCGAGGAACTGGTCCAGCGTGCGCACCTCGCCGTGCGGATAGACGTCCTTGCGGTAGGTGATGCCGATGCTGATGAGCGGCTCGTTTTCCGGAGAGCGCATGGGGATGCACCAGATCCAGTTGCCTTTTCCGAAGAAGTGATGCGTCGCGTAGTAAGGAACGTAGGAGCGGTTCGGTTTTTTGATGGCCTGGATATGGCTCAGAATTTCGGGATTGAAATTCTTTAGGCGGAACCAATAAACGTTTTTCTGTTCCTTCACCGTTTCCTGGAGCTGCAACTGTTTCTGCAGCACGCGGTTGCGGCCCGTGGCATCGACAAGCCAGCGCGCGCTCAGCGTTTGTTTTCCGCCAGCGGGGTCTTGCACCATCACCGTGTGCAGGCCCTCGCCATCTTTGATATCGACGCCCATCACGGTGCCGTTGATCAACTCCACACCGTTCTGTGCGTTGCGGTCCCGCACCTCGCGATCGAATGTGAACCGGTTGATCTGGAACGAGAGTATCTGCGGCGCCGTGGGAATTTCGTCGACCACGTAGGCGCGATCGGCGGGATCGTCGATATTGGGCTTGAAATAATAGGTCAGGCCGTATTTGGGATAATGCTTTTCTACCAGATAGGCGCCGAGCCCGAGCTCGAACATGAAATCGACACTGACCTCGACCAGCGATTCGCCGACAATCGGACGATTTTTGTGCGGGCCCTCCACTACCGACACTTTCAGCTTGGGGAAGCGCATCCGGAGGTACGCGGCTGCAAGATGCCCCGTCGCTCCGCCGCCCATGACTAACACATCGCTCGTCATGGTCATCTGAGTTTCAACTCTGCGAATTCGTTGCAGTTAAGCGTCATAGGAAATTACGCGAGCCGCGGGCCGTAAAATCGTAACATAGCAAAAGGGAATATACCGAACGCGCCAATCGGCACAGTCTCGATGCTGTACCAACTTGCCAGACTCGAGGGGGAGAAGTGGCTGTCATCAAATTCAAATACGCCGTTCCGCTCGGGCAGACCATGGCTTTTGAATCCGTCTATCATCGAAACTTGCAGCTCGATCTTTCCGAGAAGCAGGAAGTCTGGAATATCCCCGGAGCATTCTTCGCTTGGATGTTCGTCGATGGGGAAATCGCCGGCGAGTCTTACGGCATTCCGCTTGCAAGCTCCAATGAATTCATCGAAGAACTGCCGGGTATATCCGAGACCGAAAAAGAAAAAGCAGTCTGCTGCTTTTCCAATACGATCCTTCCCGCTTTTCAGAGGAAGGGCTATGGTTCCATCCTAAAAGCTCACTGGTTAGGTCTGGCAGCCGCCAAGGGATTCGAAGTTGTTTACGGACACGCCCGTCCTGGCGGAAGCCAGGCTTTGAACGCCAAGTTCGGCGCTGTCTTTCTCGAGAGCCTTCCGGATTGGTTTGGCTCGGGCGAGGATTATAGGAGGTACCGGCTCATCCTCAACGCAACTGCCTGAAGTTTCTGAGTGGCCTAATTCATTCGCCAGGGCGAACGCTCGGGCCACTTGCGGAGGGCATCCGTTGCCCAAGCTGTGGTCTTATCGGTATGGCAGGTCGTGCACGAATTGGGAATTTTGTATTTGTCGGTCATCGCGGGAGTAATGAAATCGAAGGTGTGGGCGCTGACGAACACGCCGGGAATCGTGACCTCAATTTTCGGCATGTGGCACGCCACGCACTGGCTTCCGGGTGAGCCGGATTGGTGATGCGTATGTTCCTCGAGGGTTGCGGTCCGCGGCCCGTTGCGCGAGCCGGGCTCGTGGCAGTCCAGGCAAATTTTATCGACGGGCTTACGGAGTTGCGCGTAGTTGTCCGTGCCATGCACGTCGTGGCAATCGAAGCAGGTTACTCCACGGCGGTACATTACGCTTTGCGCGAAATCGTTTCCTTGCATGCGGTTCTTGTGCGCCGTGCCGTCTGCAAAATGAGTGAAGGTTTGTTCGCCGAGCTTGTGTTCTTCGAGTTGCCAGTAATCCCGCAGATTAAGCCCGACGTGATAGCCGACAGGCCAGTCGTAATAATTGCCTTCCGTCGGATTCGTTAGAGGACGTCCCTGTGAGTGGCATTGAATGCAGGTGTCGTTGGCGGCGACGTACTCCATGCGCGCAGGATTCAGGATGTTGCCGCGCGTGGCGTGCTCGACGTGTTCGCTGCCGGGGCCGTGGCATTTCTCGCAGCCCACGTTCCACTCGGCGACCTGCTTCGTCTGAATGTTGTAGTCCACCGAGTGGCAGCCGTCGCATGTCGGCCCGGTCGGGCGCTTCCTGTTGTCCGGCGGATAAAACGGCTCCCACCAGTCTGTCCCCTTGGCCACAAAATAAGGTTTCCATACGTGGTTGGTTACATCCCATTGCGCTGGCTCCGGAAAATAATCATCGCCGATTTTTGTAAAGTAGCGCTGCTTCCACACGCTTCCGTAGACGAAGGCCACATCTTCTTTCGTGAACTTCTTGCTCACGTTGTTCGTCGCGAGATCTGGAATAATCGCTTCGGGATGCACGCGCGGATCGCGCACTACGTTGGCCATCGGCGTGCGCTTCCAGTGCTCGTAGATTTGCTCGTGACATTTCTGGCAGGCCGCGGAACCAACGTAGTGCGCCGACTTAACGACTGCATTTTGTTGCGACTGCTCCTGCGGCATCAGCCCAGCAATGCTCCGAACGAAGAGAACGAGCTTCCACGCGTCGGTGTCGTCTTGCGCGATATGCGGATTCTCCCAGGCCGGCATCCCTGTCAGCCGAACGCCGTTCTTGATGATGTAGTGGATTTCGCCGTCAGTGAGCTTTTGCGTAGCCGGCAAGCGGAGGTCGGGCGCCTTCGGATAAAGATTTTTCCCAATATTCGAGTCTCCGTTTCCATTGTTGCCATGGCAGTTCGCGCAACGCTCCCCGAAACGCTCTTTAGCTTCCGCCAGTACGCCCGGATCCGCAGTCAGCGGATTCTTTTCGTTGCGCGCACGACTTGGAATTCCGATATTTCGCACGGCTCGCGCCATGACGCGCTCCAAGCCGGACGGCTGGTCCGCAGCGCTGAATCCTCGCCGGACAACGGCCACACCGTACACAACCGCCACCAACGCGACGAAGACCAGAACGGCAACGATCCAACGTTTCATCTCGTTCTTCGACTCCTGCGCGCAAAAGGTGAGTAAGGCAGGATATCAAAACAAGAGTCTGTTGAGGTGAGGTCCATTGCGGACGACTAAAAATTTAGAAATTATTGATGCTCCAGAGCCGATGCGGGACCAATCTTTCGGCTCCGCACGCTCATAAAGACGCTCGAAAGGTTATTTGTCCGGCTGGGACTCCGTCTCCGGAACTTCTTCGCGCGTTATGGCTTTCAATTCTCGGCGAACGACATCGGCGGAAAAGCCTGCGCGCAGGAGGCTGCGATACATCGAGGCCATCTTGTTCTCACCGATTTCGCCGCGGTAGGAGCGGAGTTTGCGCTCGAGACGCTGGCGGACGATTGTGGATTCGTCGGTTTCCTTGGCGGCGTCTGCGAGGGCGGCTTCGATGTGGCGGTCTGGGACTCCTCGTGCGCGCAAGTCGCGGGCGATGCGAAATTTTCCTTGGCGGCGGATTTCCGTGCGCTGGCGGGCGAACTGTTTTGCGAAGCGCTCGTCATCGATCATCTTGGCGCGCTTCAGGCGGTCCATCACGCTGGTCAGGAGCTTGTCGTCTTCTGTTCGTCGGCCGAGGAGTTGCTTCATCTCGTAGACGGAATAGGCGCGGCGCATGAGGGCGCGGACGGCGGCATCGTAAAGTTCCGTTTCGGTTTCGACTTGGCGCGGCTTGGAGAACACGAGAAGAAGCATAGAGTCAAAGAAGTAGCGAAGTAAAGATATGAAGGATTAGGAAGTTAAGACGGCGTCCGCAGGTTCCGTCTCTTTTGTTTGCCGCGCTTCGATTTCCGTCTTCCAGGCCAGCCAAGATGTTTCATAGTCGCGAGTGGTCTTCCCGGACGGCGACTGCTGAATCAAGCGAAGGCCGGCCTCCCAATACCGGAGGGCGCTATCGAGGTCTCTGGCTGCGCAAGACAAAGCGACTTTCATTCTTGCGAGCGAAAGAGAATCGAGACGCTCGGGATTTTGCAGTAACGCAAGCCACTTTTGGGCTTTGGCTTGGTCGTCTTTGTCCCACGCGCAGAATTTGACGGCTTCGGCGATTAGATGAGGCCGGTATTCCCGCTCGACAAAACGTGACCCCGCGAGGCAGCGCTCGAGCAGTGCAGCCGCGGACGTGGGGTCTTGGGCGGCCCAGTAGGCATACCAGTCGACATGGTACGGCGTCACAAAGCGAGATCCAGAAGCAATTCGTGCCCACCTGCTGTTCCAATGCACGCCATCTGGGTTTTTGTTTCCTAGAGCGCTGAGCGCGTACTTGGCGATCAAGGGTGTCGCATCGTCTCTCGACTTCAAAAGCGCGCGGAGGAGCAAGCCGTCTCCCGCGAAAGGACCGCTGCGATAGGGAGTGAAGGAGAGAATTCCGACAAGCAGCGAGTAAAACCCAAAAACAGTGAGAACGTGGGCCAGGGTGAATCGTAATAGGCTCGGGCAATTTCGCCACCGATTAGGCAGGCGAGACCGCACGACAAACTTGCGAGAGCACCGCCGAGGCACAGAAGGATTGCCCGCCGACGAATACGATAAATTCCAATCATGCTCATGTACGTCAAACCACTGGCCAGGCGGGGGTGGATCCTGAACGTAAGTCCGGTGCGAAGGCGCTTTAGGACGAAGGGACCCACTGTGATTCCGTCAAATCGGAATCCGGCTGCCCAGCCAGCACAGAGATGACCAAGCTCGTGAACCAGCGCGGCCAGGAAACCTATCAGGACGGCACCGAACACGATTGCAAGAAGCGGGTAGTTTTCAGCCATAACCACGCACGCGACTACGGTTAGGAACGGAGCTGCAAAGCGGCCGGTTATCCGCTCGTCGTAGGCCTTGGGCAGGGGCTCTAGCAGGTCGAGGATGGGCGTGAGAGGTAGTTTGATGGATATAGTTGGCCCAGAGTAAACGCAAGGGCACTCGCACTACTTCCGGGCGAAGCGCTCGAAGTCGGCCATTTGGCGTTCCATTTCCTCGCGGGCGGAGTCGGCGGCGGAGCGGATACCTTGGATGCGCAACTGGAATTCGTCTGGGTTCGTGGAGCGGAGCAGCGCTTCTTCGAGGGTGATGAGTTGCTTGCTGTAGAGGTCGAAGAGCGACTGGTCGAAGGTCTGCATGCCGTATTGGCTGGTGCCGGCGGCGATGGCGTCGTGAATCAGGCGGGTTTTGTCGGCGTTGATGATGCAATCGCGGATGTAGGCGGTGGCGATCATGACTTCGACGGCGGGCACGCGGCCTTTGTCGTCGGCGCGGCGGACGAGGCGCTGCGAGACGATGGCTTTGAGCGTGGCGGCAAGCTGCAGGCGGATCTGCTTCTGTTCGGGCGGCGGAAAGACGGCGATGATGCGCTGAATCGTTTCCGTGGCGTCGAGGGTGTGCAACGTGGAGAAAACCATATGGCCGGTTTCGGCGGCCAGCAACGCCGTGGAAATGGTTTCGAGGTCGCGCATTTCGCCGACCAGAATCACGTCGGGGTCCTGACGAAGGGCAGCGCGTAACGCGGTCGAAAAGTTTGCGGTGTCGACTTCGACTTCGCGCTGATTAATGAAGCTGCGCTTGTCGCGGTGCAAGAACTCGATGGGGTCTTCGATGGTGATGAGGTGATCGGAACGGTTCGCGTTGATGCGGTCGATCATTGCGGCGAGCGAGGTGGATTTACCGGAACCCGTGGTTCCCGTTACGAGCACAAGCCCACGCTGCTCTTCGCAGATGCGCCCGATAACCCCGGGGAGATTCAATTCCTCGATCGTGCGGATTTTGGTCGGGATGACGCGGAGGACCATTCCCACGTTGCCGCGCTGTTGGAAAACGTTGACGCGGAAGCGGCCGAGGCCTGCTACGCCGTAAGCCATATCTAATTCGGCGGTTTCCTTGAACTTTTGCTTCTGGCGGTTGGTCATCATGCTGAACGCCATCGAGAGCATTTCTTCCGGCGTAATACGCGGGACATCCGTGATGGGGGCGAGAAGACCGTCGACGCGGAGATAAGGATGGTTGCCAACCTTCAAATGCAAGTCAGAGGCTTTGTTTTCGACAGCGCGCCGGAGAAGATCATCAATGCTGATTGCCATGTCGGTGTGAGCTCCGCGAGAATGCGACCAAACTGCGACGTTAGCACCGGAAATATAGGCGGGCAAGCAAGCCGCGCTGGCCGGTTGCGCGGTAGTCACCTGAACCAAAGGACAGTTTTTGGAGTACCGGAATTTCGTGCCCGGTGTTGCCTATGGTACTGAGCAGTTTATCTCGCGACGAATACTAGGCCTTTTTCAGGAACAGCGAGTCGTAGAGGAATCCCGCCAGGAAGCCGCCGGCGAGCGGGCCGACCCAGTAAATGCCTTGATTCTG
>Ga0209736_1000700_pt1 | contig 10815 bp, 8 predicted proteins | sample BlaSpr_A8_Ref_M3_FD_187992 | JGI IMG/M metagenome (GOLD analysis project Ga0209736, IMG submission 187992) | Forest soil microbial communities from Thunder Bay, Ontario, Canada - Black Spruce, Ontario site 2_A8_Ref_M3 (SPAdes) (version 2) | ecosystem: Environmental > Terrestrial > Soil > Boreal... | reverse complement strand
ACAACATCCCGCTCAGGACGGGCCCAGGGGAGGCGGAAGACGCCTCCGAAGAGACCGCGCAGCAGGTCGAATGAAGTCTCAAGCAGGCGCGCCAGACGCGAAAGCAGCGTCGTGCTGAGACGACAGCGTTTCAGCGTGAGACGCGTGAGCCACACAAGATCTACGGGAAAACTCTAAGCCTTTCCCTTTCTTCATTATCTGGGCCACACACCTTTCCAATTCTTTGGCGTGCAGCGTGCATCTCTATCGCGGGGACGTTGTGTCCCATTGCGGAAGTGCGTGTGCCAGAACGCAACGAAGGCACGATCTTTAGTGCTGCAGTGCTCCGGCTAGTTGAGAGGCGACGTGGGACGATCCAGCGAATTGACGCTCACCCCGAACGAGCAAGGATGCGCGGGGCGATTGGCTCGTTTCTTTCCGCGCGCTACTCCCGTTCGAGTGCCAGTGCGGATCACCGCACTGCGGGGTGGGAGCACGAGTTTGCGGGAGGCGACTTTGGTGGAGTTCGGCAGCTCAGAACACGCGGTATTTCTCTCGAGTTTGCCGCTCGAGTTCGACGATCGGCTACGAATTGAACGAGATCGGAACGGCTGCACGGCCGATGCGAAAGTCATTGCCGTGCAGTATCACGAAGGACGTAAGGCGGTGGCCGTCCGGTTCTTACAGGGGCCCTGCGCGTGGGTGACACAGCCGTGAACAAGACGACTTCAACGCTCCGTATCCCACCCCCGATAAAACCCGCGAACTCGCGGCAGGCGAAGTGGGGTGAAGATCGCTCGGTATTCCCAATTTATCTGGCTCTGGGGAAGCAGCTCGAAATGGAGATTCCCTTCGCACAAGAGAAAAGGAATCTGCCGGAAAAGCCAGACCTCGAACTGTTTGACGAGGTGGAAGCCTGGCTGGACGAGATGGACCAGCGCGTCGCTGTGCACGAATTGCGCAAACTGCTGCAGACGACGACGCTGAACGCAAACGAAACCAGTTTGTGCGCACTCATCCACCGTCATCTGCAAAAATCCTCGAAGACTAACGTGGACCGCGACAAGGTCGATTTCCTGCTGGTGCAGTACTTTGCTCTCTGCGCTCCCGCGAAGATTTACCACAAACAGATCGAGCTTTTCGACGTCGCGCACGTCATGAAACAGGTCCTGGGGGATGTCGACGACTCAACCCTCGAGTGGTGCGAGCCGCTCGAGCAGATGATCGAGAAGCTGCGAACTCTCCGCAGCCTTCGTGAAATCCTGAAGACGAATTTCATCGAGCAGGGCCGTAAAGTGAAAGAGACCGCGGGCGGGATGTTTTATGATCCAGCGGCTTTGCTGGCCTTCGTGCGGTTCAATTTTCTTTTGCGGCGCACGTTTATCGAGCTGATGCATGCCGACTTGATTGCGATCCGTTCGGGACTGTCACAGCTGGAAACGGCTGGAGTCCGGATTATCGATTGTCACCACTTCGGGCTTTCCGCCGAGGAGCCTCTCGCAAAAATTCGAGACGTTGCGGATGAATGGAAACAGCCCTTTCAGAAGGAATACACGGAACGCTCGGTGAATCAGACGTTTGAAAAGCTGCTGGGCCTGCGCACGGACGTAGAACGCGCTTTGGAAAAGATCGCGCCGAAGGCTCCTCAAAGTGCTGGTGGTTCGGAGAAAATCACGAGTCCGCGCGGCATTGAGCCAGCTAGCAAGTCGGGGCGTGACGCTGCAGCAGGAGAAACGAACTCCAGAGGCGCGGAGAAATCCGCTGTTGAGGGTGCAGCTAAGCCTGCTGCTCCCGCGGCGCTCGATTTTGAAACATGTCTGGAGAAGATATGGGAACAGTTGATCGCCACGCCGCCGACCCGAGGGCGTTCCATGACCACAGTGAAGATCGGCGCAGCGCGGATATTGCTGTCTTCGTGGGAAGTAACGGCATTCGTGAGCGAGGATGGACCGTCGGCAGAGGATCTGCGCCGCGCAGTCGTCGCGCGAGCGATGGTGACGGCGGCGGTCGAATCCGCGAAGGAAACGGGAAACGCGACATCGATGGACAAGGCGCTGTCGATAGCGCGAATAGAGGTCTCGCGGCTTCAGGAGCGTGTGGACATCGCGAAACAGGCGAAGGACACGGAAGCGGCTGTGAACCTGGGCATCAGTACGAAAAGATTACTGACGGCGCTGGACGAAGCCGAAAAGTTCTAAATGGACAGAATATTTTGAGATAGGAACGAGCGATTACCCGGGGGGCTGCTGCTCTGTGCGAAACGCTAGCGTACTGATTCTGAGTGACGAGCCGGAATTTGCGCGGCTCTTGACGGCCTGTTGGCAAGCCGAGCGGCACGCGCCGGGCATTACCGTCCTTAGCAGTGATCTCTGGAAAGATCATGAAGCGACCCCGCACGATCTCGTGGTGGTTGGGCCAGTCCTCGAAAGCAAACTCCCAGGCATCTTGCAGTCCTTGGAGCCGGCTGCCGCAGTAATTCTATGTGTGCCCGCGGAATCGCGCGAGCTTGGGCAATTGCGAACGCGGTACCCTCGGCTGGTTCACATTCCATTACGGGAAGATTGGGCGCAAACGCTCTTGCTTGTCGCCGGTGAATCGTTGCGCCGAGCAGAGGCCCTGCGGCTCTCCAAACAAGCAGAGCGGCGAGCGGCGAAGAACGAACATCAAGCCACTCTGGGCCGCTACATGATGGACATGAAGCACAGTGTCAATAATGCGCTTACATCCATGCTGGGGAACGCCGAACTATTGCTTCTGGAGCCGGGCCAGCTGTCTTCGCAGTCCCTCGCGCAGATTAAGACGATTCATAGCATGGCGTTGCGGATAAACGAGGTCATGCAGAGATTCTCATCGCTGTCGAGCGAGATGAGGGAAGCTGAGAATGCATCTCAAGCTGAGACGGAAACAGAGCCGGCGTCCCCTGGATCTCGCCGCTGAGTGGTCTTTGTAAACCTGTAAATCACTCAAAATCAAGCTCTTATATCAGATAGACATCCTCGCTCAGGGAATTTGCAGGCTGGCTGCTGACGTGCACCTCTGGTCTGCGGAGAAATATGGGGTGATGTCGATGCTGCTGAAAAAAGTACTCATCGTCGATGACTCGCCCTCGCAAGTGAAGCTGATCCAGGGCTTTCTTGAGCACGAAGGCTACCGGCTGGTGGGTATCAACGACCCAGAACGAGTCGAGGAAGCGATTGCACTTGAGCGGCCCAGTGTGATTTTGCTGGATGTCGTGATGCCGAAGCGGAATGGCTTTCAGGTTTGCCGGGAATTGAAGAATCACGTGGACTACAACGCTATACCGGTGATTTTGGTGACGTCGAAGAACACGGAAAGCGACAGATTTTGGGGCCAGCAGCAAGGCGCGGACGGGTATGTGACCAAGCCGTTTACGCGGGAAGAGTTGCTGCGCGCCGTACGGCGATTTGCATAGAGGACTTTGTGAGGATGATTCGGCGATGAGCGAAGACTTTCACCTGGCGCCGCTTCCAGCGGATGCGGACGACCTGCTCGAAGCGCTCGGCCCTATGGAAGAGCGTTTGCCGGAATCGCAGTACTGCGTTTTCCGCAGTGGACGCGAACGGTTTTGCTTGCCGGTGCTTGATGTCGAGGAAGTTTTGGACTGGCCGCTGTTGACGAAGCTGCCGCTTGGCCCGGCGTACCTGGCGGGTATTTTTAATTTGCGCGGAGCTATCGTGCCATTGATTGATATCGCTATTACGGAAGGGCGCCGGCCAGGGCTGCTGCCGAAGCATGTGGTGGTTGCATCGCTCCGAGGCGAGGGTACTCATGACGATTTGCGAATCGGCATTGCGGCGGACGAAGTGATCGGGACTTATTCGGTGAATGAAGAAGATTTGCTGGAACAAGCTCCGGAAAATGTGCCGCATTGTATCGGCATGCTCCGGCACGACGACCGGTTAGCGTTGATCATCGACCTGAGGAGAATGCTCGAGGTTTTTCCGGGACCCAGCATTTGAGTTTATGCGTACCCCGCCGCGTGCGGATAGGGGCACAGCAGTAGGGATTTGGAGGAAGGCATGAAATCGCGATTGAGTTCCACAATTTGGACGCTGGTGCTAGCGAATGGCGTCATTCTTTTCGCCGTGCTTGGCCTGGCTTACAGCGCCGGACGGCAATCTGGCGGAGCGTCCCTGTTCGACTTTGGCTCGCTGCCTAGCGGGGCGAGCGGCTCCGTAATGCTGGCGGTGCTGCTGGCGCTCGGCATGGCCATCTTCATGGCATGGCGGTTGGGAAGCAAGCTGTTGACGCCGGTGCAAGAGCTCGCGCAATTTTCCGAGCGCATCGCCGCGGGCGATCCGCGTGCGCGCGTGGAGGTTAACACGGGCGACGAACTTGGCTATATCGCGGAGAATTTGAATCGCGCGGTGGCAAAGGTGTCCAAAGCGACGAGCAACCAGGATGCGAACGATGCTTTGCAGCGCAGCATCACGGAACTGTTGACGGTTATCAACCAGGTCGCGCGTGGCGACTTGACCTTGCGTGGGAAGGTCACCAACGACGCGTTGGGCAACGTCGCGGACTCGATCAACTACATGCTCGACAACTTCACGAAGGTTCTTGAGCGCGTACGCAAAGCAGCTATGGAAGTCACCGCGTGCTCGAACAACATTCTTGTGGCCGCGGATGAGATGCAGGCTGGCGCAACGCAGCAGGATCAGGAAATCACTAATACGTCGAGCGCGGTGGAAGAACTGACGGTTTCGATGAAGCAGGTCTCCAACAACGCGGAAGCCAGCGCGGAAGCGGCACGCCGCGCGCTGGACGCCGCCGAGCAGGGCAACCGAGCCGTTCGCGACACGCTAGAAGGAATGCAGCGCATTCGAGCTTCGGTGCAGGCAACCGCAAAGAAAATCAAGTCGTTGGGCGACCGCTCTCTTGAAATTTCGGAAATCATCAACGTCATCAACGACATCACGGAACAAACGAACCTGCTCGCTCTGAACGCGGCCATTGAGGCTGCTCGCGCAGGCGAAGCGGGACGGGGTTTCGCAGTTGTCGCGGACGAGGTTCGCAAGCTCGCCGAACATAGCCGGAGCGCGACGAAGGATATCGCGGCGCTCATCAAGGCCATTCAGGCGGAGACGAACGAAGCAGTGGTGGTCATGGAAGAAGGCACAAAGGAAGTGGAAGGCGGAGCGACGCTGGCCGATCAAGCCGGACGCGCACTGGACGCCATTTCCAACGTGGTGCGGCAGTCTGCGGAATTAGTTCAGGAAATTTCGCTGGCCTCCAAACAACAAGTACGCGGCACGGAAGGTGTGGCGCACGCGATGCAGATTATTTCGAGCATTACTCGCCAGACCTCACAGGGCACGCGAGGAACTGTCGCCACAGTCAGCCAGCTCGTGAAGCTTTCCGACCAGTTGAACGAAGCGCTGGCGCAGTTCCGCGCTACGTCGAAGTCTGGCAATGCTTTGGAAGATTCCGAGCGGCCCGTCCCAGCCGGCGCTCTGCGGTGAGCAATGATTCTCGGCTAGGGCAAGAGACCAGAGCAAAAGCGGGACGGTAATGAGCGAACGGCAGGGACCGGCGCACGGTCTTAGTGAACATGAATTGAGCGAGATCCGCATGCTGATCGAAGAGCGGACGGGTATTTGCTTCGATGAATCGCGCGAGCGGTTTTTCTCGATGCGCGTGAAGGAACACTTGCGCGCCAAAGGCTTGGATCGCGGGACGGATTTGCTGCGGGCGATACGCAAATCGAATGTCGATTACGAGGCCCTGCTCGAGGGCCTATTGACGCAAGAGACGAGCTTCTTCCGCTATCCGAGCGTATATCAGGCGTTCGAAAAACGCGTCTTGCCTGAATTGCACGTGAAAAAATTCTGGAAGAATCCGCGTACTCTTCGTATCTGGAGCGCGGGTTGCTCTACCGGCGAGGAACCCTACTCCATCGCGATTACCATCGCCGATTCGCTTTCTTTTTCTGATTCGTGGAACGTGGAAATTCTCGCCACCGACGTGGGCCGGCATGCTCTGAAGCTCGCGGAGCGCGCGGTCTACTCAGGGCGAAGCCTCGGCAGCGTCAGTCCGGAGCAATTGGCGGCACACTTCACACCGGCGCATGGCGGCCATCAGGTGAAACCGCGGGTGCGCAAGCTGGTCACGTTTGCGCAGATGAATCTGGCGTCAGCCGTCTATGTCGGGCGAATGGACATGATTTTCTGCATGAACGTCTTGATCTATTTCTCCGAGGATCGCCGGCGCACTCTGGTCCAGCGGTTTTACGACACGCTGGAACCTGGCGGTTACTTGTTCCTTGGCCATTCCGAATCGATTTCGAAGATGCCCGTGAAGTTTCAAGCCATCGTGCTGAATGACTGCATTCTTTACAGGAAGCCCACGGCGGAAGAACTGCAGAAACCGGAACTCGTGGCGGAGGGACGCGCGTGAGCATGCCGGACCGCGAAGCCGTCGAGATGTTCCTCCAGGAAGCGGCGGAGCACCTGCAGTATTTGCGGGAGTACGTCAGCGTGTTGCAGGAGATTTCGCCACGCCGGGAGGATCTTGAGCGGCTGTATATCTCAGCGCATACGCTGAGTGGGACTTCGGCGAGCTATGGATTCCCGCGGTTTTCGGAAATCGGGGCAAAGCTCGCCCACGTCTTTCAGTACGCACTGAACGCACCGCTCGGCGACGACCTGCATGGTCCGCTAACGGAATTTTTGTCCGATGGCATTTCCCTGTTGGAAACGGATCTCCTGGAGATCAGCGACACGGGCAAGGAAAGTGTCGATGACATCGCGGCGTTCAAAGAACGCTATCGGTTTGCGTTTCCGACAGAACCGCCGCCGCTGAATTATCCTCAGGCGCAGAGCTACCCGGAGTCAGCGAAAGCGTCGGCGCAAGAAACGGTTGTAGCTGCCGCAACGGGCTCGTATTTCGACGCGCTGCCTTCCGATGACGAAGTGGCGGACGAAATCCTGGAATTCTTTCAGCCGGAAGCCGAAGAACACTTGCAAGTGGTCAGCGATTGTCTGATTTCGCTTGAGGGCAACAACAACCCTGAAGAGATTAACAAACTATTTCGCGCGATTCATACGGTGAAGGGATCCGCGGCTCAAGTTGGCTTAAAGCGGCTTGGTGCGATTGCTCACCGCGTGGAAGACCTCATTGGGCGTTTGCGCGATGGGGAGCTGGAACCGTCTCCAGCTGTTGTCGACATCTGCCTCGAATCCGTGGACGTGTTGAAGAAAACGCTTCATCGCCAGTGGACCGATGAAAAGAGCATGCGCGCGGGTGTCGATTCCCTGCTTGGACGAATTGCAGAATTTGCACCGGTCGAAGTGGAAGATTCGGATCCGCTCGCCGTTGGTGCTGGCACAGAGGAAGTGCAAGCCGCGGGAGCAGAAGAAGCCGCTCTGGCTGTTACGCCTACGCCCGCAAAGAAAGCAGCCAAGCCGGCGGGCGCTGCGGCGGCAGCTGCAAAATCGGTGCGCATCGCCCTGTCGCGGCTTGACCGCATGATGAATACGGTCGGAGAGCTGGTTATCAACCGTACGCGGATGGTTGGGCGCGTGGCCGAACTGGAAAAGCTGGTCGATACGCTAAGTTTTTCGAAGGAACGTCTGCAAGGAAAAGTCGGCGAATTCCAGGAGAAGTACGAGTTTAACCGCATCAGTTCTACGCGCCAGACTGGACCGTGGAGCCCGTCTACCGCCCGACAAACGCTTACGAGTGCGGCCTCCGGCGATACATCGTTCTGGTCGGATTTCAGCGAACTCGAAATGGACCGGTACGACGATTTCAATATTCTTTCGCGGTCGATGGCCGAAATCTCGGCGGACGTAAACGAAGTCCTTTCGCAGCTCGAGGGGTTTATCGGGCGTGTCGAAGGCGATATCGACGAGTTCACAAAACTCGCGCACCACCTGCAGGATGAGATTACCGCAGCCCGCATGGTGCCCATCGGAACGCTGTATTCGAGGCTGTCGCGCGCCGTACGCGACGCGGCAAAATCGGCGGGCAAGCTGGTCGATCTCGATCTTTCCGGCAGTGAGACCGAGCTCGACAACAACATCATTCAACAGATTTCTGATCCATTGGTGCACCTCGTGCGGAATTCGGTGGCGCATGGAATCGAGCGCCCCGAAGATCGCATCACGGCGGACAAGCCGGAACTGGGCAAAGTTTCGCTGCGCGCCTATCACCGCGGCAACCACATTTACATTGAAGTGGAGGACGACGGCCGGGGCATCGACTACGAACGCGTGAAGCTGAGCGCGATCGAGCGCGGGCTTGTTTCACCGGAAACCGCGGACCGCCTCACCGAACGCGACCTCCGCGAAATGCTGTTCCATCCTGGCTTTACCACCGCTCCCGTGAAGACAGAGCTTGCCGGTCGCGGAGTGGGCCTGGACGTGGTGCGAGCGAATCTGAATGCGCTGAACGGCGAAATCGATATTCAGAGCGTCAGCGGAAAAGGTACGAAATTTACCCTGAAAGTGCCCCTGACTTTGATCATCTCGCCGGCGCTGTTTGTGCGTTGCGGAGTGACGAACTTTGCGCTCCCGCTTGCGGTCGTAGAAGAAATTCGGCGTCTGCGCGCGGACGAAATTGAGGACGTGGGCGGAAAACTCCTCACCAAGGTCCGCGATGTGGTCACCGAAGTCGTGAGGCTCGACACATATCTGGGCCTGCCGCCCCTCGAGCCAATCAACGGGTACTTTCGCATGGTCGTCGCCAATGCCGGAAATAGACAAATTGGCCTCGTCGTTGAGGAAGTCCTCGGCAAAGACGAAATTGTCATCAAAAACCTCGGGGAATATTTGCGCCGCGTGAAACTCTTCCCCGGCACGACGATCGCTCCGGACGGCAGCCTCATTTTGCTGATCGATTTGAACCGCATGATAGCGAACGAGCCCACGGAACGCAGGCCGCTGCAGGCCAGCGCGAGCGCAGCGCGCATCTTTGCGCCGGGCTCGGCCGCCGTAGCACGCGGTACGATTCCTGCGCAGGCCATCGACCGCGTCGAGCAAGAGCGCTTGATCGTAGTCGCGGACGATTCCATCAGCGTGCGCAAATTTGTCGGACGCATGCTGGAGAAGAATGGTTATCGCGTGAAGCTCGCTGCCGACGGCATGGAAGCGGCGGAGCTTGTGACGCAGCACGGCTGCCATCTAGTGATTACGGACCTTGAGATGCCACGCATGACGGGCTACGAGCTAATGGTGCAACTGCGGCAGAGCCCGACGACGCGAAGAATTCCCGTAATGGTTGTGACCTCACGCGCGGGCGCAAAACATCGGGACCGCGCTATGAAAGAAGGAGCGACAGCCTTCCTGACGAAACCAGTCCAGGAAGATCAACTGATTGCCGCCGTGGAACAGCTAATGGGATCGGAGGCGCGACCAACCGTACCGGTTGCGTAGACGAGCATGGCCGCCATCGCGAAGAAAAAATTCCGTGTGCTCATCGTGGACGACTCCGCATTCATGCGGAAAGTCCTCGAAACGATTTTCAACGCCGACGATCAGTTGCAGGTCATAGGTCATGCAAAAGACGGGCGCGAAGCCGTGGCGCTCGCCGAGTCTCTCAAGCCCGATGTCATCACCATGGACATCAACATGCCGCACGTCGATGGTTTGCAAGCTACGGCGCAGATCATGACGACGAATCCCCGGCCGATTGTGATCGTAAGCTCCGAATCGCGTGAAGGGGCCGCGAGCACATTGAAAGCGCTGGAGTTGGGAGCCATTGAATTTGTCGCCAAGCCGTCCAGCGGCATCGATCTCGACATGCAGAGCGTGAAAGAGGATTTGCTGCGAAAAGTGCGGATGGCAGCAAAAGTCCGCGTGGTGCGCACGGCCTCGCGCCTCGCCACCACGGTGCAGAAATCGAACGGCGCTGCGCAAACGGCGCCTGCGCCTTCCATTCCGCCCCGTACTACGCCTAGTTCCGGACTCGATCAACGCTTCCCTGTTGTCGTGTTGGCTGCGTCGACAGGCGGTCCTGCGACGGTCATGCGTCTGGCCCCCGGCTTCACGCGCGATTTCCCCGCTGCGGTCATTTTAGTGCAGCACATGCCGGCCTCCTTCACAACGCAATATGCTGCGCAGTTGGCCGAGTTCACAGGTATTCGCGTCAAAGAAGCGGAACCGAATGAATCGCTGCAACCCGGCACGTTCTACATTTGTCCCGGCGGCCACCACTTGCGTGTGACACCAACGGGGCGCATCCAGTTGGACGCCTCCAGTGGCCGAATCAACGGCTACCTGCCAAACATCGACGTAACGATGGAATCCGTCGCCTCTTTTGCAGGCGCCATGAGCATTGGCGCTATTCTTACCGGCATGGGCAACGACGGTGCGAGCGGAGCGAAGGCTATTAAGGCGGCGGGAGGCATGGTGCTGGCTCAAGATGAGGCCACATGCGTTATCTTCGGCATGCCTGCGGAAGCTATCAAGGCCGGTGCTGTGCATGAAGTCCTCGGAATCGATGACATTTATCCGGCCATCGAGAAGCGAGTGATCGGGATTTGCCGGTCGACACCCGTGGGAGTCCGCTAATGCGTGTAGCAGTACCACCCGCAAAGCCCCATGCTGCTGCGCGCACGGAGCAGATCATCCTCTTCCGCATTTCTGGCCAGCCTTTCGCCGTCTCTTCCGCTTCGGTACAGGAAGTTCGCAGCGTGGACAGCCTCGCGGGTGCCGCGACTGAGATTGATCAGCCGACCCTTCGAAAAGTAAGGCACGTCGTGCGGCGCGGCGAAAAAGCGCTTTATGTTGTTAGCGGAGCCGCACATTTTGGATTACCCGCCTCCGCGGCGGGGCTCGTTTTCGTGCTGCGGAAGACTCGGACTGCTCTGCTGGT
>Ga0209736_1000699_pt1 | contig 10815 bp, 10 predicted proteins | sample BlaSpr_A8_Ref_M3_FD_187992 | JGI IMG/M metagenome (GOLD analysis project Ga0209736, IMG submission 187992) | Forest soil microbial communities from Thunder Bay, Ontario, Canada - Black Spruce, Ontario site 2_A8_Ref_M3 (SPAdes) (version 2) | ecosystem: Environmental > Terrestrial > Soil > Boreal... | reverse complement strand
GACCGCGGGAAAGATGTAAAAGTTGTTTGCCTGCCCGGGATGGTAAGTTCTGCCATTCAGCGTCACGTCCGGGAATTGCACGCCGGCCGCAAACAGCGCTTTGCCATTCGACCAGCTATATGCCTGCTCGGCCGTGCACTCCGCCTTGTCAGTGGGATTGGAGAGCGCGAAGATGATCGGCCGTTCATTGAGCTTGCTCATAGCTTCGACAACCCGCTGGTTGAATGCACCACCCTTGGTGCTGACGCCGATCAGGACCGTTGGCTTCAAGGTCTCAATCGTTTTCACGAGATCCTTCGAAGGCGCCGCCTTGTGCGCATATACCTTCTGCGCTTCCGACAGGCTGGCGCGAGATGGCTCCAGCAGCCCGTCGACGTCGAACATGGAGATGCGGCTGCGCGCTTCATCCTGCGACAGCCCCTTTGCTTGCATGGCTGCGGCGATCAACTTGGCGATGCCTATCCCGGCCGAGCCGGCGCCCAGGAACAGGATATGCTGGTCAGTCAACGGCGCCTCGATGATCTGCAACGCCGTCGTTAGTCCAGCAAGCGCGACGCTGGCTGTACCCTGGATGTCGTCGTTGTAACATAGTATCTTGTCGGCGTAGCGGTTGAGCAATCGGATCGCATCGGTGCCCTTCCAGTCCTCGAAGTGGATGCAGCAATCAGGGAAGACCTGCTGCACCGCTTGGACGAATTCTTCGACGAGTTCGTCCAGTTCCTCATCGGACGGGGGCTTCTCACGTGAGCCAAGATAGAGCGGATCGGCGCGGAGCGCCTCGTTGGTCGTGCCGATATCGAACAGCACCGGCAGCAGGCACTCTGGAGGGACCGCCGCACACGCCGTATAGAGTTGCAGCTTGCCGATCGGGATTCCCATGCCGTTGGCGCCGATATCGCCGAGGCCGAGGATGCGGCCTCCTGTAGAAACGCAGATGAAACGTATATCCCGCTGCGGCCAGTTGCGCAGAACTTCGGCGATCCGTCCCTTCATTTGGCGTGTGATATACATGCCTCGCGCGCGGCGATAGATCTGGCCGAAGGCGAGGCAGGCATCGGCGACAGTCGGGTCGTAGAGGATTGGTATGAAGCGCGCCGGATCGGACATGACCGTGCGATAGAACAAAGTCTCATTCCGATCGGACAAGCCGACAAGATAAATGTATCGCTCAAGGTCGTTCGGCTTGCCGTCGAGGTGTCCCAGTACGCGTTCGACTTGCCGGTCGAGCGTATCCGTCGAGGTCGGCAGCAGACCTTCGAGCCCGAGGCGCTTGCGCTCGTCTGGAGTGAACGCCGTACCCTTGTTGCGAACGGGGTCGTTCAGCAACGCAACACCATGCGGGATATCAAGAGACTGGGTCTGGAAGGTCGGTATCATATGATCTCTCCTCTGTTTTCAGTGGGTTAGGTTTCAGTGGGTTGGAGTGCCAGCTGCTCGCGCAACTGGCAGGACGGAAAGCGAGCGCACGCCCTGGGCGCCGTGGATGAGCACACCCTCGATATCCGCCGTCGCGGATGGGCCGGTGTGGAAGCTGGCATAGTGCCTGTCGCGGAACTCGGGCCGGCGATAGGCGTGGTGCAGGTTGACGACAATGTCGGCGGGATCGAGCAGCACGATCAGGTGCTGCGCGAGGTAGGCGACGCCGTTGACGCGGAGGTCGGCATCGCTCAAGAGCACGGAGCCGGTCTCCGCGACGGCGAACGACGCCCGGACGATGGCAAAATCGACATCGGCCAGATCCCGTGGCGCATCCACGACAGCGATATCCCGGCTGCCCGCGATCTCCGGCACGGTAGAGCACACGATTTTGGCGTCCGCGATCTTGGCCCGGACCGGCGCCAGAATATCGGCGGAGGTCGGCGGATCGAGGAACACTCCGCCCATGCGGTGCAGACTCTCTTTGAAAGCCGACAGAAGCGACGCCGGCGGGTCGTCGTCGAACAGGGGCACGTGAGGCAGCGGCCGGTCCACGCGTGGCAGATTGGCTCGGATCGAGGCCAGGATGTCGTCGCGGCTGCTCATCGCTTCGCTCCCCGGTTGGCGTGATACCAGCTGTGGAAAGTTTGTTTGGGCGGATGCGGCACCTCGCGGTGCTTCCCCCAGGCGTTGAGGCCGTTGTAGATGACGAAGCGCGGCAGATGGGCGAGCGCCGTATCGGCGGCGGCGATCGCGGCGCGGTAGGCAGCGGGCCGGGACAACAGCACCCCAGCGGCCTTCATTGCGGCCTTTTTGACGAACGGCACCTCGTGCTGCTTCACGAGAACACGCCGCCACGCATAGATCTGCTCGTGGATGTTGATCTTCACCGGGCAGACATTGGTGCAACTGCCGTTCAGCGACGAAGCGAATGGCAGGTTGCTGTATTTCCGCGCGTTGAAGGTCGGATCGATGATGAGGCCGATCGGGCCGGAGTAGGTGGCGCCGTAGCTCAGGCCTCCGCTGCGCCGATAGACCGGACAGGTGTTCATGCAGGCGCCGCAGCGGATGCATTTCAGGGACGTCCAGAACTCCTCCAGGCCCAGACGCTCGGACCGGCCGTTGTCCACGAGCACCACATGCATCTCGCCGCCAGCCCGAGGTCCGCGGAAATGGGAGGTGTACTGGGTCATCGGCGAGCCGAGGGCGCTGCGCGACAAGAGGCGGACGAACACCGCCAAATGCTCCAGGCGCGGAATGATCTTCTCGATGCCGATCGAGGCGATGTGCAGCTTCGGCACATTGGCCGACAAATCAGCGTTGCCCTCGTTGGTGCAGACGACGAATGTCCCGGTCTCGGCGACCACGAAATTGGCCCCCGTCATGCCGGCGTCGGCATTGAGGATCAGCGGGCGGGTCGCCTCCCGCTGGGCTTCCGCCAAGTAGTGGACGTCGCTATTGCCAGGGTCGGTGCCGATCGTACGTGAGAATACTTCTGCGACATCGGTGCGCAGCTTGTGCACGGCGGGCACCACGACATGACTTGGATCCTCGTTGTCAAGCTGCTGGATGCGCTCGCCGAGGTCGGTCTCAATCACCTCAATCCCTACCGATGCCATGTAGGGCCGGAAGCCGCACTCCTCCGTCAGCATCGACTTGCTTTTGATCAGCGATGTCGCGCCGTGGTCGCTCAGGATGCCGTGTACAATCTGGTTATGCTCGGCGGCGTCGCGTGCCCAATGCACGTGGATCCCGTTCGATCTCGCATTGGCCTCGAACTGGTCGAGATACCCGTCGAGATGGGTGAGCGTGTGCTCCTTGATCGCCGAAGCGAGCGACCGAAGCTCCTCCCATTCGGGAATGCCGTGCATCTCGCGGTCGCGCTTCTGTCGCAGATCCCAGAGCCGCTCGTCATGCATCTTCTCGTGCTCGGTAGCGGCGATGAAGCGCGCGGCAGCCTCCTGCTGGTCGATCGGTCGGTTGCCGCGGACCTTGGCACCCCGCGGCTGCGGCTCGGGAGCCGGCCGCAGCGGCTTCGATGTTCCCTCGGCGTGATCCAGGCGGCGGCCGTCGCGGATGATGGCATCGGGATCGCCCTCGGCCCGCAGCTCGGGATGCAGCATGGCGCTGTCGATTCGCTCGCGTATCGTGCTCATGCGCTGGCTCCGTTCAGGATCTGGGCGATGTGAATGAACTTCATCGGAACGCCGATGCGCTCGGCGCAGCCTCGCTGATGCATCAGACACGAGCTGTCGGCCGAGACGATGTATTCGGCGCCGGCCTGCGCATGGTCGCTGACCTTGTCGTAGCCCATCTTGGTGGAAACGACCTCCTCGAACACCGAGAAGGTACCGCCGAAGCCGCAGCATTCGTCCGGGCGGGCCGGCCGAACGAACTCGATTCCGTCAACTTTGGAAAGGAGGTCGATGGGCTTGGAGAAGAATGGTTCGTGGAGCTCGGACGGAAGCGCATGCTTGAGCCCGCGCAGCGTGCCGCAACTGTTGTGCAGGCCAACCCGATGCGGAAATCGGGCCCAGGGAAAGGCGTCGACCTTTAGGATGTCATGCAGGAATTCGACCAGTTCAAAGGTCCGCGCGCGGACCTCCTTGACTTCGTCAGTCTGCTCTATCGCGTCGAAATTGTCCCGCACGTGGTGGACGCAGCTGCCGGACGGTGAAACGACGTAGTCGAAGCCGGAGAAGTTGCGCACGAACAGCGCCTCGGTATCGGCGCATTCGGCGTTGAATCCACTATTGGCCATCGGCTGGCCGCAGCAGGTCTGGTCGCGCGGGTAGTCGACATCGTGGCCGAACCGCTCCAGGAGCTCGAGTGTCGCGATGCCGACCTTCGGGAAAAAGGCGTCAATGTAACAGGGGATGAAAAGCCCGATCCGCATTTGCAACTCCTTGATAGGTCCTCGTTTAGTTAGGCAGCGACACGCTGTCCTCGGCGAATGCGAGCACGCCTGTCGCTATGCTCGATCAGGCGCTTGTAGCGACGTAGGGTTTGACCATCTTCGCTGGATCGACGACGCGGTCGAATTCCTGCTCGGTAACGAAGCCGAGCTTCAGTGCCGCAGCCTTGAGCGTGAGATCGTTGTCCATCGCGTAATGCGCCATCTTGGACGCTTTGTCGTAACCGATCACCGGCGCGAGCGCGGTTACGAGCATCAGGGAGCGCTCGACATATTCCTTGATCTTCTTTGCATTCGGCTTGGTTCCTTCCACGAGGAACTTGCGGAAATTTGTGCAGCCGTCGGTCATGATCGTGATCGAGTGTGTGATGTTGTGGATCATCAGCGGCTTGTAAACGTTCATCTCGAGATAGCCGCCGGCGCCACCGAAGCCGACGGCGACGTCGTTCGCCATCACCTGCACGGCGATCATTGTCAGCGCCTCAGCCTGAGTCGGATTGACCTTGCCCGGCATGATCGACGAGCCCGGCTCATTCTCGGGAATCATCAATTCGGCGAAGCCGGCGCGTGGGCCGCAGGACATCAGCCGGATGTCGTTGCCGATTTTATAGAGCGAGACGGCCAGCGTGCGGAACGTGCCGGAGAGCTGCACCAGCGCGTCATGCGCGCCCTGAACGGTAAACTTGTTTGGCGCGCTGACGAAGGGCAGGCGCGTAAGCCTGGCAATCTCGGCAACTGCTGCCTCAGCGAAGCCGGGCGCCGCATTGATGCCCGTGCCAACCGCCGTGCCACCAAGCGCCAGCCGATAGACTCCCTTCAGTGCGTCGTCGATCCGCTCGAGGTCGTCGGCGAGCATGCCGGAATAACCGGACCATTCCTGGCCGAGGGTGAGCGGCGTCGCATCCTGCATGTGGGTGCGACCGATCTTGACGATGTCGTCCCATTCCTCCGCCTTGACCGCAATCGCGTCGCGCAGCGCCGTCACAGCCGGGACGAGCCGCCTGATGACACCGACCGCCGCGGCAATGTACATCGCCGACGGGAAGCTGTCGTTCGACGACTGCGACATGTTGACATGATCGTTGGGATGGACGGGCGCCTTGCTGCCGAGGGCGGTGCTCGATAGCTGGCAGCATCGGTTCGAAATAACCTCATTGACATTCATGTTGAACTGCGTGCCGCTGCCCGTCATCCAGACGTGCAGCGGAAACATCTCATGATGCTGGCCGGCGAGGAGTTCGTCGCAGACACGCACGATCAAATCCTGGGTAATCTCGTCGAGCCGTCCGCCAGCGTGATTGGCGATGGCCGCCGACCGCTTCAGGATGGCGTAGGCCGTGATCATCTCCCGCGGGATCAGATCTTGGCCGATGCTGAAATGTTGCAGCGATCGCTGGGTCTGCGGCCCCCACAACTTGTCGGACGAAACCTCGACTGCGCCCAGACTGTCGAATTCGGTGCGAACGTCGGACATCCTTTTCTCCATTCTGCTTGACGGTTAGGTCTGCGCGGCAGACCGCCGACGGGGCGGGTTATCAGCGAGAACGACCAGCTTCTCCATGACGCGGCTCAAGCCGGCCGATCGCGGCGCCGAGCCGTGCGGAGGGCTGGTCGAAATCGCCACGTAAAATCGCCGGAGCAATCTCATGACCCTGTTGTCGTGCTCCTTGGGAACAAGTTGGCGGCCGGTGATCCAGTCGTCGATGACCGGGTCGTCTTCGTCCAGCAAACGCTCGAGTTGACGAAGTTCTTCAGCGTCGAACCATGCGAGAGATTGATCTGCAAAGGTGCCGATCAACAGATCCGCCTCGGACGTGCCGCGGTGCCAGGCGCGGAATCCCAGCTTGCGACGGAGCCCGTCGAGCGCTTCCCGATCGTACGGCACTGAGGGAATAGCTGCATTGGCTGTTATACGAGTCAGCATTGCTTCTGAGCCTGATTTCAAGAATTGAAGATGCTCCAATCAATCGCGTTCGGTCATCATCCGCTTGGTGTCGGAAATCGCACGCGCCGGGTTGAGCCCTTTCGGGCAGGTGTTGGTGCAGTTCATGATGGTGTGGCAGCGATAGAGACGGAACGGATCCTCGAGCCGGTCGAGGCGCTCGCCGGTATGTTGATCCCGACTGTCGACCAGCCACCGATGCGACTGCAGCAGGATCGATGGGCCGAGATAGCGATCCTGGTTCCACCAATAACTCGGGCACGACGTCGAACAGCAGAAGCAAAGAATGCATTCCCACGAGCCGTCGAGCTTTGCGCGTTCCTCTGGCGATTGACGGCGCTCGCGATCCGGTGGCGGTTGATCGGTTTGTATCCACGGCTCGATCAAAGCGTATTGTGCATAGAGACCGGAGAGGTCCGCGACGAGATCCTTCAGCACCTCCAGGTGCGGCAGCGGCGTGATGCGACTCGTCCCTTTCTTCAGGCTGTCCATCGGCGTCAGACAGGCCAGCGTGTTGACCCCGTCGATGTTCATCGCGCATGAGCCGCACACGCCTTCGCGGCAAGACCGCCGGTATGACAGTGTCGGGTCGATCTGGTCGTTGATCTTGACCAGGGCGTCGAGCACCATCGGTCCACATTCATCGCGATCGATGTCGAACGTGTCCATTGCCGGGTTGGTGCCCTTCTTCGGATCCCAGCGATAGATCCGGAAACTCTTGACGTGTTGAGCCGGTTGCGCGAGCTTCCAGTGCCTGCCTTCGCCAACCTTTGAATTTGCAGGGAGGGTGAATTCGGACATTGATCGGACTCCTTTTTTCTAGTGGGTGCGTTCTGCGGGAGGGAAGCTCTGCACGTCGTTGGAGAGCGCTTGCAGATGCACGGGGCGAGAAGCGAACGAGACATTCCAGTCTTCGTCCTTCCACGCGATGGTGTGCTTCAACCAGTTCTTGTCGTCCCGTTTGTGATAATCTTCTCGCGCATGCGCTCCGCGAGACTCCGTGCGTGCGACAGCAGAATGGGCGATGACGACCGCCTGATCCGCAAGATTGGCAAGCTCCAGAGCTGAGACCAACGCGACATTCCAAAGCAGCGAATCGTCGTCGACGGTTACTTGGTCAAGCGGATCGCGCAGCGCCGTCAGCTTGTCCATTCCTTCCTTCAACGTATCGCCGCGACGGAACACGCTGAAGTGCGACTGCATGACCCCCTGCATCTGTGGACGAATCTCACCAGGTTTGCTTCCGCCCTTGCTCCGGCGGATCCGATCGAAGCGCTGCAGCGCGCGCTGTTCCGAGCGGCCGTTTGCCTCGCGTATGAGTGAACCGGGCTTGATAATCTCGGCTGCGCGTTGTGCCGCCGCACGCCCGAAAACGATCAGATCGAGCAGGCTGTTCGTGCCCAGTCGATTGGCACCATGAACAGAGACGCACGCCGCCTCGCCAATCGCCATCAGGCCCGGCACCACCGAGTCCGGGTTGTCGTCTGTCGGACAGACGACTTCGGCCTTAATATTTGTCGGAATGCCGCCCATGACATAGTGGACGGTCGGAATCACCGGAATTGGTTCTTTGTGCGCATCGACGCCAGCGAAGGTGCGGGCTGTCTGGACGATACCGGGCAATCGCTGGTCGATAACGTCTGCCGGCAAATGCTCCAGGTGGAGGTGAATGTGATCCTTCTTCTCGCCGACGCCGCGGCCCTCACGAATCTCGATCGCCTCGGCCCGGCTGACCACGTCGCGTGAGGAAAGGTCTTTTTCGTGCGGAGCATATTTGGGCATGAACCGCTCGCCCTCGCTGTTCGTCAGATAGCCGCCTTCGCCACGAGCCCCTTCGGTGATCAAACAACCCGCGCCATAGATGCCAGTCGGATGGAATTGGATGAATTCCATGTCCTGCAATGGCAGGCCGGCGCGCAGCACCATGCCATTGCCGTCACCGGTGCAGGTGTGAGCCGAGGTACAGGATTGGTAGACGCGGCCGCAGCCGCCGGTGGCGACGACGGTCATGTTGGCGCGGAACCGGTGAATCGACCCATCCTCGAGACACCACGCGAGCAGACCACGGCAGACGCCGTCCTCGTCCATGATGAAGTCGATTGCGAAATACTCGATGAAGAAGCGCGCCTGATGCTTGAGGCACTGCTGGTAGAGCGTGTGCAGGATCGCGTGGCCAGTGCGATCCGCGGCGGCGCAAGCCCGGTAAGCCATGTCGCCCTTGGCATAATCCGTTGTGTGTCCGCCAAACTTCCGCTGGTAGATCTTGCCGTCCTCAGTACGGCTGAAAGGTACGCCGAGATGTTCGAGTTCGACGACGGCCGGGATCGCCTCACGGCACATATATTCAATCGCGTCCTGATCGCCGAGCCAGTCGGAGCCCCTGACCGTATCGAACATGTGCCAGCGCCAGTCGTCGTTTTCCATGTTGCCGAGCGCAGCGCTGATGCCGCCCTGCGCGGCAACCGTGTGACTGCGGGTCGGGAAGACCTTGGTGATGCAGGCCGTGTTCAGTCCTGCCGCGACCATGCCTAACGTTGCCCGTAATCCGGCGCCACCGGCCCCAAGCACGATCACGTCAAACGAATGGTCGATGATGTCGTATGCCTTCAGCATTGTTCGCCTCCTTAGCGACCGAGAAAGATTTTGAGTACGGCGAGCACGCTGGCGCCTGCGAGCACGATCGTGGCAGCGCGTACGATCAGGTCGGCGACAACAAGCGTGGCGCGCTTGTGCGCGTAATCGGCAAAGACCGAGCGCAACCCGACCAGCGCATGAGCGAGTCCCGCGAATACGAAGAGAATGACCAGCAATGCCGGCACCGGCGATGCGAGCCAGGCAGCCGCGGTCGTTTGATCAGAAGTGGCGAGCCGCAGAATGGAGGCTGCGAAATAGAGTCCAAGCGGAATAAGCGCGATAGCCGTCAAGCGCTGCAGCCGCCATTCCTGCAACCCATTGCGAGCGCTGCCCAGATGACTCACGCGCCGAAATATCGATCCATCTCGCAGCGCAGTTGAATTCGACGGAGAATGATTGTTTGCCATTGATATCTCCTAAGCCAGAAACACGTAGAGCCAGGTGAGGACTGTGAGCACGACGGTTGCAGCGAGCACGGCATAGCCGCTGCGATAGGCGCTACGAAGCTCGAAACCGTAGCCGGCATCCCAGACGAGATGCCGGATGCCACTGCAGAGGTGATAGAAGAACGCGATCGACCAACCGAACAGCAGTAGCAATCCAATCGGCGAAACCAGGAGAGCGTGAGTAGCTGCGAACACATCGCCGCCGGCAGCTACGGCAACCAGCCACCAAGTCAGCAGAATCGAGCCGACAGCCAGCGCGATCCCTGTCAATCGGTGCAGAATCGACAGGGCCGATGTGATCTGAAAGCGGTACCACGTCGGAAACATGAATGGCGACAAGGGACGTTCCATGGCGGTGCTTCCTTTTGCTGTTTCAATGTTGCCCGGCTGTTGTTCCAACCTTGCCTCTGAAGACGCTGTAGCTGATGACCGTGTAGAGCAGCATCAGCGGAAAGACGACGACGCCGCCCCAGAACATGAACATGAGACTGGACTGCGGCGCGGCCGCTTCGTCGATGGTGATGACGAAGGGGATGAGGTATGGCCAGAAGGACAGCGCCAGCGTGCCGAATGCCGACACGAAGATCAGTGCGACCATGTAGAACGGCCAGTGGTCGTTATGGTTCAGAATGCTGAGTGCGAGCACGATTGCGGCGACCGCGCCAATCGCCGGGAATACGAACAGATACGGCCGATCGATCCAACGCTGCAGAATTGGAAGGTGTTCGGCCAGCGCGTAAGCGAAGACAAGCACGAGGAATGCCAGCACGCCGACCGCGAGAACCGGAATCTGCCGATGCGCCACATCGCGCACCACAGCGTCGCATTTCTTCACCAGCCAGCAGGCGCCAAGAAGCGCGTAGCCAAGGCACAGCCCGATGCCGCATAGCGCCGCAAACGGCGTGAACCAGCCGAAGTCACCGCCGGAATATTGGCCGTTCGTGACTTGCAACCCCTCCACCAGGGCGCCGACCGTCAGCCCCTGTATAAAAGTCGCGATCAGAGATCCGCCGGCAAAGCTCAAATCCCAGATCCACCGCATCCGCTGCGTCTTGTAACGAAACTCGAACGCCACTCCGCGCAAGATCAGGCCCAGCAGCATGACGATCAGAGGGAGATAGAACGCCGACAGCAACGTCGCATAGACGATCGGGAAAGCTCCCCACAGGATCACCGCGGTGACAACCAGCCAGGTCTCGTTGCCGTCCCAGATCGGCGCAACGGCGCTCAGCATGGCGCCTCGCCTGACTTCGCTGTTCGTCAACCCGAACAGCATGCCGACGCCGAGGTCGACGCCGTCGAGCAGCACGTAGAGCAAAATGCTGATGGCCAAAAGCGAGACCCAGAACATGACCATGGCTATTCTCCAGCGCCGACGTGGCTGCGTTCGGGAAAAATCGGAGTTGCGTTGGCCAGCGACATCTGCCGGTTGGAGACTGCAAGACGCGGGGTCGCGAACAGCT
>Ga0209736_1000698_pt1 | contig 10825 bp, 12 predicted proteins | sample BlaSpr_A8_Ref_M3_FD_187992 | JGI IMG/M metagenome (GOLD analysis project Ga0209736, IMG submission 187992) | Forest soil microbial communities from Thunder Bay, Ontario, Canada - Black Spruce, Ontario site 2_A8_Ref_M3 (SPAdes) (version 2) | ecosystem: Environmental > Terrestrial > Soil > Boreal... | reverse complement strand
ACGCCACATTCACAATTGTTCCGCTTCCTTGCTTGACCATCACCCGCGCTGCCGCGCGCGCCAGCACAAATCCCGCCCGCAAATTTAGCGCGATCTGCTGCTCAAAACTCTTCGTCTCCATCTCCCACAATTTTATTCCGCCTGCATACCCTCCGACGGTGTTGACCAGACAATCCAGCCGACCGTGCCGCTCGACAATTCCATCCATCAGTTTTGCGACCGCAGCCTCGTCAGTCACGTCCACGGCAAACCCTTCCAGCGACGCTCCATCGGCAGCCACCAGCTTCGCGCTAGCCGCTTTCTTCAACTCGTCCAAATCCCCCGGCCTCTGAAACGTAACAATCACCCGCGCGCCCGACTCCACAAACGCCAAGCTCACTGCACGTCCCAATCCGCCAGTACCTCCTGCTACCAAGACCACTTTCCCTGCCATTTGCTCTCCGATCTCGTACAACCCCCGCATCTTGTCACACCCGAATCCACTGCTCAAGCTGCTCGCGTCCCGCTTCCCGCTAGGCGGCCTGCAGGGAGCAGCTAAGAGTTTTAGCGCGCGTCGCGCCAAGCTGCAGCGCAACTGTCTCAAGTCTGTTTTTTTATTTTGAAAAGTGGCGGACGCTGAAGGAAATTGGCAGGCCGATGAGGAACATGTGCACGAGCAAACCTTGAATAAGCCCCGCAAGCTGGAATGGGCCGCGGCTGTGAAGCGCGGAGAGCGGCACGACAATCAAATTCATCACTAGGAAAATTGCGATGCCGTAGAACAAACCGCACACAAGAGGATGCTCCTTGAGGAAGGCAAGTTTTTTGCTCGCCGCGTAGTACACGGCCGCTGCGGAGGTCGCGATAAAAAAGTGCAGAAAAATCCCGAGCGTGTAAGTGCCAGCGCCTCCCTGCAATGCGGTCAGCCCAAGCAAGCCGGCGGCGATGACCCGCGGCACGCGCGCTCCATAGATAACGAAAGCAGAGCCGAGGTCCAGCGCCCCTGCTAACAACCCTCCAACGAATATAGCGGGCACGGCATTCGGTCTTCGTTCTGGCAACGCCACCGCAGCTGCACTCATTCTGCCTCCGTGCTAGTCAGGGAATAGGAACCGGTTGGCGGCAATCGCCATCGGCAATCCGACAAAAAGGACATGAATCATCAGTTGGACGATTATGTCTGAAGTAGACGCCGGCCTTTTCGGTCTGGCGGAAAGCGGCACGACGATCAGATTCATCACCAGGAAAACAAGCACTCCGTAGAGTGGCCCCGAAATCCAATAGGCTCGCGCGAGAAGAGGAATCTGACCGCACGCCACTACGAACACCGCCGAAGCCGTGAACGCAATTACGAAATGCAAGAGCAGTCCGAGGCCTCCGCTCGCCCAGCCGTGGCGGAACGCAGGCTCACCTAACAGACCGCTCGCGACGCCCTGCCATACGCGCACCGGCTTAATCCCTTTCAGTCCGAGGTGCGTTGTTGCAGCAAGTCCGTCGAGAACGCCGCACGTTGCGCCGCCCCGCACGATCGCCTGTAGCGCACCGGACATACTTAAGTATTCCTTTCGCATGGGGCTGTGTCGCTCAGATTTGGACTGTGCCGAGCAGATTCGTACCGCTGTCGACTCCCTCGTTTTGCGTTCGTTCGGGGCAACAATAAGACCCCCTCCCCCCTCCTCTTTTTTCGTAAGTGCGGATTCTGCGAGGGTTAGCGATGCGTGACGTGTAACGAGGGGTGGAACGATCCGCTTGGGAGCTAGCGCTTTGCGAATCGGCAGAAATCGGGGAAAGGGAATTTAACGCAGAGGGCACGGAGAGCGCGGAGTTCACAGAGAAGATGGAAGAGTGGAGAAGAGGGAAATTCTTGTGGGGGATACCCACCCCCGGGTGTTTTTTGCAAGAGTGGCAAACAAAGGACTTATGCTTGACGCGCTCTGTAAGAGTGGCAACTGCAGGACTTAAAGTGGTTGCGTTTTCAGCGGTTTGCAAAAGGCTTGTAAGAGTGGCAGGGAAAGGAGTTACGGGAAAGCGGTTCAAAGTTGAAAGTTTAAAGTTGAAGGGGAAAAGAGAAAAGCGACTAAATGCTCGCCACTCGCCACTCGTTTCCCCACCAAGAGAAGAAGGAACGCGGACGGACATGGGTGGAAGCTCGGGGCGGGGAAGAGGGTGACGCACGCGAGACATGGGGAATGGTAGCATGTGAGTACCAGATGGTAAAATATTTTACAGGGAATGGTCGAATTTAAGGGGTGAACGGTCGTTTTAAGGGGTCGAATGTCAAAGGCCTGAAGCTGGTTTCTTACCGGCGCTTACGAGGAAGCGATCTACCAAAGCCGCAGTTTATGAGCCAAAATGCCCGGGTGTGAAACCGACACCTGGGACACCCCCGCAGACAGCTCAACCGGTCGATACAACACCATCTAATCAAGCACTTGCGAGCGTAACTCGCGGGTTAAGCCTGCACCATGCAATCAAGTCGCTCGGGAACGTTTCACTGCCGCTTCGATCCGATTGTCGGACATTTGCCCCACGTTGGTAAGGGTTTCTAACTGGATCGGTACAGCTTTTGGCCTATAGATTGCCGCCCTCCGGAGGGATAGCGTATGTGAGGCTACGAAAGCCCCTGAGCCCAACGTTGAAAGGAGATCGAACCCATGATCGACGGATGGAGAAAGAATGAGGCTATTCGGCAATCTCTGAGATTCCTAGGAGTGCCGTTCCTTGCGGCTCTATGCATGCTACCGGCAGTTTCAGCACAGCAAAATCCAGATCGAGACCGTGACTCGGACCGCGGCCGGGATCGTGATAGGGACCGAGACAGGGCCACTAGAATTGAGCCTGGGACTGTCTTGGCCGTGCGCACCAACCAAAGTATCGACTCCGACAGAAGAGACTACCAAGTCTACACCGGCATCGTGGATGAGGATGTGCGCGGGGACAATGGCCGATTGGCGATTCCGAGAGGTTCAACTGTGGAGCTAATCGTTAGGGTCGCTCAAGACAACGATCTGATTATCGATCTAGAGTCGGTGACCGTGAACGGGCAACGATACGCCATAAAAACTGATCCCAATCGACAGGAATCGAGCCGCGACGACAGCTTGGTGGGCGCGATAGTGGGTGCCTTGAACGGTGGAGAAACCCGCGGCCGCGCCATCCGGATTCCAAGGGACTCGGTGCTGAACTTCCGCGTGCGACGTCCGCTCGACGTGGCAGTGGCAGACCGTGGGCGAGATCGTGACGGACGGCACTATCACGACCCCCATAACGATCCGCAATAACGCCACTAACTTAAGCGCAGCGGTGGGCGCCACATTGGTTGGGATGTCCACGCTTTCTGCGAGTTTCGCAGAAAGGGTGGGCTTTGACTATGTGCCGCAATCGAGCCCAGTGTTTCTGAACGCGAGCCTCATCGCCGCTTGACGATCCTCACACCAAACAGCCCACCCGCCACCCGCTCGAGTATCAGCGGCTAATGTTTGCCCCACCCCCCGGTTGCTACAGGAACTGGCGCTGATCCGAGCGCGAACAATGCGTTCATGCGGCAGCCGACTTCGCGGACTTGGAGTTCGTATAGCCGAGTATCGCTTGCTTCAATTGCGAGTCCACCTCGTCTGCGATGGTTCTGATGTCCCGCAGCACCTTGCTGAAGTCGACACTGCGAAGATTGTCTTGCAGCGTCTTGAAGATGCTGAGCTGCAGGATTCTCGACTCCTCAACCACCATAGCGGCAGTGTAGCCTTGTTTGCGCCGCAGAATTCCGTGGTCGTGCGCCGCAGTGGAAAGGCGAGCACTCGTTTCCGATGGCGACCGCAGGCGGGATATCAGTTCATTGAGGAGGTTGGGCAGGTGAGCTGTCCGATCCGCATAACACAAGTCGACACGTCGTAGTTCTTCATTGAGTTCCACCTGCCTTAGCCATGCGTGAATCGTGGTTTCGAGGTCGCGTTCCAGTATTGCAGCCACATTTTCGGTAGTCACAGATCGATGGGCCGTAGGATTCTCGAGCATCTTGCGGATGCGTTGAGTGATGGCGACGATTCTGGTGGGTTTTAAAAGGACTTCGTCAGGCTTCAGAAGAAGGGCGGATAGGCCTCCTTGCAATGCGGGGTAGCGGCTGAGCACGAGTAAAACGGTGTTGGGGTGGACGTGAAGCAGGGCGTTAACGACAACGAAGACGCCAGAAGCGTCCGGCGAGTGCAAGTCGTAGAGGAGTACATCAAATTGCTCCGCAGTGATGAGACTCAGGGCCCTGTGTACGCTCGATGCAATGACCACGTCAAAGCCGTAGTTTTCCAGGCCTTCTTGGAACACGGCGCTAATTTCATCATTGTCATCTACCAACAGCACCCTAGATAACGCCATCGCCACCGCCTGGAGTAGAAGGGATGCTGCGGCCGCATTTAACAGGCAACGCATTACCTCGCATCGAGGAGCTCGTGCTTTCTGGCCTTCATCGCATACATCGCAACGTCCGCTGCGCGCAAGAGAGCTTCAATTCTTTCACCATCGCAGGGATAAACGGCCACGCCGATGCTGACGGAAAGTTTTGGTTCCATACCATCATTGGCAATGCTGTTGCAGATACGTTCCGCCACCTTGTTGGCCGCCTCCGCGCTTGTTTCCGGTAAGACCACAGCAAATTCGTCGCCGCCGTAGCGCGCGGCCGTATCGATATCCCGGCAGAAGCTCAAAACATCGGCCACCCGGCAGAGGGCATGGCTCCCCGTCATATGCCCATAACGGTCGTTGATTTTCTTCAATCCATCCAGGTCAAAGAGCAAAAGGGCAAACTCCCGCCCCGTGCGTTCGGAGCGCTTGATTTCCGTCTCCAGCACTTCCGCAAGTTGGCGGTAGTTGGCCAATCCTGTCAGCGGGTCGCGAGCCGCCTGTTGACGCAGATGATCCTCCAACTGGCGCTGCTTGGTGACATCCTCAGTGATGACTTCATACGTGTCCAAGTCACTCTGCTCACCCATCACAACTTGTCCGCTGACCCGAACCTTCAGGGTTGCGCCATCCTTCCGCTTCCATTCTATTTCGATGGGGTCGACCGAACCTTGAGAGTCTAGTTGCCCCAACAATTGGGCCCGCTTGCCGGGATCTCGAATTAGGTCACTGGCAAGGTTTACCGCCAAGAGTTCCTCTTTTGACGCATAGCCGAGCATTTTCACCATGGCCTCGTTCACTTCCAGAAACTTGCCGTCGAGGCTGCAGCGGCAAATTCCGTAGCTTAGATTTCCTGCCAAAGCGCGGTAGCGTGCTTCGGAATGCCTCAAACCGTTTTCGGCCTGATCGCGTTCATTGCGCAATGCTTTCTCGTACAGAGCCCTGCGAATGGCCACCGGGAGATGACCTATGTGATCCATTTCAATACAATCGTAGGCGCCTCTTGTGATGAGCTCCGCTACTGACTCACGTGGTAAGGCGCCGCTGACGAAGATAAGAGGGATCTGCCTCTTCGATAGATGCAGAAGTTCCAGTGCCTGCGTTTCCCGCCAATGGGGGCTGGGGTACTCGGCGACAATAAGGTCATAGGCGTGCGAGCCCAGCCGTTCACTAAACTCCTCAGGAGTTGCAACGGTCTCGGCGCCGACCGTGAAATGCACCTTGTCGAGTTCCAGCAGGCAGCGCTCTACTTCAGTTGCATGACTATGAACAAAGAGAATGTGTAAAGGCGGATTCCTGCCTTCTGATCCGGCGGGGGCATCACGCTTGAAGCGAGCTTGGGGGGTCGAGGCCATGGGAAGCTTGGAAAAATTCACGGGAGCCAGTCCTTCCTTTCCTACGCCCAGTTGGCTGCCGTGTGTATATAGTCTCTAAGCACTTGAAACCTATAATGGGCGGGTATTAGCGTCTGTTCAATATTGAACAGTGTTACGTAATATTAACTCTTACAGCACATCAGTGGCGCGCTAACAGGCCTGATTGGATGAAGGCGTCGGCTCCTTTCTTCCGAGCCCTGGTCGTTTGAACGCAACCAAGTTTACTCGGAGCTAGGAGCCGACGCCTTCATCCAATCAGCCCGTCGATCTTGAGCCAATGGACTGCCGGTATCAGCGGTTAAAGTCTGCCCCACCCGCCCGCCAGCTAGTAGCTTTGGCGAGAGATTCGTCGAAGGATCAACAAGGAAGAGTCAAAACCCGTACCCTTTGAAAAACCAAGACCCAAGGTGAGGCACCCCGTTGCGTCAAAACAGTGAACGCCTGCGCCACCCGCCGGTCTAAAGGGGCGGCCACGCGCCAGACTGAGGATTTGCCACCCGCCAAGACCGGCAACTTCCATTTTTTACCTTCTTGATGTACCAAATTGGAATGCTCCGTAAATGTATCGTAAGGGATAGTAATACATAGTACTCTAATGGTACCACATGTTCAATATAGCACAGACGCAAAAGAGGCCGTTATTGGAAGTTCTAATGTAAGTTAACTCAGACTAAGCCCGGGCGGCAGTTAGGCGCGGAAGGGGATTGCCGCCCCGGGATTTTGCCAAGGCTGGCCATGTCGTCGATGTCTGAACCAACCTCGGGCAATGAAACGGGCGAACGGCCTCGCCTACTTTGCGACTGTGGAAATGCGTAGCTAATACGTAGATCTACGCTGTGGATTTAGAAATTGCACAAGTGTTGCCAATTAGGAGACATATCATGACATCCGCCTCGTCAGAGTCGTTCGAACTCGTCGCTCCAGAAAAACTATTGACGCCCTGCATTCTTGATGATGATCCAGTGCAGCTCGATATTCTGTCGGCGGCGATCACTGAGATGGGATATGAGCCGTTCCCCACACATGATCCTGAGGAAGTGTTGAGACTTGTGAAATACGGGCGGTGCAGGCTCGTGCTGGTGGCTGTACATATGCAGGAGATGGATGGGTACGAGTTCCTGGACCGGGCGCTACGCAGTGATCCCGGCGTGAACGTGATTCTGATGGCGGGAGAATACACGCTGGAATCCGCGCTGGAAGCAATTCGCCGAGGAGCGTCGGATTTCCTGCCGAAGCCTGTCGACCGCGCGCATTTGAGAAAGACGCTGGACGATGTCGCCGCGCTCTACGATCAGCGGCGGCGCGTGAAAGTGCTCGAGGAGCAATTGCTAAAGGATCTTGAGTTTCACGGAATCGTCGGGAAAAGCCCGGTGATGATGGAGGTGTTCGACTTCGCGAGAAAGGTTGCGCGGCATTACACGAACGTGCTGCTAGTGGGACCAACAGGAACGGGGAAAGAACTAATAGCGAGGGCGATCCATAAGATCAGCCCGGTCGGACCGCAGAAGTTGGCAGTGTGCAACTGCTCAGCGATGACGGATTCCTTGCTGGAGAGCCAGCTTTTTGGACACGAGCGCGGATCCTTCACAGGAGCAACGGAGACGCGGCTGGGATTGTTCGAATATGCCAACGGCGGAACGGTTTTTCTCGATGAGGTCGTCGAGACATCGCCGGCCATGCAAGCAAAACTACTGCGAGTGATCCAAAACCGCGAGATTCAACGAGTCGGTTCTCCGCAGGTGCGGCAAATCAACATTCGGCTCATCGCAGCGACGAACCGGAATTTGCACGCAGAGGTACTGGCAGGGCGATTTCGCGAAGATCTGTTTTACCGGTTGAGTTCTATCCAGATTCGGATTCCGTCGCTGGCGCAGCGGCTCGAAGATATTCCCTTGTTGATGCAGTTTTTTCTGAAGCGATGCAACCAAGCTTATGGAAAAAACATTTCTGGAGTGACGCGGCGCGCGCGGAAGGTGCTCCTGCGACATCCGTGGCCCGGGAATGTGCGCGAACTGGAGAATGTGATTTCGTGCGCGTGCATTTCGGCAACGGGCGATTTCATCGATCTCGCCGATTTACCGGAGCTCCTGGAGCATCCGAGTGCGGGGATCGCTGAAAGAGAGGACTGGATGCCAATGTCGCTTGATGCATTACGCAGGCTACACGTTCGACGCGTATTGGAAATGTGCCAGGGCAACCGGGTGAGGGCCGCGCATATTCTGGGGGTTGGGCGCACGAGCATATATCGGTACATCAAGCGGGATAGTAAGGTCGCGGACGCCCACAAAAAATCCAGGGGTGCCGTCGCTTGAGAGTGGAGCTCAGGTGCCGGTAGGAAGGGTGATTCTTTTCCCCGGGCCGTGGAAGAGCGGGGAAATGGAAAAGTCCGCACCCTTAGAAAGCCAAATACAACGCGGCACCCTGGGGCCCACACCGAGTGCCGCATCCTTGCGGTTTTCAGGGGTGCGGCTCTTGACTTCGCTTCCTCGTAAGCAACGGGGCTCAGCTGGGCCTCACGCCAAACAGCCCACCCGCCACCCCCTCGAGTATCAGCGGCTAATGTCTGCTCCACCCGCCTTCAAGCGCGAAATAGGCGCGTCGAGGTTCAATCCTCGGGTGGCCATTTCTGCGCGCCGTGTACTACATTTGCGATTTCCACTATATCTTTCAGAATCCGGTAGACCACTACGAAGGGAAGCGGCGGCAAGGGCAATTCACGCGTGCCTTCGACCCGCGCCGTTCTTCCCTTATATGGGAAAGACTTCAGCGAACCAGCACTTTCTTAGATGGTTTTGGCGATGCGTTGAGCGGCCGGTAGATTCTCTTGTCGGATGTATTCAATGATACGGGAGAGGTCTCCAGCGGCGGGTGACCAGCGAACTTGCATTTACGAGCGAAACATTTGATCGATCCGGGCTCCAACTTCTTCATGAGTTAGAAATTCGCCGCGGTCGAGCTGGTCCAGGCCCTTTTTGACTTGTTGGCGGAACCATGCGTCATGTTCCAGGTAGTGTTCCACCAGCTGCTTAACGTATTCCTCGGCGCCGCTGTTGTTTTCGGCGGCGGCTTGGTCCACTTTCGCCTGCAAGTCGGGAGGGAGACGCACTTCCATAGTTTCTTAGACTAGGTAGACACAGAGCTGCTGTCAAGGACCAGCACGTAGGCAGGCGACGGCCGCCACTCGCCACACCTAATTCTTTGTGCACGTCAATCTCCAGGTCTAGTCCGCACGCCCTTTTTCATCCGGCGCAATTAAGGAAATGCGTTTATTGTGCCAGACGTTTGCAAGAAAGGCGTTCTTCTGCGACTGGCGGGACTTGAACTCCTTCACGGCCAGGACCGTATAATTAATTTCGCGTCCGAGTTGGCGCTCCAGCTTCCGCACGGCCTTCGCCAAAACACGACCTCGAGGAGTCCCAATGACGAGCACATCGATGTCGCTGGCCGCATCCTGACGGCCGCGCGCAAAGGAACCGTACAAATAGGCCTCGTCGATTCCATTTATTTTCTTGAGTGACTCCGCAATTGCGGGGACAGCCCCAATCGTTTTCGCAACGATGCCGCGCACCTCTTTGAACAGGGGATAGGCCCGGTTCAGCTGAAAATACTTCTGGCGCCCGCTCACTTCCGCCCGGAAGAGTCCCTCGCGCTCCAGCCGGCCCAGCTCTTTGGATAGGTTGGACGGATCGACCTTCAGCCGCTGCGCGAGGTCCCGCAAATGGTGGCGCGCTGCCGGGTTCGTAAAGTAAAACGCCAGCAGTTTCCGCCTCGCCTTTGACCGTAGTTCAAGCATGTGGTCAAAGAGTACCACAAATATGGTAGAAGATTACCACGGTTAGAAATACTCGCATCCTCGTCTTGACTGCCTAGCCCGGACGGCTAGTGGCATCGGAGAGGGATTCGTAGAAGGATCAAGCGAGGAAGAGTCAAGACCCACACCCTTTGTAAAACCAAAACCCAAAGAGTGCGGCATCTGGTGCGGCACGCCCTTGGGTATCAGCCGTTAAAGTCTGCCCCACCCGCCGAATTTTAACTTTCTAGTTGTGAAGCACACCTTCGATTATTGAATTGTGAACTCGAAGCCTGCCTCTGCCATAGTCAATAAAACCTAGTCTGCGGAACTTATTCATAAATAGATTGACCCGGCTGCGCGTCGTGCCAATGAGATTCGCCAGAGTTTCTTGAGCGACGATGGGAGCTTTGATTTCGGCAGAGCCATCCTTGTCCGGTCGCGCAAGCATAAAAAGCATGCGAGCCAGGCGTTTCTCACTGGAATTGCACATCTGGTTTACAAGATCGGCTTCAGTTCTGGCATTTCGCCTGACCAAATACGAAATGAAATAGCTTCTAAATTCTTGTTCTTCGCGGAGCACACGCAACATCTCTTTCTTTTGGATCGCGAATACGGTGGTGGATTCTATCGCTACTGCCTGCGTGACGCATTCGCAGAAAGCATCGTTCAGGCAGGCTTCACCCAAAAAATTGCCAGCTTCCAAAATAGCGATGACACTTTCTTTACCGTTTTCGTCTGTCGCGGAGAGTTTTACTGTCCCCAAGTTGATGTAAAGAACGGATGAGCAGCTTTCACCTTGTGAATAGAGTGTTCTCATCTTCCCAAAGTGTACGATCTGTTTCGCCACGTGCGGGCTGTCCAAGAACGCCTGGGGATTGAATCCGAACTTTTGCTTTGATCGCTCAATCATAGTTAGCCTCCCAACTAACAGAGTAGGGGAAGCTCATTCCCGGAGTAATACTGAAATTACCTGATCTCGGGAACAAAAAACTAGGACGCAACGCTGCCTAAATCGAACGTGCCTGAGGGATAGAAGAGGCCCAGCATGGCAGCCAGTCAATTCGCCTGATGATGGCCTTCTCTCTGATCGATGGCGTAAAGGGCCAGCTCCAGCCGATTCGAAGTGCCTACTTTGTTGAAGATCCTAAACAAATAGTTACGAACGGTATGCTCACTCGGGAAATCGGGGACAGGAACGTGTGAAGAAATTGATTTTTTAAGCGAAGCCGGTCGATGAAGCGGCACCTCTGTCAGATTTCTGGCGAACCTAGTCATTCTGCCTTCCTCG
>Ga0209736_1000697_pt1 | contig 10825 bp, 10 predicted proteins | sample BlaSpr_A8_Ref_M3_FD_187992 | JGI IMG/M metagenome (GOLD analysis project Ga0209736, IMG submission 187992) | Forest soil microbial communities from Thunder Bay, Ontario, Canada - Black Spruce, Ontario site 2_A8_Ref_M3 (SPAdes) (version 2) | ecosystem: Environmental > Terrestrial > Soil > Boreal... | reverse complement strand
AAGCCGCGGGATATCCCGGCCCGAGAGGTCGACCATGGTTTCGCCGAGATGGTTGAGCACCATGCCGGCGCCGGCGCTGATGACGATGGCCATGCCTGCGATCACGGCGAAGGCGGCGAACAGGCTGCCCCTGACACCCCAGCGCAGCCGCAAAAATCTCAGGAAACCAAACAGTTTGCCAATCTTGAAACGCATCGCCATGCCGCCCCACCCTGCTCGGAACCGTCCGGCCGCAGTATCGCGTTACCCGGTTAACAAAATCGGGAACAATCAAGGGTTTTGGGTAATTTTTGCGCGGCGTCGTTCGATTTGACGCGTTCTATTCACGCGAACCGGGGCAGGGCCCTGATCAATCCCGGGACAGGCTTTCGCTCGAAAACGCCATGAAGCAAAAAGGCCGGCGCGAGGCCGGCCTTTTCGTCGATTTCCGAACAGATGCGGATCAATACTTCGCGACCACCGGGCTTGCCCAGTTGAAGCGATAGTTCACACCGACCTTCACGACATGGTCGTCGGTGGTGAAGTTGCCGAACGGAACCAGGGCGGCAGGCGCGGTGAAGTTGGCGCTGCCGAAGTTGTAATATTGATATTCGATCTTGGCCGACCAGCTCGGGGCGAACATGTATTCGAGGCCGGCGCCGACGGTGTAGCCGTCACGATGGTTGCCATTGATCGCGAACGCGACCGGCACGCCGCCGAGCGTGACCGACTCGTTGTTGTCGGAGAAGGCATAGCCGCCCTTCACGTAGAGCAGCCCCGGGCCCCAGGTGTAGCCGACGCGGCCGGTCACCGAACCCAAGCCGCGCTGGTTGTTGTTATAGGCAAATCCGCCGGGGAATACCGCGCCGACGCTGCTGCCGAGCCAGCTGAACTGGCCTTCGACACCGACGACCCAGTTCGGAGAGAACTGATAATCGCCGCCGACCTGCAGACCGCCGAGGAAGCGGCCGTTATTGTTGTTGCCGGTGGTGAGCCCGTTGAAATTATTGCTGCTGTTGAAGGCGCCGCCGACATGACCGCCGATATAGAAGCCCGTCCAGTTGTAGATCGGCGCGGCATAAGCCGGAGCCTTGGCGTAGTAGGGTGCGCGAGCCCCGAGATCGGCCGCGAGTGCTGGCACGGTCGCGCCGAGAGCGACGAGGGCCACAGTACCGAGTAGAAAATTCTTCATTGGTGTTGTTCTCCGACAGATCATTTTTTCATCTTCGAGGCGCCGCGTGTCGGCTCCATCCAAGGGCGCAGTTAGACTGCTTTTGAATAAAATGCTGTCACCCGCAAGCCACAGTGGGTGAGAACCCAACCTATTGGGGAACAACAAGATTCCGTGATTAACGAGGCCTTAATCAAACCTGAAAGAAGCCTTAATTTTTGCACGCTGAAGACGCCTCCCGACCCGCGCGCGCGATCCGAAAAGTTCCACCGCAAACGAGATCAGTGCGCGCGAGAAACGAGCAGCTCTCTACAGTTTCTCGACCGCCTTGAACGAGCCGTCCGGCTGAATCACGGTGAGAAAAACCTTGGGCGGGACGTCCCGCGCCTTGGGCCCGAACGTCATGATGTTTCCACTGATGTCGAAGCGGCCGACCTCGTTGATGAGCCGCAGCATCTCCGCGCGGGTCGGATCAGGTCCTGCCAGTTTGAGCGCGGCCGCCACCAGACGGCCGGCGAGATATCCCTCCAGCGAGACGAATTCCGGCTTGAGAGCGGGATCGAGCGCCCTTTCGGCGGCCTGGTAATCGGCGACGACCTTGACCGAGGCGTCCCACGGAAACGGCACGACCTGGGAGACGATCACGCCCTTGCCCTGCGGACCCAGTTCCTTCGCCAGCGCGTTGGCGCCGACGAAGCTGATATTGACGAAGATCGGATTGAAACCGGTTTTGTGCGCGAGCTTGATGAACTCGGCGCACGGCCCGTAGGTGCCGACCATCACCACGGCTTCCGGTTCGGTGCGCTTGAGCGTGCGCACCGCGGAGCCGACCGCCCTGGTGTTGCGCTCGAAGGTGCCTTCCGCCGTCAGCTCCATATGGCGCTTTGCCAGCGCCAGCTTGACGCCGGCCAGGCCGTCGCGTCCGAAGACATCGTCCTGGTAGAAGATCGCGATGCTCCTGACATGCAGATCCTCCGTCAGGTGCTTGACCCAGGCCTCGGCTTCGGCGCCGTAGCTGGCGCGAATGTTGACGACATTGTGCAGCTCCGGCGCGCGCAGGAAGGCGGCCCCGGTGAACGGACCGATGAACGGCACGTTGCGCGCTTGCGCGATCGGAACGGTCGCCGCCGTGGTCGGCGTGCCGACCGCGCCGATCAGCGCAAAAACCTTGTCCTGCTCGATCAGCCGGATGGTCTGATCCACCGAGCGGTCGGGGTCGTAACCATCGTCGCGGCTGATCAGATCGAGCTTGCGGCCGTGCACGCCGCCTTTGGCGTTGATCTCGGCGAACGCGGCAAGGATACCCTGCCGCATGCCCTGACCGAGCGCCGAGGAAGGACCATCGAGGGCCGCCGCCTGACCGAACAGGATGCGATCGGAACTGACCCCGATTTCCTCGGCCCTGGCGTGAAGCGGATCCACCACGGCGAGCACGATCGAAAGGACGGCAAGGATCATCAGTTGCAATGGTCGCATGGTGGCTGTTCCGCGGGGAGTCGACTTCGTCCACGTCCACCGCACAATATTCCCACCTTGTGAAGAGCTCGCTAACTCCCGGCGATTGTCGGCCCTCGTATTGATCCGGGGGACACCTCGCATCTTCACACCGGTTGCATTTTATCCATCGCGTAAATCGTTAACTAAGCCATCCGGAGTAAGCGGCAATGCCTGCGAATATTGGGGAGTATTTAACCCGAGTCTCTGTCCGATCGCTGTTGGGCACGGTGCCAGTTGTGACGAAAGATGAAGATGAGCGATCCAGGCGACAATCGCCAGGGCGATATGATCGAGCGGCGACAAGTCCCGGTATCGCGATGGCAGCTTCACCGGCCAGCGCTGGTCGCGGCCGGCATCGGACTATTGCTGTCGCTGATCGCGGCCTACGCCGTCGGACTGTGGGAGCAGCGCATCATCAGGGCGGAGTTCGAAAGCGTCGCCGCCACCGAACTGATCGTGCTGCAGAACGGGATCAACGAATATCTCAGCCGGCTGGTCGCGCTGCGCACGCTGTTCGAATCCGCCAACGAGGAAATCACCCGCAGCGAGTTCGAGGTCTTCAGCGGCCGGCTGTTCGAGAATCACCCGGGCCTCCTTCGCGTCGGCTGGCTGCCGAAGATCTACGGCAAGGAACGCGCCGACTACGAGGCAGCCGCTATCAATGACGGCGTCGCCGGCTACAGGATCAAGGCGTTCGGCGGCGATGGCGGCGCGGTTTCGCCGGCGCCGCCGGGCAGCCAGTATTATCCGGTCTACTTTTCCACCGAACCGAAGACCTCCGACGTCTACGGGCTGGACTATTCGACCGAGCCGACGCGGTGGAACACGCTGGAGCGCTCGCGCGACAACGATTCGATCGCGGTGGTGCCCACCAAACTGGTCTACGACATGAAAGGCGGTGGCCATGGCGTGCTGGTCAGCGTGCCGGTCTATGTCAAGGGCACGTCGCGCACCACGATCGCCGACCGGCGGCGCAATCTGAACGGCTTCATCGCCGGCATATTCGACCTGGCACAGCTGCTGCAATCGATCCGTGCGGCAACCGGGGCCTCTTCCGCCATCGACATCAACGCCTACCCGCCCGATCTCGGCCGCAGCGCCGGAGCCCAATATCGCGCGGTTCCGGATTATTCATCGGCGCCGCTGACGGCGAAGGCGATGAAGGCCTTTGCGTCGCCGGCGCGCTGGTCGGGCGCGCTCAGGATCGGCGATGCCAACTGGCAAGTGCTGGCTATACCCGCCCCCGGCGGCCGGCTGACCGCGCACTACGACCGCGCTTTGGTGGTGCTGGCCGCCGGACTGATCGTTACCCTCTTTGTGGTGATCTATCTCGGGCTCGCCAGCCGCAATGCCCGCCAGATCGAACTGGCCAACCGGCGCGTGCTGGAACTGGCCCGGATCGACGCCCTGACCGGACTGTCGAACCGGGCGGTCTTTCTCGAACAATTGGAGGCCGCGGTCGATCCGCGCGTAAGCCCGCGCGGCGACAGCTTCTCGGTGCTGATGCTCGATCTCGACCGCTTCAAGAACGTCAACGATTCGCTGGGACACGCCGCCGGCGACGCGCTTCTGCGCGAGGTGGCGAAGCGCCTGCGGTCGGCGCTGCGCTCGACCGATCTGCTGGCGCGGCTGGGCGGCGACGAATTCGCCATCATCCAGGCCGGCTGCAACGATCAACGGCAGGGTTCGATCGATCTGGCGGCGCGGATCTGCAAATCCATCGCCGAGCCGTTCCTGCTGCCGGGCCGCCAGGTCGAGGTCGGCACCAGCGTCGGCATCGCGATGGTGCCGGAGCACGGCCAGGATCGCGAGCAGATCCTGAAAAAGGCCGACCTGGCGCTGTACCGGTCGAAATCCGCGGGCCGCAACTGTTTCACGCTTTACGACGAAGCCATGTCCGTGGAACTGGAAGCGCGCAACACGCTGGAGGGCGACCTGCGCGACGCCATCGCGCGCTGCCAGTTCGAAGTGCACTATCAGCCGTTCTTCGACGTCCAAAGCGGCGATCGGAAGGGCTTTGAGGCGCTGGTTCGCTGGCGCCATCCGACCCGGGGGCTGGTGCCGCCCGACCAGTTCATTCCGCTCGCCGAAGAGACCGGCCTGATCGTGCCGCTCGGCGAATGGGTGCTGCGGCAGGCCTGCGACGACGCGACCTCCTGGCCGGACGGCGTCAAGCTCGCCGTCAACCTGTCGCCGGTGCAGTTCAAGCAGGCCGATCTGTTCGATATCATCCAGTCGGCGTTGCTGAGCTCCGGCTTGCCGCCGCAGCGGCTGGAAATCGAGCTGACCGAATCGGTTCTCTTGGAGCGCGCGGTCGAAAATCACGCCTTCATGCAGAAGCTCAAGAGCATCGGGATCTCGCTGTCGCTCGACGATTTCGGCACCGGCTATTCGTCGCTGAGCTGCCTGACCGCGTTCCCGTTCGACAAGATCAAGATCGACAAGTCGTTCATCTCGAGTCTGACCAAGCGCGACAAGAGCTCGGCGATCATCTCGTCGGTGGTGACGCTCGCCCGCGGCCTCGACATCTCGGTTACCGCCGAGGGCGTCGAGACGGCGGAGCAATTCGAGCGGCTGCAAACGCTCGGGGTGAATTTCGCGCAAGGTTACCTGCTCGGGCGTCCGGCGCCGCTCGGCGAACTCGAGGACCAGCCGCAACCCTTCCGCCCGCGCAAGGACGCGGCCTAGGCGGGGCCGCCGATACGTCTCGACAAGGCTATGCGTCCAATCGTCAAAACCTAAAGAAGAATAGCGTTTAGGGTTGGAAGTGCAGCCGGTAGCCGCCTAACCGAAGAAGCAGCCGTATTCGTCGTCTTGAACGACATTCAGAAACTCCTCCACCGATGCAACTTCCGGACTTGGCTGATAACTGTGCCATTTTAAATCGGCACGTTGCCACAAGACCTTCCAATTGAGTTTGCGCTTGTTGTAAGCCGCCTTGGCTACGGCTTGTTCGAGTGTCTTGGCCTTATCTCGCCAGTCAGGACGGAGCTCAAAGATCTCGATGCTCTGTCCGCTGATACGGAATGCAAGGTCAAGCTGAGCGCGAATATGCGGTGGTGGGCGCCGCTTTGATACGAATTCGGCGACCAACTTCTCGCAGCGCTTAATCTCAAACTCAGAGAGCGTCATCGTTGATTCGACCGGAGCGACCAGTCTTTTCTTTGTGATTAGCAAGGATCGAACGAAGGCCAGCCCGCGTCAACGGCAACCGTTTGACATTATTCGAAAAAACTGGTGCTGCCAGACAGGATTGAACTGTCGACCTCTCCATTACCAATGGAGTGCTCTACCACTGAGCTACGGCAGCATGCCCGGATACAGAATCGGCCGAAACGGCCCCTGCAAGGCGGCCGATCCTTGCCACAAGGCCCCCTCTGGCGCAAGCGCGCAGGACCCTGGTGCCGTCGCCAAAACCGGCGAAAATCCGCCGAATTCCCCCTTGGGCGGCAGCCAGCTCCTTCAACCGGGCCCGTTGCGGTCCGATCCCGGTCCCCAATTCCTCGCCTCGCGCCGCCGGCGCGTTGATCGGGCGGATCATGACCTCGAATTCGATCATTCCGCCCGGCGATTGCGCGCAGGGCCGGCCGAACACAATATATTCAGATGACAGCGGCCGCAGCGCAGGGTTTTCGCCCAGCGGTCCATTCTGCCGGTGATGCAGACAGGTTCACGATGAAGGATGACAAACATAAAGGCGAGGGCCGATCCGGAACGCCGTCGAAAAAGGATTCGCGGCAGGATCGGCTGAAACTGGCGCTACGGGAAAACCTCAAGCGGCGAAAATCGCAGGCGAAGGGACGCAGCGATGTCACGATGACGCCTTCTAATGGCGACGACGTCGCCCCACATGACGTCGGCGGAAAAAACCCGGTCGAATAACCGGGTTGGGCCCGCGACCGGTTTTGTTAGCTTCGGACGATGCGAGACGGAGATGGGCGTGGATCCGGCGACTGGAAATAACACCAATGGCGGCGCGGCGCCGACGCGCGCGTTTCCGCGCGTGGAGCAGACCTTTCCGAGCCTGACGCCGCAGGAGATCGCGCGCATGCGCCGCTTCGGCGAGCTGCGCCATTACAAGAACGGCGAAACACTGTTCGAGACCGGCAAGCCCGGGCGCGGGATGTTCGTGGTGCTCTCCGGCCATGTCGCGATCACCCAGCGCGACGGCCTCGGCCACGTCACGCCGGTGATCGATCAGGGGCCGGGGCAATTTCTCGCCGAAATCGGCCAGCTCTCGGGGCGCGTGACGCTGGTCGACGGCCATGCCGAAGGCGACGTCGAGACGCTATTGATTCCGCCGGATCAATTGCGCGCGCTGCTGGTTGCCGAGGCCGATCTCGGCGAGCGCATCATGCGCGCGCTGATCCTGCGCCGGGTCAACCTGATCCAGGGCGGCATCGGCGGCCCGGTGCTGATCGGGCCATCGAATTCCAGCGGAGTGGTCCGGCTGCAGAGCTTTCTCACCCGCAACGGCTTCCCGCATCATCTGCTCGACAAGGACACCGATCACGACGCCGCCGAATTGATAGCGCGTTATTCGCCTTCGCCCTCGGACTGGCCGCTGGCGGTGACCGCCGACGGCACCGTGCTGCGCAACCCGAGCGAGTCCGAGTTGGCGCGCGCGATCGGCATGATCGGCGGTCCGGCCGGGGACAAGATCTATGATACGGCGATCGTCGGCTGCGGTCCGGCGGGGCTTGCGACCGCGGTCTATGCGGCCTCGGAGGGGCTTTCGGTGGCGGTGCTGGATGTGCGGTCGTTCGGCGGCCAGGCCGGCGCCAGCGCGCGGATCGAAAATTATCTCGGCTTCCCCACGGGGATTTCGGGCCAGGCGCTTGCGGGGCGCGCCTTCACCCAGGCCCAAAAATTCGGCGCCGACATCATGATTCCGATCGGCGCGAAGTCGCTGGATTGCACCCGCCCCGACGGTGCCTTCGCGCTGACGCTCGACGGCGGCGATACGTTGCGCGCGCGCTCGGTGGTGGTTGCAAGCGGCGCGCGCTACCGGCGGCCGCAGATCGAAAAGCTCGACAAGTTCGAAGGCCGCGGCGTCTGGTACTGGGCTTCCCCGATCGAGGCGCGGCTGTGCGCGGAGCAGGACATCGTGCTGGTCGGCGGCGGCAACTCCGCAGGCCAGGCCGCGGTGTTTTTGTCGGGCCACGCCCGCAAGATCTACATGATCATTCGCGGCGGCGGCCTTGGCGCCAGCATGTCGCGCTATCTGATCGAGCGCATCGAAGCCACGCCGAACATCGAAATGATCTTCAACACCGAGGTGGTGGCGCTGGAAGGCACCGAAGACGTATCGCTCGAGCGGGTGCGCTGGCGCAGCCGCCTGGGCGGCGAGGATCACACCGCCGAGATCCGCAACCTGTTCCTGTTCGTCGGCGCCGATCCCGCCACCGACTGGCTCGACGGCTGCGGCGTCACGGTCGATCGCGGCGGCTTCGTGGTGACCGGCGCGCAGTCCGAACAGAATCAGGGCCGGCTGGTGGCGTCGCTGGAGACCTCGGTGCCCGGGGTGTTCGCGGTCGGCGACGTCCGCTCCGGATCGGTCAAGCGGGTCGGCGGCGCGATCGGCGAGGGCGCCCAGGTGGTGGCGGCGCTGCACGGTTTTCTCGGCGATGCCGCGAAACCCGCGCTATAAGCGAGGGCGTGTTAGAAAAAGGGAGAAACCCAATGGCTGACGTCGTCGTGTTGTACAAGACACCAAAAGATCCGGCTGCATTCGACAAATATTATGCCGCGACCCACATCCCGCTTGCCAAGAAAATGCCGGGCCTTCGCAAATACCAGGTCAGCCAGGGGCCCGTTGGGACGCCGGCCGGACCGTCCGGTATCCATCTGATCGCAACACTGACCTTCGACAGCATGGCCGCGGTCCAGGCCGCCTTCGGAAGCGCCGAGGGAAAGGCCACGGCGGCCGACGTGCCGAACTTTGCATCGGGCGGCGCCGACATCCTGATCTTCGACGCCAGGGACGTGTGAACCCGGCATGGCAAAGGGCTGCACGCACATTGCCGGCATCCGCGACGTCACGCCGAGCGCGCTTGGCTGCGAGGAATGCCTGAAAAGCGGCAGCGAGTGGCTGCATCTGCGGATCTGCCGCAGCTGCGGTCATGTCGGCTGCTGCGACGATTCACCCAACCGGCACGCCACCAGGCATTTCCACGCCACCCAGCACCCGATCATCGAAGGCTACGATCCGCCGGAAGGTTGGGGCTGGTGCTATGTCGATGAAGTGCTGTTCGATCTGTCGAACCGTAAGACACCGCATAACGGCTCGATCCCGCGCTATTATTAAAGCCTGTTTCCCACCAATGAGAAAGAACAACGGATGAAATCCGCGACCAGAATCCTGTGTGCGGCGGCGTTGCTGGCGCTGTCCATGACCTTGCTGAATCCGGGCCGCGCCTTCGCGCAGGCGCCGCAGAGCAAGTTCGCCGAAGTTAACGGCATCAGGCTGCACTATCTGATTGCCGGCAAGGGCGACCCGGTCGTGCTGCTGCACGGCTATGCCGAATCCAGCCACATGTGGCTGCCGCTGATCGCAAAGCTTGCCGACAAGCATGCCGTGATCGCGCCGGATTTGCGCGGCTTCGGTCAATCGGCCGCGCCCGAGGACGGCTACACCAAGGCGGCGATGGCGCGGGACATCCACGCGCTGGTCAAAAGCCTGGGTTACGGCCGCATCCGGCTGGTCGGTCACGATATCGGGCTGATGGTCGCCTATGCCTATGCGGCGCAATATCCCGACGACGTCGACCGGCTGGTGCTGATGGAGGCGTTCCTGCCCGGCGTCGGCGACTGGAACAGCGTGTTTCTGTTGCGCGACCTCTGGCATTTCCATTTCTACGGCAAGACGCCGCTGGCGCTGGTCACCGGCCGCGAGCGGATTTATCTCGAGCACTTCTGGAATGATTTCGCCGCCGACCCGAGCAAATCCTTATCCGAAAGGGACCGCGTGTTCTACGCGAAGGAATACGCGCAACCCGGCCACATCAAGGCCGGGATGGAAGTCTTCCGCGCCTTTCCGAAGGACGCCGAGGATTTTGCAGGATTCGCGAAAACCAAATTGGCGATGCCGTTGCTGGTGCTATCGGGCGAAAAGGCCGGCGGTCCGTTCCTGATCGAACAGGGCAAAATGGTCGCAACAAATGTCGAGGGCGTACTCGTCAAGGGTTCGGGTCATTGGCTGATGGAGGAGGCGACCGATCAGGTGATCCCGAAACTGGTTGAATTTCTCGGCCGTTAGCAGCCGACGGCGCCGGCGAAGATGATGACAATCATGCAGAAAGTCGAGCATTCGCCCGATTTCTCGATCGATGCCGCATGGCAGCATTGCCGCCGGCATCGCGCGCGTGTGGCAATTCCCGATCCGGAGTCGTAGCATCTTTCCGTTCCAAGAGGGGGAGCGCGCCATGATCCTTGGTATGAGTTTGTCGGCCTTCACCACCCTGCACATCGTCATCAGTTTGATTGCCATCGCCTCCGGCATCATCGTCATGTTCGGGCTGCTCGGCTCCAACCGGATGCCTGGGCTGACCGCGATATTCCTGCTGTTCACGATATTGACCAGCGCCACCGGCTTCCTGTTTCCGTTCACCGTATTGCTGCCGTCGCACATGGTCGGCATTTTATCGCTGGTGCTGCTGGCGATCGCGCTGATCGCGCTTTACGCCATGAAGCTTTCCGGCGCGTGGCGCTGGATCTATGTGGTGACCGCGATGGTCTCGCTCTATCTCAACGTATTCGTGCTGGTGATCCAGGCCTTCCTCAAGGTGCCGGCGCTGACGGCGCTGGCGCCGGGCAACCCGCCGACCGGGCCGGTGTTCGGGGTTGTCCAGGGCGTGGTGCTGGTGTTTTTCGTCGTCGTGATCATCGGCGCCGTCAGGCGGTTTCGGCCGGCCTGATCTGGGTCGTCATTCCGGGACACGCGCTAGCGTGGACCCGGAATCCAGAGGTAATGATCGAGATTCCGGGTTCGTGCTGACGCGCGCCCCGGAATGACGGGCGGGGGCACGTTGCGTTCAACTCGCGAAAGGAGTCCTGCCATGCCAACGATCACGACCAAGGACGGCATCGAGATCTACTACAAGGACTGGGGCACCGGACAGCCGATGGTCTTCTCGCACGGCTGGCCGCTGTCGGCCGATGACTGGGACGCGCAGATGC
>Ga0209736_1000695_pt1 | contig 10828 bp, 7 predicted proteins | sample BlaSpr_A8_Ref_M3_FD_187992 | JGI IMG/M metagenome (GOLD analysis project Ga0209736, IMG submission 187992) | Forest soil microbial communities from Thunder Bay, Ontario, Canada - Black Spruce, Ontario site 2_A8_Ref_M3 (SPAdes) (version 2) | ecosystem: Environmental > Terrestrial > Soil > Boreal... | reverse complement strand
ATAGCCAATGCGGCGGATGTTGATGTCGCGATGCTCCTTGGAGAATCCGAGTTCGCTCGACAGGTTCTTGCGCACCAGATCGCCGTCGAGCAGAGTGACCGGACGTCCGCCCATCTCGAGGAATTTGGTGATCAGAGCGTTGGCGATGGTCGATTTGCCCGATCCCGAAAGCCCGGTAAAGAAAATGGTGACGCCCTGTTTGTGCCGCGGCGGATAGCTGCGGCGCAATTCCTGCACCACTTCGGGATAGGTGAACCACGCCGGGATGTCGCGGCCTTCATTGAGGCGCTGGCGCAATTCCGTCCCGGAGACGTCGAGCACCTTGGCGCCCTGCGGTACTTCGTCGGCCGGAACGTAACGGTCTTCGTTCTGCAGATACACCATCATCTGGAAGGGAACCATGACTACACCCATTTCCTTCTCATGCTTCTTAAACAGTTCCTGGGCGTCATAAGGACCGTAGAAGTTCTTGCCGTCGGTATCTTTTCCGGGACCGGCATGATCGCGGCCGACGATGAAATGCGTGCAGCCATGATTTTTGCGAATCAGGCTGTGCCACACTGCTTCGCGCGGTCCGCCCATGCGCATGGCGAGCGGCAGCATGGCGAGCTCGACCGTGCCGTGGGGATACTTCGAGAGCAGCAACTGGTAACAGCGGGTGCGGACGAAATAATCGACGTCGCCCGGCTTGGTCATGCCGACCGAGGGATGGATCAGCAGATTCGCCTCGACTTGCTTAGCGGCGCGCATGGTCAATTCGACGTGCGCCCGATGCATGGGATTACGCGTCTGAAAGGCCACGACTTTGGTCCAGCCCATGCGGCCGAATTGGGCGCGCAGGTCGGCGGGAGTGAGGCGCAGCGAGCGGAAATCATAATGCGCCGGAGCCTGTATCTCTTCCACCTTTCCGCCCACGTACCAGGGATTCGATTTGTTGATGGCGTAATCGGCGCCCGGATGCGCGGCGCTGGTGGAACCGAAAACCGACTGGGCTTCGGCTTTGCGATCAGGCTGCCACACATCTTCAACGCTGAGCACGGCGAGCATCACCCCTTCGGGATCGCGCAGTGCGATCTTGCTGCTGCCCGGCGTCAGTTTCTTGGCGAAGTCTTCGCTCACATCGAGCGTGATCGGCATGGGCCACAGGGTGCCGTTTGCCAGACGCATGTTGTGGCAGACGCCCTCGTAATCGGCGCGGTTCATGAAGCCACGCAGCGGCGAGAAACCGCCGCTCATCAGCAGTTCCAGATCGCAAAGCTGGCGCGCGGTCAGGTCCCATGAAGGCCAGTCCTTGGATTGCGCTTTTAATTCCGCGGCGCGCGCGGCCGGCACTTGCAGCTGTATAAGTTCTCCCCCGTGTGGGGCGATAAGGTGACTGGTCGTTGCGTTCAAAGCAGTAATCCTCCCGGATGTTCTAACCAAAATTTATGCTGAATGAAATCAATTGGGGGGTCTCTATCTCAAAGCTCGCCCTATTTGCCATGGCTCGTCAAGCTAATTGCTGGGGCTGCAGGTAACCGCGGAGCCACTAGTTTTAATATCGGTGCGCCGTGCGTGAAATGCGACCGCAGAATCAATGGAACATTGGGAAGGTGCAATTCGCCTTCCGAAAGCCAGCCAACGGCCCACCTGTAAATCATTAAAAACAATAGCCGAGGACCATTTTACCTCAAAACGTGCCAGTCCGCTGGAAGGGTGTGCAGCAGATTGCAACCTTGCGCCGCCAACTAAGGAAATGAAAGTGCATTTGCCAGGCCGGGCGTTACCAGCCATGCTTCATCGCCTTGGCAAATTTTTGCAGCGGCAGGGTATTCAGTACGTCGTCTTTGGTGAGCCAGGCGCGCCTCGCCTGGGTGATTCCGTAACGAAGTTTCTCCATGTGCGAAGTGTGGTGGGAGTCGGTGTTGATGACAATTTTCACCCCATGCTGTTTCGCCATGCGTAAATGAACGTCGTTCAGGTCGAGCCGCTCGGGGTAGGAATTCAACTCCATCGCCACTCTGTGTTTGGCCGCTGCCTTGAGCACCGCGTCAAAATCGAATTGGTAAGCATCGCGGCGCAGCAACTGCCGCCCGGTGGGATGTCCGATCAGCGAGGTGTTGGGATTGGCGATAGCCTTGAGTAGCCGATCCGTCATGGTGGCGCGATCCTGATTGAATTGCGAATGCACGCTGGCGATGACGATGTCCATCTGTTCGAGCACCGAGTCGGAAAGATCGAGCGAGCCATCGCCCAGAATGTCGACTTCGACTCCCGCGAAGATGCGGATGCCCTTCATCTTCCTCTCAACTGCCCGAATTCTGGCGATGTGCTCGAGCGCGCGTTCGTCGGTGAGGCCGTTGGCGAAGGCGAGATTTTTCGAGTGATCGGTGATGGCCATGTATTCGTAGCCGCGTTCCCGCGCCGCTTCGGCCATCTCTTCAATGGTGTTGCGGCCATCGGTCTCGACCGTGTGCATATGCACGTCGCCGCGGATGTCGGATGGCTCAATCAGCATCGGCAGCGCGTGTCCGGCTGCGGCTTCGATCTCGCCAAGATTCTCGCGCAGTTCGGGAGGGATGAAGTCGAGCTTCAGCTTGGAGTAAATTTCTTCTTCGGTCGCGCCCGCGACCGGCTTCTCGTCTTCGAGTGTAGCGAGAGCATATTCGTTAAGCGTGAAGCCCATCTTAAGCGCGCGCTGCCGCAACGCTACGTTGTGCGCCTTGGAGCCGGTGAAATATTGCATGGCCGCTCCGAAGGACTCGGGAGGCAGCAGGCGCACGTCTACTTGCATGCCATTGCGATGCCGGAAGCTGACTTTATTCTCTCCTTGCGCGATGACGTCCATTAAGCCGGGGAAGCGGAGCAGAAGTTCGATGAGCGTCTGACGCGATTCTGCCTCGATGCAGCCCTTGCCGGTGACGAGGATGTCGAGGTCACCGACAGTTTCACGTCCGCGGCGCAGCGATCCGGCAGGCGTAACTTTTTCGATGCCGGGTGTTGCCAACAAATGTTCTACGAGTTTTTCGGCCAGCTGTTCGGCGGTATCGAGCAGGAATCGCCCAGCAATGCGGCGGTAATCTTCAATCGCCTTGAGCAGCTTCAGTTCGTGCTTCTCGCCCATGCGCGGCAGTTCGCGGATCTTGCCTTCGCGTGCCAACTTCTCCACGCCCTCCAGGTCGCTCACCTGATGGGCGCTCCAGATCAAGGCAATGGTTTTCGGCCCGAGACCTTGAATCTTGAGCAGTTCGAGCATCGACGGACGGTATTTCTTCAGGAGCTCGGAATGCGCTTCGATGCGCCCCTCTTTGAAAAGCTGGAGCAGATTTGCCTGCATGCCTTTGCCAATGCCCTGAATTTCGAGAAGCTTCTTCGGCTCCTGGATAAGGTCGGCTATCTGTTGCGGCAGCGCCTCAATAGCCTCCGCCGCATTGCGATAGGAGCGCACGCGAAACGAGTCCTGCCCATCAATCTCCAGCAGATCGGCAGTCTCGTAGAGAAGTCCGGCGATGGCTTTGTTGTCCATGCAGAGTTGTAGATCTGAGAGAACGATTGTAACCCTGAAGAAAGCGGCACAGCAGGGGGTTGACAGCGCCCGAGGACACAACGAATACCATGGCCGCACGGTGAGTTCATACGATGGAGGGACGGGCGGGGACGCCCGGCTCTCCACCAGCAATCTTGGATCGACAGCAGTAACAATCACGCGGTCGCGGCACCAGCGTGGGCGTCCTGGCGCACACTCGGTCCGGGAAAACCGGTCGACAAAAGCGGTCTCCGCTCAGGGGACTTTCGTTACATTGGCCGCTTGCGGCCCTTTCTGTCCCTGCACAATCTCAAACTCCACCTTATCGCCCTCCTGCAGGCTCTTGTAGCCCTCGGTGGTGATGGAGCTGTAGTGAATGAATACATCCGGTCCATCGTCGCGACCGAGGAAGCCGTATCCTTTGGCATTGTTGAACCATTTGACGGTGCCTTTCAGACGTTCCACGTGCGCCCCCCCTCCTTTTTTGCGGATTTCCCCCTAAAAAGGCGCGATTCCAGGGGCCCGCAAAAAATGTGTAGGCATTGTGCTGCTGACTGGAAGGACTGTCAAGACTGTGCAATACGTAGCCCGGGGTCATGGCCAGGTCCTGGCAGTGAGGAATTCTCACCCGCCTGGCTCTCTAGCGCGCTGGTCGCGGCATCTGGGCGAGCCACAAGATGCCGCAGATGGTTTTGGCATCGCGAATGCGCCCCTTGAGCGCCATCCGCTTCGCCTCCGATAAAGTGAAGAATCTGGTTGCGATTTTCTCATCCGGCTCGGGCTGGGCCTTGCCGGCCCGGAGACCGCGAGCCAGATAGATGGTCATCGTTTCGTCGAGAAAACCGGGGCTTACGTAGAAATGCAGGGTTCTCTTCCAGTGCTGAGCGCTGTAGCCAGTCTCCTCGAGTAACTCGCGCTTGGCGGCGGTGAGCGCCGTTTCGCCATCGTCGATGCGTCCAGCGGGCAGCTCCCACATCATCGACTGCGCGGCGTGGCGATACTGGCGTTCGAGCAGGATGCGTGGCTCAGCTCCGCGGGCGGATTTCACCGGGTCGTCAACCGCCAGAACAACAATGGAGCCAGAATGTCGTATGACGTCGCGGCGAGCGCGCACGCCTCCAGGCTCTTCCACCTCATCGGTCGTGACGCTGAACACCGGGCCCTGGTAACTAATGCGGGAAGATAGAACGCGGGCTTGCGCTGACTTCGTTGCTGCCGACTTCGTTCCTGCTGACTTCGTTCGTGCCGATTTCGCCATGACAACAATATAAGGTATGCTGCGCCGTTGAACCGAAAACCGATTGCCGGAAGAACAATAACAACAATGACGAGAAAGCCCAGCATTGCCATCGTCGGAGCCGGGAGCCTGGCGACTTTTCTAGCCGCGGCGCTGAACGACGCCGGTTTCACAATTACCGAGATCATCGCGCGCGATACGCCCCCGTCGCGAAGACACGCACGCGCGCTCGCCGCGAGGGTGGGCGCGCGGACAGTCACCACACGCTCCGCCGTGCTGGACACCACGTTGCTGTGGTTCTGCGTTCCCGACCGCGAGATTCGGGGCTCGGCTTCAGCGCTGGCTGGTCACCTGTCTACTCGCGCGGCTGCTCACAAGAAGAATAGAGTTCCGAGCAAAGTTCCGAGTAAAGTTCGTTTCGCTTTCCACTCCAGCGGAGCCTTACTCAGCCGCGAACTCGAGCCTTTGCGTAAGGCAGGCATCGCGGTCGCGTCGGTCCATCCGCTGATGACATTCGTTGCGGGAACGCATCCTTCTTTAACGGGTGTGCCTTTTGCCATGGAAGGCGATCACGCGGCGACGCAAGTTGCACGGCAGATCATCCGCAAGTTGGAAGGCGAGAGTTTTTCATTGCCCGCCGCGCGCAAAGCGGCGTACCACGCATGGGCCACTCTGACATCGCCGTTGCTGCTGGCGTTTCTGGTGACGCTCGAAGAAGCGGCTCGCGCCGCCGGCTTTACACGCAAGGACGCTCGTCGCAAGAGCCTCCCCATCATCCGGCAGACTCTGGCGAATTACTCGCGCCTCGGTCCGGCAAAGTCTTTTAGCGGCCCGCTGATTCGTGGAGACGCGGGCACAGTGGCGAAGCACCTGGCGGCGCTGAAGAAGCATCCCGGTCCGCGCGAGGTTTATGTTGCACTGGCGCGAGCCGCGCTCCGCGGGCTGCCGGTGAAGAATCGGGCTGGACTAAGGCGGTTGCTGCGATCGGTTTAGTGCTGAACCCTTAATGCTGGCCCCGGCGACTCGTGAACAAATGCCCCAATTTTTCCTGCTTCGTCTTCAAATACTCTTCCGTATGTTCCGTGGCCGCGACTTCGCAGGGCACGCGTTCCGTCACTCGAATGCCGGCGCGTTCGAGCGCGGCGACTTTATCGGGGTTGTTCGACAGCAGGCGGACTCGCTGAATGTCCAACGCCTTCAGGATCTCAACCGGCATGAGGAACTCGCGCTGGTCGGCTTTGAAACCAAGGCGCTCATTGGCCTCTACCGTGTCAAATCCGCTGTCCTGGAGCGCGTAGGCCTGCAGTTTCGCCATCAGGCCAATGCCGCGTCCTTCCTGCTGTTCATAGATAAGGACGCCCGCCCCCTCATGGGCGATCATCGAGAGCGCCATTTCAAGTTGCTGGCGGCAATCGCAGCGCAGCGAGCCAAATACGTCGCCGGTCAGACACTGAGAGTGAATCCGCACCAGCGGCGACCCAGAGTGCACTTCGCCCATCACCAGCGCCACGGCCTCTTCGGTCTTGGCGCCGTTGCCCGATGCAGACGCCCTGGTCGCAAACCCGTGGATCAGGAAATGCCCCCAGCGCGTAGGGAAGTCCGCGGATGCCACTTGTTTTACCTTTAGAGAACTCACAAGTAAATTATAGACCTCGATTTCAGGCGCTCACTGCTTGAGCGCCCACTGCTTGACGCCCAATGTTTGAGCGCTCATGTTTTGAGCACCAGACGTTTAGATGATCTGACGCGTAGAGTGATTCAACCGGGCGCGGCGGACACGCTTACAAAATGACCTGCATAGGTGAAATCGAGCGACGGCTGGTAAAATCAAAAAAAGTAACTTCCCTCCGTATGGGGCTATAGCTCAGCTGGGAGAGCGCATCGTTCGCAACGATGAGGTCGTCGGTTCGATCCCGACTAGCTCCACCATATAAAAACCCAGTAAAAATCAGTACTTCAGAAGACACCCAATAAAATTGTACCCAAATTGTACCCATCACGTTACAATGGTGCCGCCGTTGAAGCCAACGGAGGTACGGAGTCGGTCCAATGCTTTTTATCTATGCCCGACACATTCCGGAGTGCAATCACAAAGACGATCCCAAATATCGCCGGTGCCGCTGTCCGAAATGGATTGACGGATATGTTGATAGCAAGCGAGCGCGCCAGTCAGCCCAAACCCGCAGTTGGGAACAGGCGGAACTAAGGGCGCGCTTGATCGAAGAGGCTGCCGATCCAGCAAAACAGCGCCCACCGATTCCCACCACCATTGCGAACGCGGTCGAAATATTTTTGGCGGATGAGAAGGGCCGCAACCTTTCTAAAGAGACGACGAAGCAGTCGAAAACTTTATTTCAGAACCAGTTTCTTTCCTGGGCGAAGCACCGCGGCCTGAGCCGTCTGCGCGACCTCACTCCGCCGGAGCTAGCCAACTTTCGGGCGACTTGGGAGAACAGCGGTCTCACCGCGAACCGCAAACTCTCGCGGCTTGTAGGCTTCTTTGCGTTCTGCATTCAAAACGGCTGGCTAAATGAAAATCCTGCGACGAAGGTAAAGCGCTCGACGGTTCATTCGCTTCCCACAGGCTGGTTCCCGAAGCCTGAATTCAAGCGGATTGTTGATGCGACGTACGCCTATGGCGACTGGCGCGGCGGCCGTGATTTTCAGTTCCGCGCGGATCGACTTCGGGCCTTAGTGTTGCTAATGCGCTGGTCCGGACTTGCGATTCAAGATGCGGTCACTTTAGAACGGGATCGGCTGAGCGATGACGGCAAGATCTTTCTGTATCGGGCTAAGACCGGCGTTCCCGTCTACGTTCCAATCCCCCGGATATTGCTGGAGTCCTGCGAGCATTGCCGAGCGGCAATCCGCGCTATTTTTTCTGGTCGGGCAATGGAGATGCGCAGACCGCGTGCAAGGGATGGCGCCGATCCCTCACTCAGCTGTTCGAAATCGCCAACATTCGAAAACCGGATGGAACTCCGAAACGTTGTCACGCTCACATGTTCCGCGACACTTTTGCGGTTGAACTGCTGAACAAAGGCGTACCGATCGACCGCGTGTCACTGTTGCTCGGGCATAGCAGCGTCAAAGTGACGGAAAAGCACTATGCACCGTTTGTGAAAGAGCGGCAGCAGCAACTCGAAATGTACGCGCGTATGGCCTGGGAAGATTCTGCAGTGGATCCAGCGGATATACAAAGCAGGACGCCCTCCGTGTCGAAGCCTGCCTCTGCTCAAGTGAACTGAAGCCTTGAGAACTCGACCCTTGGAATCTCAGCTCGTAGCTGGCCCGGCACAACTTCCGTATTGCTCCTGATTCAGGCGCGATCCCGAGCCTAGCTGCTCGAATGTTCACCCTTGCTGGTGTTCGAGGCGGAGGCTTGGATGCTCACCGGGCAGAGCAACCCGAAACCACATGAAGGGAATAGGGAGATTGGGCAGCCAGTACATCCAGCCCAGATTCTTTTCTCTGCTTCCATCCCGGAACAAATGGTCCATCCATACATGGAGGCTAGGTAGACTTGAAAGCTAGGCCAACCTCCCCGAAGCAGTTCCGGCTGCAGGGCAGAATCGGAACTTAGTTGGGTCTCCCGCTTCCCGGCTGTTGACCTACCTACCCAAGCGGCTTAAGATACCAGCCGAGAAAGAATGCTCCCGCGATTAGCCACGCTACCTCCCCCATAGCGCGGGCAGTTGATAGCACGAAATCTGGAACAATCAGGAAGGCTCGTGGCGACTCGAAGACCCAGGTTCGCCGTTCCCGTGGCCCCATTTGCCGCGTCCCTGTTAGCACAACAGGAGGTGGGCCCGCGCGCGAGAGTCATCGCCGATCAGATTGCGCAGCTACTACCAGGCATCGCGGTCGTGGTGTATGTCATCGAGGACCAGCAGAACCCCGCCTGGACACCCAAAGCGACTGCGGGCGAGATCGCCGTCGGTGACGTGACGGAGTTTGATTCAGGAGCGCTGGGCGCGGTCGCAGCCAACAAGACGTTTATGCAGTTCGAAGGCAGCGACCTGCAGCGTGAAGAATACGCTCATCTTGATATCCGGCGCACGGTGACCGGTCTGGCGTATGTCCCCCTTCTGCTCGACGAGACTCTTTTCGGCGCGATCGAACTGGTGAACTGCGATCAGTCGTTTCCAGAAGAGATGTTGGAGACACTGGGCGAGATTCCAGAACTCGCCACCCAGGCCATCGCCACTGCGCTTTCTTACGAAAGCGAGCGCAATACCAACCTGCAATCCATCAGCCGCGTCGCCCAAATGTATGACCTCGAAAAGGTCTTCAACTCGACCCTGGAGATGGATGAACTGCTCGCAACCATTGCGAAGAAGTTTCAGGAGGTGATGAACGTCCAGGGGGTCAATCTATGGATGGTGAGCAACGACAACGACGCCCTCGAGTTGGTCAGCTGTGAGGGATACGACCCGACCGTGAAGCTGGGCATGGTGCAGAGGCCAGGAGAAGGCATCGCGGGAGACATCTCCGATAGCGGCGAGGCAGTGCTGGTGGACAATACCGAGGACGAACGCCTGCAGAAGCGCAACGCCGGAATCGAGGAAGGAATGGTGTTCTCGATTCTGGCAGTGCCCCTGCTGGAGCACGAGAATCTGGTCGGTGTCGTTGAGGCGGTTAATCGTTTTGACGGACTCCCTTTCGACGAAGACGACCAGTTCTTGCTGACTCACATTTGTGAAACCGCGAGTAACGCCTTGCACAACACCAGTCTGCTACAAGCCGAACGTAAGGTCGAGATTCTGGAAGCTTTGGTAAAAATCAGCGGCGAGATCACTTCCACGCTCGACCTGGATCGTGTGTTGGATGCCATTGTGAATGGGCCCGCCACGGTAATCCCTTATGAGCGAGCAGCCATCGCGCTGGATCAACGCGGCCGGGTGCAAATGAAGGCAGTGTCGGGCGTCGCCAAAATCAATCCTGAGGACCCCGACATCTCACGTCTGCAAGACTTGCTGGAGTGGACTTCCCTGTCGAGTGAGCCCATTTTCGTGGCCCAGCACGGCGACGAGGTCGCGGAGGAACGCGAGGAGACGCGTGCGAAGTTCCAGTCGTATTTTGCCAACAGCGGCATGCGCGCATACCACGCGCTACCTTTGGCGGATGACGACGGCCGCGTCGGCGTCCTCTCCTTCGAGAGCAGCGATCCAGATTTCCTCAACTCTGCACACCTGGAAATGATCAAGGTGCTGGCTGGACAGGCCACCGTGGCGCTGCGCAACGCTTCGCTCTATCGCGAGGTGCCGTTTATCGATGTGCTCAAACCGATCTTGGAGAAAAAGCGCAAGTTTCTGGCTCTGGAGAAACGGCGACGGTGGGCCCTGGTGGCCGGTGTGGGCGTCGCCCTGCTCTTTCTCGCAGCTTTCCCATTGCCGCTGCGTGTCGATGGACCTGCCGTGGTCGCTCCGGCCCACAGTGCGCGAGTGCAACCTGAAGTCGCAGGCGTGGTGCAGGTAGTGAGTGTGCGGGAAGGCGACGCCGTCAAACAAGGCACTGTTCTGGCTCGTCTCGCCGATTGGCAATATCGCGCCGAACTTAGTGCGGCGCAGGCTAAGTACGAAACTGCAGTTTCGCGAATGAGCCGGGCACTCGCAGCCAACGACGGTACCGAGGCCGGAATCGAGCGTGTGCAAGTGGACTACTGGACCTCTGAAGTTGCCCGCGCTCGCGAGCGTTTACAAAAGACGCTATTGCGGTCGCCTATCGATGGCCTCGTTGCCACGCCCCATGTCGAGGACTCGGTCGGACGGAATCTGAAGCCCGGCGATACGTTTGCGGAAGTCGTCGATACCTCACGGGCAAGTGTGGATGTTGCCATCGATCAGCGGGATGTCTCTCTTCTCCGACCCAGCGAGCAAGCCTCCGTCAAACTCGAGGGATTTCCCACACGCACGTTTCGCGGCGAGCTGACGGTCGTGAGTCCAAGAAGCCAATTGCAGGGCGAGGAGCACGTCTTCTTTGCGCGAGTGAGCATACCCAATAACCAAGGCCTGATCCGCACAGGAATGCAAGGCCGCGGCAAGATCTTCACCGCATGGAGACCCGCCGGAGAGGTCTTCTTCCGG
>Ga0209736_1000693_pt1 | contig 10853 bp, 9 predicted proteins | sample BlaSpr_A8_Ref_M3_FD_187992 | JGI IMG/M metagenome (GOLD analysis project Ga0209736, IMG submission 187992) | Forest soil microbial communities from Thunder Bay, Ontario, Canada - Black Spruce, Ontario site 2_A8_Ref_M3 (SPAdes) (version 2) | ecosystem: Environmental > Terrestrial > Soil > Boreal... | reverse complement strand
CGGCGGCCGGCGCGGCGGCCGGCAGGGGCGCGGAACCGGGATCGGAAAAAGGCGCCGGGTCGGCATTGATCAAATTCGGACCCGCCAATGCCGGCACGTGCTCGAACTCGGCGGTGCGAATATTGAGGGGTTCGAAGGGCGGAACACCCCAGTCCCGCGGCTTTGGCTGCGCGCGCATGTCCTCGTCGTTGGAATCGGCGTACCGAGAATCGAGCGGCGGTGTCGACTCGCGGAGTTCAGCGTTACCCGGGGCTTGACCGGATCGCCGCGCGGTCCACCACCAAATGGCGGCAAGCAGCGGCACGCAGAGTGCGAGCAGTATCCAGCGCAGCTCGGCGGCCACGTGCCTTACATCGCCGCCATGCGCACGGCCTCGTCGACATCCACGGCGACCAAGCGCGACACGCCGGGCTCGTTCATGGTCACGCCGACCAGCTGCGACGCGAGCTCCATGGTGCTCTTGTTGTGCGTGATGAATACGAACTGCACATTGCGCGACATGTCGCGCACGATGTCGCAGAAGCGGCCGACATTGTTCTCATCGAGCGGCGCATCCACCTCGTCCAACAGACAGAACGGGGCGGGATTCAAATCGAATATCGCGAATACCAGCGCGACGGCCGTGAGCGCCTTCTCACCGCCCGAGAGCTGGCTGATGGTGCTGTTGCGCTTGCCCGGCGGACGCGCCATGACGGATACGCCGGCTGCCGCGCCGTCTTCGCCCGTGAGTTCGAGGTATGCATGGCCGCCGCCGAACAGCCGCGGGAATTTTTCTTTGAGCCCGGCGTTCACCTTGTCGAACGTATCCTGGAAGCGCGTGCGGGTCTCCCGATCGATTTTTCGCATCGCCGACTCGAGCGTTTCCAAGGCGTCGTTGAGATCCTTGCACTGCCGGTCCAGATATTCCTTGCGCTCGGACTGCTCCTTGAATTCGCCGATGGCCGCGAGATTGACCTGGCCCAGGCGCTCGATCTTGCCCTTGGTCTCCTCGAGCTGCGACTCCCAGCCCGCCACGGCGGCGTCGCCGGCGAGCTGCGCACGCAGCGCGGCGATCTCGAAACCGGTCGCCGCCAGTTGTTCGGCGACGCTCTCACGGCGCACCCGCACTTGGGATGCGGCCATTCGCGCCTCATCAAGGTTCGAGCGCGCGGCGTCGACACGCTGCTCGACCGCGAGCCGCCCGGAATCGCGCTCGCGCAGATGCGCGTCCAGCTCGTCGCTGGCGATCCTGGCCGCCTGCAATTCGGCGTCGATTTCCGCGCGCACTCGCAGAGCGGCTTCGAGCTGCACCTGCGCCGCGGCGAGCGGCGCTTCGCCCTCCGCCAGCTGGCTCGCGAGCTCGTTGCGCCGCTTCTCCAAGCCTTCCAGCTGCGCCGTGATGCGCGAAAGCGTCGTGGTCAGGGCGCTGTGCGACGAGCGCCGCGACTCCACTTGCAGCGCCAATTCTCGTGCTACTTGTTGCGCCGACAGCGCCGCCGCCCGCGCAGCGCCCGCCTCCGCGCGCATACGGTCGCGCTCCTGCTCGAGCGCGATGCGCTGCGGCTCGAGCGCGGCCAGTTTTTCGATGGCGGCTTCCATACGGCCGCGCGCCGCGCGCAGGTCCGTCTCCGTGCGTTCGAGCTCGGTTCGTACGTCAATGAGACCCGTCTCGAGCTGAGTCATGCGCCGGGCGGCGTCGATGCTGCGCGCCTGCGCCGAATCCAGCTCCGCGCGCCGATCGACGTGTTCGCGGTGCAAGCGGTTGACGTCTGTTTGAATTTGGTCGCGCCGGTCCTCGTGTCCGCGCACGCGCTCGCGGGTGAGCTGCAAGCGATGTTCGAGATCCTTGACCTGCGCCGCGAGTCCGCTCAACTGCGTGTGGAGCTCGCGCAATGTCTCCTCGCGCTCGATCACGCCCGTGTGGGGATCCGGGTCGCGCGACAGACGCAGCCAATCCGGCCCCAGCCAGATGCCGTCGCGCGTCACCACCGATTCGCCAGCGCCTAAGCGGCCGCGCACCTTGAGAGCCTCGTTCAAGGTCTCCGCGGTGTAGACCGACGAAAGCACCGAGCCCAAGACGGCCGCGCCCTGCACTTTCGCCTGCAGCGAGGTTGGGATGCGCGCAGCGGCGGCCGTTTCGCCCATGCTCACGATGGCCAAATGGGCGCCATCGAAGCTCGCCAACAAATCTGTGACGCTGTCCAGGCCCTCGACACATACCGCCTCGAGATAGGATCCCAGCACCGTTTCGACGGCACGCTCCCACCCGCGATCGACGCGCAGCTGCTGCGCGACCCGCGGCTGCCGGTCGAGTGACTTTGACTTCAACCACTCGGTGACTTTGCCTGAAACTTTGCCGAGCGCCGCCTGTTGCAGCGCTTCGGTCGACACCTGCGCGCCCAACGCCTCTTGCCAGCGCTTCGCCAAGGCGTTGAGCGCCTGCGACTGTTCCCGTTCCTGATCCCTGGCGACCGAGATCTCCGCCAGCAATTCTTGGAGTTCGGTCGCGGCCTTTTGACCCGCGTCACCGGCCAGCTCGGCGCGCCTCTCCAGAGCTTCCAATGCAACCGGGGGCTGCAATTCGGCGAGCGTCGAGCGCTCGGTCTCCTGGCGCTCCTGCTGCAGCAGCAGATGCCGCTGCTGACTCTCGAGCTGCTCGATGCGGGCGCGTTCGACTCCGGTCTCACCTTGAGCCGCCGACACGGCGCGTGAATGGGCATCAGAGGTCAGCTGCCACGCCGCCAATGCCTGCTCGCAGTTTTCCAGGGTCCGGGACGCGCCGTGCTCCTCGGCGTGCGCCGTGTCGAGGCCGGGCACCATGGTCGCAAGTTCCAGGGAAAGCGCTTCAATCTGGCCGCGATCGCGTTGCAGAACCTGGGTCAGGTCGGCAACCTGCGCCTCGGCTTGTTCCCAGTCCGCGCGCTGACGCTGCCGCAGCTCGCGCGTGAATTGCATGCCCTGTTCGATCCGTGTGACCTCGCCGCCCGCCTCATAGAAACGGCTCTGTATCGCGTTTAGAGCGTCTGCTTTCGACGCCTGGTCGGCACGAATGCGCTCGATTTCCGCTTCGGCCTCGCGCAGATCCGCGAGCGCGGCCTGCATCGCGGTCTCGCAGCCCGATGCCGCGGCATCGCGCGCTCCCGCCTCGGCGTCCAGACTCTGGATGCGCAAGAGGAACAATTCGGCCTGCAGTTTGCGCTCCTCTTCCTTCAGTGTCTGGTAGCGCCGCGCGGTCGCTGCCTGGCGCTGCAGGTGGCGAATCTGCTTTTCGACTTCTTCGCGCAGATCGTTCAGCCGATCCAGGTTTTCGCGGGTGTGGCCGATCCGGCTCTCGGTTTCGCGGCGCCGCTCCTTGTAGCGCGAAATGCCCGCGGCTTCCTCGAGGAAAGCGCGCAGATCATCCGGCCGCGCCTCGATCACGCGCGAAATCATGCCTTGCTCGATGATGGCGTAGCTGCGCGTCCCGAGGCCGGTGCCGAGAAACAACTGAGTGATGTCCTTGCGGCGCACCTTGGTGCCGTTGATGAAGTAATCGGAGGTCCCGTCGCGGCTCACGGCGCGGCGCAGGGCAACCTCGTTGTAGGCCGCGTATTCACCGCCGATCTTGCCGTCGGAATTGTCGAACACCAGTTCAACCGATGCGGCGCCCAAGGGCTTGCGGGAGGACGAGCCGTTGAAAATGACGTCCGCCATGGAATCGCCGCGCAAATGCTTCGCGGAAATTTCGCCCATCACCCAGCGCACTGCGTCGATGATGTTGGATTTTCCGCATCCGTTCGGACCCACCACCCCGGTCAGACTGCTCGGAAAGCTGACGGTCGTCGGGTCCACAAAGGATTTGAATCCGGCGATCTTGAGTTTCGTTAAGCGCATTATTCCGGTGAACCTGGACTCGTGGCCGTCAATGAGGGGCGTAGTGTAAAGTAAACGTCACTTTCGTAAACCCCCGACGATGCCGCCGAACCTCATTCCATGACCGAACCCAGCGCCCGCTTGGAAACGTTTGCAAACCCGGCGCCGGAGCGGGACTACACCATACGCATGACCATTCCGGAGTTTAGCTGTCTCTGCCCGAAAACGGGACAGCCGGATTTCGCCACGCTCAACCTCGAATACGTTCCGCATGAGCTCTGCGTTGAACTCAAGTCTCTGAAACTCTATATTTGGTCCTTCCGCAGCAGGGGCGCATTTCACGAGGCGGTGACCAACGAAATATTGGATGCGCTCGTGGCCGCCACGGCGCCGCGATTCATGCGGCTTCTGGCGGAATTCAACGTGCGGGGCGGCATTTACACGGCAGTGGTGGCGGAACACCGGCAGTCCGGCTGGACCGGCGCCACCCCCATTTCCCTGCCTTAGAAGGCCCTTGGAGCGCGCGCCAGCCCTCCCCCTTCCCGCGCCTCACGGTTTTGCTTCTCAATCATAGGCTTAAGCTATAAAAATATGTAAGCCAGTGGCCTGTACACGCCTGATTGCGTCGGTATAATCGCGCGCTCTTTCGTCAGGAGCGGAGACTACAAATGCCCTCGAAGAAACCCAATAAAGCGGCTAAACGGCCAGGTAAGGCGACGCCCAAGAAGGCGGCTCATAAGGCAGCCGCTGCCAAAAAGGCGGTTCGACCGCCTGCGAAATCCAAGCCATCGCCTGCCACATCGAAGGTAACAGTGAAACCCAATAAGCCAGCTCTCAAACCCATCGCGAAACCCGTGACCGCGAAACCCGTCACCGCGAAACCCGTCACCGCCAAGCCGATGATCCCGAAACCCGCGGTCGCGAAGCTCGACCCGGTCAAACCCGCGGCCATCAAAGCGCCGCGCCCGAAGCCGGAACCGGCCAAAGCGAGCAACGAGAAGGTTGCTCCGATCAAATTCGACATTCGTCCGCTGGTGCTGACCCGCGTGCCGCAAACCGACGAGGACGGCGACGGTGAGTCCGCGGCCTCCGCCAGCTTGTTGGCGGGCCCGCGCAATGTGAAGCCCTACATCGCCCGCCGCGGCGAGCAGTACATGAACAAGGAGCAGTTGGAGCATTTCGCTCGAATACTGCAGAACTGGAAGCGGGATTTGATGGTTGAGGTCGACCGCACCGTGCTGCACATGAAGGACGAGGCAGCTAATTTTCCCGATCCGAACGACAGAGCGACTCAAGAAGAGGAATTCAGCCTCGAGCTGCGCACCCGCGACCGCGAGCGCAAGCTGATCAGGAAAATAGACGAGGCCCTGAAGCGGATCGAGGATGGGTCGTACGGTTACTGCCTGGAGACCGGCGAAGAAATCGGCATCAAACGATTGGAAGCCCGTCCCGTAGCCACGTTGTCGGTCGAGGCCCAGGAGCGGCGCGAGCGCCGGGAAAAGCAGTACGGCGATCGCGACGACCGGTACCGATAAGACTACGGGCGGCTATGTAGGCCGCTTCGCGCCGACGCCTTCGGGCGACTTGCATTTGGGGTCCCTTTATACGGCGGCGGCGAGCTTCCTCGATGCGCGGGCGCACGGCGGACGCTGGCTGCTGCGGATCGAGGATCTCGATCGGCCCCGCGAGAATCCGGGTTCGGCGGCAAGCATTCTGCGCACCCTCGAGGCATTCGGCTTTGAATGGGACGGCGAGTTCGTGCGCCAGCGCGATCGCATCGAACACTACGCAACTGCCTTGCGGACCCTCGAGGCCCGCGGGCTGACCTTCGAGTGTTCCTGCAGTCGCCTGCAGCTCGAGGAAGAGATTCGCTATCCCGGCACCTGCCGCGAGCGCCCATCGGCTTTAGGGGTGCCGACGGCCGCCCGGCTGCGAGTCGAGCCCGGGTATATCCTGTTTTCCGACCGCGTCCAGGGGAGCTACCGCCAGGACGTCGACGCCGCCGTCGGCGATATGATTCTCAGGCGCCGCGACCAAGTCTTCGCTTATCTATTGGCGGTGGTGGTCGACGATGCGGCACAGGGTGTGACCCACGTGGTGCGCGGCGCTGATCTCTTGGACGACACCCCGCGCCAAATATATCTGCAGCGGGCCTTGGGGCTGCCGCAGCCCGCCTATGCGCACGTCCCGGTACTCACCGAGCCCAATGACACCAAACTCGCCAAATCACGGCGCAGTGTGCGATTGACTGCCGATTCAGCGTTACCGCAGCTTCTGGCGGTATTTTCGATGCTGGGGCTCGCAACTCCCGATTCGCTGGCAGGCGGCGGCCTGGCGCAAGCCTGGAGCTGGGCTGTCGGACACTGGGACATCGACAAGGTCCCCAAACGATTGAATGTTCGCGTAACCACCTAGGAAACAACAGAAACAAAGCAGATTTGCCTTAACGCTGCATTGCGCTATCCTTGTCCGGTCCGCCAAGGATTGGTAACGCGTGGTCTGGCACGAACCGGCATCTTCCGGCAGCGCGCTGGCCAACACGAGCGAGGAGCCCTATGAGCGAACCGCGAGTGATAAAAAAATATCCGAATCGTCGCCTTTATGACACCGTCGAAAGCCGGTACATCACGCTGGCCGATGTCAGGCGCTTAGTCGTCGAAAGGATCGACTTCGTCGTCGTCGACAAGAAAAACAATGCCGACATCACGCGCAGCATCCTGCTGCAGGTGATTGCCGAGCAGGAACATCTTGCTGAGCCCATCCTGAGCCAGGAATTCATGGTCAATGTGATCAGAGTTTATGGCACGGGTATGCAGAGCTTCGTGAGCGGTCATTTGGACCAAAGCCTGAAGCAAATCATGAATCAGCAACCGCAGGTGCGCCCGCAGCGCATTCGCGGGGCAGCCGACGATTCCTTCAAGACGATGTCCACGGTCCGTTCACGCGACGGCGATAAAGATCGGGACGAGCACCTCGACACGAAGTGAGCGTCGTTTCGGTGAGGTCGGCGCTCAAGTGGTGTGAGCGACGATCGCTTAGGATGCGGGCGGCGCAGCCGAGACGAGGCGCAACGGAATATTGCGCCCCTTGAATCGGCGGTGCAGTCCTTAAGCGGCGTCGACGTTGCGCATCGACAAACGCACGCGCCCCTGCCGGTCCACCTCGAGAACCTTGACGCGCACCACGTCGCCTTCCTTCAGCTTATCGCCGACGCGCTCGACGCGCTCCTCGGAGATCTGCGAGATGTGCACCAACCCGTCGCGGCCCGGAAGAATGGTCACGAAAGCGCCGAAGTCCATCAACCGCGCGACCTTGCCTTCATACACTCTGCCCACCTCGACGTCCGCCGTGATCAGCTCGATGCGCCGCTGAGCTTCACGTCCCGCGGCACCCTGCACCGACGCGATCTTGACCGTGCCGTCGTTCTCGATGTCGATCGACGTGCCCGTTTCTTCGGTGATTTGCCGGATCACTGCGCCGCCCTTGCCGATCACATCGCGGATCTTTTCCGGATCGATCTTCAGGGTGATGATGGTGGGCGCCCACTCCGACATGCTCTCACGCGGCTTGGAGAGCACTTTGTTCATCTCACCCAAGATGTGCAGGCGGCCGTCGCGGGCCTGATCCAGAGCCACTTTCATGATCTCGCGCGTGATGCTCGTGATCTTGATATCCATCTGCAGCGCGGTGATGCCTTCCTTCGTCCCCGCCACTTTGAAATCCATGTCGCCCAGATGATCTTCATCGCCCAGGATATCCGTCAGGACTTGGAACCGGGCGCCCTCCTTGACGAGACCCATCGCCACTCCGGCCACGGGCGCCTTGATCGGCACACCCGCGTCCATCAGCGCAAGGCTGGTGCCGCACACGGAGGCCATGGAACTCGAGCCGTTCGATTCGAGAATTTCCGATACCACGCGGATGACGTACGGAAATTTCTCCACGCCCGGCATCACGGACTTGACGCCGCGCTTGGCCAAATTGCCGTGGCCGATCTCGCGCCGCTTCGGCGAGCCCATCATACCGGTCTCGCCGACGCTGAACGGGGGAAAATTGTAGTGCAGCATGAACGGCTCTTTGCGCTCGCCGGTGAGGCCGTCGATGATCTGAGCATCGCGTCCGGTGCCGAGAGTGGTAACCACCAAGGCCTGGGTTTCGCCGCGGGTGAACAGCGCCGACCCGTGGGTTCGCGCCAGCACTCCGGTGCGAACTTGGATGCCGCGCACCGTCTTGGTGTCGCGGCCGTCGATGCGCGGATGCCCCTCCAGGATCCGCTCGCGCACCAGCCGGTATTCCAGATTGAAGAATTCATTGCCGACCTGATCCGCCGTGTACTTGGGCGATTCGCCCTTCGCCAAGGCCTCGAGAACTGCATTCTTGATTTCGCTGATCTTGGCATGACGCTGCTGCTTTTCCGTCATGGCGTAGGCCGCGGCCAGATCCTTCTCCGCCAATGCGGCCACTGCATTCTTGAGTGCGGTATTCGGTTCGGGCGCGACCCATGCCCATTTGGCCTTGCCGGCTTCCGCAGCGAGTTCGTTGATCGCCTTGATCGCCACCTGCATCTCGGCGTGGCCGAACATGACGGCGCCCAGCATCACTTCTTCATTCAATCCGTCGGCTTCGGATTCGACCATCAGCACGCCTTCGTGCGTGCCGGCGACCACGAGATCGAGTTTCGATTCGGTCAACTGGGTTGCAGTGGGATTGAGAATGTACTTGCCGCCGATATAGCCCACGCGCGCAGCGCCGATGGGGCCCATGAACGGCATGCCGGAAATGGCCAGCGCCGCAGACGCGCCGAGCAGCGAGGCGATGTCCGGGTCCACTTCGGCATTGACCGAGAGGACCGAAGCGACCACCTGCACGTCGTTGATGAAGCCTTCCGGGAACAGCGGCCGGATCGGCCGGTCGATCAGCCGCGACGTCAGCGTCTCTTTCTCGGTCGGACGTCCTTCGCGCTTGAAAAAGCCGCCGGGGATGCGGCCCGCCGCGTAGGTCTTTTCCTGGTAGTTCACCGTCAGCGGAAAGAAATCGCGTCCCGGTGTCGCCTTCTTCAGGCCCACCGCCGTGACGAGCACCACCGTGTCGCTCATGGTGACGAGCACCGCGCCGTCGGCTTGACGCGCGAGTTCGCCCGTCTCGATGGTTACGGTGTGTCCACCAAATTTAAAGCTTTTTTTGATAGCGCCCACGTAGAGCCCCTTTGCGTATTCGGAAATATGTAGAGCAGACGCATGCATTCGAGCACGCGGCCTGCAGCGGCGCCTTTAGCGGCGTAACCCTAAACGTTCGACTAATTGCGTGTACTTGTCCGGAGTTCTGCCCTTGAGATAGTCGAGCAGCTTGCGGCGCTGGTTGACCATTTTGAGCAGTCCGCGACGCGATGCGTGGTCGGCTTTGTGGGTGGTGAAATGCTGGCTCAAGCCGTTGATGCGCTCGGACAACAAGGCAATTTGAACTTCGGGAGACCCGGTGTCCTGCGCGCTGCGCTGGAATTTACCGACGACGCCCGTCTTTTCTTCTCGAGTAAGTGGCATTGAAATCAAACCTCAATCAATAACTTAGACCATTTAAGAAGGCGCGCATTGTACGCGTCGCGGCACGCGCTCTCAAGCTTGAGGTGAGTCTTAACTTGCAATAAGTCGCAGCGGAACCAGGCGGCCGGTGGACTCGATCTCCCCCAAGCCTAAAAATCCCAGGCCGGCCGCGTATATACGCACGGTTCCCGGCAGGTTTCCGGTGAAATCGGCGGGTACCGACACGCTCTGTCCCTGCCGCAACGCACTGACCCCGCTTAAGCTTAGATCCAATCGCCGCCAAGCGGTCAGCGCGGCATCGACGGGCAGCAGCACGCCCGACCGCTGCTCCGGGCTCAAGGATTCCAGCGCCTCGAAAGACCATTGCGGTTCTGCACCAAATGGCGCGACGCCGAGTCTGCGCAGCGCCGTCAAATGGCCAATCGTCCCCAGTTGGGCCGCCAAATCCTCCGCCAGCACCCGGATGTAGGTGCCCTTTGAGCAGCGCACATCGAACGACAAATCGGGCGGCTGCCACTCGAGCAGGCACATGTCGCGGATGACGATGGCGCGGGGTGCGCGTTCTCGGGTAAGCCCTAAGCGCGCGTAAGAATACAACGGCTTGCCGTCCTGCTTGAGTGCCGAGCGCATGGGCGGCACTTGCGCATATTCGCGCGGAAAACTGCGCAGCGCATCCTCGAGCTCAAGCGCGGAGTAAGGCGGCAATTCACGTCTCTCGATCACTTCGGATTCGCGGTCGGCACTGGGGGTTCGCTCGCCGAGGCGCACCGTCACGCGGTAGGTCTTGTCGGCGTCCAGGAGTTGCGCGCCGAACTTGGTCGCCTCGCCAAAACAGATGGGCAGCAATCCCGACGCCAGTGGATCCAGCGATCCGGTATGTCCCGCCTTGCGGGCATTGAACAGCCGCTTGACGCGCGCGACGGCGCCCGCGGAACTCAAGCCCAACGGCTTGTCGAGCAGCAGAATACCGTGGATGTCGGCCGGCATCTTAGGAGCCTAGCCCTCGTCGATCACGTGGCCATCTTCCGGCGCCGCATCGCTTGGGCCTGCCTTGCCGCCATCGCCCGGGGCGGGCTTGTTCACCGAATCGATCAATTGGGTCAGACGCACGCCGTGCTCGATCGAGGTGTCGAGTTCGAAACTCAACGTCGGCGTATAGCGGATCATCAACGATTTCGACAAGGCATTGCGCAGAAATCCGGCAGCGCTTTCCAGACCCCGTTGCACCTTCGGATCGGGCCCGTCCTTGCCGAAGACCAGGTAGTAGACGCGCGCAGTACGCAAATCGCCGGTGACCTTGACCGCCGTGATGGTCACGTTGCCGATGCGCTCGTCCTTGACGTCGCGCCGCAGCAACTCCCCCAGCTCGCGCTGGATCTGCTCACCCAGCCGTCGCGCCCGCGGATTATCTTTAGCCATGTTTCTGATCCCATGCTCGCGCTGCGCGAGCACTCTTCAGGCGCTACGCGCCGAATTAACGGG